>Ga0075428_100010159_pt1 | contig 10455 bp, 6 predicted proteins | sample RhiMetdeltSRZDD2_FD_75291 | JGI IMG/M metagenome (GOLD analysis project Ga0075428, IMG submission 75291) | Populus rhizosphere microbial communities from Tennessee, USA - Rhizosphere MetaG P. deltoides SRZDD2 | ecosystem: Host-associated > Plants > Roots > Rhizosphere > Soil | place: USA... | reverse complement strand
CTCGACTCCAACGACCTGACGATCACTCACAAGGGTGAGATCTATGTCTCTGATCCGCCGAACAAACAGGTTTGGTTCATCAATTCGAAGCGCGAGAAGCGCGTGGTCGATACCGGGATTGCCCGCCCTAACGGGGTGCTCCTGACACCCGACCAGAGCTTGCTTTTGGTGGCAGACAGCGCGGGGCAGATGGTGTACTCGTTCCAGATTCAGCCCGACGGATCGCTGACGCACAAGCAGCCCTACTTTCATCTGCATCTCGCAGACACCGCGACGCAGAGCGGTGCTGATGGAATGACGGTCGACAGTCAGGGATTTCTCTACGTGGCGAGCCAGGTTGGCCTGCAGGTATGCGATCAAGCGGGAAGGGTCAACGCCATCATATCCAAGCCGCAACGAGCGTCGCTTTCCAATGCGGTTTTTGGCGGGCCTGCTCTTGACGAGCTCTACGTGACTAACGGTGACAAGGTTTACAAGCGCAAGACGAAAGCCAAAGGGGTGCTCTCATTTCAGGCACCGATCAAGCCGCCCACACCCAGGCTGTAATGCCGGACGTCGGACCAGCGGCAACAGGCCGACTGTTTAGCGTCATTCCCGCGAAAGCGGGAATGACGAAAGTTGAGAAATACGATGAATACGCTAACCATTCGTCTCCTGATTCTCACGGGTCTTGTGTTTACGCTTATTCCATGCCATCCCATCAGCGCAGAGACCCACCAGGTCGCCGCCACAAGTTACTACCGAACCTTTTCGCGCTCTCATCCGGTGCTCAAACGCGTAAAGCCGGGCGACATCGTTGTGACAAAAACCTTGGATGCAGGAGGTCAGGATGAAAAGGATGTGCGTCGCTCCGAGCCCAGTAATCCGCTGACTGGACCATTCTTTGTTGAAGGTGCCGAAGCGGGTGATGCTCTGGTGGTTCGCTTTCTGAAGGTGAGGATGAATCGGAATTGGGGTTGGACTGCCTATCGACTCGGACTCTTTGCTCTCACTCCGGAATCGATTGAAGGGCTCTACCCAAATCGCTATAAGGACGATTTGATTCGCCCTGGCCGTAACAATCTAGTGCCCTGGGACATTGATTTGCAACAGCAAACGGTGCGTCTGCGCGAGCCCGCGACTCCAAGCATCAAGCTGGAGTTCCCAGCCAAGCCCATGCTTGGATGCGTTGGCGTGGCTCCGGCTGGTGACTTTGCTCCAACCTCCGGGCCAGCGGGTTCCTATGGAGGAAACCTGGACTACAACGAGATTGGCGAAGGTTCTACAGTGATGCTGCCGGTCTATCATCCCGGTGCCCTCTTATTTATCGGCGACGGACATGCACTCCAAGCCGATGGCGAACCCACCGGTACGGGCGTTGAGACGTCAATGGACGTGGAGTTTCAAGTTGAGGTTCGAAAGAAGGCTGGCTTGACCGGACCACGCGTGGAAACTCAAAGCCATATCATCAGCATTGGTAGCCAACCTGAGTTTGCCAGCTCTCTCGACCGTGCTTTGCAGATGGCGACCAGCGATATGGTGAGCTGGTTGACTACGGAATACAAACTGGAGCCTGTTGCCGCGCACCTGCTGATTGGTTACCAGGGTGAATATGACGTAGTCACCGTGGCTGGCTGTATGGGGCTAAAGATTCCCAAGAACCGTCTGCCCGCTCGCTGAAAGTTGCGTTGGCTGAAAACTCTCGGAGCGCCGGCGTTCCGACCGCAACAGTTGCCATAGCTCTCGAGTGCAGCCTTCGGCCCGCATAGGCTGGACGCCCCGACAGTGACTAGTTGCGGAGGCGACTTTATGAGATCTCAGGTTGCGTTGCTACTGATGTTTGCCACTCCAATCGTTGCATCGGACCGCTGGCCTCAGTTTCGAGGTCCGGATGCAGCGGGTGTATCGGAGCAGGCGCTGCCTTCAGAGTTCGGGCCCGACAAAAATGTGCGCTGGAGCGTATCCACTCCGGCTGGACATTCCTCGCCTAGCATATGGGGCGAGCGTCTGTTTCTGAGCGGATGGGAGAAGGATTCCAAGAAGCTGGTGCTACTTTCTTTTGACACCAGGACAGGCAAACTACTGTGGAAGCGGGAAGTGCCAGCAACGGAGATTGAAAAGACTCACCAGGTTGGCATCCCGGCGATGAGCACGCCGGCTGCGGACGGCGACCGAGTCTATGCTTACTTCGGCTCCGCCGGACTGTTTGCATTCGATTTCGATGGGAAACCTGTTTGGAGTTATCCGCTGCCGCTGCCCAAGATGCGATACGGAGCGGGGACGTCGCCCATCATCGCTGGCGATCTCATTCTGCTGAATCGCGACGAGCAAGAGGGGGCGTTTCTGGTGGCGCTGGATCGCAAGACCGGCAAGGAGTTTTGGAAGATTGTGAACCCCACGGGCCAGGGAGGCGGCGGAGGGGAGAGCTATGCCACACCAGTCGTCTGGAAAGGTCACGTCGTGCTGCACCGCAGTGGCGAGGTAGTCGGCCATAGCCTTCAGGACGGAAAGAGAGTCTGGTGGGTAAAGCTCAACTCCAGTGGAACCTCAACCCCCGCAGTCTCCGAGAGTGCGATGTTCGTTGCCGGTTGGTCGCTGGCCGGGGACCCTGAACAACTGCCTCCGCTGCCTTCGTTTGCTGAGCTACTTGCGAAGAACGACAAGGACGGTGACGGTGCGGTGAGCTACACGGAGTTTCCATCCGATCTTCCAGTCGCCGCCCGGCCAGGGCTCGATCCTGTTTCCAGCGGTGCGGTGATGTTGAAAAGATTTATCGACAAGATTGATCCCTCGAAGGACGACGGCAAGATCACGGCGGAAGACTGGGAAAAAATTGGGACCATGGCGAAGTCATTCATGCAAGAGCATGGAATCATCGCGATTGCGCCTGGTGGCAATGGTGATGTCACAGCCACCCACGTGCGCTGGAAGGAAAAGAAAAGCGTGCCCGAGGTCCCCTCCCCAGTCGTGGTCAAGGACCGGGTCTACATGATCCGCAATGGAGGAGTTCTGACAGCGATGAAATCAGACTCAGGCGAGGTGGTCTATCGCGGGCGGATCGGTGCCCCCGGACCCTACTATGCGTCTCTCATAGCGGCGAACGGCAGTGTCGTGGCGGCTTCTGGCGAGGGCAAGGTAACCGTTGTTCGTCCGGGAGACTCCCTGGAAGTCCTGACCCAGGCTGACTTCGGCGAGCCCATCTTCGCAACACCTGCGCCGGCGGGTGGCAGCCTGTTTGTTCGCACGAGTGGGCATCTATATGCCATTGGTGGCAAGTAGCCCACGTCGTCCATCCGAATGATGTGTTCGAATCCATAGGTCCAAGAGGAGCGTCCTATAATGCGAGTCCAACTCCAAAAGTTCATCGATCTCACTGCACGCACTGGGGCCAAGCAGGCGAGCGAGCCTCAAACTAGGCTCGAGACTGTCAATCGTCGGTCGTTCCTTTCGGTCGCGGCGGCTCTGGCGGGGCTGACAGGAATGGCTTCGTCTGCTTTTGCCCGCAACTTTGGATCAGATGCTGAACCGCAGCGCTATCCTGATCCTGATATTGTGGTGCTCGACAAACGCTTCAAGTACAAACTGGGTAACTCGCCCATTCAGCGCCTGCACCGGGGAACCCTCTGGGCGGAGGGACCCGCCTGGAGCACCGTTGGACGCTATCTACTGTGGAGCGACATTCCTAATAACGAGCAATTGCGATGGCTGGAAGAGGACGGCCACGTTTCCCGTCGATTCCGTTTTCCAGCCAACAATAGCAATGGAAATACTTTCGACTACCAGGGCCGACAGATTGCCTGCGAACATCTCACCCATCGCGTCGTACGCTACGAGCACGATGGCCGTGTCACCGTACTTGCCGAAAATGCGGGCGGCAAGCCGCTCAACGCGCCGAACGATGTGGTGGTACACCCAAACGATGGGTCCATCTGGTTCACCGACCCGGGCTACGGCAGTCTGATGGACTATGAAGGCAAACGGGGGAAATTGGATTCTGTGCAGCCGTTTCAGAAAGAGGCTATCTACCGGATCGACGCCCAATCGGGAGCGGTGGAAAAAGTGGCCGAGGATCCCTTTAAGCCAAACGGTCTCTGCTTCTCTCCAGACTACAAGAAGCTCTACGTTGCCGACACGGGCACTTCTCATTACCCGGAAGCAAAAAACATCATCTGGGGATATGACGTGGATGGAAAGAAGCTCCGAAACGCCAGGAAATATGCCGACATGGATCTGAATGGCAAGTCGGGTTTTGCCGACGGGATTCGCTGCGATGAAGATGGCAACATTTGGTCCAGTGCAGGCTGGGTGGGTGACGGCTACGATGGAGTCCACATCTTTGCGCCCAGCGGCGATCGCATCGGCCAGATTCGCCTTCCGGAAATTTGCGCTAACGTCTGCTTCGGTGGCAGCAAGCGCAACCGTCTATTCATGTGCGGCAGCCAGTCGCTCTATGCCGTATTCGTTGAAACCCGCGGTGCGCACATCAGCTAGGTTAGCTACTTGAGACTGCCAACACCGTGATATGGAGGCGGATTCGGCGCAAGGGTCGTGATAGATTGTCATTCCCGAAAATGCGAATCTAGACCGTTAGGTCCACTGGATTCCAGCTTTCGCGGGAATGACGAATTGAATACTCCATGGAGAGCTTGTTCAAGTCTCGAATCGAGGATCCGCCATGTCACCCCCCACAATTTCCAGGCCGGCGAAGGATGAGTATGCCCCCTATTACGAGACCTATATCAGCAAAGTGCCTGACCAGGATCTTGACCAACTCCTGGCATCGCAGATTGAGGTGACGTGCGCCATGCTGAGCAAGGTCCCTGAATCTGGAGCAGATGCTGCCTATGCGCCTGGCAAGTGGACCATCAAGGAGGTGGCCGGACACATGGTGGATACCGAAAGAATCATGGCCTACCGGCTGCTTCGCGTGTCCCGTGGAGATCCAACACCCCTGCCAGGCTTCGAGCAGGATGACTATGTCAGAAATGGAAATTTCCAATCGCGTACGCTGGCAAGTCTCATTGAAGAGTTCCGTCTGGCCCGGGCCTCAACGCTTGCATTGTTGCGTGGGCTGGATGGCGCAACATTGACCCGCCGTGGGGTCGCGGACGGGAAAGCAGTCAGCGCTCGGGCCCTGGCTTACATCATTGCCGGGCACGAAAGGCATCACGTGGGCATCCTGCAGGAGCGGTATCTTTTACTCGCTTAATGTCTGAAAGAATTAAGTTACCTCACAGGATCCAATGGTATTCAAAGTTGCCAATTGCCTGATGATTGCTGCTTTCCTGTTTTCAGTGGCGGTTCAGTACAACGATCCAGATCCGATTCGCTGGATGTTGGTCTATGGGCTGGCGGCGCTGGCCTGTGTCTTGAAACTTCGCGGGCGTCTGTCTTGGTATTTCCCAGCCGCTCTCGGCGCCGCGGCGCTCGGCTGGGCGGCTTCGATCGCACCCCGCGTCATTGGCAAAACCACGTTTGGCGATATGTTTCAGTCATTCGAGATGATTAACTCCGTGGTGGAAGAGGCCCGCGAAATGGGAGGGCTTCTGATTGTGGCGGCTTGGATGGGGGTGCTAGTGGTTGTGTCAAAGGATGACAAAACCGCAGAGACGCGGAGGCACGGAGAGGAGAGCTGAGGTTCTTGCTCGTTTCGTCAAGCTCTGCCATCAGCCCGAAAGGACATCTCGCCTGAGCGGCAGGATCTCAACTCAACAGCTGCCGCTTCGGTCCCCATTTTAGATCCTCCAGCGAACCAAGGCTTTCCTCTCATATTTCAGCAAAACTCCTTCGGATGTCGCCAGTCACCTCGTGGCCTCGACCGGCTGCGTCACCGTTCCGATGGTGGTTGCCATTCGGTCTTTGGGAAGTGTAGTGCCGTGCAAACTTAACTATGAATCTTAACCGAATCATTCTGTCGCGACTGACGCGGTGTTTGCTCGGAGCGTTGATTTGCAGCTCCTTGTCGTTGTGGCTGGAGTCGGAGTCGAGCTCTCAGCCGAAGTCGCTACCGGCCAGAAGCAAGGATGAATGGGCCACCCGCCGTGTTGAGGTCGTGGAGAACATGCAGCTCGTCATGGGAAAGCTGCCTGAGAAGAGCTCAGCACCGCTCGATCTGCGAATCCTGGAGGAAGAGAACGTTGGCGCAATCAAAAGGCAGAAGATTACGTTTGTCAGCGAGGTGCTCGCGGGAGAGCCCGACCGTGTCTCTGCTTATCTGCTTCTACCTGGCAGTTCACGACGCACCGGGAAGAAAGCTGCGGCAGTCCTTTGTCTGCATCAGACGACGCGCATCGGAAAAGGAGAACCTGCTGGCGTGGGTGGCAAGCCCGATCTCCATTACGCTTTGGAGCTAGCGCAAAGGGGGTACGTCACTCTCGCGCCAGACTATCCTAACTTTGGTGGCTACGAGTTCGACCCTTATGCTCACGGTTATGCCAGCGCAACGATGAAAGGGATCGTCAATCACCGAAGAGCCATTGACCTGTTACAGTCGCTGCCAGGGGTCGACCAGAAGCGAGTCGGAGTCATTGGCCATTCCTTGGGCGGACACAATGCACTCTTCCTCGCTGCCCTTGACGATCGCGTTAAAGTGATCGTCACGAGCTGCGGATTCACTTCCTTTGCAAAGTACATGAAGGGCGACCTCACGGGTTGGAGTCACAAAGGCTACATGCCTCGCATTGCGGATCAATATGCTAAGGATCCGAGGCAGATGCCCTTCGACTTCAGTGACATTCTGGTCAGTCTGGCCCCGAGGGCCGTGTTCATCAACGCTCCGTTGCGAGACGATAACTTCGAGGTTTCGGGTGTCGAGGACTGTGTCGGAGTCGCAATTCCCGTGTATGACAAGGTATTTCATGCCAGGAAAAAACTCGAGGTTGTTTATCCGAGTTCTGCACACGAGTTCCCGATGGCAGTTCGGCGTGCAGCCTATCGCTTCCTGGATCGGTCGCTTAAGTAAAGCCTAGGTTCTCTATTGCAGAAATCGGCGGCAGAGAACCTTGGAGGTATTTTGTGAGACTGGATCCGTGCTGGACGGAAGGTACTGAGTTCTCTGTCTACTGAGAAGGATGGATCTCGTAGGGTGCGTTGTGCTTTTCCAACGTACCCGTGAGCCGGTAGAGGAAAGACGCGACGCACCCTACTCACGCTACGACAAGCAATGGTGTGATCTCTTTTCTGCCAACGAGGAATTCCAAAGAAGAAAAGGCTGGCGCGAACGCCAGCCTTTTGAATACAACAAACTTCAACATCCGCTAGAAGTTGATTTTCGCTACGATTTGACCTGCACGGGGTCCACTGCGGGCGCCGGTGGGAACACCGAACCGGGTCAAATCGACGACGTTGGGCCTGTTGGGGGACCCGCCGGTTCCGAAGTTTGTGCGATTGAAAATGTTGGTGAATTCTGCGCGAAGCTCGAAATTGACGGTTTCCGTAATCCGAGTGCGCTTGATGAACCCCATGTTGTCACTGTAGATGTTCGGATCGCGCAATGCGTTGAGATACACCGGTGCTGTGCCAAGGCTGAAATCCCCAGGGATTGAGTAGAAGTCATTGTTGAGAAATGGACGAGCGTTTGCCCGGCTAAAAACGCCAGTGACTGGATCAATACCTGCGCGGGGATCGAGGTCCTGCCGGTCGATTCCAGTTTGAATCTGTCCCTGCCCGGTAAGGTTGACCTTCTTTCTTCCGTAATCGAATCCCCATTGAGGATAGGTATAGGGCGCGTTCAGCAGCATCAAGGCGCCATTGGCGAATTGTCCTGCATAGGCAATGGTCCAGCCGCCGGCAAGACGATCCACGACCGAGCTGTGACCCCATCGTTGACTCTTGCCAAACGGCAGGTCCCACGCCATCACGACGTTAAAGATGTGAGGTACGTCAATGTATTGGAGGCTCTTCTCGATGTCGAGCGCACGCGGATCAAACGGATTGTCAGTAATGGGGTTCCGGTTAGCGGCGTCTCCACTTGTTTGCGAACCCGAAGCATTCGTCAGCGCCTTCGACCAGGTATAGTTAGCCTCCATGGTCACGCTGCTGAAGCGGCGGTCGAGCTTTAGCTGCAAAGAGTCATACCATGAGCTTCCGATGGGGTTGTAATGATTGTTGATTGGGCCGTTGATGTGCGGGTAGGGTCTAAGTGCACGCGCCAGCGTAGCAGTATTCCCGAAATCCGCGATGAAGCCTGGATAGGGAGATGTATAGCCGGCAGCGACGACCGCAGGAGAATCAATTCTCTGGTTGAGCAAGGTGCCCAGCGCGTAATATTTTGGATCGAGATGATTGAGTGCCTGATGGCCGGCGGACAGCCGTGAGCCGCGATTGCCAATGTAAGCCGCCTCAGCCACAAACTTCCACGGCAACTCACGTTGAACGCCGAACGACCAATTCTGGAGACGTGGGGCCTTGCCGGAATCTGGCGAGATGTACCAGATATCGTCGGCCGAGTTGCCAGCCGAGGGACTAATGACCGGCGGCGGAACGAAGGTGGAAGAAGGCACGAAGCCATTGTCCCACCGAAGTGCCGGGCTGAACGAGTCAGGAGCGGATAGACCAGCAGTCGTCGAATAGCCCGTCTGGCAGCGCAGACAAAAACCTCCCGTCAAACCGTTGCCAGCCGCGTAATGCATGCCGTACGCAGCCCGTACTACAGTCTTCTCATTTGGTGACCAAGCCATCCCAAGACGCGGCCCGATAGATGAATAGTCAATGTCTCCAAAGCGGTTCTTGTTGATGCAGCCCTGACAATCACCCAGGTAGGCCAACGCACCCTTCAACCCACTCGCAGGATTGGTAAGGCTTGGATCGAAAGAGGTGAAAGCGGTGGGCGAAGTTGAACGTGGGACGGGAATTTCGTATCGCAGACCCAGATTGAGTGTCAGGTTGGGGCGCACCTTCCAATCCGTCTGCGCGTACCACCCGTGATAACCAAAGTTGGCTGACGACGCGCTGGCATTGTAGGTCCTCGAGGCGGTATTAACCACTCCCAGCAAGAACGTTGCAAAGGAATCGCCAGTAGTACTGAGGGCTGTTCGCGAAGCTGTTTGGGTAGGGGCGAACTGGAATTGCCCCTGCACACCTGCGTCATCAAAACCACCAGTCGACAGCTTGATGCCCGTCGTCCGCATCCAGCGACTCTCTCCACCAAATTTCCAGATGAACTTGCCCCGCACCATGTTCAGATCCGCACGCACGTGATCGGTGTAATTAAACTGTGTGCCTTTGGTCTTGGGGCCGTTTGTGTCTCCGTAGGCGGTATACCGAGCATCCGAAAAAGTTACAACCGGAAACGCGTTGGTGTCGCCTTCAGAGACACCCTTCAGGCCTAGCTTCTGTGGCCAACCCTCACCGACGCTATCGTTGTCGAAGTATTGGCGGAGCCGCGTGATACCGTAGGTCACGTGCAAGTTCGTAGTGGGATTGATGATCCAATCGTAGTTGAAGCGCACGAACTGCGGCTTGTTAGCGGATGTATTGTTGCTGTTTCCTCCGAAAAGGGGATATGGAAAATAGCCATCCACCAAGCTGCCCAAGTCCTGGGTGTTGTACCAGCCGTTGATCATGTGCCGGTCAGTGATCTTGTGGTCGATCTTAATACTCCAAGAATCTTGATCGGCGGTGGTGGTTCTGACCCCCAGGTAGTTGTTCTGAATGCCCGGGGTGGTGGCCTGAGGAATCAGGGCCAGGATATTCTTCGAAACGGAGCTGAACCGGGCTTGCGGAATACAGTTGCCAGGAAATTGTTGCTCCGTCTCCCGATCGAAAATCGGTCGCACGCCAGGTTCGTCAAAACAGCCCTCACGCATCCGTGCCGTCGGCACTGTGTAGAAGGCGGATGCTGAGTCCACCTTGCGGAACCCGTTGTAGGTGAAGAAGAAGAACGTTTTGTCTTTGTTTGCGTTGTAAAGTTTCGGAATCCAGACCGGGCCGCCCACTGCGGCGCCGTACTCGTTTCCGTGAGTAGGAATTTTTCTGGCACGAGTTGCATTGTTGATCCAAGAGTTGGCACTCAGCGCGCTAGAGGTGTGGTAATCAAACACGGTGCCATGAAACTGGTTGCCGCCCGACTTGGTAACGAACGTCTCGATGCCGCCACCGGTGCGGCCATACTCCGCCGCGAACGTGTTATTGATAACCCTGAATTCAACCAACTGCTCGATGGTTGGCAGACCATTGAAGGCAACGCCGCCGCTTTCTGGATTGGTTGCGTTTGCCCCGTCGATCAGAATTTCTTTGGAGCGACGAGGGCCGCCTGAGATTCCTCCCTCAGCACCTGCTCCGTTCACAACTCCAGGCTGGTAGCCCACGTAGGCCTCCGGATTCCTTAAACCCGCTGCGTAGATCGGAGCGTCCACAAAAAGCTTGGGAGCAAAGCTGGTGCCGATTTCGCTCGTTGCCGACTGCAGAGCCGGCGACTCGCTTGTTACTTCTATTGATTGTGAAACCTCGCCGATTTCCAGCTTTAGATCAATCACA
>Ga0075428_100010153_pt1 | contig 10461 bp, 8 predicted proteins | sample RhiMetdeltSRZDD2_FD_75291 | JGI IMG/M metagenome (GOLD analysis project Ga0075428, IMG submission 75291) | Populus rhizosphere microbial communities from Tennessee, USA - Rhizosphere MetaG P. deltoides SRZDD2 | ecosystem: Host-associated > Plants > Roots > Rhizosphere > Soil | place: USA... | reverse complement strand
ACGATTTGGATCACGGTTTTGAAGCGGGCCGGTTCGGCGCCGCGCTTCGGATTCATGTAGCCGAGCGACCCCGCCCACCCGTAGTCCTTCACCGTCACGCTCGGATAAAACGCCATCGTCTCTTCACGAAAGCGTCCGATCTCAAACATGTGAATAGGCGGTTCGTCGTAAATGAGGTCACCGCGCTGCTTCAGCGCCGAGCGGTAGTACTCGACAATCTGCGCGAACGGCGTGTTGGTGCCGAACAAGTAATAGCGCTGCCCGCGACCGGCATCGTACGCGGCGAGGAATTCGGCAGACGGGTAGATGGGGACGCCCAGTGACGCTTCGCTGGGAGCCGGCACGCTGACCTGCGTACCCGGCTTCTGAGGTGGTTCGACCTTGACCGGTGCCTGCGCCCCCGGTTTCTGAGGGTCGGCTGGCTTCGGAAACGGCAGCGGCGTCTGCGCGAACGCGGACGCGCCGATGCTCGAGGCAAGCATGAGCGCGGCGGCAGCACGAAACATGTTCGTATTATAGATTGTGAGTCGGATCGGAAGGCCGGAAGTCCGGAGGTCCGGACGGACGTCCGAACTGGAACACCGGACTTCCGAACTTCCGGTCTTCCGATCTGCCGGACCCCGGATCCCCACTATGTCAAACCTCCTGTCCTGGTGCGCTGCCGAGCGGGACTGGCTGCGTGAAACGATCGAGACGCTCGTCCGGCTCGAGTCTCCGACCACGTCCAAGTCCGCCGTCGACCGCTGCGGTGCCGAGCTGAGCGCACGCTTGTCCGCCATCGGCGCGGCGGTCCGTCGCGTCGCCGGCGGCACGCGCGGCGATCACATCGTCGCGGACTTTTCAGGCGACGAACGCCGCGTGATGGTGCTGGGGCACTTCGACACGGTCTGGCCAGTCGGTCAACTGGAGACGATGCCGCTGCGCGAGGAGCAGGGGCGATTGCACGGTCCCGGCATCTTCGACATGAAGGCAGGGATTGGCGTCGCGATGCTTGCCATGCGGGCGCTGGCGGCTCACCCCGCTGTCGCGCGCCCGCAAGTCACCATGGTGCTCACCACCGATGAAGAGATGGGCAGCGGAACGTCGCGAGGTCTCATCGAGGCGTCCGCTCGCGAATGCCAGGCGGTGCTGGTGTTGGAGCCCTCGCTTCCCGGCGGCGCAGCGAAGACGAGCCGCAAGGGGTGCGGCGAGTACGAGCTCGTCGTGCACGGCGTTGCGGCACATGCTGGCGTCGATCCCACGCGCGGCGCGAGCGCCATCCACGAGTTGGCGCGCCAGATCCTCGCCGTCGAGGACTTGCAGGATCTCGATCGAGGGATCACGGTGAACGTCGGAGTGATCTCCGGGGGATCGCGAACGAACGTCGTCGCGGATCGCGCTGAGGCATCGATCGACGTTCGGGTGCGGGCGATGGCAGATGCGGCGACCGTGGATGCGAAGCTCCGAGGACTTCGTCCCAGTGTGCCCGGCACGAGGCTGGAGGTGACCGGTTCTGTCGGCCGTCCGCCGCTCGAGCGAACCGCCCAGGTGGCCGCACTGTTCGCGCTAGCCCGGCAGGCCGCGCGCGAGCTCGGCCAGGAGCTCGACGAAGGCGCGACCGGCGGCGGATCGGACGGGAATTTTACGGCCGCGGTCGGGGTTCCAACTCTTGACGGACTGGGTCCGCGCGGTGACGGTGCGCACGCGCTTCACGAGCACATCCAGATTGACGATCTTCATTGGCGTGCGGCATTCGTTGCAACGGTCCTGAGCCGCATCGGGAGATAATGGAGTTATGCCAAACGGGTTGAAGACAGCGTTGCTGCTCGGCGCGCTGAGCGGCCTGCTGCTGGTGATCGGAGATCTGCTCGGCGGATCGAGCGGGATCATGATTGCCCTGATCTTTGCGGCCGTGATGAACCTTGGGTCGTACTGGTTCTCGGACAAGATCGTCCTCCGTATGTACGGCGCGCAGGAGGTCGGTCCCCAACATCCCCTCTACGGCATGACCGAGCGGTTGTCGCGCAACGCCGGTCTGCCGATGCCGAGGGTGTACGTCATTCCGGATCAATCGCCAAATGCGTTCGCGACGGGCCGGAATCCTCAGCATGCGGCCGTCGCCGCAACGCAAGGCATCATGCAGGTGCTGTCGGAGAACGAGCTCGAAGGCGTGATCGCGCACGAACTGGCGCACGTCAAGAACCGCGACACGCTGATCAGCACGATTGCCGCGACGTTGGCCGCGGGGATCGTCGGCGTCGGCCGCATGGCGATGTTTGCGGGAATGTTCGGCGGTCGCCAGGACGATCGTCAAGGTGGATCCAATCCGATCGCGCTGCTCGCGATGATGATCGTTGCGCCGCTCGCGGCGATGCTCATCCAAATGTGGATCTCGCGGACGCGCGAATTTTCTGCGGACGCCACCGGCGCGCGCATCGCCGGAAACCCGTACGGTCTTGCTGACGCACTGCGTAAGATCGACGCTGTGGCGCGGCGCGTACCCCTCAATGCGAATCCCGCGACCGCCCATCTCTTCATCATCAAGCCCTTCCTCGGAGGCGGGCTGACATCACTCTTCAGCACGCATCCGCCGACTGAGGCACGTATTCGCGCCCTGCTGGAAGGCGCTCGCTAACAGGTCAGAGCCCGCGGCTGCCATCGAATTGCCACTCGATGGCAGCCCGCGCGCCCTTTTGCCACGCTCGGTCCCTCCCGACGCCTCCCGACCCTGAGCACGACTTTTGCTCGGACACCAGTCGACCGGAGGCGGGCCGTGATTGACACTGAACTGGATATTCCACAAAACCGGCTAGCTGAGTCGGCCGAGCGCGTCCTCGACCGGGCCGTAGAGGACGCCCGCCGCCGTGACCATGCAGTGCTCACCAACGAGCACGTCTGCCTCGCGTTCGCGCAGGTCGAGTGGGATATGTTCGGCCAGCTCATGCAGGACGTCCATCTGAACCCGCACGAGATCCTGCACGCCCTCGAAGATCACATGCACGCGCTGCCCTCTGCCGGCGGCGGTGACCTGCGCATCGCCCAATCGACGAAGCTGCTGTTCAAGCTGGCGATGCTGCACTCGAGCCGCTCCGGCCGTCACACGGTCGAAGCCACGGACTTGTTCTCCGCGATCTTCGAAGAGACCCAGGGCATTCCCGTCACGATCATTCGTCAACACGGCATCGAGCCATCGACGCTCGTCTCCAAGCTCGCCACGAGGATGCGCGACAACGAGATGCGCGAAGAGCGGCTCAAGAAGCGGTTCGAGCTGCCGCCGTTCCTCAAACATTTCGCGACAAACCTGAACCAGCTCGCCCGCCAGGACAAAGTGCCGCCCGTTTTTGGACGCGACGCGGAGATGTCGCAGGTCCTCGAGATCCTCTGCCACCGCGAGCGCGCCAACTCGGTGCTGCTCCTTGGCGAGCCCGGCGTCGGCAAGACCGCGATCGCGGAAGGCCTCGCGCGCCGCATCGAGTTCGAACCGGAATTGGTGCCGGTCCGCCTGCGCGATTGCCAGATCATCAACTTGCAGATGAACACGATGGTCGCGGGCACGATGCTGCGCGGCATGTTCGAGGACCGGATCCAGAACGTCATCCGCGAAATCAAGGAACGCCCGAATCTGGTTCTGTTCATCGACGAAGTCCACACGATGATCGGCGCCGGTTCAGCGCTCGGCGCGCCATCCGATGCAGCCAACGTCTTCAAGTCGGTGTTGGCCCGCGGTGAGGTCCGCATCATCGGCGCGACCACGCTCAGCGAGTACAAAGAGTTCATTCAAGAAGACGAGGCACTCGCCCGCCGTTTTCGCACCGTGCAGGTGAGTGAGCCCTCTATCGAGGAAACGCGAAAGATCCTCTACAGCCTTCGCCCGCGGCTCGAGCGCAACTACGCAGTCAAGATTCAAGACGACGCGATCGAGACGGCGCTGGAGATGGCCCCGCGCTACATGCGGCATTTGCAGTTGCCCGACAAGGTGATCGGCTGGCTCGATACGGCGGCCGTCAAAGCGGAGATTTCGCGTCGCTGGGAGGTAACCGGACCTGACGTCATTGGCGTCATTTCGAAGGTCTCGCGAATTCCCGAGGATATGGTCTTTCGCGAAGTGACCGATCGCTTCCGCGACGTCGAAGTCAAGCTGAGCGAGCGCGTAGTAGGACAGAAGCACGCGATCAATGCCGTGGCGCGACGCCTCGTGTTGAACAAGGGACCGTTGAAAGACGGCTTCGATCGGCCTGATGGCGTCCTGCTCTTCCTCGGACCCACCGGCGTCGGCAAGACCGAGCTCGCCAAGTCGGTCGCGGAGTTCCTCTTCGGCGACGAAAAGAAAATGATCCGCGTCGACATGTCCGAGTACCAGGACGGCGCGATTGCCGTCGACAAGCTCATTGGCATGCCCAGGGGTATCGTCGGATCCGAGCGCGGCGGCGTCCTCACGAATCAGCTGAAAGACAACCCGTATTCGGTCGTGCTGCTCGACGAAGTTGAGAAGGCGAGCCCGTCGATGCTCAATCTGTTCCTCCAGGCGTTCGACGAGGGCTGGATCACGGATGGGCGCGGCAAGCGCGTCTACCTGAGCGACGCGGTCGTCATCATGACGTCGAACATTGGCTCAGAGTTGTTCCGCAAGCTCACGAGCCCGCTGGGATTCCTGGCACACCAGGTTGAGATCGATCGGATTCGCGGCGAAATCATGCGGGAACTGGAACGTCGTTTCTCGCCAGAGTTCAGAAACCGCATCGACGACGTGGTGCTGTTCCAACCGTTGTCGAAGGACGAAGTGCGCGAGATCGCGCTCCAACAGTTGGACAAACTGACGGCGTCGCTTGCCAGGAGCGGTCGTTCGCTCACAGTGACGCCGGCGGCGCTGGAGCATCTCGTTCGCACCGGCTACAGCCTGGCCTACGGCGCGCGCTTCCTCAAGCGAGTGATTGACTCCGCGATCAAGCTTCCGATCAGCCAGCGCTGGACGGAGGGAACCAACTTCACAGTAGTCGTGAAGGAGGATCAGATTGCGATAGAGGTGGCTCCTCCCGAGCTCGCCGAAACCGCCTAGCGCCGATATCGTAGCGATCCTGGAGCGTTTGCAGTAAGGCGCGCACAGCCTTCGTGTAGTCGCGAGGGGCGTAGGCGCCCGCATAGAGCCGCTCGTAGCCTTCGACCAGGTGTGGATACTCCTGGCGAAGAAAACCCATGAAGTGATCCCTGGTTCCTTCCTTCAAGAACAACACGTTCGCACCGACGAACGCGGCATCGTGTTCGGCAATCGCCCGCACCGTTGCTTCGAGCTTCTTGCGTTCCGTCATGAAGCCGGGAACGATCGGCGCCATCAGGACGCCAGCATTGACGCCAGCCTTGCGCAGCTCGCGTACCGCGCGTAGACGCTGAAGCGGGTGCGCGGTTCCGGGTTCGAGCGCTGACCAGGCTTGTTCGTCGACGGTCGGGACACTCATGCAGACGCTGCTCTCGGTGTGACGCCCGAGCTCGGCGAGCAAGTCGGCGTCGCGGACGACCATTGGTCCCTTGGTGACGAGCCCGATCGGCGTTCGCGACGCGATGAGCGCTTCGAGCGATCGGCGCGTTAACTTGTAGTGGCCTTCGATCGGCTGATAGGGATCCGTTGCCGTGCCGAGCGCGACGAGCTCACGCTGCCAGGACGGCTTGTCGAGCTCGCGCCGTAACACGTCGGGGAAATTGATCTTGACGAAGATCAACGACGAGAACTCATCATCCGGTCCCAACTCGAACTGCGTTTGGTATCGGCGCGCGAAGCAGTAGTGGCAGGCGTGCGTGCACCCGCGATACGGGTTCAACGTCCAGTTGAACGGCATGCCTCTCACAGCGTTCAGCGCCGAGCGGCAGGTGACCTCTTGATAGCGTGCGTTGTCGGCGCGCCGCTGCGCCTGGTCGAGCGCATCAGCTCCGCCGTGCTTCACCGTGAGCGCAATGGTCCGGGTCGTGGGCGGCTTGGGAGGGAGGTCGAAGAGTAGCGGCTGCGACGGCATAGTTCGCCTTTTCTTCGCCTAAGCATGACGCGAGGTCCGATGGCAGTCAAGGCCTGCTGTCTGTCCGTGTTCTCCGTTGCTAGAGAAGAACGTATGCGGCCGCGAAGCCCACCTGAGCCACGAACATCATTCTGTACATGTGCGCCCACGAGACGTGGTTCTCTTCGACCGCCAGCTCTTCCGGTCGCCTCAGCATCAAGTAACAGACGTACAGTCCGTAGCCCGTCATCACCGCCGAGAGGAGCATCAGCAGCGCGAAGTTGCCGGTGAGGATTTCGCTCCAGGCGCCAACCGCGATCAGCAGGAATGGGACGACGAACGAGGGGGAAATCATCCACGCGGCTCGGCGCACGCCGTAGATGATTGGCAGGGTTCGACAGCCGCCGCGGGCGTCCCCTTCCATGTCCGCGAAGTCCTTGGTCGTCGACGCGCCGAGCAGGAACAACCCGAAGATGGCGCCGATGAACCACGGTTCGACCGCGATGACGGTCTTTACGGCCGACCATCCTGCGACCTTGAGGAGTACGCCGCGGGGGATCGCGATCGTGACGTTGGCCCAAATCCCCAGCCGTTTCGTCCGCCATGGAGGAACGGAGTAGAGCACCGTGATCGCCGCTGCCGCGAGCACAATCCAGAAGCATTCGTGACGGCCGGCTGGCGCGACGAACCACGCCAGGACGAGTGCGATCACATACATCACCAGGGTGAATGTCCAGGCACGCGACAGCGTCAGCCGTCCGGACGGCAAGGGCCGCCTGGGTTTGTTTACGCGGTCGATCTCGAGGTCGTAAATCTGGTTCAGCCCGTTCGACGCAGCATTCAGCACGGCCGCCATCGTCAACCCGACGATCGGGTAGAGAAGGAGATCCGTGCTCCACGATTCACGAGGAGCCGCGCCCGCGGCCGTGACGGCCCCTGACGCAAAGCCGAGTGCCGGCGCAACGAGCGTGAACGGTCGCGAGAATTCAAACCACACGCGGGCGTTCGTTGCGTGTGTCATGCCGTGCCCATCAGCAAGACCGCCGTTGTTGCCGCAACGGCCGTATTGATGAAGTTCAACAGGTCGTTGTTCAGGATGCCGCGAGCTTCGAGCGTTGCGCCGAGAAGGCTCTCGACGAACGCGCCAAGCGTTGCGCCCGCGACCACCGGAAAAAGTGCCGGGGACGGAATCACGCTGAGGGCCACAGCCGCAGCGCCGAGCAACAACGCGCCAACGAAGCCGGCCGCGGTGCCCTCGAGCGAGATTGCTCCGGATGTGCCCGGCCGTACCGCCTGCAGGTTCGTGATCAGATACGTCCGATGTCCCCAGGCCTTTCCGATCTCGCTCGCAATCGTATCGCTCCCAGCGGCCGCGAGGGCCGCCGCAAACGCAACCATCGCCGCATCTCTCGAGTTCGTCAGCACCGCCATCAGAGCGGCGACGGCGGCGAGCCCCGTATTCGCGACCGCATTGCCGGCGCCGCGCTGGCCGCCGCGTTCCTCAGCAATGCCGAGGAGCGTCTTGCGGTGGACGCCCAAGCGCGAGCTGATCGAGGCGACAAGGAACGTCATGAGCAACAGCATCCACCCGTTCCAGGAAGTCGCCGCGGCGATCGTGGTGCCTATCACCGCGCCAGCAACTGCCCCGGCGATCGTCACCGTCCTGAGTCGAAAGCCTATCCACGCGGCAGTGCCATTGACGGCTGCCGCGATGAGCACCTGCATTCCGGCGTCCATCACAAAGGAGCGAATGAGGTCTTCGCTCATGAGCGAAAACACCCACAGCACCGCCGCCGCCGATCCCGGCACCAAAATGTTGTCGTCGAGGCGGACCGGGATGGTTTCAGCGAACGCTGCCACGAGTGCCGCAACGAATGGAACGCCAAGTGAGAACCAGAGAAACGGCGGAGGAATTACCGCGGGGCGGCACCACCACGCCAGGAACGCGCCCGCCGCGCCGCCGCACAGGAACAACGCGACGGAACCGGCAATCGATTTGTCACGATTCCACGGAATGCGTCGTCGTCCCCACCGCCGCCCGACGATGCTCGCCATGCCGTCGCCGAGGGCGAGAATGCCCCACGCCGCCGCCGCGATATCGAGCCGGTAGGGGAACAGCAGGATCAATCCGAGCACGGCGACGGGATAGAGCACAATCCCGTGCAGATATCGACGCGTGCGATCGGCCGGGCGATAAATCGCGGCGCCGACGCGCGGCATGATCGCGAGGTTGAATGCCAGGGCGCCGATCGCAACCAGGGCCGCTTCGTGCCACGCCAGGTATCTCAGAAGGAAAGCGCAGCCGCCAAAGAGGATGTGAATCAGTTTGCGGGCGTCTTCGGAGTGCTGACGCCCGTCCATCACGCGCGCGGGATGGCGGCTTTGTGCCGCCAATAGTCGAGGAGATCGCCGAGCGTGCGCTCGATCGGAATCGTCGGAGACCAGCCGACTTCTCGGGCAATACGCGTCGGATCGCCCGCAACAACTGGATTGTCCGACGGCCGAAGCCGCGACGCGTCGGCTGCAATACGGATGGGGCCCGACGAGAGTCCGAGCAGGATGTCGAGAAGGTCGCCGATGCGATGGGCTTGACCCGTGCAGACGTTATAGGGCCGGCGCGACGTGCCTTTCTCTACCAGCAGTCTGTAACCGTGCACCGTGTCACGCACGTCAGTGATGTCGCGCTGCGCGTCGAGGTTGCCGACGTTCAGAACGGGCGGTACCAGGCCGGCTTCGATCTCAGCGATCTGTTTCGCGAAACTCGACGTGACGTAGGAGGCGGACTGTCGCGGTCCGGCATGGTTGAACGGACGAGCCAGAAAAACCGGCGACCAGGTGCTGTGCGCAGCAATCATCTCCTGCGCCAGTTTACTCAGCCCGTACGGGCTCGAGGGGCCGATGGACCCGTCTTCGGGAATTGGTTCGAGCGAAGGGCGATAGACCAGCGCCGAGCCGGTCACGAGGACGGGACACGCAAGACCCGATTCCCTGATCGCATCGAGCAGATGGTGAGTGCCGAGCGCGTTTACCTGCAGCGGTGTGACCGGATCCGTCCAGGATGTGCCGACATCAGCGGCGCCCGCGCAGTGGTAGACGACCGACGGTTTGAGCGCGTCGATCGCCTCGACTACAGCGCCGCGGTCGAGCAGATTGACGGCGCGCCACTGAATCTTCGTATCGTCGGTTGGCGCCGCATTGCCGCGTGGATTGGACCAGGCCGCGACGGCCGGTGTTGTCCGCAGCAACTCCTCGAGCATGTGGCTCCCCGCGAAGCCCGTGGCACCCGTGACCAGAGGGATTCCAGACACGCCGGCGCTCAGCCCTGGCGGCTGCCGTATTGCGTCTGGTAGTACGCCTTGAAGGCGGGATCGTTTTCCTTGATGGGTCGCCACCACCACTCGTTCTGCTGATACCACGCGACGGTCTGGGCGAGCCCCTGCTCGAACTCCACGCGCGGTTTCCAACCGAGCGACTGCAGCTTGGAGGTGTCGAGCGAGTAGCGGCGATCGTGTCCCGGCCGATCGGCCACGTGACGAATCAAGCGGTCCGGCTTTCCGAGCGCCTGCAGGATCCGTTGAGTGAGGTCGGCATTCTTCACGTGGTTACCGCCGCCGATGTTGTACACCTCGCCCGGCACGCCGGCGTCGATAATCAAGTCGATGGCGCGGCAGTTATCGGAGACGTGAAGCCAATCGCGTTCGTTCATGCCGTCGCCGTAGAGTGGCACCGGCAGGTTGTCCATCGCGTTGGTGATGAAGAGCGGGATCACTTTCTCTGGGAACTGGTTTGCCCCGTAGTTGTTCGACGCTCGAGTGATCACCGTTGGCACTCGAAATGTGGCCCAGTAGCTGTAGGCGAGCCGATCGGCGCCCGCTTTGCTCGCTGAATACGGATTGCGCGGCTTGAGCTCATCGGTCTCGCGGCTCGATCCCTCGGGAACGCTTCCGTAGACCTCGTCGGTCGAAATCTGAATGAACTTCTTCAGCGATTTCGCTTCGCGAGCAGCCTCGAGCAGTACGAACGTCCCGAACACGTCGGTGGTGATGAACTCGCCGGCGTTCAGGATCGACCGGTCGACGTGAGTTTCGGCGGCAAAGTGCACGACCACGTCGGCCTTCGCCACGAGCGGCTTGGCAACGGCCGGATCCCCGACGTCACCTTTCACGAACTCATGCCGCGGGTTGTCGAGAACCTCCTTAAGGTTCTCCATCCGGCCGGCGTAGGTCAGCTTGTCGAGGGTCGTCACACGCCAATCGGCGTGCGTCGACAGCGCATACCGCACAAAGTTTGATCCGATGAATCCCGCGCCGCCCGTGACGAGAAGGTTGGTCATGGTGTGAATCTCGCTCGCCGCGGCCTACCGGCCGGTCTGCGATCCGAGAGCGCCTCCGAACGCGCCGAGGAAGTTCGAGAAGGTGCCGATGCCGGCCAGCGTGAAAGAGATGTTGAGCCGGCGATCCTCAGACAACGGGGCGCCAACGAAATTGAACGTCTGGTA
>Ga0075428_100010152_pt1 | contig 10462 bp, 6 predicted proteins | sample RhiMetdeltSRZDD2_FD_75291 | JGI IMG/M metagenome (GOLD analysis project Ga0075428, IMG submission 75291) | Populus rhizosphere microbial communities from Tennessee, USA - Rhizosphere MetaG P. deltoides SRZDD2 | ecosystem: Host-associated > Plants > Roots > Rhizosphere > Soil | place: USA... | reverse complement strand
CGAGGGGCGTACCAACGTCCCGCACCAAAAGCAGCTCTACTTCAAGGCCGCGCTCGCCACTTCGGCGGACGGCGTCCTTGCGGCGGCGCCGCTGAACGACGGGATCGTCTCAATCGTCCACGTATCGACGGGACTCTATCGGATCACCCTGAGGGAGTCCTATCGCTACCACGTGCACACCGACGCAACGCTCAACAAGAGCGCGGCGGACGGCGGCAGCTCAACGAAGGCAGCGCACGGTGGCCCTGTCGCAAACTTCGGCACCGGGACCCCGGCTACGGTCGACATCTTCATCCTCGATGAGGACGGAGCCGTCGCCGATCCGCCTGCCGCAAACGCGAACAACTTCCTCTCAGGCTCCATCACGGTCTGTGACGTGGCGGCGGTGTAGCGATGCCAATGGACGAGGAAATGGCGGCGCTGGGTGTCGGTGGTGGCGGCGAGAAACCGGCCCCATCCGATACCGAGCCGCCGCCCGATGTCGAATCGGAAGCACTCGACGACTTCATCGCGGCCGTGAAGAGCGGAGACAAGGCAGCGGCCAAGTCGTCGTTCAAGGCAGCAGTGGAGGCCTGCGTCACGAGGGTCATGGCGGACGAATACTAGGCGGTGAGGCGTGGCGGACGCGGACGTACGATTTGAAAAGCTCCGAGCGCTCGCCCGCCTCTACGCCGATCAGCGGCCCGGGACGGATACCGGTTTCGTCCCGGATTCGAATGTCTCGCTCGAGGTCGGCTCAGTCGATGACCTCGTAAACCTGGCGTGCGCGGAGTTCTATGATCTGCTCGTCGAGGCCGGCGGCGAGCGGGCCGCATCGAAGGATCAGACGGTCTCGGTGCTCAGTGGGACGTCCACCTATAACCTTGCCACTGACGTCTATCGCATCCTGTCCGTGGTGCTCGAGTGGGGCGTAAACGATCATGAGCCCGTGGGCGAGGTCAGCGAGCCCGAGAGACCGTTCTTCACCAACACGTCGACCTGGGGCCGCTGGACTCCGAAGGGCTATCAGCGGCGCGGCCCGACTCCAACCGGTGCGGCTGACCTGCCGGCTATCTTGGAGTTTTTCCCGAAGCCAGCAAGCGCAGTAACGGCGCGGGTTCGCTACGTGCCGACGTTCAAGCGGCTTGTAGAAACCAACTTCTTCAATGCGGTTTCCGGCTGGGAGAAGCTCATTGCTCTGAAGGTCGCAATCGAGCTTCGAGCCATCAGCTCGGAGCCGACCCAAGACCTCTGGGCGCTGTTCAATCCTGAGCTCGAGCGCATCCAGGCGATGGCGGACAAGCGCTCGAACTATGCGACGCCCCAGGTCGTCGATACCGAGCGGCTCGGGTTCCCCCAGGAGTGGCTTGCCGATCGGCGGTGGATGTCGTGAAGTTCGAGAAGACTCGCGACTACGACACGAAGAGCCCGGAGCAACTCAAAGAGCAGCTTCAGGACCTTGAGCGCCGCATTGAGAAGGGCCTAGACGACGCCGAGAAGCGCGTTTTGTCTCGGACGGTCCGCATCAACGCGGCGACGAGTCCCGCGGTAACACACGGGATAGACGAGCTCATCGTTGCGGACACCGCGGCGGGCAGCGTGACGCTACTTCTGCCAGACCCCGCGAAGGTGCCGCGCCGCGTGCTCTACGCAGCGAAAGCATCGACATCGAACATTCTCATTTTTCAGCCGATCTCCGGGACAGTCAACCGAACGCCTACCTTCGGCGTCACGACGCGCGGCCTACACGCAGTGATGAGCGACGGCGTCGAATACTGGGTGTTGAACTTCTGATGTCGAGCGGCGAATCCATCACCATCCCGCTTGTTGGCGGTCAGGATCAGGGCGTCGATCCGAAGCTCATGCCGATGGGTCGCTTTGCGCGGCTCGAGAACGTACGCCAGCACAAGGACGGCCGCCTGCAGATTCGCAGAGGTCTGATCCACATGCCGTCTATCTCGTCGGTCTCCGGCGACAAGATGGCCCATACGTTCGCCGTGCACCGAGACTCGCTAGTCGTGGTCGGCGCTGCGCATCCCTACGTTCGGCAGGACGCTCTAACGGCTGAGTGGAACGGCCCAACGCACCGTATCTCGAGCTTTCTCCCTGACACACAAGAGGACATCGACCCGACGCCGCGCGCCGCAACCAACATCCTCCGCGTTGATCAGCGCACCTACGAAACGGTCACGATGATCGCCTGGGACATGGACGACAGCGTCAACACAACGACGCTTAACGTCGTGGTCCGCGACTCGACGACCGGTGCGATCATCCTCTGGGAGACGTTCTCAGGCCTCAGTAAGCCCCGCATCGTCCGTACGAACCAGAGCGGCACGAAGAAAATCCACGTCGTCTACCGCAAGCATTCGGACGACACGATCCGGGCGCGAAACTACAACCTGAGCGGGGCATCTGCGACCCTGTCGGCCGAGAGCGCTGCGCTGGCCACAATGCACGCCGGGGCCGGTGCGCAGCGTGCGTTCGATGCTTGCGACGAGGACGAAAGCTCGACGCCTGGCGATGAGTTTTACGTAGTCTGGCAGAACAACGCGACGCAGCTCGGGGTGATGTCTCGAGACGGCTCGTATGCGTTCGTGAACAGCGTCGCGGTGACGGGTGGGTTCGCGGCAAACCCGTCGATGGCATTCTCGATCACGACCACATCGACTCACGTGTGGACCGCGTGGAACGAGTGGACGTCGCCACTATTCCGGGTCACCACGCACCCAAAGGACCTGAGCGCCACGACGGGGCCGACGACGCTATTTAACAGCGGCAACTTCTCCGAAGTGGCTCCGGCCATCATCGTCGACTCAGCGAGCGGCAAGCTCTGGGTTTTCTGTCAGCTCGACATCAACAGCACTGGGGATCGCAGTCAGCTGCTCGGGCGGAGCGTGACGACTGCCCACGTGCTCGATCAGGGGCAGCAGATTGCTGAGGGCGCCATCGGCTCGAAGCCGATCAAAATCGGCGGCGAGTACTTCATCTTGGTTTACTCGGCTCGCCCCGGCACGCTGACCCAGCAAGCCCTACTCGTGCGGCTTCAAAGCCCGGATGTCGTGTCAGCCGCCGGCAGCGAGGCGTGGAGCGGGGACGAAGTCCTATTCACGCAGCTAGACGCGGTCTGCCCTATCGGGGCGAGCGACTTTCTGGCGCGCCGCCATCTCTCCAACATCGCCGAACTCCCATCACCGGATGGGCTCGGTACGCGGTTCATGCTTGCCGTAACCATCAAGCGCGAGCTTGCGGCAGGCCAGGACCGGAACGGGCTCCGCTGGTACACGTTCCGGCACCACTCGCACAGCTTCAGGCACGGAAACCGTCGCCCTATAACGGTCGGAAACTCACTCATTTTTCCGGGTGGCGTTCCGTGCTCGTTCTCAGGGGTCCAGTGCGCTGAGCTCGGGTGGATTCAGCCCCCAAAGGTGGGGGCCGTAGCGAGCGCGGGCGGCGGCATGACCGCCAGCGCTACCTATCAGTACCTCGTCACGATCGAGCGGCGCGATGCGGACGGCAATCTCCATGTGTCTGCGCCGGTCGGCCCGATCATTGTGAATACCGGCGTCGGAGAGGGCACGGTCACGCTCTCAATCTACATCAGCCCTCATACCAAGGTGGGGCGCCAAGCGCTGGTACCTGAATCGGAGGACAAGCTCACGCTCCGCATCTTCCGAACGCAGGCAAACGGTCAGATTTTCAACCTGCGCACCTCGAGCACCCAAAGCCCTGGTTATATCGGCGTGCCGCTTAGCGTGGTCGATGCAAGCGCGGACGGCTCGATCTCCTCCAATCCGTTCGTCTACACCCAGCAATTCGGGCTCGCTGCAGCTCCGCCCCCTGCAGCTCGCTACGCTGTGGTCGCCGCAAACCGGCTTTGGCTCGGTGGGCTATTCGTGGACGGCGTCGGGCAGGCATCGAAGCTTCTGATCCCGAACATCGCGCCAGAGCTTCCGAACAATGATGCCTTTCGCGTGATCATCCCAGGCAAGCACACGAGCATCGCTGAGCTTGACGGCGCGGTCATCTACTTCACCCGGGACGAAATCTACGTCACGGGCGGCCCCGGTCCAGACGACAACGGCCTGAATGGCACGTTCAACGAGCCTGTTCGCATCCCGAACGCATACGGGTCAATCGACCACCGCGCGACGCTCACGACGCCGGTCGGCGTGATCTTCCAGTCAGCCCGCGGCATGGAGCTACTACCTCGCGGCTTTGGCACACCCGTGTACATCGGGCGACAGGTTGCAGATCTGCTCCAGACTTATCCGTATGTCACAAGCGCGGTTCTCGTAGCTCAGGCGGATGAACTGACAGCGCGCTTCACGCTGTCCTCATCGGACGTCGGGAGTGTTCTAGCCGAGGACCCGCCGGGCGTAATTCTCATTTACGACCTCCGCACCAATCAGTGGAGCGTCGATATCTTTCAGGTGTCTGCTGGCGGCTCGCTCGTGCGAGCGGCATTCCACGCCGCAACAGTCTGGAACGGTCTTTACACCGCGTCTCGACACAAGATTTCGGACGGCATGGTTCTGGAAAGTACCACCGTTTTTGGGGACGTGGACGCGGTCGACCCGATCACTGTCCCGATGCTGGTCGAGACCGGCGACATCAGACCATTCGGCACCGAGGGGCACGGCAAGATCAGGGAACTCATCTTCCTCGGAGAAGCGCGCTCACCGAGTGCGACGGTCAACCTCCAGGCCGAGCTCTCGATCGATAGCGGAATCAACTGGGTCGCTGCGCCACTGTGGCAGGTCTCGCCGGGTGTCACTCTAGGCGCGCGGCTCTCGAAGTCGTGGGGGCTGCCGGTGCAGCACTGCGACGAGATGCGCTTCCGGTTCACCGCTACGAACGGCTTGGGCGGCCAGGGGCTCTTTATGAACGCGATCACACTCGCCCGCATGACGAAGTTTCCCGGGACACGCCGAAGCGACATCGGCGACCGGGTTGGAGGATAGATGCCTGCCGCACAGTCAACAACCAGACCCACAGGGCAAAGCTCCAACTATTGGATTGGCGGCGACCCATTCACGGGTACCGGTCGCGAAGCCGCCGCGAACCGCGACAAGACGTATCAGGACATGGCGGCGCGCTACGAGGGCGACGCCTACCAAGCGCGGCAGCAGGCCGAGGCCGCTCAGGGACGCGGCGGAGTTGGGGTCGACTACGGCGCAGCTCGCCAGGCTGGAGCTGACTACAGCGTCGCGCGTGAGGGGCAGCTCGGTACGGCTCGAGACCTTGCGGCGTTCGCGAACCAGGGGCCGGGGCCAAGTGCGGCTCAGGCCCAGATGCAGGCGGGGCAGCAGCAGGCGCTCGCCCAAAACCTGGCCATGACCAGCGGCAGCCGCGGTCTTAGCGGGCAGGCGCAGGGGCAGCAGAACGCGCTCAACGCGAACGCTCAGGTTCAGAGTCAGATCGCCGGCCAGTCCGCTGTGCTTCGGGCGAATGAAGAGGCCGCGCACCGCGCGCAGCAGATGCAGGCGATGGGACTCACGGCACAGACCTACGGCAACGTAGGCGGGCAGGACTTGGCGAATGCTCAGCAGCTCGCGCAACAACAGCAATACGCCGCGGGCCTCCAGGCGGAGCAGCGCCGTCTAAACGACTCGCTGGCGCTCGGCCTCGGTCAGCAGGCGCTCGGCTCACAGGGGCTCGGCCAGGGCTATCAGCGGATGGGGCAGCAACTGGTTACCGACCAGGCGAATCTCAACGCTCGCTATGACGAGAACCGTACCGGTATGCAGCGCGCAGATCTCGACCGCAACCAGGCGCAGCAACAGGCCGAGATGGACGCGGCACTCAATACGACCATGAGCGTAGCTTCTCTCGCTGCGCAGTCTGACGAGCGCAACAAGTACATGCTCAGCGATAAGAACGAGAAGGACAAGGCGCGCGCAGAGGGAGCGATCGCGGCGCTGAGCACAATCAATCCGCAAGCCGCGAACTCGGCGCGCATCGGCAAATCGGTGCATGAAGCGGAATCTAGCCGCGTCAACCTTCAGAACCCGGGACTGGGCGACGAGAGCTACGCGCAGCGGCAGTTCGAAACGTATCAGCCGGGCCAGTTTCAGACGCGGCCCACGGTTGCTCGGGCGCAGCGCACGGCCCCAATGAACATGGACGGGCAATCGATTGGCCCCACGGGGCAGCCGGTTGGGATGCAGAGCTACTACTTCCCGCCGCAACAGCCGGCATTGAGCGACGAGGGCTCGAAGACGCGCATTGCGCAGCTCGAAGATCAGATCGCGGCGCTGGGTGGCAACCCGAAGGAGAGCGCGGGGCGAATGCCGCTCGTATTCGATGAACGCGACGGGATCTTTAGGCCTGAGCTGCCCGGTGGGCGCGGCGAGTTCACCCGCGGCGCACCCGTAGACCCAATCGGACACAGTCGCCAGCAAGCAGTGGACGGGCTTGTCCAGCAAGGAATCACCGACCCGAGCACAGTCGAGGATTTCCTGAACTTCGAAGAGGATGGGCGCAAAGTAGGCGACTTTACGCGCGGCGAAGTCGAGGCACGACTGACCGCAAGCGGCGTTGGAAACCGTGGTCCATACGGCGGCCTTCCGGGCGATGCCGAGACCCGGCGCCGAGTCGTCCAGGGTGGCAATCGCGTCGTGGGTGCCGCGGAGATTTTCAACCGTCGTCAGACCGATCCAGACGTTGCGGGGCTGGATGCCGCCTACGAGCGCGAAAAGAACTTTGACCCCCTCGGCTCTGTGGATCTCCGAGGGGTCAAGGGTGAGCCCTATGTCTACAAGGATCCGAGTGTGCCGGGCGCTGCCCCGGGCGTTCAGTGGGGCGGAACCGCTCAACAGATGGAGCGTACGGCAGCAGCCCCGGCAGTCATGAACACGCCGAACGGCAAGATGGTCGACACGGGCCGCCTTGCCCTGGTCAACACCGCGGCGATTTCAGAGCAACAGCGACGGATGGACGAACTTGAGGCGCTGCTCGGTTCCGAGGAACGTCGCACGAGAGGGCGGCGCTAGTGGCCTTCTACTCGCTACGACCCGACGGCATGGCGGATGTGACGCTCGACAACGGGCGCACCGTTCCGATGGTCGCGAGCGAGGCGGAGCTCCAGGAATACGGCCTGCAGCCGATGCCGGCGGGGCCAGCGATGGATCCGATGGCGACGGCGGAGCTTACCGGTGCGCCGCGAGTCCAGATCGGACAGGGCCCGACGCCTCAGCAGGTTCTGAGCGACATCCGATCCCGCCCCGAACCTGGACCCCCTGCGCTTCCGCCGGGCCGCGTTCAGCTTGGCGGTGGCCCGGCCCCGTTTGGCGTGACAGCCCAGCAGGTCTCAGAGGCGACCGACGGAGCAGGCGGCATCCAGCTTCCGGCGGGGTTCTCTGTTCAGTCAGCGCCGCCGGCACGCCCACAGGGCCCGATGCTGGGCCAAGGGCCAGGCCTGCAGCTACCGGCCGGCTTCGCCCCGCAGACGATCCGCACGGACCCGGCGAAACTCGCGCAGCCGAAGGCTCTACCCGCGGGCCAGCAGGCGGCATCTGGCGCGCCTGGTAGGACCACTGACCCAGCCGAAGAAGCCCTCATCCAGCGGGCGTTTCAGGAAGCAGCCCGCGGGCGCCGCTTCGGTCCGACGCCGGCACGCACAGATCTCGAGTCTCGCAAGGCGAAATTCTTCAAGCCCGGCGAGGTCGACCCGGAGCTCAAGGCGCAGGTCGACTTCGAGCGCGACTACCAGCGCCAAATGGGGCTCCAGGAGATCGAGCGCAAGTACAAGACCCAGTCGGGGCTCGATGAGAAGTGGGCGAACGAGCTTTCACTACGAGAACTCGAGCTGCAGCGCCAAGACACGAAGCGCCAACAGGTCGACATGTACCTTGGCAGTCTCCAGCGCATTCGCGACGAACGGCAGAGCGAGGCGCGTCGCATGAAGGCGCCTGACGTCAGGGACTATTGGGGTGAGAACGCGGGAGGCTCGTTCGCTGCTCTCGTTGCCGTAGCGATTGGTGGCTACCTCCAAGGCAAGCGCGGCGGCGAGAACGAGGGAATGGTGGCGGTCGATCGAAACATCAACCGCTGGATCGAAACGAAGCGCGAGGACTACGAGCGGGCGCGCACGACCGAGGATAACGCAGAAAACGAGTACTCCAAGGCGCTCGCGATCTACGGCTCCCCGCAACAGGCTGAGGCCGACATGCGGCTACGAGCCTACGCGGTCCGCGATGCAATGTTCGAGCACGAGGCGAACCGCATTCGTACGCTTGAGGCGAAGGAAGCCGCGAAGCTTGCGATCATGGATGGCAGTGTGGCTGAGAACGAGGCGCGCCTACAGGCCCAGGCTGCAGCCGGCGCTGATGTTGAGGAAGTCTACAAGCACACCCCGGGCCGAGCTGGAGGCACGAGCGGCGGCGGTCTGCTGGGTGGGCTCCGGGCTGCAGCGCAAGCGAAGCAGTATCTCGACATTGCGGCGGGGCGAGACGATCAGGACCCTCGACGCGAGGAGCATGAGCGCCAGGACCTAGGGCGATCCCTTGCTGTTCCAGAGCTCGGGGAAGGGCGCTTCTACGCGGCCAACTCCGGCGACCGCGACAAGATCAACGACGCGCTCGATGCAGCGCGGACGATGAAACACAACTACCGGCGCATGCTCGCAATCGTCGAGCGTGGCGGAGCCGGGAAGCTCGATCGCGAACAGCGCGGCCAGATCGAGGCGATAGCCAAGGAAAACATCCTGGTCGCCAAGAACTTTCACAAGCTCGGAGCGCTATCCGGCGCGGACGTCGAGCTCGTCACGCCGCTCAGCGGCGAAGGCCTGCTCGATGAAGGCACAACCGATTCTCGCGTGAAGGGTCAGATCGAAGAGGCTTTCGGAGCGCTCCAGCGCGGTGAGCAGCGCGCCTATCAGCAGCTATCACCTGACAAGATGATGAACACGTCGGCCGGCGCCAAGCCTGCCTCCACATTCAAACCGGTGGAGTAATGGCCGACCCGGCACCGCTCATCCAACCAGAGGCCTACTACGAGGACGGCCGTCTGGTTCCGCCTCATGAGCTCGACCAGGCGATCGAGTCCGGTGCCGCTCGGTGGCATCAGGGCGCCAGAGTCCCCGTCCGCAATGCCGATGGTGAACTTGGGACGGTCGATGCGGCTGAGGCCTATCAGCCAGGCGTTCGCGTCCTCACTGCCGGGGAGCTCAAGGCCGAGAACGACAAGCGCCTGTACGGTACGGGCGATCTGAACGTCGCAAAGGCTACCGCTCTGACCCTGGCGCGCGGGTTCACGGGCGGGATCTCAGATGAAGCCCTGACCCGCGGCGGCGAAGATCGGGCCGTCGCTGAGCGGCTCCAAGCGTACAAGGAACAGAATCCAACTGCCTCCTCTGGCTATGTCGAAGCCGCGGGCGCGCTCGCATCGCTCGCAGCTGGCGGGATTGGCGGGGCAGCCGGGAAAGTTGCCAGGGTCGCCGGGGCTCTACCCAACGCGGCGGCCGCTGCTGGAAACCTCGTTGAGCGAGGCGTCGCCCGCGGCCTGGCTCGCATGGGTGTTACGGGCGAGAGCCTGGCTGGCCGAGTGGCATCCAAGGCGCTGGCCACGGGCGCGCAAGGGGCAACAGAAGGCGCCTTCTACGGCGTCGGGCAGGCGATGTCCGAATCCTCGCTTACGGGCGAGGACCTGACCGCCGAGAAGATGCTGGCCCATGTCGGGCGGGCCGCCCTGTTCGGCGCGGGTATCGGCGGAGCGGTAGGGGCTGCGTCTCCGCTGGTCGGTGCTGCCGTGAAGAAGGGTGCCGAGAAGCTTGGCGGCATGGAGCAGTTTGCCCGCGAGCGCGCCATCAATTCCGTGGCTCAGGGCTCCGACATCCGCAAGCTGATCGGACGCAAGACCGGCGAAGCGGCTGAAGCGAAGTTCAACGCCACGGCGGACGACCTGCTCAGCTACGAGTTCAAGACGGGACCGCTAAAGGGCGAGCGCGTCATGAAGGCGGCGCGTAACACCGATGAGCTGCTCGGTCGTATCCGGCAAGCCAAGGACGAGCTCGGCGCAGCGATCGGCGGAATCAAGCAGGAGATTGATGATGTCGTTCAGGCGGCGCCGCATCTAAAGCCCGATGTCGGCTCGTATCTGAAGCGCGTTGACGATGAAGTACTGAAGCCGCTCAAGACGAGCAAGTCACCGGGGATGCGTTCCAAGGCGCGCGCAGTGGAGCGCGAGCTATCGGTGCTCAAGGCAGAACACGAAGCGCGTCTCGCCGGAGCAGACCTGCCGGCCCCAGGCTTCAAAGACCTCGACGAGTTTCGCGCGAATCTCCGCGAACAGTTCCAGCCGCCTAGACCGACGAGCGGCGGCATTCCGGCACCACCCCCGAAGTCCGCGAAGTACCTCGAGAAGGCCGAGCGCATCCTGGCCGACCATCTCGACAATGCTGCCGAGCGAGCCCTCAAGGAAACCGGCGAGAACGCAGACGCCTTCCGGCAGCTAAAGCGCCAGTTCTCGAGCTTCGCTGACC
>Ga0075428_100010151_pt1 | contig 10462 bp, 10 predicted proteins | sample RhiMetdeltSRZDD2_FD_75291 | JGI IMG/M metagenome (GOLD analysis project Ga0075428, IMG submission 75291) | Populus rhizosphere microbial communities from Tennessee, USA - Rhizosphere MetaG P. deltoides SRZDD2 | ecosystem: Host-associated > Plants > Roots > Rhizosphere > Soil | place: USA... | reverse complement strand
CCGGCTCCGGATCGCCGCCAGGGGGGCGTCGCCCGGGCCGGCGTCTTCGTGGCTGCCCTCGCCGTGGCCACCGGCATCCCCCGTCCGGTCCTCGTTCCCGAGATCGCCTGGAGCCCGTCCGTCCTGCCAAACACCCGTGGCGGGATCCCGATCGAGCTCAACGACGCCGTCCGGGCCACCATCCACCTGTACCGCAATGGGATGCGGGACTGGTTCTCAGGAGCCCTGGCCCGCGGCGGTCGCTACCTCCCGGCCATCCAGGAGGCCTTTGCCGCCGAGGGGTTACCGCCCGAGCTGGCCTACGTCGCGCTCGTGGAGAGCGAGTTCCGGTCGCACGCGGTGTCGGGGGCCAAGGCCAAGGGCTTCTGGCAATTCATGCCCGCCACCGGCCGCCGCTTCGGGCTGGCCCAGGACTCCTGGGTCGACGAAAGGAGCGATACCGAGAAGGCCACCCGCGCGGCCGCCCAGTACCTGCGGCACCTCCACGACGTGTTCGAGGACTGGAACCTGGCCCTGGCCGCCTACAACGCGGGCGAGGGCAGGGTGCGGCGGGCCATCCGGCGGCACGGCACGAGCGATTTCTGGGAACTGTCCCGCGCCCGTGCACTGCCGCGGGAGACGCGCGACTACGTCCCACGTGTCCAGGCGGCCATCCTGGTGGCGGGCGCCCCCGAGCGTTACGGCTTCGAGATCGACCCCGCCGAGCCGCTGCCCGTGGACACCGTCGAGGTGGACGGGCCGTTCGCGCTGCGCGACGTGGCCCGGTGCACCGGCCTCGACCTGGCGACGCTCCAGGAGCTGAACCCCGTCCTGGTGCGCCGCGCCACCCCCGCGCACCGGAGCTTCGACCTCCGGGTCCCCCAGGGCAGCGCCGAGGACGTGGCCGCCTGCCTCGAGTCGGTCCCCCAGGTGAAGACCCACGTGGTCCGCGGGCGGGGAGTGACGCTGGCCATCGTGGCCCGTAAGTACGGCACCCGGGTCTCCGACCTGGCGCGCATGAACGGCCTCGCCACCCGGAGCAGGCTCAAGCTCGCGCGGGGCACGGAGCTCATCATCCCCGCCAGGACCGTCCTCACCGACTGAGGCGCAGCCCTAACTCGCTCAGATCCCCCAGCCGCCGCTGACGTGGAGGTTCGCCCCCGTGACGTACGCGGCCTCCTCGGACAGGAAGTAGAGCGCCGCCGACGCGGCGTCGTCGGTCGTGCCGACGTAGCCGGCGGGGATGCTCTTCGCCATGGCCGCGAGCTCTTGCGCGTCCATGGACCCCGAGTCGATGAACCCGGGCGAGACGGCGTTGACCGTGATCCGATGCCGGGCCAGCGCCTTGGCCAGCGTGCGCACGAGGCCCAGGACGCCCACCTTGGCCAGGTAGTGCGCGGTGAGGTTCGGCTGCGCGAGGATGCGGTCGGCGTTCGCCATGGAGAAGGCCACGATGCGGCCGCCGCCCCCGGCGATCATCCCCGGGACCGCCGCGCGCGCCAGGTAGAAGAGACAGTCGAGGTTGCTGGCGAACATCTCCCGCCAGCCCTCGGGCGTCTCGGACAATATGTCGACGCGGTGGTACGGGCCCGCGCAGTTCACGAGCGCGTCGAGCCGTCCCTTCCAGTCGACCACCCTGCGGACGAGGTCGTCGCACTCCTCGGGCCGGGACACGTCGGCGCGGAGGGCGAGTGCGGCGGCGCCCTGTTCCTCGACCGCGCGGCGCGTATCCTCGGCCGCGGCGTCGCTCGTTCGGTAGGCGATGGCCACCGCCCAGCCGCGCTCCGCCAGGCGCACCGCGATCCGGCGGCCGATGCCCCGGGCCCCGCCGGGGATCAGCGCAACGCGATCGGCCATGCCTGGGTCGCGCTGGCCTCGTGGGCCAGCAGCCAGCGTTTGCGCGACATCCCGCCGCCGTAGCCCACGAGGGTGCCGTCCGCGCCCACCACGCGGTGGCACGGCACGACCACCGCCACCGGGTTTGCGCCGTTGGCCAGCCCCACCGCGCGGACCGCGGAGGGCCGTCCGATCCGCCGCGCCAGCTCGGAATAGGAGACCGTGGTCCCCACCGGGATCCGGCGCAGGGCCGTCCATACGGCGCGCTGGAACGGCGTGCCGACCATCTCCACGGGCAGGGCGTCGACGGCCTGGAGCTCGCCGCCGAAGTAGGCGTCGATCCGGGCCGTGAGCCCGCCCGGGTTGGCCGCAGGCTCCAAGGCGAAGCCCGTCTCACCGTACTGCCGCTCGAGCATGCCGACCAGGCTCTTCTCGTGATCGGCGAAATGGACAGCGCGCAGCCGGCCGTCGCCGTCGGCCACCACCATCAGCTCGCCGATGGGCGTGCGCGTGCGGTCCACCGACAAGCGCAGGACCCCGTCGGGCTGCAGTTTCGGACCGCCGTGAGCCACTCGGCGCTATGCTAACACCCCGCCCTGACGCACGCGGCCGCGGCGGGAGGAGAGACCCGGACAGTGCCTACCAGGAACGAGATCCTCCTGAAGTTCCAGAAGGACCTCCAGGAGCTGAGCGCCTACTTCGAAGCCGAGCTGGCAAAGATCGAGAAGGCCCGGCTCAGGAAGTTCGGGACGATGCCCTCGTCGAGGGACGCCGTCGACGCCTTCGAGAGGTCCAGCGCCGCCGCCATGGCGGAGCGCGACGGCGATCGCTCGCGCGCGCTCGGCGCGCGGGAGAAGGCGGTCGCCGCGGCCGCCCAGGAGCGCCGCGACGCGTTCCGGGACGCCGAGAAGGACTGGCGCGAGGCCGAGCGGGAGGCGGAGCGCGAGCGCGACGACGCGAGGGAGAAGGAGAACCGCAAGTACGAGGACAAGCTCGACGAGATCTCCGAGATCCTCCCCATGTACAAACAGACGCCGCTGCGCGAGGCCGAGAACGCCCGCCACGAGAAGGAGATGAAGCGGATCGAGGACGACTTCACCACCGCCTGGGACCGTGCCCGCGAGGACTACCAGTCCGCCAACCAGGAGGCCCTGGATGAAGAGCGGGCCGCCACGGAAGCAGCCAACGGCGCGGAGAAGGAAGCCCTGGACGCCGCCGGGGCCGAGTACGCGCAGACCGTGGAGAGCGCCGCGGACAGGCTCCACGGCGCGCTGCTGAAGCTCGCGGATACGAAGGAGCTCGAAGAGGGATTCCAACAGCAGCTCCGCGCCGTGCGCCAACGTCGGGAGACCGAGAAGGCCGCGTTGCGCGCCAGGTTCAAGAAGGACTACGAGAGCGCGTAGCGTCCCCGAGCAACGCTCGGGGAGCGACGCTGAGACCGAGGACCCGCGAGTTCGCTAGTGGAGGTAGCCGAGGGCGCGGAGCTGCTCCTTCTGCGACTCGGTGAGAGAGATGCCCCGCCCGTCCGGTACGCCGAGCCTGGTCCGCAGCCTGAACGCGTGCTGCACCTCGGCTTCCAGATCTCGGCGAAGCTGCTCCGCCTCCGGGGGAGGGGGCCGGTGCGCCATCAGGTCGTTCCGCTCGGCCGGGTCGTGCACGAGATCGTAGAGCTCGGTGCCCGAGTTCGTGGTCAAGATCTTCCACCTATCCGTGCGGAGGGCCAGGCCGCCGTTCTTGTCCATCAGTATGAGCTTGACGCGTTCCGGCGGGGCCGTCCCGCCAGTGACGAGCGGCCGGAGGCTCAGCCCCTGCATCTCGGGGGGCGGAGCGATCCTGCACAGGTCGAGGATGGTCGGGGCGATGTCCTCGAGGCTGACCAGACGGGTCGAGACTCGCAGGCCTTCCGCCCCGGGGACGCGGATCAGGAGCGGGACGCGCAGGGTCTCGTCGTAGGCCTGCCCGTGGAGGAACTGCCCGTGCTCCTGGAACTCCTCGCCGTGGTCGGCGGTCAGCACTACGATCGTCCTGTCCAGGAGCCCGCGTGCCTCCAGCCCGCGAAAGAAGTCGCCCAGACCGCGATCGAGGGTTCGCAGCCCGGCGTCGTAGAGGCTGGACACGTAGCGTCGATCCTCCTCAGGCAGCGTCCTTCGCTCCCCGTTCATGGACGAAAGCAGGTCCGTGGCGCAACGGCCACCGGCGTCGCACCCGGCGAAGTCCCCGTGGTACCAGCCGCTGAACGCCGCACGGTCCGCCAGGTCCGAGTCGTAGGGCAGGCTCCGCCCCCAGTCGGAGTGCGCGTCGTAGTAGTGAAGGAAGAGGAAGAAGCGCTCGGCCTCGAGGTCGTCGAGCAGGGCGTCGAGGAACGGCGCACGCGATCGGATGTCCCCGAGGAGGCGCTGGTAGATGTGGAAGCCCCGGCCGAACCCGTACTTCTCGTCCATCCAGCCCAGGTTGAAAACCTGCCCGGCCGTCACGTACCCGTCGCTCGCCAGGACATCAGCGAGTGTGCGCACGCCGGGCGGCAGGCCGCGGTCGCTGTCCACGCCGTGCACGGTGGGGTGGAGGGAGGTGAGCATCGTGAGGTGGGAGGTGAGCGTGAACGGCTGGGGCGCGAAGACGGTGTCGAACCGGATCGCGCTCTTCGAGAAGAAGCGGTCGATCTCCGGCGTCGTGGGCAGTGCGTAGCCATAGATGCCCAGGCGATCGGCCCGAACGGCGTCGAGTGAGATGAGGATCACGTTCGGCCGCTCGCCGGACGCTCCGCCGCCACGAGAGCGCCAGCCGGACACGAGCAAGCCCGCGCCGGCGGCCGCGGCGACGCCGCACGCCGCCACCAGCGCGACCCTGGATACGGCGGGCCCCAGACGGCGGCCGAAGACGGCCAGGGCCGCAGTCCCGGCGGCGGCCAGCACGGCAGCGGCGTGCGCCGCAAGGCCGCGCGGGGTGTCGAAGGGCGGCGTCTGGGCAGGGGCGAAGGGTACCACCCCGGCGATGAACAGGTACGCGATTGCGAGCAGGCCCGCGAAGACCGAGAGTTGGGTCGCCGAGCGCCAGGGTGACCGCCGCCGCCACAGTGCCAACAACAGAGCGACGGCCAGCGACGCCAGGAGGCCTCCGACGAGGTCGTTCGAAGCGCTCCGCGCAGCGAGGCCGTACAGCCCCTTGGCCGCGTAACCCTCTTTGGCGGCGAAGAGGACCGCCCGGGCCGCGCAAGCGAACACCGCGGCGGCGCAAGCGAGCTTCCAGAGAACGGAACCGGTCTGCTCTTCTGGCTTGATAACGCCCTACCCTATCACGCGGCCGTCGAGGGTGGTGGGAAGGAGCACCTTGAATTGGCCGCGGGCGGCGCGGGCGGCGGCAGGGCTCCTCGTCTCGTGGCCGGCTCGGGGCGCGAGTGGCGGGCGAAACCGGCGGCGCTCTGCCTGCCGGAGACCGCCCTCGCGCGCTGGAGCGATTCGTCCGCGGCCCGCGGCGGCCGGGGGCGTGGGACGTGTGGGCGTGGGACGCGTCGTTCTGGATCCTCGAGCACGTGCCCGAGGGCAGCCTGGTCGCCTACGGCCAGATGGGAAGGCCCCGTACCTCCAGCTGCTCCGCGGCCGGGACGTTCGCTTCCTCGACACGATCGGCCTGGTGAGCCGCGACGTGGCCCAGGTGTGCCGCATCGACCGCAAGCTCCGGGACGCCGCCGCGGCGCTCCTGCACGGCGAGTCCCCGGGCGACGCCCTGGCCCGCGGGCGCGAGGAGCGCGCGCGTTGCTTCGTCGACGTGCTGCTCGCGCCCCGGCCCGACTTCATCCTGGTGGAGGGCAACCTGCCCCACGCCGGCCTGCAAGAGGTCTTGCCCCGCGACCCGCGCTTCCGGCGCGACTACGCCCTCGCGAACGCCGTCGGCCCGGAGGGCCTGGTCCGGGTTTACCGCCGCGGCCCGCCGCGCTGAGGCCGCCTAGAGCGCCGCGGCCCGGGCGCCCTTTATGACAGTGAGGCGGCGATACCGAGATGCGTGTTGGCGTAAGAAACACGACGACGACATATCGCCGCCTTCAACCTATCCGGGCATTCGGGAAGAAGTATTCGCGAGATTGGCCGCGGAATTGTGGTAACATCGACCCACTCCGATAGGGTCATCCACCTCAGATGGTGATGATGACGACTGAGTACGTGCGGCGCCAACTGGACCGACCGGCGCAGGCTGTTGCGAGCCGTCGAGCGCGCTGATGGCTAGCACCGGGTGGTTTCACTCCACGGCCTCACTTCGCTGTGGCTCCATGGCGCTTGATCGGCTTCCTCTTCAAGCTAAGCCGCCTTCCAAAACCCACATGCCGCTACCGTTTGGCGGTAAGGAATGGGAACCTGCGCGATCGCTGGCGAGGTTCCGCTTCGGCGGAACGCCCCAAATCGAGCAGGACCTAAAGAACATACTCGGCCAGATCGAAAGCGACGAGGGCATTGCGCACAGACCGTCTTTCCTTTGGCAGGCGGTTGAACACCCGCTCGCCGAACGAGCCTACTTCTCGGGGGCGAGTTGATGCAGGGAAAGCAAGAACACAATAAGCCTCTTACGAGAAAGGAGTTATCATGCCAGGGACCGTAAAATACAGTACAAGCTATTTCAGCCTACAGCTAGCATTCGACTCTCTGGTACCGGGAGACATACTCTATATTAATGACGATTATGTTCTCAATTCGACAGTCACGTTGAACAATAAACACTACGTAAAAATCATTGGGCTCGGCGAAATCAGTCCAGCTGTTAATGGAATGACGTGCATCAAGATCAAGAATTCGGAGGGTACCTATGTAAACGACATAGTACTAGAGAGGTTAAGAATCAACAACACAGCGCCAGAAGGTACTGGGTCGGGAGTTGGTATTGATCTGGATTCAGGATACGTCTGTCCCCCGCCACCTGCGCTCTGCGGAGGCTTGTATCATGTGCGAATTCAAGATTGTAACATACACAATTTCCATTTCGGCCTGAAACTACTCGATGCTTTCGATATATTCATCGATAACTGCCAAATTTTTGGGTGTGAGGTGGCAGTAAGATCGGAACTCTTTGCGAAGGGTGTTGGGCAGATAAAGATCGTCGGTGGTTTCATGATCAACAACGATTACGGCATTTCAATAGATCACGCATCGACCGACCCAACGGAGCTTAGCCAAGGTCAGGTGTCTGTCTTCGGCTGTACCTTCGGTCATAAGCGCGATCCGCTAAGTAATGGTCCAGGTCAAATTGCCGTGTATGTTGCCAAGCCCATTACAGGAATATATCTCTTTGGCAATTCGTTCGAAGACGTTGCAAACGCCGTGTATTTTGACGACAACTTTCCTGTCTACACAGGGAGCCCGCCGATGGTACTGGCTGCAATCGGTAACTCCTTCTTTAATATGGAGTTCGGGACCGTACCGGGTTGGTGGATTGATACACATGCGGCTGATTCAGGCATGGGGGCCGTTGCGGTAGTCGGAAATACTGCGAGCCATAACGCAGTGCCCCCGGACCCAGCCGCGACGCCGGCCCTCGTGAATGTCCCGAAGGTTCTCACAACTGGCAAGGGTGGAGTGATGCTCGGTGGCAACGCTTTCAACGCGTACCCGCCGTTCAGTACGTTTGTTCCAAATAATGTATATCCAAAGGAGCTGTCTTCACAATGTTACCCTCTACCGGCGTACACAACACTGAATAGACCCCTCGCTTCTAGCCTGCCTCCAGGCTTCACTATTTTCAATATATCTACTAACAAGATCAATACTTCAAATGGTAGCAACTGGAGGGACGCCAATGGAAACCCGGTTTGATGTAACCACCAAATCGGTGGTTCGATGAATCGGCGGTTCGAGTCTGCCCGCGAAAACGGCCGTCGGGCCGGGTTAGGAGGAATCGATGAAACGGCGCACCTTCCTCGAATCCGCATCGGGCGTGGCGGCGCTGGTGGCGTTTCGTGACGGACACCGCGCCTGGACCACGGAGGGCGCACGCGGGTGGCGCACCTTCGAGGTGACGACCCGCCTAGAGATCCTGGATCCGCCTGGCGTCACGCGCGCGTGGGTACCGCTGCCGCTCATGGCCGACACCGACTATCAGAAGCGCCTGGGTGACACGTGGGACGGCAACGCCAATGCAGCGCGCATCTGGCGCGACGAGCGGTACGACGCGGGAATTCTCTGCGCCGAGTGGCCCGCATCGGTGAAGGCCCCGATGCTCCAGGTCCTCAGCCGTTTCGCGACGCTGGACCGCGCCGTGGACCGTTCCAAGCCCTGCTGCAACGGCATGTCTTTCAGCAGCCGCGCGGCGCACCGCACCGCCGTTGCCGACCCTTCGCTGGCGCAGTATCTCGAGCCCACGAAGCTGCTGCCCACGGACGGCATCGTGGCGCAGACCGCCCGGGACGTCACGCAGGGGAAGGTCTCCCCCGTGGACAAGGCACGCGCGATCTACGAGTGGATCGTCGAGAATACGTTCCGGGATCCCACGGTGGGCGGGTGCGGTACGGGCGACATCAAGACGATGCTGGAGACGGGCTACCTGGGCGGGAAGTGCGCGGACCTCAACGCCCTCTTCGTCGGCCTGGCCCGCGCCGCGGCCATTCCGGCACGGGCCGTCTTCGGCCTGCGCGTCGCGGAGTCGAAGGAGTTCAAGAGCCTGGGCCGTGCTGGGGACGTCACGAAGGCGCAGCACTGCCGGTCCGAGTTCCACGATGGCGTGCGCTGGGTGCCCGTCGATCCGGCGGACGTGCGTAAGGTCGTGCTCGAAGAGCCGCACATTGATCGAACACTCGATGACCCCGTGGTACAGCAGGCGCGCCGGAAGCTGTTCGGGGCGTGGGAGATGAACTACGTAGCCTACAACCACGCCCAAGACCTCACCCTGCCAGGCGCGTCCGGCAGCCCAGTGCCCTTCCTGATGTACCCACAGTGCGAGACCGCGGCGGGGCGGAAAGATAGCGTCGACGCGACGGCGTTCAGGTACGCGATCACGGCCCGCGAGGTGTGACCGTCATCGGTCCACCCGGAACGACCTGGTTGGCTGGGCTCGCCGGCGAGAGTTCCACGTGGCGGGTGTCGATGCGGAGCAGGTCGTGTGGTGTGCTCAGGCCGCCCCGCGATCAGCGCACAGGGTCCGCGTCGCTGCTCCCGGCAAGGAGACGGTGCCGCAAGGTGGACGCGCACCCGGAGCCCGCCTCGAAGAAGCAGCGTATCCGGAAGTCGAAAGGAAGATTGTTGCGGGACACACTCCATCGCTGTCGATACGGGCCGTGATTGCCCCGGCTCACCTGGTCCTGTATGACATGCGACGCGCGCGTTTTCCTCAAGACCGAGGACCAGGTCGCGGATCTGATGTGTACGGCCATCCTGCACCGTGCTGCTAACCCGGATGAGGTGCTCGAGGCCATCGGGGTACGAGCGGGCTGGGAGTTCCTGTATCGCCGCACGCGACATGGACGGCCCGCTGCAGATCACGCTGACCTGCCCCGGGTATCAGGCGATGACGACGAAGACGTTCGAATGGCGTCCCAAGGTGCTCGATGAGTACGACTGCGACCCGGTCGAACTCGGCACCATCATCCTGCCGAAGTCCCCGTCGCCGCCGACGCCCCCGCCTCGCTCCCCCGCCGGCCGCTAGGCCATCGGCGAACGCTCCCCCCGATGGGCGGCCAGCTTGCCGGCGAAAGAGGCGTCGATCCGACTTGTGAGCCCGGCGGGATCGCGGGCGGGCTCGAGTGCGATCCCCTTAGTCCCGTACGGGCTCTCGGCATTGGAACCGGTCGTCTCGTGGTCCCAGAAATGGACGGCGCGCAGGCGGCCGTCATCATCGCACACCACCATCAGCTCGCCGAAAGGAGGTACGCGTACGATCGATGAGTAGGGTGAGGATCCCGTTTGGCTGGGAGGCAGGGATTCGAACCCCGATACCATGGTCCAGAGCCATGTGTCCTACCGTTGGACGACCTCCCAGCAGGCGGGAACTGACAGTCTATCCAACGCTCCCCGAAGCGGTCAAACATCCGTAAACTCGTCCCCGTGGCGCCCCTCCGCTTCGACGCCCAGCAGCGCTTCACCTGCCAGCAGTGCGGGCGGTGCTGCCGCCGCGGATGGGATATCGCGCTGACGGCGGGCGAGCTGCAAGCGTACCGCCGTGCCGACGCCGGCCGCTTCTACCGGGAGGGGGAGGACGCGGCCGAGGGGGCGGAGACGGACCCGTTCGAGCCGATACCCGGCCACGCGTCCTACTACCGCATCCGGAAGCGCGCGGACGGGGCCTGCGGGTTCCTGTCTCCCGACAACCGGTGCCGCATCCACGAGGAGCTGGGCGCGGAGAGCAAGCCGCTCACGTGCCGTCTCTTCCCCTTCCGCTTCCACCCGGGCGAGGGGGCGACGGTCATGACGGCCAGCTTCTGCTGTCCGACGATCGTCCGGAACGAGGGCGCCCCGCTTCCGAGCCAGGCCAGGGACCTCGCCGTGCTGGGCAAGGCCTGGTCCCGGGAGCACGCCGAGCCCGCCTCCAGGGTGGATCTGGTGCCGGGCGTGGCCCTGCGCGGCGCCACCCTCGACACGCTGCGGTCGGTGTTACGGCGGATCCTCGATCGGCCCGGCCCGGATGGGACGCCGGACCTGGCGGGGAATGCCGCGCGCATGGCCGCGCTGCT
>Ga0075428_100010150_pt1 | contig 10463 bp, 7 predicted proteins | sample RhiMetdeltSRZDD2_FD_75291 | JGI IMG/M metagenome (GOLD analysis project Ga0075428, IMG submission 75291) | Populus rhizosphere microbial communities from Tennessee, USA - Rhizosphere MetaG P. deltoides SRZDD2 | ecosystem: Host-associated > Plants > Roots > Rhizosphere > Soil | place: USA... | reverse complement strand
ACTTCTACCAAAGCAACCCGGTTCACGCCGCTGCAGGCGAGAACGAGGTTGCCGTCGTGCGTAGCCATCATGTGACGCACGACACCGCCGCCTGAAGGGATCGCCCAGGTCTGGAAGGTCTCGGACCGGGAATCGAAGCGCACAAGCGTGTTCGGTTTGACACCCGACTCGCTGTACCAGAGGACGTCGCCGACGGACGCGATGCCATAGGGTTGGGACCGCGGACCTCCCGGCGAACGCCACTCGCGAACCTCGCCCGTCACCGGATCGAACCGCCCGAGGTAGCCCCGTGGATAGTCTGTGTACCAGACCGCATCGTCCGGTGTCAGCGCGATTCGGCGTGGACGCGACTCGGCATTCGGCAACGGGTACTCTCTGATCTCCATCGTCATCGGGTCGATGCTGCCCACGCGGTTGCCGTTGAAGTCGACGTACCAGGGGATGCCTTTCGAATTCACCTGGATCCCGTAAGGGTACGTGTTGGCCGTCGGCGTCCTCGCCACGGTCACCTCACCCGTGGCGGGATTGAGACGTCCGACATGACCGGATTGCAGCGTGAAGAAGAGGACGCCTCGCTGGTCGAAGATTGGCGTGTGCGGGCCGCGCGCCTGTGGATCGGGCATCGGATACTCCGTGACGATGCCCGTCGTTGAATCGAAGCGGCCGATTCGATTCACGCTCATCGCGGTGTACCAGATGTTGCCGTCGGCATCGTGCACCAAACCGTGTGGTCCTGAGTTACCCGTCTGCAGCGGGTACTCCTGCGCAGCGCTCGTCGTCGGATCGAGACGCCCGAGCCTGTTCGCGTACTGGCCCGTCCACCATATCGACCCGTCGTGCATCGCCAGAGGATCGTGCGGCCGTTGACCGAGCGTCGGCAGCAGCCACTCCCGGATGTTCACCTGCACCGGGCCAGAAATGAGGACAGCCTGAGGCGTCGACGGTTTCTCGGGGAAGTTCGTGGCCAGATAGTCAGCCACCGCCGAGGCCTGGATGTCTGGCATCGCCACCATTGACGAAAACAATGCCTGCCAGCCCTCCCTCGAGTATCCCCAGGAGTTCCGGATCAGATTCACGCTGTGGCACTCGCCACACGTCACCATGACGAGGTCCCTGCCCGGACCGTCGGGAAGCGGGACCTGTCCTGTCTGGCTCCGCACATCGGCGGACAGCGTCAACAAAACGAGCGCTGCGGCGATGGACAGGATCGAAAGCGCTTTCATTGCCGCACGAGTGTACATCGGCACCGTTTTCGCTGAACTCCGCGAGACGCGGTTGCTGCTTCCAACGTACTTTGAAGTCTTCGGCGCTTGACGAGGGGCAGCCCGCGGAGTATCAGCTTCCGTGGCGAATGGATTCGTCTCGTATGGAACTTAACTTTTCGGCGGTTGCAGTGACTCTGGCGGTTGCCTCATCGTTTGCTGCACTTGCCCCTGCACCGACTGCACAGACTGCTACAACCCATGGCTATCGAGTGGTGAATGTCTACCCGCACGACGCCGAGGCGTTCACACAAGGTTTGATCTTCCGAGACGGGTTTCTGTTTGAGAGTACGGGTCAGTACGGACGATCAACGCTCCGCAAAGTCGAATTGAAAACCGGCCGTGTGGTCCAACAGCATCGTCTTGATGCTGTTTACTTTGGGGAAGGCCTGGCGGAGTGGAACGGGCAATTGGTCCAGTTGACCTGGCGGTCCCAAGTCGCCTTTGTCTACGATCTGGTCAGCTTCAAGCCGCTGCGCATGTTCGGTTATTCGGGGGAAGGGTGGGGTCTCACTCACGATCGGCGCGAATTCATCCTCAGCGATGGGACGGACACTCTTCGCTTCATCAATCCAAATACCTCGCGCGAAACGAGGCGCGTGACGGTGAGGGACGGCAAGACTCCTATCAAGGATCTGAACGAGCTCGAGTACGTGCGTGGAGAAATCTACGCGAATATCTGGCACACCGATAGAATCGCCAGGATTGCACCGCAATCGGGACAGGTCGTTGGATGGATCGACTTGAGTGGTCTTATGTCAGTCGCGTACAAGCTCGAACCTGAGGCCGTTCTCAACGGAATTGCGTACGACACGCCGAATAACCGGCTGTTCGTTACCGGCAAGCTGTGGCCCAGGCTTTTCGAGATTCAAGTCATCCCGCGAAGTTAACGCACGTGTTTACGCGAAGCGCCGGGTGCTCCGGCTGGGGTTTCGGCTGGCGTTCTGAGCCATTGGGCTTTAGGCTTTAGGCTCTGGGCCCAGAGCCCCATTTAAGGAGCCCTCCGAATGCCCCGATCGAAGGCTTCGAAACACCCTGTCCGCCGTAGCCCCGGCCAAGGCGGAACCCTACTCGAGCGTCGAAAGTTTCTGCAGAAAGGCGCGCTCGCCGGCGCCGCGCTGGTGGGCACGCCGGCCGTCGCTGCGGCGCAGACCGGCCAGGTCGCTGCAGCGCCAGCGCAATCGCCGCCCCCGCCGCTCACGTTGGCCGCCGAGACCGCTCCCCCGGCCGACGTCCAGGTGCTGGCCGACAACGAGCGCTGCGGCTCCGACTACATGGTGGATGTGTTCAGGTCGCTCGGCTTCGAATACGTCTGCGCCAACCCGGGCTCGAGCTTCCGCGGACTGCACGAGTCGTTCGTGAACCATGGCGGCAACAAAGGGCCGGAGCTCATCACCTGCTGTCACGAAGAATCGTCAGTGGCCATGGCACACGCCTATTTCAAAGCGGAGGGCAAGCCGCTCGCCGTCATGGCGCACGGAACCGTGGGCCTGCAGCACGCGTCGATGGCCATCTACAACGCCTGGTGCGATCGCGTGCCCGTGTACGTGATCCTCGGAAATCACGCCGATGCGGCACTCCGGCGGGGCGCAGAGTGGTACCACGGCGTCCAGGACGCGGCCGCGATGGTCCGCGATTATACGAAGTGGGACGACTTCCCATGGTCCCTGGGGCACTTCGCCGAATCGGCGGTACGCGCGTATCAGATCGCGCTCACGCCTCCGATGGCACCCGTCGTCATGGTGCTCGACGGAGGACTTCAAGAGCATCCGGTCTCCAAAGACGAGCGACTCGCGATTCCGAAGCTGTCGATGCCCGTCCCGCCGCAGGGCGAGCGTGGCGCCGTGGAGCAGGCGGCGCGAATGCTGGTCGCAGCCGAATATCCGGTGCTCGTAGCGGACAGGCTCGCACGAACACCCAACGGGATGAAGCTGCTCGTCGAGCTCGCCGAGGCGCTGCAGGCGGCCGTCATCGATCAGGGTAGCCGCATGAACTTCCCCTCGCGCCACCCGCTCAACCAGACGCAGCGGGCTCGCGCGGCCGTCGCCGAAGCCGACGTCATCGTGGGGCTCGAGCCCGTGGACTTCTGGGGCACCGTCAATGCACTGCGGGATCAGCTGCACCGATCCACACGCAGAGTGGCGAAACCCGCTGCGAAATTGATCTCCATTTCAACGGGTGACCTCTACATTCGCGCAAACTATCAGGACTTCAGGCGCCTGCAGGAAGTCGATCTCGCGATCGCAGCCGATGGCGAAGCCACCCTGCCGGCGCTGATCGAGGCAGTGAAGCGCCTGACAACGGCGGATCGGCGGCGCGTGTACGAGGAGCGAGGCATCCATCTCGCGCAGGCGAGCCGGGCCGCAGCCGAGGCGTCGCGCACCGCGGCCTCGTACGCCTGGGACGCGAGTCCGGTGAGCACCGGACGCCTGAGCGCCGAGATCTGGGCACAGATCAAGAACGAAGACTGGTCGCTCGTGTCGAGCTACTACAGCAGCGATCAAACGAACTGGCCGCGGCGACTCTGGAACTTCGACAGGTCGTACCAGTGGCTTGGACACGCGGGCGGCGGCGGAATCGGATACGGCGCGCCCGCATCGGTCGGCGGCGCTCTCGCGAACCGCAAGTACGGCCGGCTCTCCGTCGCGATTCAGACCGACGGCGACATGATGTACGCACCGGGTGTGCTCTGGACGGCCGCGCACCACAAGATTCCCATTCTCAGCGTCATGAACAACAACCGTGCGTATCACATGGAGCTGATGCACGTGCAGAGGATGTGCAACGCGCGGAACCGGGGCGTGGATCGCGGCATCATCGGCAGTCAGCTGACCGATCCAAACATCGATTACGCCAAGCTGGCGCAGTCGATGGGCGTCCACGCGGAGGGACCGATCACAAATCCGAACGATCTCGCGCCCGCACTGCGGCGCGCCATCGCCGTCGTCAAACGCGGCGAACCCGCGCTCGTCGACGTCGTCACGCAGGTGCGGTAGATGAACAGGCGTCGTTCACGGTTCTCGGTTCTTGGTTCTCCGTTCGTGTTCATCTTCGCGGTCTTCGCAGCGACACCGGGTGTGGATGCCGTAGGGCGGGTCCTCTTGGCCGCGCAGGCGAACCGGGTCCAACCAGCCTCCGCTCAAGCCTCGGCGGTCCGCCGTAGCCTTGGCGAAGGCAGAAAGGACCCGGCCTACGTGGTGCAAGAAACTGCGGGCGCTAATGTCGGCGCAGGTCAGGCCATGTACGCGAAAGCGGGCTGTGAGACGTGCCACGGACCCAACGGACAGGGAACGGCGGCAGGTCCTCGCATAGCCGGCACGACGCGGCAACTGCCTGCCTTTGTCGCGTACGTCCGCAAGCCCACCGGCACTATGCCGCCGCAAAGTGCGCAGGTTGTTTCTGACCGGGCACTGGCCGACATTTTTGCGTTCGTGCGATCGGCGTCCGCGAGCAAGGTCCCCCCAGGCTCCGCTGAAGCTTCGGCGGGACGCGCCGAGGCCGGCGCCGCGCTGTACGCAAAGATCGGCTGCTACCAGTGCCACTCGAATCAGGCGCAGGGCGGACAGGCGGGGCCACGCCTCGGACCCGACCCGATCCCGTTCGCCCGTTTCTCACAATACGTGCGGAACCCGACGGGCGACATGCCGCCGTATACCGAGAAGGTGTTGTCGAACCAGGAACTGGCAGATATCTATGCGTTCGTCCAAACGCGGCCGCGGCCGCCGGCGGTCAACTCGATTCCGCAGCTGGCGCAGTAGAATCGCAGGCACCTCAGGCACTCTAGATTTTTTGTCGATCAGCGAGAGGCAGACATGATCCTTCTGGCGTCAGCACTCTTTGCGCTCCTCAGCCAGTCCACCGCGCCAGCCGTACTTCAGCGCACGTTTGTCGCGCCGGAATCCGGGAGAATCCTGTACGGCATCTCCGTGCCTGCGGGCTATACCAACGGTGAGCCGCGGCCTCTCATCCTCGCGCTGCACCCGGGCGGTGGCCAGGGAACGCCCTACTACGGCCTCTCGTTCATGCGCGGCATCGTGTCGCCGGCGTTGAAGGATCTCAATGCGATCATCGTCGCGCCGGATTGCCCGACGAGATCGTGGAGCGATCCTGCCGCGGAGCAGGCGGTGATGGCTCTTCTGCAGAATGTGATGAAAGAGTACGCCGTCGACCGGCGCCGCGTTCTCGTCACCGGATTCAGCCTGGGCGGGCGCGGCACGTGGTTCATGTCGTCGCGCCATGCCGATCTGTTCACCGCCGCCATTCCCATAGCTGGATCGTCCGGTGACGAACCGCTCGATCGACTCGGGAAGATTCCGACGTATGTCATCCACAGCCGCCAGGATCAGGTCGTGCCGTTCGAGCCGGACGAGCGGACGACGCGGCAGCTCGAGAAGATGGGGAAGCCCGTGCGATTCGAGGCGCTCGACGGCCTGGGCCACTACGAGATGGGCGGTTACGTCGACGCGCTGACGCGCGGCGGCAAGTGGATCGCGGAACGCTGGAACGGTCGACGGTAAGGCACGTCGTTCACACTTCTAACTTCTCGGTGCTCAGTTCGTGTTCACGTTCGGTTCAAGGTTCACACGTTCAGACGAACGTTCAAACAACACGAACCTGAACACGAACCGAGCACAGAGAACCGGGAAGAGTGAACGGTACTGATTGCGTCAAGGAGGAGTCATGCGCGTCACGTTCGCTCGTCATGTCGTCGGCGTCGTGACACTAACGCGCCGAGGTTTGTTTTTTGGGCAAACCGTTGCGAGCGCGTTAGTGTCACGTTCGTGCCAGCGCTGGTCCAAGGACACAGCGCGGCATGTTTGGTTGCCGCTATGCCGCGCTGTGTCCCTTACTCTCGTCATCGCCAGTACCGCCGGCGCCGCCTCCACCTGGCATGTAAAGGCCGACGCGGCAGCCGGTGGAGACGGGAGCCAGAACAGGCCGTTCGCCACGCTTCAGGAAGTAGAAGCCCGCTCGCAAGCCGGCGACACGATACGGGTCGTGCCGTCGGGCAAGCCGCTCGACGGCGGCATTCAACTCAAAGACGGGCAGCGCTTGATGGGGCTGGGAAACCCGGTGACGAAGTCGTCCGGCGGTGCGCGACCGACGATCACCAATACCTCGAGCGCGCGCTACGACGGCGACGCCATACGCCTCGCGAACAACAACCTCGTGCAGAACATCCATATCGACGGCGCTGCGCGGGCCGGCATATTCGGCGTCAACGCGGCGCGCGCGCAGGTCCGCGGCAACCTCATTACCAACAACATGATTCAGGAGAACAACCTGCCCAGGCTGGAAGCGCTCTGGCCGAAAGGTTTCGTCCTCTACGAGTCGCAAGGCAACCACTTCGGCGGCATTACGATTCTCTCGTGCGGGCCGGCCACATCGAGCTACTGCGTCAATTACGCTCCAGGGAGACCAGGCGTCCCGAGCATGGGGCCGCTCGTGATAGCAGACAACGTCATTCGCGACAGCAACCTCGAAGGGATCATGCTGCTCAGCGACGGCGGCGGTGCCGTCACCTATACCGTGACGAACAACGAGATCAGGGACATCTCGCTGCAACTTCCCCGTCCCGAAGCGCTCACGCCCGCACTTCCCATCGTTCGCTCACGAGCGTTTACGCTCATCGCCTTGAACGGTTCGAACGCCACGCTCAACCTGAGTGGATTCCGGGCCGACAATCTCGCCCCGCAAGGCAACTACGCGGCTGACGGCATCGTTCTGCTGACCGGCGGCACTCGACCTGTGGTCAACGCGCGTCTGTCGGACCTGGTCGTGCTCAACTCGCGCCAGACGGGCGAAGTGAACAACGGGGATTCGATCGAGATCCAGCACAGGGGCGCGACCGACGGCGTCCTCAACGTCGACATCAGACGCGCGGATCTCCGGGATCCGGCAAGTGCCAACATCAAGGTGCTCGAGGCGTCGAATCCCACGAACGGCAGCTACGACATTTCCATCAGCGACTCGGTGCTCAGCAACGCGAACCCTGCAGGGATGCCCGATGCGCAGATTCGGTTCAGCGGTGCGAGCGGTGGAACCAAAGCGTTCAAGCTGGCGGTCAGGAATACAAAGATCTCCGGCATCGGTGGAGCGATCGGCGTCCTCAATCCGAACAATTTGGACACGCTGAACGTGCTCGTCGAGAATTCGTCGTTTTCGGACCTGACACAGCCATCGGGAGCGAAGCCAACGCCCGCGATCAACGTGACTCACCCTGCCGATCGAAAGCTGGGCGTCGCCGTCATCGACGTGGGCGGCGGTGCGCTGGGTAGCAAGGGGCGGAATCGATTCGTCAACAATCCACAGGTGGATCTGTCGATTACGAACGGCAGCGCCGCAACCGCGATCCGAGTGGATGCGGCGAACAATTACTGGGGCGGCGGCGCTCCGGTGATGGCCCCTGCGGCTTCTCCTGACGTGTCTCTCAGCGGGAACGTCACGTTGTCACCACTAAAGTCCGGCCATCTGACCAGCGACCCGGGCAGGTAACGCGCAGGCTAAAGCCCTACGCGCTACGACGTCTGGACTCTCTCGTCGACCGCAGGCTCGAGCCGGCGCGCTACGAGTTTGGGCGTGCTGTGGAGGCTCGCGCCTGTAGAGCGCAGGCTTCAGCCTGCGCGGTAGTTCCACATACGACAGCCGATCCGAATAACTGGTGCACGACCGCGTCGGCGATCGCCGACGCCAGCTGCACCTGCGCGGCGACGGGATCGGCGACTGACAGGTCGTACACGTCGCGCCAGGTTTGCACTTCTTCGCGTGCGTCCACCAGCCACACGGCAATGCGCGCGCGCTCGGCGTGGCGGCGTACGCTCCCTTCGACCAGATAGTCCGCAGCCAGCAGCCGCGCGACGTCTGAGGCCCGCTGCACGGCGGCAGTACACGCCAGCGCCGACATCCGCGCGATGACGCGAAGGCGTCCGCCGCCGCACCGTCCCAGTTGTGCGATCACTTCGTCGGCCAGTCCGCCCGCGAAGTCGCCCTCCCTTGTACCTGCAGCAAAAGGCAGCACCGCGAGCCGGACACCAGACGACGCGGCGGACGAGGTGCGCCACCGATAGCCGCGGCCCGGCACAGTCTCGATGAATCGCGGCTCACGTGCGCTGTCGCCGATCGACCCGCGCAGCCGCTTGATCGCCGCATTGAGGCTGTGTTCGAAATCCACGAAGGTGCCAGCCGGCCAGAGCTCCTGCCGCAACTCGTCCCGCGTCACCAGCTCGCCCGGCCTGCCGAGCAGCAGACCAAGAATCCGGCACGGCTGCTCCTGCAGCCTGGTTCGCACGCCGTCGTGCCGCAGCTCGCGGGCGGAGACGTCCAAGACGAATGGGCCGCACGAAAGAACGCGTGATGCGTACATCACCAACCGCCGTGCCTCGAAAGTATCGCGCGATATCGTATGCAGTCAATCGTGATATTGTATGCATACAATGTGGATGCCCGACCTGAGCCGCCGCAAGGGCCCGCTGGCTGTCACGCTGGCCGACGCCATTGCCGATGCCGTCCAGGCCGGACGCCTTGCGCCTGGCGATCGGCTGCCGCCCCAGCGTGATCTCGCGATCGCGCTCGGCATCGCGGTCACCACCATTACACGCGCGTACGCCGAGGCCGAGCGCCGCGGACTCGTGATCGGAGAGGTCGGACGCGGCACGTTTGTCCGCGCGCCCGCCTTCGGCTCGCGACACGAGCGCGAGCCGGGCGCCGTCGATCTCTCCATCAACGCCCTGCTCCCCCACGCCCACGCAGCCGAGCTCATTCGCCGGTTCGGCGCGATCACCGCGTCGCTGCCGGCCTCGAGACTGCTCGACTACCAGTCGCACTTCGGCCGGCCCGAGTTGCGCGCGTCGGCATCCGACTGGATTCGGCGCTGGGGGGTCAACGCGCCGGCCGAGGAGCTGGTGCTCGCGGTCGGCGCACAACACGCGCTGGCGGCCGTCTTCGGGGCGCTGTGTGCACCGGGCGACGAGGTCCTCGTGGAACCGTTGACGTACTCCGGAATGAAGGCGGTCGCGAGCTTCGTGCGGGTTCGGCTCACACCGGTGCCGGCGGATCGCGACGGAGTCTTGCCGGACGGCCTCGAGGCGGCAGCCGCGCGCGGCCGCGCCCGACTGCTCTACTGCATGCCGAACGTGCACAATCCGACCGGCGCAACCATGTCCGCCCGCCGCCGGAAGGAGCTCGCGGCCGCCGCCGACCGTGCGGGCATCACGATCATCGAGGACGATTCGTACGGCTTTCTCGCGGACAAGCTCACGCCACTGACGGCCCTGATGCCCGAGCGATGCATCTATGTGAGCAGTCTGTCGAAAAGCGTGGCACCGGCGCTGCGTGTCGGATTCGCGCGAGCGCCACGGCACCTGGTGGGCCGCATCGCGGATTTCATTTATGCCACGACGGTGATGGTCGCGGCGCCCACCGCAGAAGTAGCCTCGGCATGGATCGCCGACGGCACCGCCGATCGCATCGTCAAGTGGAAGCGCGCGGAAATGACGGCGAGAGGCGCGCTCGCGCGGCGCCATCTGCGGACGTTGCGCGGCGTCACGCCGATGAACTCCCCGCACTTGTGGCTCAATCTGCCTCGTCCATGGACAGCCGACGATTTCGCCCGGGAAGCGCGATCGCGCGGCATCATCATCACACCCGCACGTGCGTTTGCAGCGGGGCCGGACGCACCCGAAGCGATTCGCGTCTGCATTGGCGCGGCGGCCGATCGGAAAGTCATGGTCGAAGCCCTCCGGACGCTCGACACGCTTGCCCGCGATCCCCGCGTCGCCTTCAGCGCGGTCGTCTAAGTACCGCGACCGCGGCAAAGTTCCGTTCGAAGAGTTCGGGACGTTCCGCCACGACCATGCCGGCCCGACGGCGTCCGGCTCCGCATGCCGGAAAAACGCTGCTCCGGCTTATCGTCCTCCACACGCGCGTGGGGACCCCCAACCCCACGCGCTGTCGCAGGCCTGCGCAGCATTTTTCGTGCGATCGCGACCGCATGCTCCGAACGGCCGCCGCCGGCCGGCATGCTCGCGGCGGAACCGCTAGGCTTCTCTCAGAAGCGTGCTCGACCTGCCGGATCGCTGCCGCCTGCGCAAGCGGCACGCAAGCCGAAGGTGGAAATCGGGCGCAGCGAAGATTCCGCGGCGAGTTCCTCCCAGTGCGTTCGAGTGGCCGCGAAGCAGCTCGAACGTTTCTTGCCGCCTGGCA
>Ga0075428_100010149_pt1 | contig 10463 bp, 4 predicted proteins | sample RhiMetdeltSRZDD2_FD_75291 | JGI IMG/M metagenome (GOLD analysis project Ga0075428, IMG submission 75291) | Populus rhizosphere microbial communities from Tennessee, USA - Rhizosphere MetaG P. deltoides SRZDD2 | ecosystem: Host-associated > Plants > Roots > Rhizosphere > Soil | place: USA... | reverse complement strand
GGGGCGACACGTAGGCGTAGTCCAGGACCTTGAAGTCGAGGGCCACCACGTTGGCGTTGGCCAGCACCTCCATCTCCTCCGAGGCCGTGAGGAGGTCCTGGTACAGCTTGCGGTAGGTCTCCACGGACAGCGTCATCTGGGCCAGGGCCAGCTCGCGCGACGGCAGGGTCATGAGCCCCTTCTGCATCGAGCCGATCTGCGCCTGCACGCGGGCCTGGTCGGTCATCAGGCCGCGGTGGACCTGCCCGATCTCGGTGGCGAGCGCGTCGCGCAGCCCCGCGATCTCCTGCTTGGTGTTCAACACGTCGGGGTGGCTCTCCGTCTTCTCCACCACCGCCGCCGCCAGCTGGACCTCCTTGGCGTGCAGCGAGGAGCGCAGGTTCTGCACGACCCCGTTGTTCGCGATGGCGGCGGAGTTGATGTTCACGTACTTGGAGGGGTCGCGCGAGGCGATCTGCAGCTGGTCCCGCAGCAGCTCGATCTCGCCGCGCAGCCGCGAGTCCTCCGCGGACAGCTCCTGCAGCTTCAGGGTGTTCGCGCGCGCCTCGTCGCTCAGCGTCACCCCGCCCTGCTGCTCCTGGAGGGTCCGGAGCGCGGCCTCCGCTGCGGCCCGCTGCTCGGCCACCCGCTGGAGCTGCCGGCGCTGGGCGTCCCGCACCTCCTGGCTGGAGCGCGCCGTCGTCTCGGCCAGGAGCTCGCGGGCGCGCTTCACCATGTCGTTGGCGATGTCCATGGCCAGCTGCGGCGTCTCGCCGTTGATCTTCAGGCTGACGACGTTGGAGTCCTCCAGGGCCTGGATGTCCTCGGCGGCGAGGAACAGCCCCTCGCGGAAGTCCTCCACCGTCTTGTCCACCCAGTCCACCTCGCTCTTCGGCATCAAGCCGACCCACTGGAGGAAGTAGATGGGCGACATGAGGGTGTTCACGATCGTGACCTTGCACCAGTCGCGGAAGGTCGGCGGCTCCTGGGCCCGGATCCGGGTGCGCTCGTCCAGGCGGTACTTCTTGACCATGTCGGTGGCGAGGCCCTTGCCGCCCAGGAACTGTGCGAGGTTCTCCGCCGCGTCGGAGTTCGGCGGCGGCACGTTGCTGCCCCCCAGCGGCGAGATGGCCTGGGACTGCTGCTCGGCCAGGAGCAGCACCTCCGCCTCCCAGGTCGGCGTGATGAGGTAGCCGGCGAAGACGAAGAGGGCCAGGATGACGAGGAACGTCACCAGCATCATCAGCCAGCGGCGGCTGAGCGTGTAGAAGAAGCCGAACGTGAACGACTGGCGGTCCTCGAGGTTCATCAAAGGCTCCCGGGTGAGCGATGGAACGCCACGTTCCTCGTGTCGGCCCCGGGCGCTTCGGGCGCGGCGGCCGCCGGGGCCGCCAGCCGGGCGTACTGTGCCACGAACACGGGCTCGCCCACCTCCCACGTGTAGCGGTCGTGGGCCGCGCGCACGGCCGACCGGGCCATGCCGTCGCGCATCCCGGGTGTGAGGGCGACTTTCTCGATCGCCTCGCAGATGCTCGCGGGATCCCGCTCGTCCACGGTCAGGCCGCACTGCGACGCCGCGAGGATCTCCTTCACCTCGCCGATGTCGCTGCCCACCACCGGCACCCCGCAGGCCATGGAGTCGAAGAGCTTGGTGGGGGTGATGTTGCGGAACCACGGCGTCCGCCGCGCCAGCACCAGCGAGAGGTCGAGCCGCGCGTACAGACGCGCCATGTCGAAGGCGTCGAACGACCCCTCGACGGTGAGCCGGTCGCCGAGAGGCTCGACCAGGCGCGCGAACGTCGGCGCGTAGCGCTCGAAGACGCGTCCGGCCAGGTAGAGGTGGAAGCGCCGGCCCCCCCCGCGGGCACGCTCCCTCTCCAGCAGGAGGCGGTAGGCCTCCAGGATCTCCTCGATGCCGTTGTCCTCGTAGATCGTCCCCAGCCGGCCGATCACGAACCGTTCGCCGCCGGATCCCGCCGGCGCGGCGGGGATCATGCTCCGGTTCGGGTAGGAGCCGACCTGGGCCAGGTGCGCGATCCCGTAGCCCTCGAACTTCCGGACCTGGAACGTGTTGTGCACGAAGACCTGGTCGGCCCGGCGCGAGACCGCCCGCTCGATTGCGTTGACGAGCGGCAGCAGCGCGCGGGCTCCGCCCTTCCAGAGCCCGTAGTACTCCGGCTCGCACAGGTCGAGGACCGCCCTCGCGCCGCGGCGGCTCGCGGCCAGGAACGCGGCAAGGACGGCGTCGAGGTTGTAGCAGTGGACGATGTCCACCACGCGCTCCGTCATGAGCGCGCGGTAGACCGCGCGGTTGAAGCGGAGCACCGCCCCGCCGCTGCGCAGCGGGCCCCGGCCCACGCCCGCGGGGATCCGGATCCGCCGGACGCGGAAGCCGTCGACGGCCTCTTCCTCGGGCAGCCGGCCCTCGCGGTCCCAGCAAAGGAGCAGGACGTCGTAGCCCGCCGCGGCCAGGACGCGGAGCTGGTTGTGGACGCGCAGGTATCGCCCCTGGGACGGGTGGAAGCTCATCCCGAACACGGCCACTACCCTGCGTCTCACCGGCGGAGATCCTCCAGTCGCGTTGGGGGTCCGCATCCTACCACAGCGCGCGGGACGTCCCCGGACAGCGGAACGGAAGCGCGGAGATGGGGTTTGGGATCAACGGAAGGCGCGGTGCCAATCTGGCAACGACAGCTCCCTCCCCCTACGTGGGGAGGGAGGGGTGGGGGGTCAAAGAATGAAGGCGGGGTCGAAGAATGAATTAGACTAGCGCCCCCGAGGGCGCGAGGGCGCCCGCCGGCGGAGGAGGGACAGGGATCGATGGCAAACGTGGAAGGCGCAGCGTGGACGCGCGATCAGGTTCGCGACGACGTCCTGGAGATCCTGCGCGAGAAGACCAGGACCCTGGACACGGGCTTCTCCGGATCCCTCACGGAGGAGACACGCATCGTCGGGGACCTCGACTTCGAGTCGGTGATGATCGTGGAGTTCTGCATGGCGGTGGGCAAGCACTTCCGGAAGAAGCTGCCCTTCCAGAACCTGGTGTTCCAGGACGGCCGGTTCCAGGACTTCACCGTCGGGCAGCTGGTGAGCTTCGTGGAGGGTCACCTGACCCAGTGAGGGCGGAGCGGCCCTAGCCCTCGTCCACGTCGTAGTCGAAGATCTTCTCCCAGTCCGGGGCCGGCTGCTGCTCGGCGTACTTGTCCTGCCACTCCGCGCACCGGCGCTCCAGCTCCTCGCCGCGCGCGACCTCCTCGGGCGTGCGGGGGATGGCCAGCTCCTCCACGGACCGGCCGGCCAGCCGGTCCAGGTCCGCGCGGTTGAAGTCCATGATGAGGACCACGCGCGGCTCGTCGCCGTCGCTCCAGACCTCGTGCGCGTAGGTGTCGTCGAACAGGAACACGCAGCGGTCCTGCCACTGGCGCTGGACGCCGTGCACGTGGAGCGTGTAGCCGGGAGGCGCCAGCAGGCCGAGGTGGCACCGCAGGACCGTGTGGTCGATCCCCTTGTGCGGGTGGATGCGGGTGCCGGGCACCAGGCGGGAGAAGCCCGCGGTGACCAGGCCGGGCAGGCCGTTCAGCACCTCCACCGTTCGCGGGAAGTTCTTCTGGTTCCGCTCCAGCTCCTGGTCGATGCCGGTGACGCCGTGCTGGGCCATCCGGCCGCGGTCGATCAGCGGGAGGAGCTTCCACTCCTTGGTGTAGACGAAGGGCTGCGGCCACAGCCGCGCGTCGCGCTCGTCGAACCGGCGGAGGAACTCGTCACGGATGCCCGCCCACTCCGCCTCCAGCGTCTTCGCGAACTCGAACGGCTCGGTCCGGTAGAACATCGCTCACCCCCGGGCGCTCGCGGCCAGCCCCGGGTTCCGGGCCAGCACGAGCAGCTCGTACTCCGCGCGGACCAGGCGCTCGGCGACGGAGAGGGCCATCATCGCCAGCTTGGTCGCGGCGGGGATCCGTCCCCGGGACATCGGGATCGGCTTGGTATCCATGGCCACCACCTCCAGCCCCGCGCGCCGGAACAGCAGGCCGAGGGTCGGGGCGGCGAAGTAGTAGAGATGGTACCGGTGGTACAGGCGGTTCACTGGCGCCGTGATCGAGCCGCCGCTGCCGCGGTACAGCAGGCGGGCCACCCGGCGCAGCAGCGAGTTCTCGTTGGGCGTGTTCACCAGCAGCAGGCCGGAAGGCTTCAGCAGGCGGCGGGCCTTCTCCAGCCCTTGCAGGGGATCCGGGAGATGCTCCAGGAGGTCCCACATCGTGATCACGTCGAAGGAGCCGTCCTCGAACGGCGCGTCCTCCAGCTTCCCGCAGAAGACCTCGCACCCGGTGCGCTCCCGGGCCCGGGCCGCGGCGAAGGCCGAGACCTCCACGCCGCGGCACCGCCAGCCCTTGGCCTGGGCCAGGCTCAGGAAGCTGCCCGTGGCGCAGCCGACGTCCAGCAGCGATCCGCGCGGCCCGCCGTGGGACTCGATGAGGTCGAGCCCCGCGCGGAAATCCGCGACGTGCGCGCTCTCGTGCCCGCTCGCGTCCACCACGCCGTCGTGGAAGAAGTAGCCCTCGCGCTCGGTGAAGTAGTCCTCGGCGTAGAGCGACTCCGCGTCGGCCTCCTGGCGCTCGGGCGGCAGGAACACCGCCTCGCAGGAGGCGCAGCGCAGGATCGCGCCGAGGTCGGCGCGCAGGTACTCGGCGACCGCCGACGACCCGCAGGTCTTGCAGTTCATGGGAGCCCGGTACGCTACCACAAACCGGGCGGCGTGGCTCTCCCGCCGCGGGCGCCGCTCCGCCGCTCCGTCCCACCCGGGCGCAACTTGACTTTGCGGGGCGGGGACAGTAGCTTCTCCGCTCCGGAACCCTCTCCGACACGTCGCCGAACAACCTTATCCCGGTCACCTCGATGTCACGAGGCGGTGATGGTGTTGGGGGCTGACACGAGGTTCTGAGCTGATGCCGTTGGAGAACCATTTCGTCTGGATCGTCGTCGCCCCCGGGGGCGCCGCCAACCTCGGGCTCGCGTGCGAGGCCGCCCGCGCCGGCGCATGGGGATTCGTCGACCTCGAGGACGCGCGGGACGCAGAGGGACTCCGGCGCGCGCTCGCCGACCTGGGCGCGGCGGCCGACCTCCCCGTGGGCGTGAAGCTCGACGCCTCGCGCCGCGAGGTCGTCGAGTCCTTCCTGGCCGCGCGCCCCTGGCAGCTCACGCGCGTCATCCTCGCGCGCCCGAGCCGCTCCGCCGCCGAGACGGTCGCGCTCGTCTCCGCCCTCCAGGGGCGGGGTCTCCAGGTCCTCGTCGAGGCCGTGAGCGTGGACGAGGCCGTGGCCGCCGAGGCGGCCGGGGCCGACGGGATCGTGGCCAAGGGGAGCGAGTCCGCCGGCCGCATCGGGGACGAGACCTCGTTCCTCTTGCTGCAGCGGCTGGCCGGCCGGCTGAAGAAGCCGTACTACGCGCAAGGCGGCGTGGGCCTGCACACCGCCGCGGCCTGCCGTGTCGCCGGGGCCAGCGGCGCCGTGCTCGACTGGCAGCTCAGCCTGGTGGAGGAGTCGCGGCTGCCCGCGGCCCTGCGCCTGGTCCTCTCGCGGCTGGACGGCAGCGAGACCGCTCCCGTGGGGCTGCGGCTGAATGACGCGTACCGCCTCTACCTGGGCCCGGGCCGTGCGCTCCTGACGAAGCTGCAGGAGCACGAGCAACGGCTGGCCACCTCCGACCTGCCGGAGGAGGAGCGCATCGCGCGCTGGCGCGGCGTGATCGACGAGATGCTGGAGGGATCCGCCGGGGAGGTCCGCAAGCTGGGGATGGAGGTCTCCTTCGCCGCCCGGCTGGCCGTGCGCTTCCGGACCGTGGGCGGCGTCCTGGCGGAGATGGACCGCAGCCTGCGCTTCCACCTCTCCCGGGCCAGCGAGGCCGAGCCGCTGGGCGCGGGCAAGGGCGTGGCCCGCGTGCTGGGCACGCGGTATCCGATCGTGCAGGGGCCCATGAGCCGCGTCAGCGACACGCCGGCCTTCGCGGCGGCGGTGGCCGCGGCGGGCGGCCTTCCCGTGATGGCCGTCGCGGCCATGCGCGAGGACGAGCTGGACCCGATGCTGCGCGACACCCGGGACCGCCTGGCCGACGCCCCGTGGGCGGCCGGGCTCCTCGGCTTCCTGCCGCAGGAGCAGTACGGCGCCCAGGTCGAGCTGGTGAGGAAGTACCGGCCGCCGGTGGTGGTCATCGCGGGCGGGCAGCCCGCCCAGGCCCGCACCTTCGAGGCCGAGGGGATCCCCACCTTCATCCACGTGCCGTCCCACCGCCTGCTGGACCTCTACCTGGACGAGGGCACGCGCAACGTCATCTTCGAGGGGCTGGAGTGCGGCGGCCACATCGGGCGCTATTCCGGCTTCGTGCTCTGGGAGAACGTCATCGAGGTGCTGCTCGCCCGCTTCCCGCGCGAGGCCAAGGGCAGCCGCTGCGGCGCGCTGTTCGCCGGCGGCATCAGCACCGCGCTCTCCGGGGCCATGGTCTCGGCCATCGTGGCGCCCCTGGCCGACCGGGCGGTGGACGTGGGCGTGCTGGTGGGGACCGGCTACCTGTTCACGCGCGAGGCGGTGGAGTGCGGCGCCATCAACGCGGGCTTCCAGGGCGCCATCGTGGCCGCGCGGCAGACCGCGATCCTCGACTGCGGCGGCGGCTACCAGATCCGGGCCGCGCCCAACCCGTTCTGCCAGGCATTCGAGGACGAGAAGCAGCGGCTCATCGCGCAGGGCATGCCGGCGGAAGAGGTGCGCATGGCGCTGGAGCACCTCACGCTGGGCCGGCTGCGGATCGCCGCCAAGGGGCTGCGCTTCAACGAGCGGTACCGCCAGGACAAGACCGCGCCCGTGACGGTGGAGGTGCCGGAGGCCGAGCAGCAGCAGGAAGGCGTGTACATGGCCGGGCAGGCCATCCTGCTGCACGACTCGGTGTACTCGGTCGCGGACCTCCACCGGCGGATCTCCGAGGAGTCGAGCGACGTGTTGCGCGCGGTGGAGGCCGGCTCCGGCGCCGCCGCGGAACAGGCCGACGGAGAGATCGCCATCGTCGGGATGAGCGGGATCTTCCCCGGCGCGGGCGACCTCGATACGTACTGGGCGAACATCCTGGCCTCGAAGTACAGCATCACCGAGGTGCCTCCCGACCGGTGGAGCCTGGGCGACTACTTCGACAAGGACCCGCGGTCCAGGGACAAGATCTACTCGCGGTGGGGCGGCTTCCTCGATCCCATCGAGTTCGATCCCCTGAAGTACGGGATGCCGCCGAAGGCCGTCGGGTCCACGGACCCGTTCCAGCTCCTGACCCTCGAGCTCGTGGACCGGGCGCTCCGCGACGCCGGCTACGACCAGCGCTGGTTCGACCGCGAGAACACGTCGGTGTTCGTGGGCGAGGCGGGAGGGGGGAACCTCGGCCAGCTCTACTGTCTCCGCTCCCTGCTGCCGATGGTCATGCGCGACGTCCCCGAGGAGGTGATGTCGCAGCTGCCGGAGTGGACGGAGGATTCGTTCCCGGGGCTGCTGCCCAACGTGATCGCGGGAAGGGTGGCCAACCAGTTCGACCTGGGCGGGACCAACCTGTCCACCTCCGCGGCCTGCGCCGCCGGGCTGGCCGCCCTGTCGCTGGGCATGGACGACCTGCGCGCCGGCCGGAGCCGCATGTCGATCGTGGCCGCGGTCGACGTGGCGCAGAACCCGTACGTCTACATGTCCTTCTCCAAGACGATGGCGCTGTCTCCCACCGGCACGCCGCGCTGCTTCGACGAGTCCGGCGACGGCATCGTGATCAGCCAGGGCGTGGGCGTGGTCATCCTCAAGCGGCGGGCGGACGCCGAGCGCGACGGCGACCGGATCTACGCCGTGCTGCACGGCCTCGGCAGCTCCAGCGACGGCCGCGGGAAGAGCCTCACCGCGCCCACCTCGAAGGGGCAGCTGCGGGCCCTCAACCGCGCCTACGGCCAGGCGGGGTTCGGGCTGGAGACGGTGGAGCTCGTCGAGGCGCACGGCACGGGTACCGTGCTGGGCGACCGCACGGAGGCGGAGACCATCACCTCCGCGTTGCGCGAGGCCGGCGCCTCGCCGAAGAGCTGCGCGGTGGGCAGCGTGAAGTCGATGATCGGCCATACCAAGGGCTGCGCGGGGATCGCCAGCCTCATCAAGGTGGCCCTGGCGCTGCACCACAAGGTGCTGCCGCCCACCATCGGGGTGAAGAAGCCCACCGCTCCGGAGCTGTGGGCGGGCGACAGCCCGGCCTACCTCAACACCGAGCTGCGTCCGTGGGTCGGCCGCGACCACGCCCGGCGCGCGGGCGTCAGCTCGTTCGGCTTCGGCGGGACGAACTTCCACGCGGTGCTGGAGGAGCACGCGGAGCGGCAGCCGGCCGTCCCCGCCTTCCCGACCGCGCAGCTCCCGGCGGAGCTGTTCTGCTTCGCGGCCTCGAGCGTCGAGGAGCTCCGCAAGGACGTCGAGACCATCCGCCGCGCCGCCGGGGAGCCGGACGCCGCGCTGCGCGACCTCGCCCACCGGGCCTTCCTGATCGGCCGCGACCGCGGCCGTCCGGCATCCGGACCCCGCCTGGCCGTGGTGGCCGACTCGGTGCCCGACCTGCTGAAGAAGCTGGGGCAGGCCGAGGCGCGCCTGGCGAAGCGTCCCGAGCCGCTGGCCGATCCGACGGGCATCCATCTCGCGCCGGAGGCCGCGCTGGCCGGCAAGGTGGCGTTCATCTTCCCCGGGCAGGGGTCGCAGCGCGTGGACATGCTCCGGGACCTGACCCTCATGTTCGGCGAGCTGCGGGAGACCTTCGCCGCCGCCGACCGGGTCCTGGCCTCGCGGCTGCCGCTGCCGCTCAGCCACTACGTCTATCCGCCCGCGTCGTTCAGCGAGGCGGAGCAGTCGGAGCGCATGGAGGCGCTGACGCGCACCGACGTCACGCAGCCGGCGCTGGGCGCGGCCGGCCTCGGGCTCCACAAGGTCCTGCGCGCCTTCGGGGTCCGCCCGGACATGGCCGCGGGCCACAGCGTGGGCGAGTACGTCGCCCTGTGCGCGGCCGGGGTCTTCCCTGAGGAGTCGCTCTACGAGGTTGTGTGGGCGCGCGGCTCGTGCATGCTGCGCGCCGCGGGCGAGCGCTCCGGGACGATGATGGCCATCCAGGCCGACCGCGAGACCGTGGAGGGCGCGATCCGCGGGGAGAAGGGGATCTTCCTCGCCAACTTCAACGCGCCCCGGCAGACCGTGGTCTCGGGCATGCGCGGCGACCTCGAGGCGTTGCAGGGGCGGCTGCTCGAGCGTGAGATCGAGTCCACGCTGATCCCGGTGGGCTGCGGCTTCCACTCGCCGTTCGTGGCCGAGGCGGCCAGGGAATTCGAGAGCGCTCTCCAGCCTCTCCCGTACCAGGCGGCGCGGTTCCCCGTCTATTCCAACCACCTGGCCGCCCCCTATCCCGAAGGGACCGCCGAGGTCCGGAAGATCCTGAGCGCCCACCTCAGCCATCCCGTCCGGTTCATGGACGAGATCCAGAGGATGTACGACGACGGCGCGCGCCTCTTCGTGGAGGTCGGCCCGGGACGGGTGTGCGGCAAGCTGGTGGGGGAGATCCTGCGCGGCAAGCCGCACGCGGTCGTGTCCTGCGACGGCGCGGCCTCGCGCTCGGGGACGGTGCGGTTCCTGCACGCCCTGGCCCAGCTGTTCGCGCACGGCGTCGACCTGCGGCTGGATCCCCTCTTCAACCGGCGGGCGATGGGGCCGCGGACCGCGGTCCCCGCCCCCGAGGCCGCGGGCCGGCCCGCGCGGGCCAAGGCGACCTGGATGGTCTCGCCCGAGGTGAGCTGGCCGGCCGGATCCCCGAGGCCGCGCATCACGCCGGTATCGTTGGCCGCGCCGCCGGCCAGGCCCGCCGCGGTGGCCATCGCCGCGCCGCCGCCCGCCGCCGCCACTCCGATCGCGCCGGCCCTCGCGCCGGCCGCCGCGGCGCCGCGGCACGTGGACGCGCCCCCGCCGCCGCCCGCCGCGCCGCCGATGGGCGCGGATCCGCTCGTGGAGGTCGTGCTGCGCCATCAGAAGCTGATGGCGTCGTTCCTGGATCAGCAGAAGCAGGTCATGCTGGCCTACCTGGGCGGCCGGCCAGCGGACGAAGCGGTCCAGCTTCCGGCCGTCGCGCCCGCGGCCGTGGTGAGCGTGCCGCTGCCGCCAGCGGCGCCGCCCGAGGCCGCGCGGCCGGCGCTGGCCGCTCCTCCGGTCCGGGAGATCCCGGCGCCCGCGCCGCCGGTCGTGGCCGCCGCCCCACCGCCGCCGAAGGCGCCGGTGGACCTGCTTCCCCAGCTCATGGCGCTCGTCTCGGAGCGCACGGGATATCCGACCGAGGCCCTCGCGCCGGAGCAGGACATGGAGGCGGACCTCGGCATCGACTCCATCAAGCGCGTGGAGATCCTGACCTCCTTCGCGCGCCAGTTCCCCGACCTGGGCCCCACGGTGCCGCAGCAGCTGCGC
>Ga0075428_100010148_pt1 | contig 10463 bp, 7 predicted proteins | sample RhiMetdeltSRZDD2_FD_75291 | JGI IMG/M metagenome (GOLD analysis project Ga0075428, IMG submission 75291) | Populus rhizosphere microbial communities from Tennessee, USA - Rhizosphere MetaG P. deltoides SRZDD2 | ecosystem: Host-associated > Plants > Roots > Rhizosphere > Soil | place: USA... | reverse complement strand
GTATGACGCGCCGCCCCACGCCGACACCCCGGGGGCTCGCGGGGCCGGCGCCCGCTTCCAGCGACCGCCCCTTCGAGCACGCCGCCTGGGTCGTGGTCGCCGTTCTGGCCGCCGCCCTTCTGTTCATGGTGTTCGGCCCGCACCGGATCGGCGACAACTTCGCCGAGACCGACTTCTACGGCGGCTACGCCGACGGTGCCCGGGCGCTCCAGAGGGGACAAGTCGATCCGTCACGCTACGGCGTGGTGGGCCCGGGCTACGAAGCCGCTCTCGCGCTGGTCGGGTTCGCGATCCCCAATCTGTTTCTCGCCGCCGAGCTACTTTCGTGGCTGGCGTTGCTGGCCGGCCTCGCCTGCTGGGTGCTGCTGCTGAGGCGCCGGGTCGACGCTCGGCTGGCGCTCGGGGCGGTGCTGTTCCTGGCCGTGAACCCGACCCTGTTCCGGGCCGGCTACTCGGCCACCAACGACGCGCTGGCATTCGCGCTCCAGGCCGGGGCGATGCTGGCTCTGCTGACGGGGCGCTCGTGGCGCGCGGCCGCCGCGGCCGGCCTGCTGACGGCGCTGGCGTTCCTGACCCGATACAACGGCGTGGTTCTGCTGCCGGTGGGACTGGCGGCGATCCTGGCCGGTGCCACCGCGCACGGTCCGCGGCGGCCGGCGGCGCTGGCCCTGATCGCCGGCTTCCTGCTCCCGGTCGCGCCCTGGGTGATTGCCAGCCTGGCGAGCGGCCAGTCGTTCGCGTTCCAGTTCCACCACAACATCGCCTACGACGTGTTCGCGCGCGCGCGCGGCATCGCCTGGGACGACTACCAGAAGCTGCTCCAGCCCCAATTCCCCACGCTCGGCCACGTGATCGAACGCGACCCCGGCGCGGTGCTGAATCGTGAGCTGTTCAACGTCGTCGACCATCTGCGACTCGATGGGGTCGCCCTGCTGGGCCTGCCGGTGGCGGTGTGCGCGATCCTGGGTGCGGCGCTGGGTGCGCTCGACGGCACCCTGCGGCGATTGTGGCCGGTGGCGCTGGCGGCCGGACTGTTCTTCCTCACCCTGGTGCCGGTGTTCTATTCGGAGCGCTACGGCCTGCCGCTGCTGCCGTTCTATGCCACGCTCGCCGCCCTGGCCTTCACCTCGCCGCGCTTCGCCTTCGCCGTCGGGCGCCGCCGGCGCCTGTGGCTCAAGAGTGCGCTCGCGGCGCTCCCGCTGCTGATGTCGCTGCGCACCACCCAGGCCGCCACGCGGCGAATGATCTCGCAGCTGCCGGTCGAGGTGCTGGAGTGCGCCACCACGTTGCGCGCCGAGGCACGTCCCGGCGACCAGGTGATCTGCCGCAAGGCCCACATCGCTTTTCACAGCGGGGTCAAGGCGCTGGCGTTTCCCTTCACGCGCTCGCTGCCGGAGCTGGCCGCCTACGCCCGGGAGCACGGGGCGCGCTGGCTCTATTTCTCGTGGCCGGAGGCCGAGATGCGGCCCGGATTCTGGTACCTGCTCGACACCACCGCCGTGGTGCCGGGCCTGACGCGGCGCCACGCCCCCGTGCGACCGGCGGTGCTGTACGAGATCGGGCCCGAGTTCGGGCGCGAGCCGGAGTGGTTCGCCAACGACACGCTGCACACCTGGCACGACGCGCGCGCGCATCTGCGCGTCGATCCCGGTGATCCCGGGGCGTTGTTTGCCCTCGCGTACGTCGAGTATGGCCGCGGTGAATATGCCGTGGCGCGCCGGCACCTGGAGCGGTCCGTGCAGCGCGGCCCGCGCCGGGTGGAGACCTGGCTGCTCCTCGGCGAGATCGGTTTGATCCTGGAGGACCCCGCGCGCGCGCGCGCCGCCTACGAGCGCGCCCTGTCGATCGACGCGGGGAATCTGGAAGGACAACTCGGCCTGGGTTGGTCATTCCTACTTGCGCGGCAGGTCGAGTCAGCGGCACGGGTCTGGCGGCCGCTGATCGGCTCGACCGCGGACCCCGGAACGCTCGAGCGCATGGCCGACGTCTATCGAGCGCTGGGGGACGCGGCGGCCGAGGCGCAAGCGCGCCAGCGGCTAGCCCGGCTGCGGAGCGGCGGATGAAACGACTTCTCCTCCTGGCCTTGGCTGTGCAGTCCTGTGCCGGCACCGGGACGCCCCCGGCATCGGTCATCTCCTCCTCCGAGAAACCCGCGGTCGATTCGATCACCGTCGCGCTGTGGCCCATGGACGAGCCTTCAGGTACCCGGGTCGTCGATGGCGGTTCGTTGCGGTTCGACGGCACCGCGGGCCGCTCCACTCTCACCCAGTTCGGGCGTGTCGGACGGTCGCGGTCGTTCCGACCGACGCTCGACTCGTTCGTCCACGTTCCCTACCAGGCGCAGCTCGACCTCCCGGCGGCGCTCACGGTCGAGGCGTGGGTGTGGGTGCGTGAGTTCGGCCGCTACGAGGACACACCGATCGTCGGGCGCTGGACCGAGGAGAGCAATCGCCAGAGCTGGTTGTTCACGATCGGCGGACAACGCCTCGGGCCGCCCCTGGTCCCGGCCGGGCCTGGTTACCACCTGGAGCTGTTCGATCGCGAGCGTCCCGGCCACCTGTGGTTCGCCTATCAACCCGAGACCGCCGGACCGCCGCGGGTGTTCCTGTCCTCGGGGGTTCTGCAGCGCGAACGCTGGACCCACGTGGCCGTGACCTTCGACGGCGACCTGGTGCGCTTCTACCTGGACGGCGAGCTCGACTCTCAGTTCGCGAGCATCGGCCGCATCCGCGCTTCCGACGCGCCGCTGCTGATCGGCAACTATTTCGACCCGCGTACGCTCACCCGTTTCGGCGGGGACCTGCGGCCGGAGGGCGGGGACAGCGCGGCACCCTACGCCTTCAACGGCCTGCTCGACGAGCTGCGGCTATCGAACGCGGCGCGCACCGACTTTCCGAACCGGGCGCGCTAGGCCACGTGCCCCTGGCTCGAGGGGGCCCACCTCGCCCGCGCCCGTCACCGCCCCGCTCGCACCGGTCGCGGCCTTTGGGCGCCTCCCGGCGCGCATGCTAGTCTCGCCGCTCTTTCCCGGGCCTGCGCCGCACGCAGGCCCTCCTCTGATCGACTTCCCGGCGAGGTGCGCGTGGCTGAGGCGGCTGTCTCGGATCTGAAAGCGGTCCAATCGCTGCAGCAGGCGCGCGAGCGCATTGTGGCGGAGCTGCGCAAGGTCATCGTCGGGCAGGACGCGGTGGTGGACCAGCTGCTGACGGCGCTGTTCGCCAACGGGCACGTCCTGCTGGTGGGCGTCCCGGGCCTGGCCAAGACGCTTCTCATCTCCAGTCTGGCGCGGGTGTTGGACCTCCAGTTCAACCGCATCCAGTTCACCCCCGACCTGATGCCGAGCGACATCACCGGCACCGACATCATCGAGGAGGACTCGACCACCGGGAAGCGCGCGATCCGGTTCATCCGCGGCCCGGTGTTCGCCAACATCGTGCTGGCCGACGAGATCAACCGCACGCCTCCCAAGACCCAGGCCGCGCTGCTGCAGGCCATGCAGGAAAAGCAGGTCACCGCCGGCGGTCAGACCTTCAGCCTGTCGCTCCCGTTCTTCGTGCTGGCCACCCAGAACCCGATCGAGCTCGAAGGCACCTATCCGCTGCCCGAAGCGCAGCTGGACCGCTTCATGTTCAACGTGTTCGTCGATTATCCGTCACAAGACGAGGAGGAGAAGATCGTCGCCACCACCACCTCCGCGTACGAGGCGTCGCTGGAGCGGGTGCTGGGCGCGTCCGACATTCTCGAGCTGCAGCGTCTGGTGCGCCGTGTGCCGGTGGCCGACCATGTGGTGCGCTACGCGGTGCGCCTGGCTCGCGCCACCCGCAACGGCAGCGGGGCACCGGCGCTCGTCAACCAGTGGGTGTCGTGGGGCGCCGGACCGCGCGCGTCACAGTACCTGGTGCTGGGCGCCAAGACCCGCTCGGTGCTGACCGGACGCTTCGCCCCGGGGATCGAGGACGTCCAGGCGGTGGCTCCGGCGGTGTTGCGCCACCGCATCGTCACCAACTTCACCGCCGAGGCCGAGGGCGTGAAGCCGGACCGCATCATTTCCGAGTTGCTCAAGCACGTCCCGACCGAGTAGCGCGGGCCGTCCATCTCCCGGAGAAGCCGCCGCATGGTCGCACCCGCCCCGCCGTCGTCCGTCGAGCTCAAACGCCAGATCGGCCTGTACGCCGCGACTGCGATCACGGTCGGCAACATCATCGGCTCCGGCATTTTCCGCTCCCCCCACAGCGTGGCCCAGGAGATCACCCGTTTCGACATGGTGCTGCTCGCCTGGGTGGTGGGCGGCGTGCTCTCGATCTGCGGTTCACTGGTGCTCGCCGAGCTGGCCGTCAGCCACCCGCGCACCGGCGGGCTCTACGTCTACATTCGCGAGTCGTTTGGCGACGCGTGGGGGTTCGTGTTCGGGTGGGCCAACCTGTGGGTGATCAAGCCCACCGTCATCGCTTCGATCGTGAGCGTGTTCGCGCTCTACTTCTGCCAGGTCCTGAGCCTCCCCAAGAGCGCCGAGATCCCGGTCGGCATGGCGGCGATCCTGCTGCTGACGCTCGTCAACTGGCTGGGCGTCAAGGAGGGCACCCGCACCCAGTCGCTGTTCACCACGCTCAAGGTGCTGGGCATCGTGGCGCTGTGCGTGGCGGCGTTCACTCTGCCGGCGCGCTTCGAGCCCTCGCCGATGGGCGAAACGGTGGCCAGCGTCAGGCCATTGCTGCTGGGGTTCGTGCTGGCGATGATCCCGATCCTGTTCGCCTACGACGGCTGGACCGACTCCACCTACGTCGCCGGCGAGGTGGTGAATCCGCGTCGCACCATGCCGATCGCAATCGTGTGGGGCACCTGGATCGTGATCGCCGTCTATCTGATCACCAACGCCGCCTACTTCCGCGTGCTGGGGCCGAGCGGCGTGGCTGGCTACGAAGCCGTGGGCTCGGAGACCATCCGGCGCCTGCTCGGTGACTGGGGCGCCGGCGCGCTGGCGGTGCTGGTGGCGGTTTCGACCTTCGGCACCACCAACGGGGCCATCCTCACCGGGCCGCGTGTCACCCAGGCGATGGCGGCCGACGGGTTGTTGTGGAATCCCCTGGCCCGGCTCGACCCCGCGCGCGGCACACCCGCCCTGGCGCTGTGGATCCAGGCGGTGCTGTCGTGCGCGTGGCTCGGTCTCGCGACCGGCTTCGAGGACGTTTCGGGATGGTTCGTCACCACGTCGTGGCTGTTCTACGGCCTTTCCACCGCGGCCATCTTCGTGCAGCGCGCCCGTGTGCGTCGTGGTGAGTTTCCGCAGCCCAGCTATCGCACCCCGCTCTACCCGCTCCCGGCGATCGTGTTCATCATCGCCACCGCCGCCATCATCGTCAGCGATCTCACCTCCACCGGGCTGCGCGCCTGGGCGGGGGTGGGGATCGCCGCCCTCGGTTTGCCGGTCTACCTGGTGTGGAAGGGACGCGGCGCGCGGGGAATCTGATGCCGTACGACACGCCATATTCCGACCCGGGTCTGTACGACGTGATCTACTCCGGCATCCGGGACGACATTCCGTTTTGGGTCGAGCTCGCGCGCGCGGCCCGCGGTCCCTCGCTGGAGATCGGCTGCGGCACCGGACGGGTGATGATTCCCGTGCTCGAGGCCGGGGCGGAGGTCGACGGCCTCGACCTCGACGCCGGCATGCTGTCCCATCTGGAACACAAGGTCCGTGCTCTCGGCCGGAAGGTGCGGCTGTTGCGATCCGACATGCGCGACTTCACCATGCCGCGACGCTACGCCCTGGTGATGGCGCCGTTCCGGGTCTTCATGCACCTCGTCTCCACCGACGACCAGCTGCGCACGCTGCGCTGCGTGCGCGAGCACCTGGAGCCGGGCGGGGCCTTCGTCTTCAATCTCTTCTACCCGAACCTGGCCAGCATCGTCGCCCACGACGGCGAGCGGCGTCTTTCGATCGAGACCACCGATCCCGAAACCGGCCGCGCCGTGGAGGTCTACGACGTGTCGCGCTACGACCGGGTGGCCCAGATCGTCCGGGTCGAGCGCGAAGTGGTGCGGGTGACCGACTCCGGCCGCGAGGCGATCAGGGCCGAGTTCCACCTGCGCTGGACCTATCGCTACGAGATCGAGCTGCTGCTCGCCGCGGCCGGCTTCCCGCGCTGGGACCTGTGGGGCGGCTTCGACCGCCGGCCGCTCGAAAAGGACACCGATGAAATGGTGATCCAGGCCTGGAAGGATTGACGTGAGCGCCTCCGGTCCGCGGCCTCCTTCCTCTCCTCCCTCCGCTCGCGCGGTGGGCCGGCCCGATGATCGGCGCCGCGCGCTCGACCCCGAGGTGGTGGCGCGACTCGCGCATCTCGACGTTCGGGCCCGAGTGGTGGTCGAGGGCTTCATCGCCGGCATGCACCGCAGCCCGTTCCACGGCTTCAGCGTCGAGTTCGCCGAGCACCGGCCGTACATGCCCGGCGATCCGCTCAAGAACCTGGACTGGAAGGTCTGGGCGCGCACCGATCGGCTGCTGGTCAAGCAATACACCGAGGAGACCAACCTGCGCTGCCATCTGCTGCTGGACCTCTCCGGCTCGATGGGCTTCCGCTCGGAGCGCGCGGTGATGAGCAAGATCGACTACGCGCGCTCGCTGTCGGCGGCGCTCGCCTACCTCATGCTCCAGCAGCAGGACGCGGTGGGCGCGATGTTGTTCGCCGAGAAACCCCTGCGCTTCGTGCCGGCCCGCTCGGTGCGTTCCCACCTGGACGTGATCCTGCGCACCCTGGGCGAGCTCGAGCCGGGCGGACGCACTCGGCTGGGGCCGGCGCTTCACGAGCTGGCCGAGCGCATCAAGCGCCGCGGCCTGGTCGTGCTGTGCTCGGACCTCATGGACGTTCCGGCCGAGGTGTTGCTCGGCCTCCAGCACTTTCGCCATCGCGGCCACGAAGTCGTGGTCTTCCACATCCTCGATCCGGACGAGACCGAGTTCCCGTATTCCGACACGGCGACCTTCGTGGACGTCGAAAGCGGGGACCGCCTCACCACCGAGCCGTGGGAGATCGCGCAGCGCTACCGCACGCGGCTCGCCGCCTGGACCGAGCAGTACCGCCGTGCCTGCCGGGAGAACCGCATCGACTACGTGAGGCTCGACACCCGAACGCCCTTCGATCAGGCGCTGCTGGCCTATCTGGAGAAACGGGCGAGGCTGCAGTGATCCTGCGGGTGTTCGCCGCGCTGGCGCTGGTGCTCGGCGCGGGGGCGCTGACGTTCTACCTGTGGTGGGTGGGGGAGACTCCGTTCTCCTCGGCCGCCGACCGTCACCTGCGGGTCATGAAAGAGCGCACCGCGGTCCCCGAACGCTATGAGCCCTTCACGTTCGCGGACTTCGCGGCGCTGCCCCACGCCCGTCCGGTGTCCGAGTACGCGGCGCTCGAGCGCCGCGCGGTGTCGCTGGTCGGCCACGTCCAGTCCTTGTTCTTGTCGCTCGATGGGGACTTCCACCTCGCGGTGGTCGAGCAGGCGGACTCGACGCGCTGGACCGACCTCCCGAGCGTCACCGCCGAGCTCACCCCCCAGTTCCAGCGTGGTTCGACGCGCTGGACCCTGGAGCCGCTGCACGCCCGGCTGCGCCCCTTTCCGCGCTCCGGTCCTCCCTGGCCTGGCGGCCCGCGGCGAGTCCGCATCTCGGGTTGGCTGCTCTATGACTTCCAGTACGATGCCCCGTACGTGAGCACGCGCCCGCGACTGACGCCGAGTCCCGGCCGGCCGCGCCTGACGGCATGGGAGATCCATCCGGTCACGCGCATCGATCTGTGGGACGACTCGCTCCAGGCCTTCGTGGAGTACTCGCGGTGAACTTTCTCAACCCGGTGTTTCTGTTCGGGCTGCTGGCCGCCGCGATTCCGATCGTCATCCATCTCTTCACGCGCAAGCGGCCGCGCGAGGTGCTGTTCTCGTCGCTGGAGTTCCTCTCGGAGGTCAACCGCAGCGAGATTCGCCGCATCCGCATCAAGCAGTGGCTACTGCTGCTGCTTCGAACCCTGGCCGTCATCGCCCTGGCGCTGGCCATGGCGCGTCCGGTGCTCGAAACCGGCCTCGGCGCCCGCCAGGGTGCGGCGACCACCGCCATCGTGCTGGTCGACCGGAGCGGCAGCATGGAGTCGCGAACCGGCTCGGGCACCCTGATCGAAGAGGCGCGCCGTACGTTGGAGACCCTGCTCGCGACGCTGGGGCCGAGCGACGAGATGTTGCTCGTCACCTACGACGAGTCCGCCCAGCCGCTGAGCGCCACCCCGCTCACCGATCTGGCCCGCCTGCGCGCCGCCACTCAAGCGGTCACCGCCGGGGCCCGCCGCACCGACCATCGCCTGGCGCTCGCGGCGGCGGCGCGGGCGCTGGCCGAGAGCCGGTCGCTCAACCGCGAGCTGTTCTGGATCTCCGACTTTCAGGCCTCGGGTTTCGCGGCCGCCGAGTCCGACGATCCCTCGCCCGCCTCCTTCACCCTTCCCACCGGTCCCTGGGGCCAGGTGCGCAGCTACCTGATCCCGCTCGCTCCCGGAGCGCGCCCCAACGCGGCGCTCATCGAGGCCGTGCCGGCTCCGGCGGGACAGGAGGCCGCGATCACGGTCACCGGGCGTGGGTTCGAAACCACCGCGGGGGATGTGGCGGCGCAGGTTCGCGAGCTGCCGGGAGGGGCGGACCTGGGGCGCGGATTCATACCCCTGCCCGCTCAGGGAGATGCCTCCACCCTGATCCCGATCACGCGCCTGCCCGATCCCGGCGGCGAGGTGGTGATTCCCGACGATGCGCTGGCCCTCGACAACCGGCGCGTGTTCGCCGCCGGTCGCGCCGGCACGTTGCGCGTGCTGCTGCGCGAGGACGGGCCTCCTTCCCCTCTGCGCATGGCCCTGGAAGCCGGGTCGCCTGCTTCGGGGCTGGCCATCGAGGTGGCCGACCCGGGAACGCTGGGCGCGCGGCTCGGCGACGCCGATGCGCTGGTGCTCAACGATCTCGAACGGCTGGGACCCACCGAGCTCCAGGCCGCGCTCGACTACCTGCGCGGCGGCGGCTCGATGCTGCTGGTGATGGGTCGCGCCGCCGACTCCACGTTCTGGTCGCCGATGCTGGCCGAGATCGGAGCCGGACGGCTCACCGGTCTCGAGAACGCGCCGGCCGGCGAGGGATGGCGACTGCGGCGCCGCGTTCCCGGGCATCCGGCTTTGGCCGGCTTCCCGGCCCGCCCGGGCGAAGCTCTCTCCACGGCTCGCTTCCAAACCGTGCGGGGCTTCAGGCCCGCCGCCAGGGCACGGGTGCTGCTCGAGTTCGACCGCACGCATCCGGCGCTGGTCGAGGCCGAGCGCTGCCTGGTCTTTCTGGCACCGCTCGACATCCAGGCGTCGGATCTGCCGGTCAGCGGCGCGTTCCTGCCGTTGTTTCACCAGGTGGCGCGGGTCATGGCGCGGGGAACGGCGGCGGCCTCGCTGGTTCCGGGCGATCGCTACAGCGCGCCGGCCGGCACCGGAAGCTGGCGCATCGAGGACGAGGCGGGACGCGAGGTCGGTCTGGAGATGATGACCGCCCATGGCGCCACCAGGCTGCTCTCCGCGACGCTCGAGCGCCCGGGCCTGTACCGCGTGCTCCAGGGCGGCCAGATGCGCGCCTCGTTCGCGGTCAATCCCGACCCGCGCGAGTCCGATTTGCGCACGCTTCCCGACGCGGCCTTGCTGCGTGCGTTCCCCAGCGGCCGCGTCTCGCTTCTGCGCCCGGGAGCGGACCTGGGACGCCGCGTGCGCGAGTCGCGTCACGGGCTCGAGCTGTGGCCGTACTTCGTGGCGCTGGCGCTGACGTTCCTGGTGGCGGAAACAGTGCTGGGCCGCTGGGGGATGGGCGCACCGCGCCAGTAGCTCGCGTGGGTCCCAGTGGTCTGGCTAGGACGGAGCGGACCGCCGAAGCTACTTCATCTCCACCTTCACGTTCTTGGGCAGCACTTCCGGATTGGTCACCCGTAGCTCCACCCGGCGGTTGCGCAGCAGCTCCTCCTCGTTGCGCTCCTTGGTCTCCGGGCGCGTCTCACCGTAACCCACCGCCGTGTAGTTGCCGGGGGTGAGCCGGAACATGCGCAGCAGGTAGTCGCGCACCGCTTCGGCGCGGGCCTGACTCAGTCTGCGATTGTAGCGGCCGGATCCTCGAGTGTCGGTGTGCCCCTCCACCTCCACCTTCAGGTCGCGAAACTTCTCGAGGGCCGACCCGGCCTCATTGAGGGCGACTTCCGACTCGGGGAGCATCGTGGCGCTGCCGCTCTCGAAGTACACGTTCTCCAGACGGATGCGACCGCGCTCGACCAGCTGACGCTCGCTCTCGCTCGCCGGCGGAGGAACCACAGGGGCTGGAGGGGGCGGAGGAGTGACTTCGCGCGGCGTGCCCGGGGTCACGCTGGCGCGATCGCGCTGCCCGGCTCCGCAACCGTCCCGGTCGACCTTCATCCCCTTGGG
>Ga0075428_100010142_pt1 | contig 10466 bp, 5 predicted proteins | sample RhiMetdeltSRZDD2_FD_75291 | JGI IMG/M metagenome (GOLD analysis project Ga0075428, IMG submission 75291) | Populus rhizosphere microbial communities from Tennessee, USA - Rhizosphere MetaG P. deltoides SRZDD2 | ecosystem: Host-associated > Plants > Roots > Rhizosphere > Soil | place: USA... | reverse complement strand
CTTCAGCACAGCCCTCGCGGTCCTCAGCGCGCTCGCGTTTGGCGTCTGGCCGGCCATGCAGCTCTCGCGTCCGGACCTCGGGCGGGTGGTGCAAGCCAGCACGCGCCGGGTGATGGGCAGCGTGCAGGGCCGCCGCGTTCACCGCGTGATGGTCGGCCTTCAGGTTGCGCTAACGCTGCTGATGTTGACGGTGGCTGGGGCGGCGCAGAAGGGTTTTCTTCGGCTTGCAAACGCCGACTTGGGCTACGACCCGCAGAACACGATGTCGCTGCCGATTCCAGTTCACGATGGGACGTACACGACGTGGAAGGAGCGTTCTGAGTACTTCGAGCGCCTTCGCGCTACCGTTGCCGCAATGCCGCAGGTTGTTTCCGCCGGGATCTCGACCAATGCCACGCCGCCGGCCAACGGCGGCGACAGCACGATCGAGATTCTCGGCAGCAGCGCGCTCGAGAAGCCGGTCGCGCGAACTAACTTCGTCAGCTCCGAATACTTCGGACTGCTCCGCATTCCTCTCGCCCAGGGCCGGCTGTGGACCCGCGACGAGATGGCCCGGGGCGCACCGCTTGCCGTCATCAACCAGACGATGGCGCGTCAGCACTGGCCAAACGGTGATGCCGTCGGCCGTCAGTTCCGGTTCGCGACCATGAAGGACGAACCTCCGTACTCGCCGGCGTCCGCCGGGGCTTCGGGATCGATCGAGATCATCGGCGTCGTTGCGGATGCGCGCAATGACGGTCTCCGTAACCCGATCAAGCCCGCCCTGTATGTGCCGTACACGTTGAAGATGCGGATGTTCACGCAAATCCTCGTGCGCACGCACGTGCCTCCGCTCTCGATTCTGCGCGACGTGCGCGCCGAGCTGGTTCGCGTCGATCGCGAACAACAGGTCATGCGCGTGCGGGATCTGCATGGCTGGATTACGAATCTTCAGGAGTACTCGCAGCAGCGGTTGGTCGCCCGGCTGTTCGCGATCTTCTCCGTGCTGGCGCTGGCGCTCTCCGCCGTCGGGCTTTACAGCGTTGTGTCGTACGGCGTCGCGACGAGGACGAACGAGTTTGGGATTCGCATGGCGCTTGGAGCGAGCGCGCGCGACGTTGTCGGCATGGTGCTTTCGGGGACATCCTGGAATGTCGCGGCAGGGTTGGCCGTCGGTGTGCTCCTGTGCCTCGCCTTCGACAATGTGGCCTCGAGCTGGGTGACCGAAAGCTCGCGCGATCCAGTGATCCTTGGTGGCGTGACCGCGCTGCTCGTCTTCGTCGCGATCGTGGCGTGTCTGGCGCCGGCCCGGCGCGCGGCCTCAATCGATCCCATCGAGGCCGTTCGATACGAGTAACTTGGTTGGGTTGGGGTCTGACCCCACCGGCCCGAATCTCCGCCGGTGGGGTCAGACCCCAAGACTGGCACACCTATAGCTCGCGTGGCGTGGACGAAATGGCACGAGAGGTAGTGTGTCGTTGAGACAGCGCTAGTCCACACGAAGCGCAACGATCGGGTCGATCGTGGCAGCGCGATGCGCAGGAACGAGGTTGGCCACGAGCGCCGCGGACGCCAACGTCACGACCGTGATCACGAGCGACACAAGGTCGTGTGGTGTGACGCCGAACAGCATGCTGGACAGGATCGGCGCGGCGACGATCGTCACCGCTGTTCCAGTCGCGAGCGCCGCGAGCACCGGCAACAGACCACCACGCAGTGCCGGCCCGATGACGTCGACGCGCGAGGCGCCCAGCGCGACGCGAATCCCCAGCTCCCTGGTGCGCGAGCTCACCGCGAACGCCGATACGGCGTAGACGCCGACAACGGCCAGAAGAAGCGCCGCCGCGGCGAACGCCTGGACCAGCCGCAGGTTGAACAGTCTTGCCGCGAGCGTTCCTTCCATCCACTGATCCATGCTGCGCACGAACGACGCCGGAACGCCGGAATCCACGGAGGCGATCTCGCGGCGCGCGGCGTTGGCGATCGCGAGCGGCGCGCCATCGGTCTGCAGCACCCAGTACATGTTGTTCGCCAGCCAGATCGTCGTGGGATCCGGAACCTGAGAAATCGGCACGTACACTTCGATTGTGGCCTCTCTCTCGAGGCCGAAATGCCTCACGTCGCCGACCACACCAACGATCACTACTTCTCGCGGCACTTTCTCACCATCGTCGAGGCGCATGCGACTGCCGAGGGGATCGCGCCCGGAGAAGAACTGTCGTGCGAAAGTGTCGTTGATGATGGCGACAGGCAACGAGTCGCTGCGGTCCGCGGCTGTGAACGCGCGGCCGCTGCGCAGCCCAATTCCCAGAACGTGAAAGTAGTCCGGGCTGATCATTCGATAATGCGCTTGGGGAGCGTCCTTCGCCACGACGCCGTCCACGTAGAACGCGGCGGTCGCGAGATAACCGTTCATCGGCACGACATTGGCGGCTGCAACGGCACGAACGCCGGGGAGAGCGGCGATCCTCGGCTGCACTTGATCGTAGAAATTCTCGATGGTGGCTCGCCCACTGTAGCGAACACGTGGCAGCGACAACCGGATCGAGAGGACCTGCGCCGGCCGAAATCCAGGGTCCACCGCCTGAACGTGCTGAAAGCTTCGGGCGAGCAAAGCCGCCGTCATCAGCAGGACGGTCGACAGCGCTACCTCGGCGAAGACCATCGCGACCCGAAGGCGATTGCCGCCGGTGCTCGATCCGCGTTCGCCTCGTTGTAGTGCGTCGCGCAGATCGCGGCGCCCAGCCTGCAGTGCGGGTGCAATGCTGACCAGGAGGCTGGCGCCGAACGACACCAGGAGCGTGAACGCGGCCACACGGAGATCGATGCCGATCTCGGCGACACGCGGCAGGTTGGCCGGTCCCAGCGCAACGACCGCCCGCACGAGCAGCTGCGCAATCAGCAGACCCAATGCGCCACCGGCGACGCCCAGGATTGCCGCCTCACCGAGCAGTTGCCCGATGATCCTGCCCCGCGACGCGCCGAGCGCCGCGCGCACGGCCAACTCACGCTGATACGTTGTGCCGCGAACGAGGAAGAGACTGGCGATGTTCGCGCACGCGACAAGCAGCACCAGGACGACAGCTCCGAGAAGCATCCACAACATCGGCGCCGACCGGCCGCTCACCTCGTTGTGCAGCGGCACGACTCGAACGGCGGTGTCGGTGCCGTGCGACTCGGGGTACATGTCATGCAGTCGTCGATCGATCGCCGACAAGTCATCAGCCGCCTGCGCGATGCTCACATCAGGCTTGAGTCGCGCAATCACACGCAAGAACGCCTGGGCGCGGTTCGTACGGCGCACATCGCTGGTAGGCGAATACGGCACGACGATCTCCGCCTCACGCACGAGCGCCACGAAGTCCGGCCGCAGCACGCCGATGACGGCGAAGGATTCTCCGTTGAGAACGACCGATTTCCCCAAAACGTCGGCCGTTCCGGAGAAGCGCCGCTGCCAGATGCCATGGCTGATGAGCACAACGGCACGCCGCTCATCGTCTGGCTGAATCGGCCGTCCGAGCGCGACCGTTGCACCAGTGATCGCGAAGTAGTCAGCAGAGACGCGCATACCCGAGAGCCGCTCAGCGTCGCCGCTTCCCGTGACGTTGGCGCTCCATCCAAACATCGTCGTGACGCCGTCGAGCGTCCGGCTGGATTCTTGAAAGTCGGTGACGTCCGGCAGTGAGAGCGGCTGCCGATCCGTCCCCGGACGAACGATGGTGAAGGTGATCAGCCGATCCGGATCAGCAAACGGTAGGGGCCGAATGAGGATCGCGTCGACGATGGCGAACATGGCGGTATTGGCGCCAATCGCCAGCGCGAAGACGGCGATGACGCAGGCGGCAAACACGGGCTGGTGGCGTACCCGGCGGAATCCCTGACGAAGCTCGAGGAACGGCATGCCGCCAGACTACGCCGCTTTTGACCAGGCGCGAAGCTCATTGTTTTCATGCTATTAATGAACTGTACTCATGGATCTGGAGATTCGCCATCTGCGTATGGTCGCTGCGATTGCGGCATCAGGGAGCGTCACGCAAGCCGCCGGCGATCTTCACTTGACTCAGTCGGCGATCAGCCACCAGCTTCGCGGAATCGAAGAACGCCTTGGGACGCCGCTCTTTCTTCGGATTGGAAAGCGTATGGTCCTGACCGCCGCGGGGGAGCGCGTGCTTGCTGCCGCTCGGCGCGTGCTCGAGGACGTCAGGGTGGCGGAGGAGGATGTGCGGCGCCTGAGCGCCCGTGAAGCCGGCCTCGTTCGCGTATGCGCCCAATGTAACACCGGGTATCACTGGCTGCCGCGACTCGTCGAAGTCTTTCGGCGGCGCCATCCTGCGGTGGATGTTCTTCTGGCGGTGGAGTGCACGATGCGGCCCGTTGAGGCCTTGCTCGAGGGCAAGCTCGACGTCGCGGTCGTCACCGAGAGCGTTCGCCACGAACACATCAGGGTGCGTCCGCTCTTCCAGGACGAACACGCGGCAATCGTTCCGCCTGATCACCCATTCGCGAGCCGAGCTTTCGTGCGCCCGCAGGATCTTGCCGCCGAGCGTTTGCTTCTGTATTCCAGCTCGCCCGACGACAGCTTCACGATCCAGCGTATCCTTCGTCCGAGCGGCGTCGTTCCGCAGCGCGTCTCGTTCGTGATGTTGACAGAGGCTATTCTGGAGATGGTGAAAGCAGGGCTCGGCATCAGCGTGATGCAGACCTGGGCGATCGAGCCGGCCCTGCGCGCGGGAGATGTCCTCGCGGTGCCGATCACGGCGCACGGAATCCGAAGACAGTGGAGCGCCGCGACGCTCAAGGCTGCCGGGCGCGTCACCTACGTGGATGAATTCATCGATCTGTTGGCCGCACGCGCGTTGCCGGCCCGGCGGCAACGCTTAACCGATCCACCCCATCGAAAACGCCGGACGTAAGACCAGCTGAACCGTCGTTCGAGGTGTAGTTCTTGCACCGGGACCTTCGATGTACCGCGCGCTCCCATGTCTCGTGGGGATTGCGGTGGGCACCGCGAGCCTGACGCTACCGGCCAGTCAGCCCGCCAAGGCCGAGTCGGCGATCAAGTGTGGCATTGACATGCGCAACGTGTTGTTGCGGGTCGCTGACGACATCGCCCTTCGCGTCCGCACGCTCGACGGCGAGCTCGTCTCCACGCGGCAAGGGTCGCCGCCGATCTTCGACAATCCGGACTCGTACATCCTCAGACTGAAAACGGCGGAGATGTCGATCGACACCGCCGGTTTGAACTCGCTGATGACGCGAGTGCTCAAGGATCAATCCTCCATCAAGAATCTCCGACTGACGATCGAGGATGGCATGGTCGTCCAGAAGGGTACGATCCGCAAGGGAATCAGCGTGCCGTTCACGATGAAGACATCGGTGTCGCCGACAACAGACGGCAGGATCAGACTGCACGCGACGTCCCTCAAGGCGGTCGGAATTCCGGTGAAGGGCATGCTGGACTTCTTTGGCGTCGAGCTCGACAGCTTGATGAAGAGCACCCGCGGCCTGCAAGTCGAAGGCGATGACATTCTTCTGACGCCGACGGCTGTCTTGCCCCCGCCCGCCACAGAAGGCATCGTCAAGGACGTTCGTGTGTCAGGCAATCAACTCGTGATGTCACTTGCCGGCAACGCGAATCCACCGCCGCGTCCAGCCACGCTTCCCGATCCGCGCTCGCGCAACTACGTCTACTTCCACGGCGGCATCGTCCGGTTTGGCAGGTTGACGATGACGGATGCCGACCTCCAGCTGACCGATGCTGATCCCGTAGACCCGTTTGACTTCTATCCCAATCGCTACTTGGTACAGCTCGTCGCCGGGTATTCGAGAACGACGCCGCGAGGTGCTCTGAAGGTGCGCATGCCGGACTACGCAAAAGTGAAGAGCCAATCGCGCACAACCGTGCCGATCAACTCTCCTTGAGCCCGTCGATCGGCGCAACGCGCGCCGCACGGCGTGCCGGCGCGAAGCAGGCGAGCGCAGCAGCGAGGATCAGCAACGTTGCGGCGGTTGCCATCGACGCCGCATCGGTTGTCGACGTTTCAAACAGGACGTTCTGCAGTGCGCCTCGCGCCAGTTGCGCGGCCAGTAAGCCCACGACGACGCCGGCAACAGCAAGCCCAACACCGTGCCTCGTTACGAGCCGCGCGAGCGATGCTGGCTGCGCGCCGAGTGCCAGCCTGATCGCCAGCTCGCGGCGGCGTTCGTTCACGGTCCACGCCATCAATCCGTAGACGCCGATTGCTGCCAGCAGCCCTGTCAGGACGGCAAAGGTCGTGAGCACCGCCATCAGCAGCCGCGGTGCTGCGGTTGCTGTGACGAGGCGCTCCTCCATCGTCCGAATATTGCTCAACGGGACGCCGGGATCGACGGCGCGGAGGGCTTGCCGCAGCCCGCTCGTGACCGCCGCGGTGCTCGGGCCGCGCGCGACGATCGTCATCGACCGGAACGGGAATTGTCGCTGCACGTGGTAGATGACGGGCTCTGCTCCCTGCCCGATTGGCGCTTGATGGACATCCGCGATAACGCCCACGATCCGGAAGGCGACCGATCTCACGTCGCGTGACGTGAACAGATTGCGTCCGAGTGGTCCGATCTGCTGGGCAGTGGAGATGAGCCTTCGATCGAGTGGGCTCTCGCCGGGGAATGCACGCCGCGCCATCGTTTCGTTGATGACCACGACGGGTTCGGTCGTCACGCTGTCACTATCGGCAAAGAAGCGTCCCGCGACCAATCGTGCGCGAAACGCCTCGAAGTAGCCGCTGCTGACTGTGACGAGTTGCGCGATCGGCGCCTCGTCCTGTCGCGCGGCCGGGCGACCTTCGACGGCAAACGGCATCCGCCAACCCGGCTCGAGCACGGCGGCATTCGACGTGCCGGCAAACTCGATGCCCGGTTGACGCCGAACCGTTTCGAGAAGTGTCGTGTAGAACTGCTCGACGTCCGGCCACTGTGGATACTTCGCGACCTCGAGTTGAATCGTCGCGGTCACAACGCCATCGGCCACGATGCCGGTGGGCGCCTGCATCATCCGAGCGAGGCTACGAACCAGCAGGCCCGACGCTACGAGCAGCGCGCACGCGAGCGCCACTTCGGCGATGACCAGGACGCGGCTGATCCTGCGGCCGCGAACGCCGGTCGACGTGCGCGTGCCATCTTTCAATGCCTCTGACGCGGGCGTGCACGCCGCAATCATCGCGGGAAGAAGCCCGAACACAAGGGCAGTACCCGCCACCACGAGAAGCGCGAATCCAAGCAGCCGCAGATCGATCGAGGTTTGTGCAAGACGCGGAATGGACGCTGGAAGCGCCGCAATGGCGAGCTTCAGGAGCGTCAATGCCGCGGTGGCGCCCGCGACCGTGCCAGCGGCCGCGAGCAGCAGGCTTTCGACGAGCATCTGCCTGACGAGCCGTGCCCGCGATGCGCCAAGCGCAGAGCGTACTGACATTTCCTTGGCCCGCGCTGTAGCCCGCGCGAGCAGAAGGCCTGCCACATTTAGGCACGCGGTAACCAGCACGAGCCCGACTGCACCCAGCAAGACGATCAGGGCCGGCCGATAGTACCCAAGCATGTCGTCGAGCAGTGGTACCGGCGACACGAGCCAGGCGCCATTCGTCTGCGGGAACTCGCCAGCAAGCCGCCGGCTGACCTGCGTCAGCTCCCGCGATGCCTGGTCGACGCCGACGCCTGGCTTCAGTCGAGCGACGGCTTCCATGAAATGAGCGCCGCGACTATGTCGCGTCAAGTCCCACGTCAATCGCAGCCACAGATCCACATCGTCAGGAAAGTTAAAACCTGGAGGGGCGACGCCGACGATCGCGTAGTTCCCGGCGTTCACGCTGAGCGTCTTGCCGATGATTGACGGATCCGCTTGATAGCGCTGGCGCCAGAGCCGATCGCTGATCACCGCGATCCGGTCGGTTGAAAAGAAGGGTCCATCTTTGGGAAAGCCGGCGCCGAGTTGTGGCGAGACGCCGAGGAGCTGAAAAAGATTTGCGCTCGTTTCGATCGAGCTGACGCGCACAGGCTCGAGGCCCGGCTCCGCGAGGTTGACCTGCGGGCGCCACCACGCCGCCGCGTCAGAGAACGCAGCTTCCGCGGCCCGATAGTCCATGAAGTTGACGGGCGAGAGCCGCTCTTTGGGCAGACCCTTTTCGGAATTGCTCTCCCACATCGCCACGAGTTGTTCCGGCTGCCTGAACGGCAGCGGACGCAACAACACCGTGTCGACAACGCTGAAGATCGCCGTTGCCGCGCCGGCGCCCAGACCGAGCGTGACGATCGCGACCGCCGCGAAGGACGGCGATCGACGCCACTGGCGCCAGGCAAACTTCACGTCGCCCGCCAAGCCGGTGAGTCCACTGCCGGTTGCTGGTTCGTTGATCGGTCGTGCCTCTGGTGCCCGCGTTCGCGGCCGGTGGACGGTCCAGAGGGCCGATTCCGCTAACGCAGCCCGCGCGTTCGCGTGGGCGTCGGCGGGACTTCGGCCGTTGCGGATCGCCTCCGTGTAGATGTCCTCGAGGTGCGCCGCGAGTTCCTCGATCGCGTGCTGCGGCAGATCATGCGCGCCGGTCGCTCGTGCCTGCTGCTCGACGAGCGCCTTCCAGTCGGCGGACGGGATCATCGCGTGTTCTCCAGAGCTGTGGCAGTCAGGCGTACTTGACGCCGGCGACCTGGCCGAGAGCGGCGACGAAACGACTCCAGTCCTCGCGCTGTTCGGCGAGAACCTTGCGGCCCGCCTCGGTGATTCGGTAGTAGCAGCGGCGACGTTGTCCCGCCTTCTCGACCCACCGTCCCTTCAACCAGCCTCGTTCCTCCAGGCGATACAACGTGGAGTAGAGCGAAGCCAGCGTGAAGCGCAGCCGGCCATCGGTTCGTCGCTCGATTAGCTTCGCGATCTCGTAACCGTGATGGCCTTCGTGCTCGACGATGGCGAGGATGACGAGTTCAGCGCTGCCCTTTTTGGCTTCTTCGATCGCTCGGCGTCCTGACATGCTGGGATCCTATATACAGGACCCTTATATGTCCAGGTTAGACGGGGAAATGAGGCGGCCGGTTTATCGATTCGGCTGCTGTGCCCCCGGGAGGGCCTGTCGTGTACGGTTTTGACAGGCGTACGCGTTTGTTTGACAGGGAAGAAGCGTGCTCCTACCATCTGCTACATTCGCTCGTCCGACCATGATCGGTGCGACTCTCGGGCACTATCGCCTTGTCGAGCAGATCGGCGCCGGCGGCGCGGGCGTCGTTTTTTTGGCCCGTGACGAGCACCTGGAGCGTGATGTCGCCATAAAGGTGCTGGCGCAGCGCGGTCAGGTGTCTGACGCCAGCCGCCGGAAATTCCGGCGGGAGGCCCTCGCGCTCTCCCGGACCAACCACCCCAACATTGCCACGATCCACGACTTCACCAGCCAGGACGGCGTGGACTACCTGGTCATGGAGTACATCCCGGGTCGTTCGCTGTCCGAGTATGTGGCGAATACTCCACTGTCCAATCAGGAGGCAGTTGCGCTGGGGTGCCAGTTCGCCGATGGGCTGGCCGAGGCCCATGCGACGGGCGTGGTCCACGGCGACCTGAAGCCAGGCAACGTCAGGATCACGCCTGACGGGCGGCTGAAGATTCTCGATTTCGGGCTGGCCCGCATCGCCGTCAGCGGCGACTCGACCACGGAGCCCATGACGGAGCCGGCACTTGGCGGGACGCTGCCGTACATGGCGCCCGAGCAGATCCGCGGTGCACCCTCCGACATGCGGAGCGATGTGTACTCGGCCGGAGCGGTGCTCTACGAGATGGCCACGGGGCGACGTCCGTTCAGCGCGAGCAACCACGTCGCGTTGATGAACGCGATCTTGCAGGGCCGGCCCGATCCGCTGACGGAAACGAATCCGCACATCTCGCCTGGACTGAATGCCATCGTGATGAAAGCGCTGGATGTTGACCCCACGCTTCGTTATCAGTCGGCGACCGAGTTGCAGGTCGATCTCAACAGGCTTGCGCAGCACCAGCCTCCGTCAACGCAACATCGGGGTCATGCGTGGAGGGTGGCCGCTCTACTTCTCGCGGCCGCCACAACGATCGGATTGGTTACTGCTGCGTGGCAGCGATACGGGCCACCGATCCAGCGCGCTACGACGGAGTCTTCTCGGACAGAGCCCACCGCAGGGCCGTCGGTCACGCCATCGAGGCCGCGCGTTGCGCTGACGCCTGTTGAGTTGCTCGGCGCGACGGCGGAGGTGAGGCAATGGCCGCGTCTGATCTCGGGATTACTCACCAGCGAGCTGGCGAGTGTGCCAGAGATCGCGTTGCTCGATCGAAGCGACGTCTCGGGTGGAGGCTCAGGATCGGGCGGCGGAAACGCGGAGCTCGAAGTCCGCGTCCGCGTCTTACTCGCTGGGCCGATGCGCGAGCTGCACTGCACGATCATCGAGTCGCCGGCCAACGAGGTCGCCTTTAGCACGCGGACGCCGGTCGAGAGCGAGGCGCAGCTGCC
>Ga0075428_100010140_pt1 | contig 10467 bp, 7 predicted proteins | sample RhiMetdeltSRZDD2_FD_75291 | JGI IMG/M metagenome (GOLD analysis project Ga0075428, IMG submission 75291) | Populus rhizosphere microbial communities from Tennessee, USA - Rhizosphere MetaG P. deltoides SRZDD2 | ecosystem: Host-associated > Plants > Roots > Rhizosphere > Soil | place: USA... | reverse complement strand
TCAATCGGAAGTGGGGTTTTGCGGATGCCAAAGAGGCAGTCCACCGGTCCGCGGCCCCGGCCAACGCCGAGGCTGGCGCCGGCCGCCAGGCCCTGCCAGACAAAGGCCTTGGCGCCGGCGAGGGCCGCTTGCAGGGGAAGGCCGCGGGCCAGCAGCGCGGCCACGGCGGCGGAGAGCACACAGCCGGTGCCGTGGGTATGGGGGGTGTCGAGGCGCGGGCGGGACAGGCGCACAAGGTCGCGGCCGGCACAATAAAGATCGACGGCCTCCGACCCGCTGCCGTGCCCGCCTTTGAGGAGGATGGGGCAGCCGAAGCGGGCAAACAGCGCCTTTGCCTGCGCCGCGGCGGCGGCCTCGCTGTCGGCCGTTTCGGCCCCGAGCAAGCGGGCGGCCTCCGCTCGGTTGGGCGTCAGCAGGGTGGCGAGCGGCGCCAACTCCTGCCTGATAGCGTCGATGGCATCGGCAGCCAGCAGCACATCGCCACTGGTCGCCACCATCACCGGGTCGACGATCAAGGGCACGGGGCGTGCGCCGCCCATCACCTCCCGCAGGCGGCGGGCCACGGTGGTGACGATGGCGCCGTTGGCGAGCATGCCCGTCTTGACGGCGCCGACGTCGAGATCTGTAAGCACCGCATTCAACTGCGCCAGCACAAACTCCGGCCGGATCGCTTCCACACCCTCAACGCCGCGGGTATTCTGCGCCGTCAGCGCGGTGATGACGCAGGCCCCATAGACGCCGAGCGCCGTGAAGGTCTTGAGATCGGCTTGAATGCCGGCGCCACCGGAGCTGTCGGAGCCGGCGATGGTGAGGGCAATGGCGGTGCGGCCGGGCGACTGCGTCATCGGCCGGCGCCCTCCTTCAAGATCTCGGTTTGCAGCTGCTGCGGCGTGAACCACTCTTCGATGCGCGTCAACGCCGGCACGGTTTCGATCAGCCATTGCCCGAACCAGTTGAGCGAACCGGTCAGGATCAAGAGGCCCGTCAAGACCAACAGCACGCCCATCAGCATCTCGATGCGTCCGAGATGGCGCTTGAAGCGCTGCAGGAAGCGCACGAAGGGACCGATGGCAGCGGCGGCAAGGATAAAGGGCAGGCCAAGGCCCAGCGAATAGACGAAGAGCAGGCGCACACCGGTGGGGAGGCTGCCGTCCTGCGCCGCCAGGGTCAATACCGTTGCCAGCACCGGCCCGATGCAAGGGGTCCAGCCGAAGGCGAAGGCAAGACCCATGAGGAAGGCGCCAGCCAGACTTGCGCCGCGCATCTCGCGATGGATCCGCGCTTCGCGATAGAGCAGGGAAATGCGCAGGATGCCCAGGAAATGCAGGCCGAAGCCGATGATGATCAGGCCGGCGACGAGCGACAGCTCCGCCCTGTGGCTCTGAATCCATTGCCCCAACACCGAGGCACCGGCCCCCAGGGCGACGAACACCGTGGTGAAGCCCAGCACAAAAAATAGGGACGCCAGCAGCACGCGCCGGCGCAGCTCGCTGCCGACATGGGCACTCGTCATCTGCTCGATGGTGGTGCCCCCGAGGTAGCCAAGGTAGGGCGGCACCAGCGGCAGCACGCACGGCGATAAGAAGCTCACCAATCCGGCCAGCGCAACTCCCAGGTGGATGTAGATCTGTGTCAGCACTACCGCCTCTGCTGGCCCGGCTCTGTTGCTCAGGTAGGACGAATGGGGAGGGGACGCAAGGCGTGGGCGGGAAGGCTCAACCACCCGCGCGCACGATCTTGACGGCTTGGCGCGGGCGCGGCGTGACCTCCCGTTGGCTCTGCAGGTAGCCTGCGACGAGGTCCCAGATCGGCGGGCCTTGCACGTTTTCGTTGACCGAGCCCCAGCCCGCCACCACGTACTTGCGCGACGGCTCGAGCGGCGTTGCCGTCCGCAGCAACGTCAAATTGCCGATGCGCGCGCCGATGGGGGCATCGACATTGATGGTGTAGCCGAGCCCGCCGACGCGCACCATATCGCCTCCCTGCTGATAGTAGGGGTCGGGATTGAACAGGTTATCGGCGACGTCTTCCAGAACCGCCTTGATGGTCTCGCCGGTCATGCTCAGGCGGTAGACCGCCGGGTAGGTGATGGCGGTCATATTGTAGACGTCCTCCCAGGTGATCGGCTGGTTGGGCGCCAGGGATGCTCCCCAGCGAAAGCCCGGCGACAGCGCGATCTCGGCCTCGCGCGCGGCGAGCAGGGCATCGCAGATCACATCATCGAAGGTGCCAGCGAAGCTGTCGCGCCGGTAGAGCAGGCCATGATTGCGGGCAAGCTCCGTGCTCAGCATTGCCTCGTGCGGGGCACGAATGCCGGCGATCAAGGCGGCCATCGCCGGGTCCGGTGCAATGGCATCCGACAGCACCGGCAGCAGGGCGTAGGAAAAATCCGTGACCCGGCCGTCGGCGACCTCAAGATCAAGGCGGGAGAGGAATTTGCCGTGCGAGCCCGACGCCACCAGCAGCGTGCGTCCCACCTTCAACGGCTGCGGCAGCACATCGTGGGTGTGGGCGGTGAGAATGACATCGATGTCGTGCACGCGCCGCGCCAGCTTGCGATCGACGTCAAAGCCGTTATGCGAAAGCAAGACCACCACCTGGGCCCCCAGCGTGCGCGCCAGGCGGACCGCTTTGCGGAGCGCATCCTCGCGAATGCCGAACGACCAATTCGGCACCATCCATCGTGGATTGGCGATCCGCGTATAGGGGAAGGCCTGGCCGATAACGGCCACCTTGAGCCCGCCGCGCTCGAACATGCGCCAGCTGCGAAACACGGGCTCGGCCATATCGGTGTCGCGAACATTGCCGGCGAGGAGGTTGAGGCCGGCGCTGCCCTTGCGCTCGAGCGTGCCAAAGATTTCCTTGATGCGGTGCTCGCCGAGCGTGAACTCCCAATGGCCGGTGATGGCATCGATCTTGAGCGCCTGTAGCACCGAGACCATATCGGCGCCCTCTGACTTGAGCGCGGTATAAGACCCCTGCAGCGCATCTCCGCCCTCGAGGAACAAGACGCGGTCGGCGCCACGCTCGGCGCGGATGGCGGACACGAGCGTGGCCAGGCGGTCCATGCCGCCAACCCGCCCATAGCTCCCTGCCAAGGCCTCAAAATCGGCGGCCGTCAGCATGTAGGCGTCCAGCGAGCGGGCCGGGATGGCAAAGGCGTCGAGAAAGTCTTGGCCGGTGAGGTGGGGGATTTTGCCCTTGGCCTCCCCGACCCCCAGGTTGAGCGAGGGCTCACGATAGTAAAGAGGCTTGAGCTGGGCATGGCTGTCGGCGACGTGCAATAGCGTGAGCTGCCCCTTGGCGGGGAAGCGCAGCAAGTCCTCCTGGCGAATCGCCTGCTGCGCCGCGGCCCGGCCGAGGGGACGCGCGCTGCCGGGGAGCGCGGCAACGGCGCCCGCGACCTGCAGGAACTCGCGACGGGTGAGCATCCATGGCTCCAGGGCGCCGGCGGCCGGGCCCAATCAACTATTTGTTAACCGGGCTTTCCGGTGACATCACGTAAGCGGTCAGATCGGCGATCTGCTCCAGGTTGAGAAAGCCGCTGGCACCCATGCGCGGCATGTTTGCGCAGGCGACGGCCGCCTGCGGGTTGTAAATACGCTCATAAACGGCCTTCACGTCGGCTTGGGCAAAATTGCGGGTTTTGCCGTAGGCGGCAAGACTGGGACCGAGCGTGCCGTAGCTCAGCTCCTTGGGGTCGAGCTGATGGCAGGCAAAGCAATTGCCGCCGTTCTCGGCCCGCGGCGGATAATCGGTAAAGCGCATGCCATAGCCACTTTGCGCCAGCTTCTCCCCCTTCTTCCAGTCGCCCATTACTTTGCCGTCGGCGGGATACTTGATGCTCGCCTTTTCGCGGGCCGTGATGGCGGCGGCAACCGCAGGGGGCGGGTTGTTGCGGTAGAGGCTGCAGGCGGCTTGGGTCTCGTCTTGCACGAGCCGACGCTGCCAGTCGGGCGCCACCTGCTGCCAACTGTCCTTGATCGCCTTTTCGAGCACGGCGCGATCGGGGTCATGGCGGTTCTGCGCGAGGGCGCCGCCGACGGCGACGCCGGCGATGCCGACCCCAACAAGCAGCCTTCGCATGGCCGCGTCTCCTAGCGCTTTAAGCCGGGTGCCGTGATCGCCCCGCCCTTCGCCTGGTTGACGAGATACATCGTCAGCGCCACGGTCACGTCCGAGCCGTAGTCGATGAGTGGCAGGCGCATCTGCCAGTAGCAATCGGCAAGGCGATGTTGCGGGGTCATCACGGTGCCCTGCGAGACCCGGTAGGCCGGCCACTCACCGACCACCTGGCGCGCTTCCTCGGGCTTGCTCAGGTAGGGCAGGCTCTGCAGCCGGATGCGCTTGCCGCTCTCGCCATGACAGGTGGCGCAGGCGAAATCGAAGGGACCCTGGCGCCGGAAAAACAGCGCCTCTCCCAAAGCCAGCACCGCTCGCTCCTTGGGATGCTGCAAGGAAGGCGCAAAGGTCGCGCCGTTGGATTTGCTGGCGATGAAAGTCGCCAGCGCCTCAAGCTCGGTGCCACTTTGATTGGCCTTGGAGTAGGGGCGCTTGAGGAGCTCGCTGCGCCCAAAGCCCTGGAGCTTTTCCATGCACCAGACGAGCCGCGATTCCAAATCCATCACCCTGTCGGCATCCTTGAAGTAGCGCGGCAACTCCGCGAACGCCCCTTCGATGCGACCCGGTCCCTTACCGAGATCGCAGCCCTCAAGCGACGCGTTGTTGGGCCCGCGCGCCTCTCTCCATAGCGCCTCGCCCCGATCGGCATCGAGCTGGCCCGGGTTGGACCAGGGATCGGCCTTCAGCATTTGCCGGTATTTTTCCAGCTCGCGCTCGGTGGCGTCGTCGGAAGCACGCCCCGGCGCCACCGGGCCGATGCAGGCCAGCCAGAGCGCAAGGGCGGCAAGAAGGCGCGGTCGCCAGGTCATGGTCTATGTGTGAAAGTTCCCTGCCCGGGTGTCAATGATCTGGCGCAGACCGACAACGTCGAAAGCGAGCCGCCGGCCGCCGGAGGCTGATCTGCGCTCATGCGCGCGCTTGTGCGAGGGCCACGATACCCGGCAGCTCGCGCCCTTCCAGCCATTCGAGGAAGGCGCCCCCGGCGGTGGAAACATAGCTGAAATCCTCGGTCACACCGGCGGCGTTGAGGGCGGCCACGGTGTCGCCGCCACCGGCGACGGACACCAGCCGTCCGGCCTTGGTGAGCTTGGCGACCGCGCGCGCCAGCGCGATGGTGCCCCGAGCGAACGGCTCGACTTCGAAGGCGCCGAGCGGACCGTTCCAAAGCAGCGTCTTTGTGCCTTCGATCACGCCGCTATAACGGGCCACCGTGTTGGGTCCAACGTCAAGGATCATCTGATCGGCAGGGGTCTCCAGCACCGGCACGGTGCGCGCGGTCGCCCCGGCCGCCAACCGCTCGGCAACGACGACATCGTCCGGCAGCAGGACTTGGCAACGGCGCTCCTTAGCCTCGCCGATGATCTCGAGCGCGGTTTGGGCGAGGTCGGGCTCCGCCAACGACTTGCCGATCTTGCACCCCTGCGCCAGCAAGAAGGTGTTGGCCATGCCGCCGCCGACGATCAGCGTGTCGACCTTGGCAGCCAGGTTCTTCAGCACCGGGATTTTGCTCGAGACCTTGGCGCCACCGATGACGGCCGCCGTCGGCCGCTTGGGGTTTTCCAGCACGCTGTTGAGCGCGTTGATCTCCCCCAGCAACAATCGTCCGGCATAGGACGGCAGCAAGCCGGCGAGTGCCGCGGTCGAGGCATGGGCGCGGTGCGCCGCAGCAAAGGCATCGTTGACGAAAACGTCGCCGAGCGCGGCCAAGCGCTGGGCGAACGCGGGATCGTTTTTTTCTTCGCCCTTATGAAAGCGTAAATTCTCCAGCACCGCGATGCCACCGGGCGGCAGCGAGGCGACCGTCCGCTCGGCCGGCTCGCCGACACAATCGGCGGCGAAAGCCACGGGTTGGCCCAATAGCTCGCCCAGCTTGCTGGCCACGGGCGCCAGGCTCAGGCGCGGATCGCGTCCGTCTTGCGGTCGGCCGAAGTGAGAGATGACGACCACGCGCGCGCCCCTTTGCGCCAGCTCCGTGAGCCCCGGCACGAGGCGTTCCAGCCGTGTTGCGTCGCTGACTTTGCCGTCCTCGACCGGCACATTGAGATCGGCGCGGACCAGCACGCGCTTGCCCTTGAGGTCGAGACCGGCCGTCGATTTGAACTTGTCGAAGGTCATGGACGCTTGATCATGCACGCTTGATCAGTTGGCGAGCCGCCGCGGCCACGTGGGTGGCCGTGATGCCGAAGTGCTCAAACAGCTTGGCTGCCGGCGCCGAGGCGCCAAACCCCGCCATGCCGATGAAGCTGCCACCCTCGCCCAGCCAGCGCTCCCAGCCCTGCGCGACCGCCGCCTCGACGGCAACGCGCGGCGCGCTCCCCAGCACCTGGGCGCGATAGGCAACATTTTGCTCAGCAAACAGTTCCCAACACGGCATCGACACGACCGCCGCGCCGATCCCATCCTTGGCAAGCGCCTCGCGCGCCGCCATGGCAACGCCAACCTCCGACCCCGTTGCCAACAGCGTCACGTCACGCGCGCCAGCGTGCGCCTCGGCCAAGACGTAGGCGCCCTTGGCCGACCGGTTCTCCGCCGCGCCGTCGCTGCGCAAGGCCGGCACCGCCTGCCGCGTCAGCGCCAGGATCGACGGCGTCGTGGCGGCGGCCAGCGCCAGCTCCCAGCACTCGGCCACCTCGACGGCATCGGCGGGCCGGAACACGTTGAGGTTCGGGATGGCGCGGAGCGCGGCCAGATGCTCGATGGGTTGGTGGGTCGGGCCATCCTCGCCGAGCCCGATCGAGTCGTGTGTCATCACGTAGATCACGCGCACGCCCATCAGCGCCGAGAGGCGAATCGCCGGGCGGCAATAATCCGTAAAGACGAGGAAGGTGCCGCCGTAGGGCACGATGCCGCCGTGCAGCGCCATGCCGTTCATGGCCGCGGCCATGGCGTGCTCGCGGACACCGTAGTGGATGTAGTTGCCGCTGAAATCCTGCGGCGTGACGGGCTTGTGGTGCTTGGTGCGGGTGCCATTGGAGGTCGTCAGGTCCGCCGAGCCGCCGATCAGCGCGGGCACGGCGGGCACCAGCCTTTCCAGCACCTGCTGCGAGGCAACGCGCGTGGCGATTTTGGGGGGCCTCGTCGCAAACTCGCCCTTGATCTCGGCGATAGCCGTCTTCAGGGCTTGGCCGCCAATCAGAGCGTCCGCATCGAGCAACCGAGGGCGTCCCCGGGCGCGTTCTTCCCAGGCCTGGCGCGCCGCAGCGCCGCGGCGTCCGGCGCCGCGCCAAGCGGCCAGCACGGCCTCGGGCAGCTCGAAGGCACCATAGGGCCAGCCCAGGGTCTGCCGGGCGCCCTTGATTTCGTCGGCTCCCAAGGGTTCCCCGTGGGCGGAGGCCTTACCCTGCTTGCCGGGGGCGCCGAAACCGATGGTGGTCTTGCAGGCGATCAGTTGCGGCCGGTCGGCCCCCTGCGCGGCGGCCAAGGCCGCGCCAATGGCCGCCGGGTCGTGGCCATCGATGCCCTGGATGGCCCAGCCCGAGGCCTCGAACCGCCGCAAGTGCTGGTCGGATTGGGCGAGCGCGGTGGGCCCGTCGATGGAAATGGAATTGTCGTCGAACAGCGCGATCAGCTTGCCGAGCTTAAGGTGGCCGGCGAGCGAGATCGCCTCCTGGCTGATGCCCTCCATCAGACAGCCGTCGCCGACGATTACATAGGTGTGGTGATCGACGAGGGCGTCTCCGAAGCGTTGGTTGAGCAGGCGCTCGGCCAGAGCCATGCCGACGGCATTGGCGAGACCTTGGCCCAGCGGACCGGTCGTGGTTTCGATGCCGGGGGCATGGCCATACTCGGGATGGCCGGCGGTTTTGGCCCCGAGCTGGCGGAAGTTGCGCAGCTCGGCCAGGCTCATGCCGGGGAAACCCGTGAGATGCAGGAGCGCGTAGAGCAGCATCGAGCCGTGCCCGGCGGACAGCATGAAGCGGTCCCGGTCCGGCCAGGCAGGATCGCCGGCATCGAACTTCAGGAATTGCGTGAACAGCACCGTTGCCACGTCCGCCATCCCCATGGGCATGCCGGGGTGGCCCGATTTGGCGGCTTCGACGGCGTCCATCGCCAGCGCACGAATGGCGTTGGCCATGTCCGCATGGGCCACCCCCGTTGGCGGGCTTGAGTTTGCCCCCGGCTTCACCATGGGTCCTCGCAGGTCGCTTTGGCCGATCGCGGCCGAGCATTAGCCGCCGCTGCGCGCCGCGTCTAGGAGCCTCGACGAGGCGCATCGGCGCAGGCCCGACGGGGCCATGCCGGCGGCCCCGTTTTCCCCGCCAGGCGGTGCAAAAAAGGCCGCAATCTTAAGGGCTTGGCCAGGGACAGGGATTTGCTGGGGACGGTTGCCGGGACATTTGCGCGGGGACATTTGCCGGGGGACAATTGGCTTGAGCGGGCCCCTTCCCCTGCGGGGATCAAGCTTCGTGGGGTCGAGGCGCCCCCGGCGCGGTCTTTTAGTTCTTCTCCAGGTGCTGCATCGGATCGACCGGCCTGGAACCCTGGCGCAGCTCGAAGTGCAGCTGCGGCTGATCGACCGATCCGGTCTTGCCGGCCTTGGCAATCACCTGGCCTCTGCGCACGACATCGTCACGCTTGACCAGCAGCTGGTCGTTATGAGCGTAGGCCGACACCCAGCCGTTGTCGTGACGGATCAGGATCAGATTACCGTAGCCTTTGAGCTCGTTGCCGGCGTAGGCGACCTTGCCTGCTTCGCTCGCGTGCACTTCGGCGCCCTGTGGCAGGGCCAAATTGATGCCGTCGTTTTGCGTGCCGTCGGGACGCCGGCCGTAAGCGGCGATCACGCGCCCGCGTGCCGGCCAGCGGAACCGACCGCTCGTCGGTTCGCTGGCGGCGGCCGGCGCCGAGGCGGTAACCGGGTCGGCGTCCGACACCTGATCGCTGCGCGAGGCAACCACCTTTCGCTCGCCAGGCGCATTGATGATTTTGGCGGTCGGCGGGGTTTCCTGGGCAAGCTCGCGCGCCGGCGCCGGCTCTGCTGGGAGCGCCGCGGCCGCGGTGCCTGGCACCTGCAAGCTCGCCCCGACCTTCACCCGCAACGGGTTGTCGATGCCGTTGACGCGCTGGAGCTCAGCCAGGCTCACCCGGTGCTGGCGGGCAATGCCATAAAGGGACTCTCCGGCCTTGATGGTATGGCGGCCCTCCCAGCCGGCGGCCGTGGCGGCCGGCGCAGAAGGCGTCGCGGTCGGGACCGGCGGCGGGGCCGCTGTGGGGCTGGCGTCGAGGCCCGGGGCCGTCACCGGCACCTTGGCAACGGGCACCAGCGCGACGGAGGGTTTGCCACGCGCCTCGCGCCGTGCCTGCCTGGCCAGCGTGCCGGCCGGCAGCACGATCTGCTGGCCCGGCTTGAGGCTCGTCCCATGGTGCAGGCCGTTGGCCTCGATAAGATCGGCGAGGGCCACGCCGTAGCGTTTGGAAAGGCTATAGAGCGTATCACCCTGCTCGACCTGGATGCTGTCAGCCGCCGCGGGCGTGCCCCGGCTTTGCGGCGCGGGCTCGCGGCGCGCCATCGCGGCGCGCTCGGGCGCGGCATCGCGCGCCACCGCTTGGCGCGGACGTTCGGGTGCGGAGGCGGCGTCATTTTGCGGCGCCGGCCGGTGCTCGGGCACGAGCGGCGGCAGGGTGGTCGTTTGCGGTTGCCCGTCGCGGGCGCTGGCGAGCCGCTCGCCTTGGTAGCTACCACCGTAGACCGAGACGGGCGGGGCATCCACGACGCCGACGCCGCGCGGTGGGGCGGCGGGGGGCACACCGAAGCCCTGACCGGGACGCTGCGCGTAGCCCGATCCCGGCAGGGCGCCTGTCGGTTCGTTGTTTTCGGCGACGTTGAAGGCCGGAAAATCGAAGCGGGTCACGTCGGCGCTGCAGGCGCCAACGGACAAGCAGGCCGCAACCGCAAGACCCCGGCCGGCGTGGGCCTGGGACACGGCGGAGCGCCAACGCGCGTTACTCGACATGGGGGCACACCTCTTACTCCCATCGTCCATTAACCCTTGACGAGTTAAGGGGCCGTTAATGGAGCTTGGGAATCGCGAAACGCTCAGCCCCAAGAGGACGTCGCCGAGCTGCCGCGCGCGTGCGCTGCGAGCGGCGAAGCGCCTGGCGCCCGCGATTGCGCGGGGTGCGGCGCTTACGCCGGGCCGGGCACGCCGCGCCCTGTTGTGGATGCGGCCGCGGGGGCCGCGGCTCGTGATTTGTTTTGCCGCGTTGCGGGTTCTTTGCCCCTGTCGCGCCCCTCGCCTCAGCTCGGTTCGGTTTCCAACAGGCTTGATAGCGTTTGGCGCAAACTATGATGCGTGAGGTCCAGGTAGAGCGGCGTGACGGAAATTCGCCCGGCATAGATGGCAC
>Ga0075428_100010139_pt1 | contig 10468 bp, 8 predicted proteins | sample RhiMetdeltSRZDD2_FD_75291 | JGI IMG/M metagenome (GOLD analysis project Ga0075428, IMG submission 75291) | Populus rhizosphere microbial communities from Tennessee, USA - Rhizosphere MetaG P. deltoides SRZDD2 | ecosystem: Host-associated > Plants > Roots > Rhizosphere > Soil | place: USA... | reverse complement strand
TCACGCCCGTGGACGACGTCACGCACGGCCAGCTCGACAATTTTGCCGCTGCGCGTGCGCGGCACCTCGCTCACCTGAACGATGCGTGCAGGCACGTGGCGGGGAGAGGTGTTGGCGCGGATGCGCGCCCGAATGCGCGCTTCGAGGTCGTCATCGAGCGTGAGCTTCTCGCGCAAGCGCACGAACAGCACGACGCGCTCATCATTCTCCCAGCGTTGGCCGATCACGATGCTCTCGACAACCTCAGGCAGTTGCTCGACCTCGCGATAGATTTCCGCCGTGCCGATGCGCACGCCGCCGGGATTGAGCACCGCATCCGATCGTCCATAGATGATCATCCCGTCGTGCTCGGTGATCTCGACGTAGTCGCCGTGGCACCAAATACCGGGGTACTTCTCGAAGTACGCGGCGCGGTACTTCCGCCCGTCCGGATCGTTCCAGAACGACACGGGCATCGATGGAAACGGCGCCGTACACACCAACTCCCCTTTCTCACCGCGTACCGACCGGCCGGTCTCGTCAAACACCTCGACCTGCATCCCGAGCGTGCGCGCCTGCAACTCGCCCGGCCACACCGGTGCAATTGGATTTCCGCCCGCAAATAGGCCGATGATGTCGGTGCCTCCCGAGATCGACGCGAGGTGAACGTCCTGCTTGACCCGCTGGTAGACGTACTCGAAGCCCTCGGGCGCGAGCGGCGAGCCGGTCGACGTAATCGTGCGTACTGAGGTCAGTCGATGACTCGCAATCGGCGCCAGTCCCGCTTTCGCCGCGGCGTCGAGGAACTTGGGAGAGGTGCCGAACAGCGTGATGCCCACTTCGTCGGCCAGATCGAACAGCGTGCTCGGCGATGGATGGAAGGGTGAACCATCGAAGAGAACCAGCGATGCGTCGCTTGCCAGCGCGGACACGAGCCAGTTCCACATCATCCATCCCGTGGTCGTGAAGTAGAACACGCGGTCGTCGCGCTTGATGTCGCAGTGAAGCTGGTGCTCCTTGAGGTGTTGAATCAGCGTCCCGCCGGCGCCGTGCACGATGCACTTCGGAACGCCGGTCGTACCCGACGAGTACATGATGTAGAGCGGGTGGTTGAACGGCATCGGCTCCGTTCGAAATGCCGCGCCGCGAACGACGAAGTCGTCCCAGGCGACCGCTCCCGAAACGCGCCTCCCACCCATGTAAGGAATGGTGACCACTCGCTCGAGTGAACGAAGTCCCTCGACCACGCCTTCAGTCTTGGTTGAAAGATCGTGGATCTTGTCCGCGTACCGATATACATCCGCGACGACAAGAATTCGCGGTTCGATCTGTCCGAACCGATCGAGCACGCCGCGCACGCCGAAATCGGGCGAGCACGACGACCACACTGCGCCGACTGCGGCTGCGCCCAACGTCGCAATCACCGCCTCGGGCACGTTCGGCAGGTAGCCGGCGACACGATCTCCAGCGTGGATCCCGGTTCGCCGCAAGGCTTCGGCAAACGCCGCAACCTCGGCGCGGAGCTCACGAAATGTTCGTCTTACGGTCTCCTGTCCCTCACCCTTGAACACGATCGCCGGCTCATCGTCGTCGCGCCGCAGGAGGTTTTCGGTGAAGTTCAGCCGCGCGTCCGGAAAGAACGTCGCGCCGGGCATCGCGCGCGGATTCTCGATGGCTCGCTCCCCCATCTCGCCGCGCACACCAGCGAACTCCCACATCAGGCGCCAGAAGTCCTCCATGTGGGTGAGGGAGAAATCGTAGAGGTCCGCGTACGTCTGGATGCGGCCGCCGTGCTTTCCTTCGACGGCCCGCATGAACGCGGTTATAGTCGCGCCCGCAATCCGATCGGCGGACGGCGTCCATAGCGGTTGTGACATCGCTTGTTCCCAACAGTCGACAGACTGTTCGGATCGTAGTCTAGCTAAGCTAGAAGCTGTCTCATATGCCTGACGTTCGTTGCAAAGAAGCGAGCGAGCCACGCGAACGGAGCGCGCCGGCGAAGCGGCGCGTGAGAGAGCGTGTCGGGGAGTCCGAGGGGCGAAGCCTCTCGGAAAAGACTAGGATCGAAGCGCGCGCAGGGGATCTAAGCGGGCAGCGCGACGGGCGGGTACGAGGCAAGCCACGGCAGCAACCAGCAGAAGGACGATCGGGACGGCTATATAGGTGAACCAATCAGACGCGCTCACGCCGTACAGCAGAGTCGCGACGTAGCGCGTCGCCCACAGCGACGTGAGCAGGCCGGCCGCCACACCGCCGAGCGCTACTCCCATGCCTTGTCGCAAAACGAGCGCGACCAGATCGCGGCGGCGGGCGCCCAGCGCGGCGCGAAGACCGAGTTCGCGCGTCCGTTGCGCGACGGTATACGAGAGCACCCCAAAGAGCCCCACGCCGGTCACGAGAAGCGCTACGACGGCAAAGCACGTGAGGAGGACAGCATACAGCCGTGGCCGCGCGAGGCTCGTCGATAGCAGCCTGTCCTCGAGCGTCATGATCGCGCTCGGACCGAGCGTATTATCTGCCTCACGAATCGCCTGTCGCACGCTCGACGCGAGCGCCGACGGATCCCCATCCCCGCGGACGAGCAGCGTGGCGATCGTGCTTCTCATGCCCAGAGGGATCTGCGTCGTCGAAAAATACATTTCGGGCAACGACGTCACGGTGCTCCCGACGTAACGAATGTCTTGAACGACGCCGACAATCGTGGCCTCTTCTTGCAGGCCGCCGCCCCAGACGCCCATGGGAATCCTGACGCCAAGCGGTCGATCACCGAGATAACGGCGAACAAAGGTCTCGTTGACGACGGCGACGGGCTGCGACGTTAGCGTGTCGGAATTCTCGAGCGCTCGCCCAGCTACGACCGCCAGGCCAAGCGCGTGAAAATAGCCCGGAGTCACCATCCGAGGTGAGGCCTGCACGACTCTCGGTCCAGCTCCATCGAGTGGTGGCAGTGTCAACGAACTCGTTGAGCCTCCCGGCGTGAGCGGCGCTTCCGAGGTGAAGCCCACATGCCGAACGCCAGGCATCGCGCCGAGCCGCTCGACGATCGCGTGCACGGTCGCAATGCGGCGCTGCGGGTTATAACTTGGCCCCGGCATCGGGATCGCCGTGCTGAGCACCTGCGACGGATTGAAGCCGCGATCGGCGTGCAACATCTGAATGAAGCTGCGCCCAAGCAGCGATGCGCCGACGAGCAGCACGCACGCAATCGCGACCTGAGCGCCGATAATCAACAAACGGCTGCGCGCGATCGCGGAACGAGTGCCAATGCCAGACGGTGAGGCTCCATCGTCCGCGAGTGACTCCACGAGGTTCAGCCGACGGAGTCGAAGCGCGGGCCAGAGGCCGAACATCAAGCTGACCACCGCTGATGAAAGGAGCGTAAAGAGCACGACGCGAATGTCGAGCGTGATGTCGTGAACGCGCGGAAAGTCGGCTGGCAGCACGCCTCTGGCGAGTCGATGCAGCACCCACGCGACCATGAAGCCCGCAACAGCGCCCGCAGCGCCGAGCCAAAGACCCTCAACGACCAGTTGACGAATGACGCGACCGCTGGTGGCGCCCAACGCCGCTCGAATCGCGAGCTCGCGGCGCCGCGTTGTTGCCCGCGCCAACTGCAAGCTGGCGATGTTCGAGGTGGCGATCGCCAGCAACAGCGCAACGGCGGCCAGCAACACGATTAACGGCCGGCGAACATCAGCAGTCAGCGCCTCGCCGAGCGGCCGTGCCGATACGGCGACTGGACCGTTCATTCCGAAGATCGCCATGGTCGTCATGCCAGTGTCGGCGGCAGCCGTTCCTCGCGCCGTCCCTTCCGTCGCAGCTTGCTCGGCTGTCATGCCCGGACGGAGCCTCGCGACGGCCTCGAACATCGAGAGCATGTTGCCGTTTGGAAGCGGCACACGCATTGGGACCCACGCTCGAGAGAGGCGATCCGGGTACGCGACGGCATCTGGCGTCACACCGATAATCGTCCGCGCAACACCGTCCAGCTGAATCGCTCGTCCCAACACACTCGGATCGCGTCCGAAGCGTTCCCGCCACAGGCCTTCCGACAGTACGACCACCGGCGACGTTTCATCGGCGTCGCCAAAGAGAGACCCGAGAAGCGGGTGAACGCCAAGCACTCGGAACACACTTGCGGTCCCTGCTGTCATCCGGATCCGCTCGGGCTCGCCCACGCCGGTTAACGTGAACGTCTGTGGTGTCCAGGCGGCGATTTCATCGATGGTCGAGGTGTGCTCGCGCCACGCGAGGTAGGCGGTGTTGCTGAAGGAACCGAAACGCGGGGCACTGCCGCCCCGCGTTTCCCTGAGCACGACAACGCGCTCGGCGTTACTCCAGGGCAGCGGCTTCAGAAGCACGCCGGATGTGACGCTGAACAACGTCGCCGTCGCGCCAATCCCAATCGCCATCGTCAGAATGACGAGAAGCGCGAACCGCGGCTGACGCCAGATCAGGCGGAGCGCGTATCGGAGGTCCTGCGCCAGGCTGATGAAGAGCGATGACGATGTGGCTGGCGGCGGCTCGATCGGTGCGGCACGCCGTACTTTGTGCCGCAGCGAAGGGACATCGACCTTCCAGCGGGCGATCTGCGCCGCGACTCGGGCTTCGGCCTCGTCAGCCGTCAAGCCATCCGCGCGCGTCCGCTCGTACATCGCGAGCGCGTGCTGCGCCAGTTCCTCGATGACGTCCTCATCGGGCGCGGCGGCGCTGGCTGAAGATGACAACGCCGCACGAATGCGTGCATGCCAGTCCATGTGAGACAGTGCTTCACGCGTGGCGGATCCGGGCCACGCGATTCAGTCCTCGAAAAAACGTATCCCAGACATTCCGTTGGCTGGCGAGCGCCTTTCGTCCCGCTGGCGTCAGCCGATAGTAGCGCCGTCGGCGTTGACCGGGCTTCTCGACCCAACGGCCTTCGATCAGGTCACGGTGTTCCATCCGATAGAGCGTCGGATAGAGCGACGCGGCGTGAAACGAGATGGCGTTTTCGGATCGTTCCTCGATCAACCGGGCGATCTCGTAGCCGTGCCGATCGCGATCCTCGAGCAGCGCCAAGATGAGGAGCTCGGTGCTACCGCGCTTCAACTCGCGGGCGAGGTTGTCCATGCCCATATGTGGACACAGTATATATGCAGTGACAATACCTAGTCAACGCGGCGAGACGAGGGGCTCGTCGCTATGGCGACGGCTGGTATTGCTCGATTCGGAAGATCGTGAAGCCGCGTTTGATGTAGTTCGGGATCGCGGCGGGATGATCGAAGCTGCAGGTGTGCAGCCACACGCGGGATGCGTCCAGCGACCAGGCGCGTTCAACCGCTTCTGTCAGAAGGTGGCCGCCCAGATGCTGGCCGGTAAATGCCGGCAGAAGGCCAAAATAGACAATCTCCACTGCCCCGTCGTCTTCCTGCCTCAGTTCGAAGTAGCCGGCGGTTTCACCGCGCACGAGCAGGAGCCAGAGCGACACGTGGGGATCGTGCAGGTAGGCGCTGGCCTCTGCATCCGTCCAACCGAGCCGATCGAACCAGCGGTAGTCTCGCCCGACCTCCGTGTAGAGCCATCGCCACAGCGACGGGTCCGGCGCGTCGACGCGCGAAATGATGAGATCAGGAGTGGTGACCCGGGCGGGACGCAGAGCCCCGCGGTCGCGCATCTCGAGATACGTGCGTGTGGCAAGCGTCCCTTCCGGCGCGGTCATGGGGTGCGATCGACGGTTTCCGATTCCTCGAGGGTCGCCTTCCATCGGCGCGCAGCGTCGAACACCTTTTGCAGCTCGTCGCCCGTCGTTAGGTCCGCCTTCAGGCGTTGCAGCGTCGCCGTCAGCTCGTCGATGGCATGGCTGACGGCTTCGACGTTCGTTGCCGCCACGTCGCGCCACGTGCCCGCGGGACTTGCCGCCAACCGCGTGGTATCACGCAAGCCGCCTCCGGCGAGGTGCAATCCGTCGGCGCCAGCATGTTCGCCGACGACTTGCATCAAAGCGCTCACCGCAATCTGCGGCAGATGGCTCAGGTAGGCCATCAGCTGATCGTGCGCGGCGGGATCCATGATCCTCGGTCGCGCGCCAAGGCCGCTCACAAACGAGCGCAGCCGCTCGATGTCCTGAGGAAGGCTCGTCTCCTGCGGCGTGAGGATCCATGGCCGGCCGCCGAAGAGATCGGCACGCGCTTCGTCGAGGCCGCCGCTGGCGGCGCCCGCGAGCGGATGACCGCCGATGAAGCGGAGACGCGCTGAAAGCTGACGCGCCGCATCCACGGTCGCGAGCTTCGTGCCACCGACGTCCGTGATCAGTGCTTCGCCGGCGAGATCTCGTGCGAGGTCAGCGAGGATGCGGACATTCTGCCGCACAGGCGCCGAGAGCACGACGATGTCGGCGCCTGCAGCCTGCGCCACGCTCGTGCCGACGGCGTCGGCGACGCGTTGTCGCAGCGCGGCGTCGATGACGGGCTGACGATCGATTGCCGTGATGTGCGCGGCTGGCCAGCGCTGTCGCGCCGCCAGCGCAATCGATCCGCCAATCAACCCGAAGCCGATGACGGCGAGCTTCAGCTCCCCCACCCTCGTCTGCTCACCGGCTCGAGACAGATGCTTCGGCCGATCGCGGGAGCGATGATGCGAAGCTCCGCCATGAGACGATCGAACTGCGCGGGGAACAACGACTGGGCGCCGTCGCTCTTGGCGCGGTCGGGATCGCAGTGGACCTCGATGATCAGACCGTCGGCCCCCGCGGCGACCGCGGCGCGCGCCATGGGCGTTACCTTGTCGCGCCGTCCTGTGCCGTGGCTTGGATCGGCCAGCACGGGCAGATGCGACAGCTGCTGCACTACCGGAATCGCGGAGATGTCGAGCGTGTTGCGCGTGTAGCTCTCGAACGTCCGGATGCCCCGCTCGCACAGCATCACGTTCATGTTGCCACCCGTGAGGATGTACTCCGCCGAAAGCAGCCATTCCTCAATCGTTGCCGAGATGCCGCGCTTGAGAAGGACGGGCAGCTTCGAGTGACCGAGCTCGCGCAGCAGCGTGAAGTTCTGCATGTTGCGCGCGCCGACCTGCAGGATGTGCGAGTACCTGCCAATCAGCTCGAGCTGGCTGATGTCCATCACTTCCGACACCAGCTTCATGTTGTGATGGTCAGCAGCGGAGCGGAGCATCCGGAGCCCCGCTTCGCCAAGGCCTTGGAAGCTGTAAGGTGAGCTGCGCGGCTTGAACGCCCCGCCGCGAAGCACCTTCGCGCCGGCCTTCTTCACGGCTGCCGCAGTTGACTCGACCTGTTCATCTGTCTCCGCCGAGCACGGACCAGCCATCACGACGACTTCGTCGCCGCCAATGCGCAGATCGTCGATCGTGATGACGGTGTTCTCCGGTTTGAAGCTGCGGCTAGCCAGCTTGTACGGTTCGGTGATGCGATGGACTTCCTGGACACCCTCCATCACCTCGATGAGCGCGGGATCGAACTGACGATTGCCACCGACGGCGCCGATGACGGTCTTGAGCGCGCCGGTCGAGCGATGCACGTCGAAGCCCATTTCGACGAGCTGCGCCACCACGCGTTGAACCTGCTCGTCCGCCGCCCGTTCTTTCATAACCACAACCATAAAACCCCTTTATTGTCTCATGAGGCTGCCGGCGCATCCGTCGTCGACGGGGCGCGGAGCCAAGCCGCGACTCTTCACTGCTCCGATATTTGTGCTCCCGGATCTACGTGTTGTCCGTCGGCGATCCGTTCAAGCCGTCTCGCCTCGTCGATGATGCGTTCGAACAATCGCCGGATCGCGCCGTCGTCCAACGGGCCCGGGTTGATCTTTTGAACGTGCCCGAGCACCTCGGCCTCCCGCGATGGCTGATAAATAGCCATGCCGAGCTCTTTTTTGTACCGGCCGATCTCGAGGGCGCAGGCGGCGCGCGCATTCAGCAAACGGACGAGCGCCTCGTCCAGCGCGTCGATCTTCCTGCGCAGGTCCTCGAGCGGGTTGACTAACTGTTCTTCAGCCACCGCACATACTCGCTCGCGCGCTCGCACAACTGTGGCGACGCGCCATGTTCCGCAACAACATTGACCAGCGCGCTCCCGACGACTGCCGCGTCGGCGACCTTCCAGACTTCGGCGACATGTTCAGGCCGTGAGATGCCGAAGCCGAGCGCTACTGGCAGCTCCGATGAGCGTCGGACGCGCTCCATCAGATCCGTGACGTCGTCAGGCAGCGTGTCGCGCATGCCCGTGACGCCGAGCCTCGAGATGACGTACAGAAAACCTTTGCCCAACGCCGACGACTTTCTAATCCGCTCGTCGCTGGTCGTCGGACTGATGAGAAAGATCGGATCCAGTCCGGCGTCGAGAATCGGCGCGCGCAACGGCTCGGCCTCTTCGATTGGATAGTCGAGAATCAGCACGCCGTCCACACCGGCATCAGCGGCAGCGCGAGCGAACGCGACGGGATCCATGCGGATGACCGGATTGGCGTAGGTGAAGAGCACGATCGGCGTATCCACTTGCTCCCGAACTCGGCGCACGACCTGCAGGACGCCTTTCAGCGACATGCCCGCAGCAAGTGCACGCTCGCTGGCCCGTTGGATTACCGGGCCATCGGCCAGCGGATCGGAAAACGGCACGCCAACTTCGAGCACGTCCGCTCCCGCACGCGCGACGTCGACCAAGAGCGCCGCCGAGCGCTCTGCGTCAGGATCGCCGGCCGTCAGATACGTGACGAGGCCGCCACGGCGGTCGCGGCGCAAACGATCGAAGACGGTCGTCAGAGTGGACGTCACCTGACCACCTCCGCGGTGAGTGCCGCCTGCACGCTCAGCACATCCTTGTCGCCCCGCCCTGAGAGATTGACCACAATAATCTGATCGCGCGACAGCGACTGCGCAACGCGGATCGCGTAAGCAACCGCGTGTGCCGACTCGAGCGCCGGAATGATCCCTTCCTCCCGGGCCAGCCGTTGAAACGCTGCCAGCGCATCGTCGTCTCCAACCCAGGCGTACTCCGCGCGCTGGGTGTCGTGCAGCCACGCGTGTTCGGGACCCACAGCAGCGTAATCGAGGCCGGCAGAGACCGAGTGCGTCAACTCAATGTTGCCGTCCGCGTTCTGCAGCACGTAGGTGCGAGTGCCCTGGAGGACGCCGAAACTGCCGCCGGCAAATCTCGCGGCATGCTTTCCCGGTGTGATGCCAAGGCCTCCGGCTTCGACACCGATCAACCTCACGCCCGGATCGGAAATGAACGCATCGAAGATTCCCAAGGCGTTGCTGCCACCACCGACGCACGCGACGATGACATCTGGCGAACGGCCGAGCAGTTCCTGGCACTGGGCGCGCGCTTCCTGGCCAATTACTGACTGAAACTCGCGCACCATGAGCGGATACGGATGCGGGCCGAGCACGGATCCGAGCAGGTAATAACTGTGCTGCACCGTCGCAACCCAGTCGCGCATGGCTTCGTTGATCGCATCCTTGAGCGTGCGCGAACCCGCGTCTACGCGCCGCACCGTCGCCCCGAGCAGCTCCATGCGGAAGACATTCAGCGATTGCCGCTTCATGTCCTCCGCACCCATGTAGACGTCGCACTCGAGGCCCAACAGCGCGCAGGCTGTTGCTGTCGCCACGCCGTGCTGACCGGCGCCGGTCTCGGCGATCACGCGACGTTTGCCCATGCGCTTGGCGAGCAGCGCCTGGCCGATGGCGTTGTTGATCTTGTGAGCGCCGGTATGCGCCAAATCTTCGCGCTTCAAAAACATGCGCGCGCCACCGAGCGACGTCGCGAGCCGCGACGCTTCGAAGAGAGGCGTCGGCCTCCCGACATAGTGGCGGAGCAAGTCCGCAAGCATGGCGCGAAATGCGTGGTCATCCCGGGCCTCGAGATAGGCGGCTTCGAGTTCGGCCACGGGCGTCACGAGCGTCTCGGGTACGAAGCGGCCGCCAAACGCGCCGAAGTAGCCGCGCGCGTCGGGGTCACGAGTGCCAAACGAAGGATTCAGGTTGTTGTCGTTCACAGGTTCACAGCCGCAAAAAGCGCGCGTAACTTCGAGACGTCCTTCACGCCGGGCGACGACTCCACGCCCGACGATACGTCGATGGCGTACGGATGCACGGTCTCGATAGCCGCACGCACGTTATCGGCATTCAGGCCGCCCGAGAGAATGACCGGACGACGACGCGCCGCTGCCGCGGCGCGGTTCCAGTCGATCGTCCGACCCGTCCCACCACGCCTGACGGGATCGTGAGCATCCAGCAGTACCGTTGCACCCATGGGCACATTCGAGAGCAGACTCTCAACGTCAATGCCGTTCGCCATAGGTACTGACTTGATCACCTGGGGCGAGAGGCCCGTGAATGCCTCGATGTGCTCATGCCCGTGAAGCTGCACGGCGCCAAGGTTCAATCCGCGCGCCACTTCGCCGACGTGCTCCACGGGCTGATCGACAAAGACCCCCACCGTGGTGACCAACGCTGGCACCGCAGCGACGATTTCTCGGGCCTCATCCGGTTC
>Ga0075428_100010138_pt1 | contig 10469 bp, 7 predicted proteins | sample RhiMetdeltSRZDD2_FD_75291 | JGI IMG/M metagenome (GOLD analysis project Ga0075428, IMG submission 75291) | Populus rhizosphere microbial communities from Tennessee, USA - Rhizosphere MetaG P. deltoides SRZDD2 | ecosystem: Host-associated > Plants > Roots > Rhizosphere > Soil | place: USA... | reverse complement strand
TTATCCGACGACAGCCTGTGCAGCCACCACGGCAACCCGATGGCCAACAGGCCGAGGAGAAACGCTGGGGCCAGCAGGCTCATGAGCACCACCCCTCAAGAACCGACGGCGAGGCGTGCATGTACCCTACCCTCGCCTTTGACGAAAGAGCAGGTAGGAGCGCAGAACGCTGTCGAGCGGCTCCGTGATGTTCACGAGCCGATGGTCGGCTCCCGCGCGCATCGCCGACTTGTGCAGCGCCTCGATGTGCTCGCCGATGCGGTCGCGATACTTCGAGCTCATGTAGATCGGCGAGACTTCCATCGTCTGCCCGCTCTCCATGTCCTCGATGAGCGCCGACTCCTTGAGCACAGGCTTCAGCTCCTGCGGATCGAGCAGCTGGAACAGGATCACGTCCTGCCCCTGATAAGCGAGCGGCTGAACGCTCTTCAGCAGCGCGTCCGGATCGCAGTAAAAATCCGAGATGACGGCAACGAGACCGCGCCCGTGCTCGACCTCGTGGAACCGCTCGAACGGGATCCTCATGTCCGTGCCCGTGCCGGGCTGCGCGCGATCGATCGCGTGCAGCACGCCGGAGAGCCGCCCGCCGCGCGTCGAGGCGCGGCGATGCTCGCGGATCTTGTCGTCGAACACGATCAGGCCCACGGCGTCGTGCTGGCGCGCGGCGAGGTAAGCGAGCGTCGCGGCCAAGAACTTGCCGTACAGGAGCTTGCTGACCTTTCCGCTGCCATAGCCCATCGACGCGCTCGCGTCGAGCAGGATCACGAGCCGGGTGTTCGTCTCGCCGATGTAGCGCTTGATGTAGGTGCGATCCGTGCGCGCGAAGACGTTCCAGTCGACGAACCGCGGATCGTCACCTTCGGCATACGCGCGATACTCGGCGAATTCCTGGCTGAAGCCGAAGAACGGCGAACGGTGCATGCCCGTCAGGAAGCCGTTGACGACGGCGCGCGCGACAAGATCGAGATTCGCGAGCCCCGCGAGCGTTTCCGGCTCGAGCAGATGCTGAGGTATCGCGCTCCCTGCGGGCATGGCGATTACCCTACGCGGGCCTGCCTATTGTCGGCCCCGAGATGCTTGACGAGATCCGTCAGCACCTTGTCGGTGTCGACGCCGTCCGACTCCGCGAAATAGTTCGTCAGCACGCGATGGCGCATGACCGGCAGCGCCAGCGACGCGACGTCCTCGTGCGTGACGTGATAGCGGCCTTGCATCAGCGCGCGCGCCTTCGCGGCGAGCGTGATGAACTGCGTCGCGCGAACGCTCGCGCCGTACTGCACGTACTTCTTGACCATCTCGGGCGCGTTCGGGTCGTGGGGACGCGTGGCGCGCACGAGATCGACGGCATAACGCGCGACGGCCATCGACACGGGCACCTGACGCACGAGCCACTGGAACTTCAGGATCTGCTCGGGAGTCGTGCACGGCTTGATGTCGGGCAGCTCCATGCGCGTCGTGTTGCGATTCACGACGTCGACCTCGTCCTCGGCGCTCAGGTAGTCGAGCAGCACGTTGAAGAGGAAGCGGTCGAGCTGGGCTTCCGGCAGCGGGTACGTGCCCTCGAGCTCGATCGGGTTCTGCGTCGCGAGCACGAAGAACGGCCGCTCGATCTTGTGATGATGGCCGCGCACCGTGACCGAGAACTCCTGCATCGCCTCGAGCAACGCGGACTGTGTCTTCGGCGGCGTGCGGTTGATCTCGTCGGCGAGCAGCACGTTCGTGAACAGTGGGCCCGGCACGAAGGTCCAGGTACGCCGGCCCGTGGTCTGATCTTCCTCGAGGATGTCGGTGCCCGTGACGTCCGTCGGCATCAAGTCCGGCGTGAACTGGATGCGCTTGAACGTGAGCCCCAGCGCGCTCGCGAGCGTTCGCACGAGGAGTGTTTTTGCGGTGCCCGGCATTCCGGTGATCAAACAGTGGCCACCGACGAGCAAGGTCATCAGCAAGTGCTCGACGACCTCATCCTGGCCCACGATTATCTTGCGGACCTCCGCGCGGATCTGGTTGGAGGACGAATGGAAGTTCTCGATCAACGCCCGGGTTTCTTGCGTCTCGAGCGTGTTTGCAGCGTCGCTCAACGTACGACCTCCAGTAGTAGCTGTTGGGCTTCCCGATAATGCGGGGCGATTTCCAGAGCATACAGTAATTGCTCGCGACCCTTGGCTTTGTCATCGAGCGCCACGTAGGTCTTCGCTAGCCGATAGTGAGCCTCGGCCAAGTCTTGCGGGTCCATGTTCAAGAAGGCCTGATACTCGACGAGCGCGTCGCGCGGCCGATTCGCGGCCATGAGCCGGTCACCGAAATCGCGATGCACCTCGGCGCGCAGCGGCGCAACCATCAGCACGTCTTCGAACACGTCGATCGACTCATCCGTGCGGTTGGCCTCGCCGAGCGTGCGCGCGAGCGCGATCAGCGCGTCGGGGTCGTAGCCGCCGCGCTTGCGGTACTCGAGCAGCGTATTCGTGGCGAGTGCCGTCTCTCCGAGCTCGCGATGAGCGCGCGCCTTGGCGATGTACGCGCTGCCTTCGTCGACGTAGTCGGGGAAGAGCTCGATCGCTTCCGAAGCTTTAGCGGCCACGACCCGCCAATCGCCGCGCTCCACGGTCTGCATGAGCTCGCCTTGCTTCTCTTGCCAGGCCTCGAGATTCATTAGAACTGAGCCGAGCTGCGCGTCGACGTAACCCGCGAAACCCTCATCGAACGCCGCCGGCGAGATGCCGAGCGCGCCCTGGATCGCCTGCGCCGTGTCCTTGCCGTTGCGAAACTCGTCGAGCATCCGCTCGAGCGCCTCTTGGCCGAAGCGGCCGGCGATGTACTCGCAGATCAACCCGCCCTGCATGTACGAGACGATGACCTGCGCCTCGTAGGTGGGGCGAATGAAGCCGCGGTCGAGTTCCGCGACGGGCAAGAACTTGCCTTCCTTGATCGCGGCAAATACGGGCAACGGAATGTGCCGGCCTTTCAGCGGCCCCGTGCTCCACTCCTCGTATACGGATACGCCCTCGCTGAACCAACGCGGCACGAGATGGTTGGTCGCCTCGAGCGTGAACACGTGCGCCATCTCGTGCCAGAGCGTCGTGCCCCAGTGGAACTGGTCGTCGGCGCGGCCGGTCGGGCTGTCCATCGCGACGAGGTAGCCGAACGTGACGCCGAGGAGGCCGATGCCGGGCAAGCCGGCGATGCGCACGGCGAAGTCGTCATGGTCGGGATAGAGCTCGACGATCACCGGCTTCTTGAGCGTGAAGCCGTAGCGCTTCGTATACGCGTCGATCGTACGGTCCACGAGATCGAGCACGTACGGCTCGAGCACTTTCGTCTCGTTCTTGTGCAGCCGCAGGATGACGCCGGGATTGGATGCCGCGTTCGAGCCGGGCGCCGCGGGCTTGGCCGGGTGCTCGGTGACGACGAAATTGTCGAAGCTGTCGATGAGCCGCAGCGTGTTGACGATCGGCGCGCTGAACGGATCGCCTTTGTAAGCGATCTGCAAATGCTGCACCGCTTCCTCGAGCCGGTTTTCGCGCAGCAGGTTCACGCCGAGCTCGGACTGAGCGTCGTAGAGATCGGGCTCGATCTCGACGGCTTTCTGCAGCAGCTCGATCGCCTCGCGGTAGCGGCGCGTGATCACGTAGAAGTGCGCGGGGATCGCATACGCGTCGCCGTAGCTCGGATTCAGCGACAGCGCGCGCTGCGTCCACGGGCTTTGCGTCGTGCCTCGCAGCAGATCGACGGACGCTTTCAGCGCGTAGATCTCGAGCGGCGAGCGTTTGTGCTTCTCCGCGAGCTTGAGCGCCGTGTCGAGCGCATCGTTGCCGGCGTCGATGGCCCCGTCCTCGAGCGCGGCGCGCGCGATCATGAGATGCGCGTCGAGCGCTTGGTCCGGTGTCTCGTCGACGACCTGCGCCGCCCAGTCGCGCGTCTTCTCTTCGTAGCGCCCGGCAGCGATCTTCGCTAAACCAATTTTCGCCGGCGCGTACTTCTCGTCGAGCTCGAGCGCTTCCTCGAACAGCTTGGCCGCCTCGTTGCCCTGGTGAGTTGCGACGAACAGCTCGCCCCAGCGCGCGCGCAGCGCCGCGTCCATGGGGAATTCCTTGATCGCGGCCTGGAAAAACGCATTCGCGGCGCGGACGTCGCCGCTGGCTCGCGCCGCATCGGCTTTGATGCGGGTATCAGGGTTTTGCGCAATCAGATTGCGATAGCAGGCGGCCGCCTCGGCGCGCGCGCCTCGGTTCGCCTGCTCGTCGCAGGTGAGCAGCGCCTGAGGCCGATCGAGCGCGTACTCGATTGTCAGCGCCTGCGCCGACGACGCGCCGGCGAGCGCGGCAAGCGCGCCGACTAAAGCCCGCCGTGTCATTGCGGCGGCCTCGGTTGCGCGGCGTCGATCTTGCCTTGCACCTCCGCGAGCTGGACGAGCAGCTTCTGCAGCTCGGCGAGGTAGGCGTCGCTCGCCATCGACTCGCGCCGGCCGCGCAGGTCTTCGATGTCGGAGTCGAGCTTCTCGCGCTGCGCGACGAGCGCGGCGACCTCGGGATTCGTCGAGACCGGCTCTGCCGGGCCCGCCGAAGCGAGCCGCGCCACCGTGAAGCGCGCCGCCGCGCCGCCCGCGATCTGCGGGTGCTCGGTCGCGAGCGCGCCGTCCTTCGTGAAGCTGTCGGCCACGCTGCGCGAAGCGTAGTCGAACGCCTCTTGCGCGGTGATCGCGCCGTTCTTGTTTATATCGGCCGAGCCGGCGGCGAGCGCCGCGGCAAAGTACTGCGCGAACCGCGTCGCGTTGCGCTCGAAACCGCTGCGCGTCGCCGTGATCAGCGTGCGGCCATCATGCGCCCACTTCTCGAGGACGGCTCCGCTCGCGCTCGTCGTGTTGACGACGAGCTGCGACTTCGCGGGCACGGCGGAGAGCAGCTTGGCGAATTCGTCGCCATCCATGTCCGGCCCCGGCAAGTTCATCTTGTAGAGCTCGCCGTCGTAGCTGCCGTGGCCGACCAGCATCACGACGACGTTGTCGGCGGCCTTGGCGCGTGTTCGCAGCGACTCGAGCGCGTTGGTCAGTGCTTCGCGCGTGGCGCCCTCGCCCTTCAGCACGATGACGCGGTTCTGCGAGGTCGTGCGCCGCGCGACGGTCGCGAGCGCCTCGGTGTCCTTCGCGAACTGCTCCGTATAGGTAGCCTCGCCGCCGAGCCCGCCGACGATCAAGTAGTAGAGCTCGGCGTGCGCTGGCGCGGCCACGCCCGCGCCCGCGGCCAGACCGACGAGCAACGTCGCGGATAGACGCGCGCTCATAGCCGGCCCCAGTAGAGGCGCACGAGCCACTCGGCGGACTTCAAGAGCAGCAGCAAGAGGAACGCCAGCGGTATGTTCCAAAGATCGAGCACTTGACGTTCGACACTGCCGGCCTCCGAAAAGCTCACCGCCTCCGGCAACTTGCTGACGTCGTTGACGGGGAAGTACGTGCCGCCGGTCGCCGCGGCGAGCCGCTCGAGCAGCGGCCGGTTCTGCTGGACGTGGTAGTGCTCGATGACACCGTCCTCGCGCCGCACCGCGAACTGCGCTCGGCCGAGCTCTTCCTCACCCGTTTTCGCGCTCGCCTCGAAGCGGAACACGCCCGTGTGCGTCGTGTCGTAGGCCGCCTCGTAGAGGCCGCGCTCGCCGGCCACGGGCGTCATCGGGACGTTCGTCGGCGGGCCCATGCCGTCGCTGACCTGAAGCGTCACGACCGCATCGGAGGCAGGTTTATAGGACTTGTCGCGAACTTCGGCGCGAAGCATGACGGTGCTCTCGTCGCCGTAGAACACGCGATTCGAGGTCAGGGTCACGGGCTGCGGCGCCGTCGTGGCCGCGGCCTGCAGGAACTGGCGCCAGAACGTCTCGTGGCGCTGATCCTCGTGCGGCAGCTGCATCTGCCAGCGCCAGGTGCCACCCGTCGCGAGCACGTAGACATTGCCGAGGCCGTAGCGCTGATGCACGAGCAGCGGCTCGGTCTTGTCGCCGAACTTGGCTTCGAGCAGCGTCTCGGCACCGGGCTTCAGCTCGCCCAGCGTCTGGAAGTCGGCGAGCTCGGGCAGCCCTTCCCAAGCGGCTTCGTTGGCCTCGTCATCGGCCTCGAGGCGCGTCATTGCCGAAGTAATTCCGGCGGGCGCGAGCATGGCCTTCGCCGGCTCGCGGACGAAGCTCGGACCGTCGAGCTCGGGCAGCCGCACGGGCAATACCTCGGCCACGCTCGTCGGCCCCCAGCCGCCGTCCGTCAGGCCGCGTCGGCCGCCGAGCATCAGCAGCGTGCCGCCGCGCCGGCTCACGAACTCGCGAATCATGTCGTGCTGGGCCGGGGTCAGCGCGGCCGCCTCGAAGCTGCCGATCATCAGCGCGTCGTAGCGGAACAGATCGAGCTCGTCGGTCGGGAAGCCGTTGACGAGCTCGTCCGGCGACTCGACCCCCTGGCGGTAGAACTTGTTCGGCGTCGTCTTCAGCAGGCTCGCGACGCGCACGGCCGGATTCTCGTCGATGGCGCGGCGGATGAACTTGTACTCCCACCGCGGCTCACCCTCGATATATAAGATGTGTCGCCGCTGCTCGGGCACCTCCATCGGCCGCAAGCGCGAGTTGTTGATGACGTTGGTCTCGTTGGGCAACGCATCGAGCGCGAACCGAAGATCGCGGACGCCGGCCTTGCCGACGTCGATGTCGACCCACCGCGTCGTAACGCCCGACGCGCTCGGCAGCTGGATCGCCTCGGAGGCGAGGATCGCGTCGCCGTCGTAGACCTTGAGCTGAGCCAGCCCCGGACCGCTGTGCCGAATGCTGACCTGCGCGCTGACCGTCGAGCCCGCGAGGCCGACGGGGGGCAGCTGCACGTCCTCGAGCTCGAGGTCGTTCGGCATCGTCTCGGCGCCGACGCCGACCGTGTGAATCGGCACACCGAAGCTCGCTATCTCGGCGATCTTCGCCTGATCGAAATCGGCGGAATTGTCCGCGCCGTCCGAGACGAGCACGACCGCAGCGATCGCGCCCGACTGCGCGCCACGCAGCACGTTGAGCAGCGCTTCGCCGACGTGCGTGACGGGCCCCGGCGGCGGCACCTGCTCGAGGTTCGGCAGCTCGATGAGGTCACCGGCGAACGAGAACAGATTGACCGCGAACTTACTCTCGAGCGCCGGCAGCGCACTCTTCTCGAGGCTGTCGACGGCCTGCTGCAGGCGCGACTCGTCGGCGTCGCCGTAGAGCATGCTTCCCGACGTGTCGAGCAACACCGCGACCGAGTTCTCTTGCGGCCGCAGCGTCTGCGTGACGAGCGCCGGCCGCCACAGCAGCACGAGCACGCCGGCGACGAGCGCCGTCTGCAGCGCGCCGAGCACGGTCGCACGCACGACACCTAGGCCCGCGCGGCGACGCCAGATCGTGATGCCGATGACGACGGCGGCAGCGGCCGTCAGCGCGATGAGAAGCCACACGGGCCAACCGCTCGCGAAGACGAGCTCGGCACGTTCATAGGTAGCGCGAGAGTACTTGAACAGGAACTCGAACATCCGGCTCACCTTACGCTGACCCCTTCGGGCTAGCCCCGCGCTGGACAAAACTCCAGAAACCGGCAGGAACCGGCAGAGCGCTTCGATGCGTCAGGGTCTAATCGGAGCTTACCGAAAGGTCTCCGCTCGCGACTAGACCTACTTCGTTCGCTTCGCACCTCCGAGCGCGGCGAGCTACCATCGGTTAGAGCGCGGTCCGTACCGCGCAGGACGCTCGGACACGATGAGAAGCCTCCTCGCCAAAACCTTGCTCGCCGCCACCGGCTTGCTGACGGCGCTCGCGGCGACGGGCGACGACTTGAATGGCGCACCGCGCTGGCCGACCGACGAATTCCATTTCGTTCGGATGTATTACAACAACTACGGCGGCGGTTATGGCAGCGGGTTTCGCTACGGCCGGGGCAGTTATACCACCGATTACCCCGACGCCGAACAGCACTTCACGATGGGCGTTAGCCGACTCACGCGCGTCGACATCGGCCAGCAGGCGCGGATGATCGCCGTCACCGACGACATGCTGTTCGACTATCCGTGGCTGTACGCCGTCGAGGTTGGGCACTGGTACTTGGACGACACCGAGGCCGGGCGGCTCCGCGAGTATCTGCTGCGCGGCGGATTCTTGATGACCGACGACTTCCACGGCACTGAAGAGTGGCAGGTCTTCATCGAGTCGATGCAACGCGTGTTCCCGGATCGGCCGATCGTCGAAATTCCCGACGAAGACGAGGTCAAGCACGTGCTGTACGACCTCGAGGCCCACATTCAGATCCCCGGCATCGCGGCGCTGCGCTACGGCGTCACCTACGAGAAGGACGGCGTCACGCCGCATTGGCGCGGCATCTACGACGACAAGGGCCGGCTCATGGTCGCCATCAACTTCAACATGGACCTAGGCGACGCGTGGGAGCTCGCCAACGAGCCGTACTATCCCGAGCCGATGACGGCGCTCGCCACGCGTTTCGCCGTGAACTACGTCATCTACGCGATGACGCACTGAGCATCGCTACTGCGTCGCCGGCGCCGCCGTTCGCTCGAGCCGCACCCCGCCCTCGCCCCCGAAGCGCAGCACGAGCTCGTCGTCGCGCAAGCGGTAGGCGACTGTCTCGTCGTCCTCGGGCAAATAGATCTCGCGACGCGTCGCCAGATACTCCTCCCGATAGTCTTCATCGTAGGCAGAGCCGTCACCGGGCACGAACGACACGAGCTCGTTCGTCGCCGAGAACAGCAACACGTCGCCAACGTCCCACGGGCAGTCCTGAAGCTCGCTGTCGACTGCGGCCACTCTCCAGTGGCCCCACAGCGGCGAGCCGAACTCGCGACTAACCTCCGAGCCGTGACCGGATAGGAACGCAACTTTGTCCAGCAGCGCGGCGACGGTCTCGCGCTCACTCGTGAGGCTGCGGCGCAACGCTCGCGACTCGACGCCTTCGAGGCGGCGGTACAGGCCGCGCACGATCGCGTACGCCTCGTCTTGATCGTTCGCGATGTGATGCGCCGAGGTTGCCGCGCGCAGGCTCAAGTACTCGTCGATCAGCGCGTGACCGAGAGTCAGCGGCTCGCTGGCCGCAGCGGCCGGCGCGCCCACGGTCAGCGAGCCCGACTCGCCGGCTGCGCCGCCGACGGGCGCATACGAATGACTCACTACGAGCAACGGCGCACCCGCCGCGAACGGTCGCTGCGGCAGGTCCGCCAGCGGCTCCGCCGGCGCGAGACTGACGAACAACCCGCCGCCTTGGCGGCTCAAGAACAGCGTCGGAACGGTGATCGTGACGCTGGTCTCGTCGTGCCACCCGAGCACTTCACCCGGCACGCCATAGACTCCCGCGATCTTGAGCCCGTCGGTCGGGCGCAGCGTCACGGTCAGATCGTGCGCGAGCTCGCTGACCATGTAGTCGAGCTCGTCCGTGAACAACGCGTCTGCCGCCGCGGACCCGTCGAGGTAGAACAAGTTGCCGCCCCGCGTGCTGCTCAACGCAGTCGCCAAGCCGGAGTCGAATTGCACTCCGACGCCGATCGTCGAGAGACCGATGCCGTGCTGAGAGGCCTCGCGCGCCATCGCGATGAAACTCCCCGCGTCGGTGTCGCCGACGTTCGGCCGTTCGTCCGTGAACAGCGCGACGCGCGTGATGCCGTCGAACTCCTCTTGCGTCTGGCGCGCGAGCTCGTAGCCGACCTCGAGCCCTTCCTCCATGTTCGTCGAGCCCTCGCTCTCGATGACCGCGACGGCACGCTGCATTCTCGGCAGCGTCGCTATCGACGCTCGCGTCGGCGGCAGGTGCACGTGCGATCTATCGCCATAGAGCACGATGCTGAGCTGATCACCCTCGCGCAAATTCTCGAGCAGCCCGTTCAAGCTGCGCTTCACGAGGGCGAGCGGCTCGCCCGCCATCGATCCGGACTTGTCGATGACGGCGACGAGGTTCAGCGGATCGCGATGCCACGTCGCCTCGCTGATGTTCGAAGCGAACCCGAGCTCGACGAGGTAGCGGGCGTGCGGCAGCGTCGGCAGATCGGCCGCCATCGACTCACCAATGAGACACAGGAGCTGCTTGCAGTCGTCCGCCGTCGGCAGCGTGAGGTCATGCTCGCCAAGCAGGCCTTCGGCCGTGATCGCGTCTGGATGCGGGATTCGGCCGCCGCCAATCTCGTGGCGAGCGAACTTCAAATCTTGCGCACCACCGGCACTGACACGTACCGAAGCTGTAACGACGATTTCTTCTAGACGCTGCTGTTCTTCATCGTTCGGCGGCTGCAGAGCAGCCATCGCCGGCAGCGTCAAAACCCCTAGGAACCCAAGAACGGCGCGGAGTGGAAGGCCAGATGAGACACTCATGACTCCCCCCAAATGTTGTTGCCGATGCAATCGACTCTACGCTGCGCATGCGGCGCAGCTAGCTAGGCGCGCGCGTGGCGGCGGCGTATGTTCGATGGAATTGCGCGCCGCCAGGACGG
>Ga0075428_100010137_pt1 | contig 10469 bp, 9 predicted proteins | sample RhiMetdeltSRZDD2_FD_75291 | JGI IMG/M metagenome (GOLD analysis project Ga0075428, IMG submission 75291) | Populus rhizosphere microbial communities from Tennessee, USA - Rhizosphere MetaG P. deltoides SRZDD2 | ecosystem: Host-associated > Plants > Roots > Rhizosphere > Soil | place: USA... | reverse complement strand
GCTCGGCCAGCTCCTTGACCCGTACGGTCGGGCCGTGCAGCAGCTTGTCCACCACCCGGTGAACCGTTCGGGCGATCTCGGCGCGGTCCTCCTGGTCGAGCTCGGGCAGCCGGGTGGACAGCCGCCGCAGCTCGCGATCAACGACACCCGCGGCCATTGACCGCAGCGCCACCACAGTCGGGACCACCGCAGCGGCTCGCTGATGCGCGCTGAACCCCGCGACCTCCTCACCGACCACCCGACGCACCGCGTCCACGCTTTCGACCGCCGCCTGGGCAGCGCCGGTACGTGAGATCGCGTCCAGGTCGACCAGCGTCACGCCCGGTAGGTCGGCCACCTCGGGATCGGTGTCCCTGGGCAGCGCGAGATCCAGGATGGCCAGCGGCCGACCGTCCCGGTTCGCCAGCGCCGGCTCGACCTGTGCCGCCGGGAGCAGCCGATCGGGGGCGCCGGTACAGGTGATCACCAGGTCCGCGGTGGTCAGCTCGGAGGGCACCGCCTCCAGTCCGATCGCGATCCCGTCCGTCTGCTCGGCGAGCCGCTGCGCCCGGGCATAGGTCCGATTGGCGATCACTAGCCGGGAAACCCCGGCGCGGCGCAGTGTCGCGGCGGCCAGCCCACTCATTGAACCGGCCCCGATCACCAGCGCGCTCGCGCCGGTCAGCGAGTGGTCGAGCAGTTCGAGGCCAACTCCGATGATCGAGCGGCCGACCCGATCGATGTCGGTCTCCGCGTGCGCCCGCTTGCCGACCCGCAGCGCCTGCTGGAACAGCTCGTTGAGCACCCGATCGGCGGCGCCGAACTCTTGCGCCTTAGCCAGTGCGGCCCGGACCTGGCCGAGAATCTGCCCCTCCCCGACCACCATCGACTCCAGCCCACAGGCCACCGAGTACAGATGGGCGACCGCGCGCTGTTCGTAGTGCACGTACAGGTACGGGGTGAGGCCGTCCAGGGCCAGCCCGGTGTGCCGGGCCAGCAGCTCGGAAATCTCGGCAAGGCCGGCGTGGAACCGGGCCGCCTCGGCGTACACCTCGACCCGGTTGCAGGTCGCCAGCACAACGGCCTCGTCCAGATGCTCGGCGCCGGCCGCGTCCCGCAACAGCTTCGTGATGGCATCGCCGGTGAGAGCGGCCCGCTCCAAGACACTCACCGGTGCCGAGTGATGGGACAGGCCAACGACTAGAACACTCATGCTTCCACCGCCTGGGGATAATCAGTCTCTCCCGCCAGAGCGGTTTTTGGCGCATCCGTGTGGGCGGCCCGGCCGGCAACGGCAGTCAGGGCGGCCAGTGCACTGCCGCTGGCTTTGCGCTGCTCGTGGAACGCCAGGATTTGCAGCTCGATGGATAGGTCCACCTTGCGCACTTCCACTTCATCCGGCACCGCCAGCACGGTGGGCGCGAAGTTCAAGATGCTGGTCACCCCGCAGGCCACCAGCCGGTCGCAGACGGCCTGCGCGCCGGCTGCCGGGGTGGCGATCACGCCGATGTCCACCCGCTCCACGGCCAGTACCTGCTCCAGGTCGTCGATGTGGCGCACCGCCCGGCCGCCGATGTCCTCGCCGACCCGGTTCTCGTCGGCGTCGAGCAGGGCCACCACCCGGAACCCGCGGGAGGCGAACCCGCCGTAGTTGGCCAGCGCGTGCCCGAGGTTGCCGACTCCGATGATCGCAACCGCCCAGTCCTGGGTCAGGCCGAGCTCCCGGGAGATCTGGTAGATCAGGTACTCGACCTCGTAGCCGACCCCGCGGGTGCCGTACGAACCCAGGTAGGACAGGTCCTTGCGCAGCTTGGCCGAGTTCACTCCGGCGGCTGCGGCCAGCTCCTCGGACGAGATGGTCCGGGAGCCCCGGTCAGCCAGCCCGGTCAGCGCCCGGAGGTACACCGGCAGCCGCGCCACCGTGGCATCCGGGATCCCTCGGACTGTGCGGTTGGTGCGAACGGCGGACACGAGACTCCTGTAGACCTGGAACGCGTCGTATGCAGCCTAGGGGTTTGTGAACACGCGCACAAAGTCGACGCATACCTCAAGATCGGCTACGTCCCCGCCGAGGCACGCGCTTCATGATCGGGACCCGGTCTACCGCCTCGCGAACGGCATCGTCCCATGATCACGGGAAGGTGCCGGCTCAGGTCTCCACGGCGGGTTCCAGCGCCCGGCGCAGGCGGTCTTCGGACACGTACCAGATGTCGTGCTGTTCTCCGTCGACCAAGGTGACCGGGATCTCATCGCGGTACCGCTCGAACAGCGCCTCGTCGGTGGTGATATCGACCTCGGTCCAGTCCACCCCAAGGTCCGCACACACCCTGGCGATCACGGCTCGCGCGTCGTCGCAGAGGTGGCAGCCGTCCTTGCCAAGCAGGGTTACCCGGGCTACGGGAGCACCCACGCTCATGCGGTCTCCTCGCCGATCTCGTCGCCCGGTTCCTCGGCGCGCAGCCGGCCCTTGGCGACCTTCCCGATGATCGAGTGCGGCAGTTCGGGCACGATCACCACGATGGTCGGTCGCTTGAACCTGGCCAGCCGCGGCTCGCAATGCGCGATCACCTGCTCGGTGGTCAGCGCGGAACCCGGCCGAGGTACCACGAACGCCTTGACCGCCTCGCCGGTGGTCGGGTGCGGAACCGCCACCACGGCTGCCTCGACCACGTCCGGATGGGTCAGCAGCGCGTCCTCGACCTCCCGCGGGTACACGTTGAACCCACTGACCAGGACGAGCTCCTTGCGCCGGTCGACGAGGAACAGATCGCCGTCCTCGTCGGCGTAGGCCACGTCGCCGGTGGACCACCAACCGTCCGGGCCAGGTCCGCCGGAACCGTCCGGCCAGTACCCGGAGAACAGGTTCGCCCCGCGCACCTGGATCTCACCGGGGTCGCCCTCGGCCACCGGCTCCCCCGTCTCGTCCACCAGGCGCAGTTCCACCCCCGGCACCGGCCGGCCGATCGATCCGGGCTTGACCCGGGCGGAGGCGAGCGTGCTGGTAGCGGCCGGCGCGGTCTCGGTCAGGCCGTATCCCTCGTAAACGGTCAGCCCGGTCGCGGTCTGCACCTGCTCGAGCACGGCCGAGGGCAGCGGCGCCGAGCCGGAGATCAACAATCGGGCCGAGGCCAGAGTGTGCTTGAGGTCCGCCCGGGTGGCCCAGGCGGCGTACATAGCCGGCGCCCCCGGCACCGTGGTGACCCGGTGCTGTTCGATCAGAGCAAGAGCCGGAGCCGGGTCGAACCGCTCGGCCAGGATTCCGGTCGCGCCGGTGGCCACCAGCGGGCCGAGCACGCCGTTGAGCGCATACAGATGGAACAGGGGCAGCGTCAGCAGCACGACGTCGTCGGGCTCGACCGGCGCCGGGTCCAGCGCCAGCGTGGACTCGATGCTGGCCAGCAGGGCCCGGTGCGAGAGCATCGCGCCCTTCGGCTCCCCCGATGTGCCGGAGGTATAAGCAAGGACGGCTAGTGCCTCAGGCCCGGCGCCGGGGGCGGATCCGACCACCTCGGGCCCGGCGTCGGCGGACTCGGCCGGCTCGGACTGGCCACTTGTCGCCGCCTGCGCCAGGTCCCGCCACTGGTCCGAACCGACCTCGATTACCTCGAGGGCGGCATCGCCGAGCGCCTGCGCCGCCGCCCGCGCGGTATCGGCGGCCGTCGCCACGGCGAGCACCAGGTTGGCCCGGCTGTCCGCGAGCACTCGGCGGATCTCCGGCTCGGTGTAGCCGTTGTTGACCGGTATCGCCACCAATTCGGCCCGCAATACTGCGAAATAGGCGGTTATGAACTCCACCGAGTTGCCGAACACCAGTGCGACGCGGCTGCCCTGCCGTAATCGCGCGCGCAGGCCCCCCGCCAACGCGTCCACGGCGGCGTCGAACTCCGCCCAGGTCAGCTCGCGACCGAGCGCCGGCGCGACCAGTGCGCGCCGGTCGCCGTGCTCCCGAGCGGTCTGCCGCAGCAGCTCGGCGACGTTCCCCACCACGTCGTGGAGTCTCGCACAGCTTTCGTCCACCCGTCCTGGCTACCCTGGTCGCCATGCCTCGAAGCGCGGCATTTTTCGATCTCGACAACACGCTGATGAAGGGTTCCTCGCTCTTTCACGTGGCCCGCGGTCTGTACGCCCGCAAGGTGATCAGGAACCGGGACCTGGCGAAGTTCGCCTGGCGGCAGGCGCATTTCCGGCTCGGCGGGCGGGAACGGGCCGGGCACATCCACAGCACCCGCCAGGACGCGCTGTCCGGGATCGAAGGCCAGGATGCCGGCCAGGTCAAGAAGGTGCTCGCCGAGCTGGTAGAGCACTACCTGCTGCCTCGGGTCTGGCCGGGCACCCAGGAGATCGCCGAGGCACACGTGGCGGCCGGCCAGGAGGTCTGGCTGGTCACCGCGAGCCCGGTCGAGGTCGCGACCACGCTCGCCGATCAGCTCGGCTTCACCGGCGCGCTGGGTACGGTCGCCGAGGTGGAGGCCGGCACCTATACCGGCCGGCTAACCGGGGATCTGTTGCACGGCCAGGCCAAGGCGGACGCGGTACGCCGGCTGGCGACCGAGCGGGACCTCGATCTGGCGTCCTCGTCGGCGTACAGCGACTCGGCGAACGACATCCCGATGCTCGAGCTGGTCGGGCATCCCTACGCCGTCAACCCGGACGCCAGGCTGCGCGACTATGCCAAGCAGCACGAGTGGCCGGTTCACGACTACCGCAGCGGCCGGAGGGCGGCCGCGGTCGGGATCCCGGCGGCGGCCGGAACCGGCGCACTGGCCGGTGTGCTGGCCGCACTCGGCGCCCGGCGGCGGCGCCGAAACGCCGCCGGTCCGCGCGGCGACTAGGCGTCCGGCTGCGGATCGACGGCCTGACTGCTGGCCGGCGGACCGGCTACGGACGGCGGACTAGCTGCCGAACGCCCCGCCACGCTTGACCAGCAACCGGTACAGCATGTGCTGGATCGTCTCGCGCACCTGGTTGGTCAGCTCGAACACCACCATCGGATCGTCGACCTGGTCCGCGTACTCCTCGGTCGGGATCGGCGGCCCGAAGTCGATCATCCACTTGGACGGCAGCGGGATCGCCCCCAGCGGTCCTAGCCATGGGAACGTCGGCGTCACCGGTACGTAGGGCAGCCCGAGCACCTTCGCGACCGGGGGGACGTCGCCGATGAGCGGGTAGATCTCCTCGGAGCCGACGATCGCCACCGGCACGATCGGCGCGCCATGCCGCAGCGCCGCCGCCACGAAGCCACCGCGACCGAAGCGCTGCAGCTGGTAGCGCTGGCTGAACCGCTTGCCGATCCCCTTGAAGCCCTCCGGCCAGACCCCGACCAGCTCGCCGGCACCGAGCAGCCGGTCGACGTCCTCGTTGCAGGCCAGCGTGTGACCGGCCTTGCGGGCGAGGTGGGCCGTCACCGGCAGCTTGAACACCAGGTCGGCGGCAAGCAGGCGCAGGTGCCGATGGGTCGGATGGTGATCGTGGATGGCCAGCTGCGTCATCAGCGAGTCGATCGGGATGGTCCCGGCATGGTTGGCGACCACCAGGCCGGCGCCGGCGTCGGGCACGTGGTGCATGCCCGACACGTCGACCCGGAAGTACTTCTCGTACAGCGGGCGCAGCAGCGGGATCAGGACGGTGTCGGTCAGGTCCGGGTCGAACCCGAACTCGTCGACCTCGTATTCGCCGCCGATCCGGCGCCGGACGAACCGAAGTGCCCCGGCCAGTCGCCGATCCCACTTCTCCGGCAGCGCGAGGGCGGCACCAGTCGGCTCAGCCATCGGGGTCACCGTCCATCGCGGCCAGCGCCGCGGCCGTCGAGTACCGCGGTTGGAAGCCGAGCTCGGTGCGCATCCGGGTGGTATCGGTAACCCGGCCGTAGGTCAGCTCGCTGATCGGGGGCAGCTCGCCGCCCTTACCGACCAGGGCGCGTACGTACGGCAGCAGGGGTGCCGGTACCGGGAGAGCCGGCCGGCCAAGCCGGCGGATGGCCTGCGACAGGTAGACCGCACCCTCGCCGGCGATGTTGTACACGATCGGGCGGCCCGCCTGGGCCCGCCCCGCGCGTACCGTCCCGGCCGGGAGCGGCGCGCTGACCGGCGCGGCCGCGACACCGTCCGGCGGCGCCTCGGCGGGCGCGCCGATCTCGTCGGCTCCGGCCGCGCGACCCGGCGGGATCCGGGCGGCCGGCCGGGGGGCGAGGGTCGCCGTGGCCAGCACCTCGACCGCGTCGTCGATGTGCAGGAACTGCAGCCGCGGGTCGAAGCCGAACACGGTGGGCACGACCGGCAGCCGCAAATGCCTGGTCAGTGCGGTGTCCGCGGTCGGTCCGGCCAGGTGCGCCAGCCGCAGGACGGTCGTACTCACATCCGGCCGGCGGCGGGTGAAACCCCGCACGTACGACTCCATCTCGAAGATGTCTCGAGACCGGCCGCCCGGTGGTGGGCTCGCCGGGGTCATGTCCTCGGTGAACAGGGCCGGATCGTGCGCGGTCGAACCGTACACCGCGGTCGACGACTGCAGGATGAACCGGCGCACCGAGGCCGCCCGCTGGCATGCGGCCAGCAGCTGCATGGTGCCGATCAAAGCGATCTCGCGCCCGGAAGCACCGCGGCCCGGGCCGGAAGGCGGTTGCAGAGTGCCCAGGTGAACGACGGTCTCGATGTCGGTGGCCTCGACCACCTTCGCGATCACCGGGCTGCGGATGTCGGCGCGCACGAACTCCACGTCGCCGAGATCATCCGGCGGAGAGGTGAGATCGACTCCGATCACCCGGTCGATACCGGGTGCGGCCCAGAGCCGGCGGGCCAGTTCCATTCCTGGAGGGCGCGAGACACCCGTCACCAGAACCGTGCGGCTCATCGAGCGTCCCGCGAGGGCGTCACTTCTTGTTTCGGCGCTGTACTCGGGTGCGCTTGAGCAGCTTGCGGTGCTTCTTCTTGGCCATCCGCTTGCGACGCTTCTTGATGACTGAGCCCACGGGGCACCCTCGCAATATCACACATCAGGATCATGGACGCGCGCAGATCCGCGCGCGGGACCGCACTAGGGTACCGGTGCGCCGTGCATCGTGGGGAAACGCCTCGAAGCCGAGCTGGTCGGGCCACTACCGGGTGGTGCGGCCGGGCTAGCCGGCCGCCTCGACATAGGCGTGCCGCAGGTAGTCGTGCACGGCCTGCTCGGGCACCCGGAAAGACCGGCCGACCCGCACCGCGGGCAGTTCGCCGGAGTGCACGAGGCGGTACACGGTCATCTTGGAAACCCGCATCACCGCGGCGACCTCGGCGACCGTGAGAAATCGAACCTCTGGCAGGGGTCGATCATCCGCGCTCATTCCGCACCGACCTTCCAGCGGGCGGCGCCGGGGGGAATGCCGGCGCTCTGCCAGGCGGACTGCCTGGCCTCAGAGTAGTGGCGGGTGTGTCCGGTGGGGAAGGGGTGATTTGTCGTATCTACCGTTGCCTGCTGCCGAGCCCGCGATGCCGGACAAACCATCGCAAACTAGGTGAGGCGGCGCCGGTCACTCGGAACGCAGCGCCACGACCGGGTCCAGGCGCCCGGCCCGGCGGGCCGGAACCACCCCGAAGAACACCCCCACCGCCGCGGACACCCCGGCGGCGAGCACCGGTGACCACCAGGTCACCACGGCGGGCACCGGAGAGTACGCCGCCAGCGCCGCCGCCCCGGTCACGCCAAGCCCAATCCCGATCAAACCGCCGATCGTGGTCAGCAGCACCGCCTCGGTGAGGAACTGCGACAGGATGTCGCGCTGCCGGGCACCCAGCGCCTTGCGCAGCCCGATCTCGCGGGTGCGCTCCCGGACCGACACCAGCATGATGTTGGACACGCCCACCCCACCGACCAGCAGCGAGATCGCTGCGATCGCGGCCAGGACCAGGGTGAGCAGCCCGAGGATGCGCCCGATCGTGCCGAGGATCTGGGTCTGCGTGACCGCGGAGAACTCCTCGCCCGGATAGCGCCGCTCGAGCGCCTGGAGCAATCGGGGCTGCAGCTCGTCGACCGCACCCGGAGAGTTTGCCTTGACCGCGAGCGCGTCGATCCGGGACACGCCGACCAGCCGCTGCTGGGCGGTGACCGGGATGTGGACCTCCTCGTCCCGGCTCACGCCGAACGTGGAGCCGACCTCCGCGTACACGCCGACGATGCGGAACCTGACGTCGGCGATTGCGATCTGCCGTCCGATCGGGTCGAGGTCGCCGAACAGCCGGTCCGCGACGGTGGCTCCGAGTACCGCCACCCGGCGCCTGGTATCCACGTCGGTGGCGGACAGGTAGCGACCGCGAGCCAGCGGCCGGTTGACCACTTCGGGCACGTTCTCGTTCGTCCCGACCACGCTCACGAACTCCTCGTGTGCGCCCACCCGGGCGAACTCACCCGAGGTCAGCGTCACGATCACCCGGCGTGGATCACCGGCCACCCGGCCCAGCAAAGTCGCGTCGGACAGCTGCAACCGGCTGACCGTCGGCGCGGAGCCGAACTGAACCCGGCCAGGAACCACCAGGATGAGGTTCGACCCGAGTCCCTCGACCTGGCTCTCCACCTCCTCCTTGGCACCGGTGCCGATGGCCACCAGCGCGATGACCGCGGCAACACCGATGACCACGCCGACCATGGTGAGCGCGCTGCGCAGCCGGTTCGCGCGCAGCGCGTCGAGCGCTACCCGCAGCGCCTCGGCCGTCCTCATCGGCCCGGCTCCGGCCGGTGCTCGTCGTCCTCGGAGTCGCCAGGGAGCCGAGGTCGTACCCGGGCCCGGTTCGGCTCGTCCGAGGCGATCAGGCCATCCCTGACCCGGATGATCCGGCGCGCGTGCGCCGCGATGTCGGGCTCGTGAGTCACCAGGACGATCGCGACCTGCTGGTCGCTGTTGAGCCGATCCAGGATCGCCATCACCTCGGCGCCGTTGCGGGTGTCCAGGTTCCCGGTCGGCTCGTCCGCAAGCAGCACCTGCGGGCCGCCGACCAGGGCGCGCGCGATCGCTACCCGCTGCTGCTCGCCACCGGAGAGCTCGGACGGCCGGTGGTTGAGCCGGTGACCCAACCCGACCGACTCGAGCGCCGCCACCGCGTGCCGGCGGCGCTCCGCGCCGCGCAACCCGCGGTAGACCAACGGCAGCGCGACGTTGTCCACGGCGGTGGTCCGCGCCAGCAGCTGGAAGGACTGGAAGACGAAGCCGATCGTCCGGTTGCGGAGCCGGGCCAGCTCGTTGCCGGCCATGGTCGCGATGTCCCGCCCGCCGACCCGCAACGTGCCGGCGGTGGGCCGGTCCAGGCAGCCGAGCAGGTGCATGAGCGTTGACTTGCCGGATCCGGACGGACCGACGATGGCCAGGTACTCGCCGGTGTCGACCCGCATCGACACCCCTCGCAACGCCTCCACCGCGACCCCGTCACCTCGGTACACCCGGGTCACGCCGATCGCTTCGACCGCGGGCGCCGGCGCGGCCGATCCGGGCGGCTGCGTCATGTGACCTTCTTGCCTTCGCTGACCTGGTCCGCGCCGGAGACCACGATCTCGTCGCCGAGCTGGAGCCCGGACAGCACCTGGACGGCGTCCTCGCCCTGCGCGCCGAGCGTCACGGTCCGGCGCCGGGCGCGCCCGTCCTGCACGAACCAGACGGTGTCCTGCACCCCATCCCGGACGATGGCCGCGGCCGGCACCGACATCGCATCGACCGCGGTCTTGACCCGGAGGTCGGCTACCGCGCTCATCCCCGGCCGCGGCTTGGGCGCGGTGCCCCCATCCGGCAGCGTGCCGGTCCCCAGACCCAGCCGCACCACGTACGACACCCCGCCCCGGGTCGACGTGGTGGGGGCCAGCGAGACACTGTCGACGACCGCCGGATACTGCCCTCCCGGGACCGCGTCCAGCTCCACGTTCGCCTCGACCCCGGGCTTCACCAGCAGCACGTCCGTCTCGTCCACCTCGGCCGCCAGAGACAGCTCGGACACGTCGATGATCGAGACTAGAGCGCTTCCGGTGCTGACCGGCATGCCTTCGTAGGTCGTGGCGTCGACCGCACCGCTGGCCGCCTCGCTCGTGCCGGCGGCCGAGCCGCCGCTGTCCGCCGAGCCGGACCCGACCACGCCGGCCGCTTCCGCAGGCAGCTGACTGAGCAAGCCGGACAGGTCACCGTTGGGCTGCGCACCCGCCGGGGCCAGGCTGACCGTGCCGGCGATCGGTGCCCGTACCGTCAGCGCGGCCACCTGCCGCCGAGCCAGGTCGAGCGCCGCCCTGGCCTGAATGCGCTGCGCGGCGGTCAGCGAGCCGAGCGCGCGGGACAAGCTGCCCAGGCCCGCATTGAACTGGTCGACGGCTTGCCTGGCGTCGGTGGTGACGGCGGCATAGGTCTGCTCGGACTGTGCGATCTGAGCCAGGAACGCATTCCTGAGCTGCGGGTCGGCGATCTGCTCGGCGGCCACCGTGGCCTGGTCGAACGCGTCGTGTGCCGCCTGGTCGGTGGCCGCCTGGGTGGCGGCGAAGTC
>Ga0075428_100010135_pt1 | contig 10469 bp, 10 predicted proteins | sample RhiMetdeltSRZDD2_FD_75291 | JGI IMG/M metagenome (GOLD analysis project Ga0075428, IMG submission 75291) | Populus rhizosphere microbial communities from Tennessee, USA - Rhizosphere MetaG P. deltoides SRZDD2 | ecosystem: Host-associated > Plants > Roots > Rhizosphere > Soil | place: USA... | reverse complement strand
GTGCTGCCGGCGCATCGCCTCGGGCGACATGCCGCGCGCGATTGGCAGGCCGGACGCGTGATCGGTGATCGCACAGTACGCGTAGCCGCGGGCCGCACACGCGTCGGCAAGCTCCGCGATCGACACGGCGCCATCGCTCCACACCGAGTGCATCTGGAGATCGCCACGATAGTCGGACGGCTGGACGATGCCTGACCGCGGTGAAGAGAGCACCTCGAGGACGCGCGCGCGGCTCAGGAAGCGGCGCCGCAGCGCGCGTTGCCGGTGAATCTCCTGTGCGCGAGGGCTGCCGGCAACCGCCTGTTCGGCGGTCGCCGATTCACCGGTGCGGAGCACCTCGAGCGCGATGCGAGTCGAAGACGGTCCGACGGCCGGAATCTTCTCGAGCGACCCGTCGCCGCGCAGAAGCGTCTCGAGCGGATGTTCGAGCGCCATCACCGCGGCGGCTGCGCCGTTGTAGCCCCACGTCTGCTGCCGCGTCGCCTGAATCGCGGCCAGATCGCGCAGCAGCGCCGCGACGATGGCGTTCGTGTCCGGCCGATCTGGATCGGCCGGACGGGATGCGGACGGCCTACCGGCCTCGTCCGGAGCCCGAACGATGGCGAGATCCGCGACGATTGCCGGCAGTCCGTCCGCCGTTCGAGCCGCGTCTGGACGCCTGTCCCCTCGCGCCTGACGCGGCGCCGACCATTTCGCCTTCTTCACTCTCTTCGTTTTCTGTCGAGGCGGCATCCGGGTTTACCACGGACTCGGCGATCTCGGTGAGCTTCTCATCGGCCGCCTTTTCCTCGGCCAGCGTCTCTTCGATCAGCTCGACCACGCGGTCGAGCCCGAGGAGGCGGGCGTGCGCGATGGCCGTGCCGTACGCCGCGATCTCGTAGTGCTCCACGCGCTGGGCGGCTCCGATAATCGTCGCATCCCTGAGTCCATCATCGGCAAACTCTTCGCCGACGTGCTCGTCGCCTTCCTCGATGATGCCTTTGATGCCGGCGCATTCCTTCCCCTTGGCCGGTTCGCCGACGGCTTCGAACGCCTGCTCGAGCCGGCTGACGTGCTCCTCGGTCTGTCCCAGATGCTCTTCGAGCGCTGAGGACAGGTCGTCTGCGGACGAGACTTTGATGAGCTTGGGGATCGCCTTCGTCAGCCGCTTCTCGGCGTCATACAGGTCGCGAAGTTGTTGGACGAGCAGGCTGCGAAGGGAATCGATTCTTGCCATGTTGAAGACCTCCGTAGAACTTTTCCCTACGGGTAGCAAGGACGATTCCAAAACTGCGGCCGGACGAACCTTCACGAATGACCGATCGCTGTCGACCGCGACGATCGAGGGAAGAGCATGCGTGCCGAAGAGTGGAACGATGATGCCGAGTACTCGCACGTCGCGCGAATCAGCGGATCAGATGCGCGTCGTCTCAACTGCGCCGGACCGTCGACAGAGCTGACTCGAGCGCAGTCAACGCCGCGCGGGTATGCTCGACGACCCCGGCGGTGATGCGGAGACAACCCTCGCAGCCCGGTTGTGTCGACCGGTCGCGGACCAGAATCCCCTGCGACGCCAGCTCCCGCACGATCTCCGATGCCTGCGGGCCGACGCGAACGAGCACGAAGTTGCCTTCACTCGGCCAGTACTGGAGCCCGAGCCGCTGGGCGATGTCGTACACGAGCGCGCGGGAAGCGGCCGACTGGGCGACGAACCACTCGAGATACGCGCGATCGCGAAGCGCGGCGTCGAGCGCGACCACGGCACAGACGTTGATGCTGAACGGTGGCAGCACGCGTCGAATCGCGTCGAGCGACTCCGGATGTGCGACGAGGGCGCCGGCCCGCAGCCCCGCCAGGCCGTGGGCCTTGGCAAACGTCCGGCCCACGATGAGGTTGCGATGTCGATCGAGGGCCGGGCCGATGAACGTCCGTCCGCTGAAATCGGCGTACGCCTCGTCGACGAGCACGATGGCGTGCGGCGCGTCCTCGGCAATCCGTTCGACGGCACCGGGCGGAATCGCCAGCCCGGTCGGATTGTTCGGATCGGTGAGATAGATGAGCCGCGTGCGGTCTGAGACGGCCGCGAGAAGCGGCGCCAACGGAAACGCGAATGAAGGTTGCGGCCGAATCCGCACCACGCGCAGACCCGCGGCTTCGGCGCACAATTCGTACATCTCGAACGCCGGTTCGACGATGACGGCGTCGCCTGGAGCGGGCGAACGATTTCGTGCCGCCTGCGCCACGGCATGCAGCCCCTCGTCGAGCCCGTTGACGAGCTGCACCCGTCCCTCGGAGACACCGAGCCAGCGCTCGCACTCGGCCGTGATGGCGCGGTAGTCGGGGTAGACCGCGACGGCATCGCGGTCGATGGTCCGCAGCGCGTCGATGACCGCGGGCGAACACCCCGCGGTGTTCTCGTTCAGATGAAGCCGCAAGGGAGTTGAGCGCAAGGGCAGGTCCGATCGTGCGTCAGGCATCTTCGATCAACTCCGGTGTCAGTTCGTCGAGACTGCGAATGATGCGATTGGCGCCGGCCAGCGCCTCGACTCTGGAGGTCGTCGTCACCGCAATCGTTTTCATACCCGCGGTTCGAGCGGCAATGAGTCCGAACGCCGAGTCTTCGATCACGACACAGCTGGCGGCGTCCACGTCGAGGAGCTGGGCGGCGCGCAGGTAGGGATCCGGCGCCGGCTTGCTGCGGCTCACGTCCTCGGCGGAGACGATCGCCCGGAAGGCGGACGCGAGCCGGGCGCCGTTCAGGATGTCGACGATTTCGGTCCGCAGAGAGCCCGAGGCGATCGCGAGCGGAAATCGGGCTGCCAGTCGCTCGACGCAAGCCGCCGCCGACGGGTACAGCACTGAGCCGGACGACCGCAGCACGTCAAATGCCGCGGCCTTCTCGCACAGCAGCGCCGCGATCGCGCCGGGGTGGACGGGCAGCTCGTGGTCACGCAGGAAGGCGGCAATCGTGGCGCGGTCGTCGTAGCCGAGGTAGCGCTCGGCATAGGATCGATCGTCGAGCGTCCACCCGTGTGCGCCGAAGGTCTGCTGAAACGCGCGGAGGTGCAGATGCTCGGTATCAGCAAGCACGCCGTCGAAATCGAAGATCACGGCCGGCATCGCTGGTCACGGTACGAGTAAACTGCGCCTGTGACAACTGTGAACCCTCGAGAGGTGATGAATTGACGTGGGCGTCGGGAGTGTGTGCCGGTTTTGCCGCTGCCGGAATCACACACGTCGCGTATGTTCCGGACAATCCGCTGTCACATGTCCTGAAGGTGCTGCAGACTCATCCGAAGATTCGCACGACGGTCGCAACCCGCGAGGAAGAAGCATTCGGGATCGCGGCCGGTTTGTACCTCGGCGGGATCCGTTCCGCGGTGATGCTCCAATCGAGCGGGCTCGGCAATTCGCTCAACGCGCTGACCTCGCTCATCGTGCCGTATCAGATTCCGATGCTCATCCTGATCAGCATGCGCGGAGACGCGGGCGAGTGGAACTCGGCACAAGTCCCGATGGGCCGCGCGGTCGTTCCCATTCTGGACGCAATGGGCATCTCGCACGCGACTGTTCAATCCGCGGAGACCACCGCCGCCACCGTCGAGCTCGTCGCCCGGACGGCGTTCGAGACGCGCATGAGCGGCGCCTGCCTTCTTCCGCGCCGGCTGACGGCGCCGCGTGTTGCCGAGAACGCGAACGCATGACGCGGCTGGATGCGACCCGTCTGCTCGTGAATGTCGTGGGACAAGCGTCGAATACTCCGGTCGTCGCCAGCCTCGGCCATCCCGCGTACGACTTGTTTGCCGCCGGCGATCGCGCCGCCAATTTCTACACCTGGGGCAGCATGGGACTGGCGTCGTCGATTGGTCTGGGTCTGGCCATGGCTCGCCCCGACCTGCGTGTCGTCATTCTGGACGGCGACGGGTCGCTGCTCATGAACCTCGGCTCGCTCGCGACGATTGGCTGGACGCGCCCTGAGAATCTGGTGCTGATCGTCTGGGACAACGAGGCGTACGCGACGACCGGCGGTCAGCAGACGGCGACGGCGCATGGCGCCGATCTCGAGGCCGCTGGCAGGGCGCTGGGCATTCGTCAGAGCGCGACGGCACGGACGGAAGCCGAGTTTCAGCTGCTCGCAGCCCGCGCGATGACGGAACCGGGTCCATGGCTGATTGTCGCCAAGGTCGATGAATCTGCACCGGCGGGGAAGCCCCCGCTCGACTGCGTGCTGATCAAGCATCGATTCATGACGGCGATCGGGACTCAGTCGTAGGGACTTTCCACACGATGGCCGCCGCTGTTCCCACACTTGCGCAGTTCATCGTCGACGCCCGGCCGCCCGCAGACGCGCGGCATCGCGCGGCGACGGCCTTTCTCGACACCGTCGGCGTGATGCTCGCGGGGGCGAGCGAGCCCGCCGCCCGAGCCGTGCAGCGCGTGATCTCGACGTTCGGCGAAGGGCGATCGCCGGTCCTGGGCACGGACATCCGGACGAGTCCGGCGGGTGCAGCGCTCGCCAACGGCACCGCGGCCCACGCGCTCGACTACGACGACATGTGCTTCGTGTCGCTCGCGCATCCGTCCGCGCCGCTCGTGCCCGCAATCCTGGCCGTCGGCGAGATCGCCGGTTCGTCAGGCCAGGCGGCGCTCGATGCCTACGTGCTGGGCTTCGAGATCGAGTCGCGCATCGGACGGCGGATACATCCGCGCCACTACCAGCGCGGCTGGCACGCGACGTCGACGCTCGGGTCGCTCGGGGCAGCGGCCGCCTGCAGCCGATTGCTCGGGCTCGAGCGAACCGCGACCGGACACGCGCTGGCGATCGCGGCGTCGCAGGCGTCCGGATTGAAAGAGAACTTCGGCACGATGCTCAAGCCGCTGCACGCCGGGCTCGCGGCCCAGAACGGCGTCGTCGCCGCGCTGCTCGCCGAGCGCGGGCTGACCGGCAGCGAGCTGGCGCTCGACGGGCCGCAAGGGTTTTTCACGGCCATGGACGGCGAGCACGCGAATCTTGGCGATGCTGCCGATGATCTCGGCCATCGCTGGGAAATTGTCGACACGGGGATCACGATCAAGCTGTATCCGTCGTGCGCGGGGACGCATCCAGCGCTCGACGCGCTGCTGTTCCTGCGCCGCCGCGATCGATTCACGGCAGCCGATGTCGATCGCATTGACGTTGATGTCGACAGCATTACGCCAACGATTCTGATTTACGACCAGCCGGCGACGGGTCTGGAGGGCAAGTTCAGCATGCCGTTCTGCGCCGCGGCGGCGATTGTCTCCGGCCGCGTCGGCATCGACACCTTCGAGCCGGACGCGCTGGCCGATCCCGACGTCACCGCGCTGCAGTCACGGGTCACGATGCGCGTGGACAAGACGCTCGACGGTACGGCGCCGGCCCTCACCCAGGCCCGTGTAACGGTCCGGCTTCGCGACGGGCGCACCATCACGCACTCCGCCAACGGCGCGCGCGGGTATCCGGCTCAACCGGCGAGCGACGACGAGCTGGCGACGAAGTTCCTCGCGTGCGCACGCCGGACACTCGCCGAGCCGGCGTCGGATCGTGCGCTGGCGATCCTCCGCGAGATTGAATCGGTTACGAACCTGCGCGACTTGACGACCCAGCTCGGGCCGTCGGCGGCACATGCCCGCGCTTCCAGACCATGAACGTGCGCGTGAATTCGATGACCGGTTTGCCGTCCTGGTTGACGCCCGTGGATTTCACTTTGACGATGCCGGCGGGACGGGATTTGGACTCGCGCGTTTCCAGGACCTCGCTTCGCGCGTAGACCGTATCGCCCTCGAAGAGCGGGTGGGGCAGCCGCACCTCGTCCCAGGCGAGGTTGGCGACCCCGTTCTGCGTGAGGTCGATCACCGACAGCCCCGTCACGAGCGCGAGCGTGAAACACGAATTGACGAGCGGACGCTTGAACTCGGTCTGTCGCGCGTATTCGGCGTCGAAGTGGATTGGGTTGGTGTTCATCGTGATGCACGTGAACCAGACGTTGTCGGCGGCCGTGATCGTGCGCCCCAGCGGGTGCTCGTAGACGTCGCCAACCGCGAAATCTTCGAAAACCCGTCCCGTCCACCCCGCCTTGGTGCTCATCTCACACCATTCCTTCCTCGCGCCATCGCGCGATGGTCGCGTCGTCGAATCCCAGCTCGGCGAGAATCGCCCCGCTGTGCTGGCCGAGCGACGGCACCGGCCCCATGACTGCCTCGACGTCGTCCTGCACGACCGGCGGCAGCAACGCCTGAATCGCGCCAGCCGGCGAGTCGATCTGTCTCCAGCGGTTCCTGGCGGTGAGCTGTGGATGCGCCACGAATTCGTGCACCGAGTTCATCCGCGCGTAGGCAATCTGCGCGCCGTCGAGCCGCTCCATGATCTCGGCCGCCGTCAGCGATTTGAACACGACGTCGATTTCAGCGGAGAGCGCCCGGCGGTGCTGGACTCGCAGCGTGTTGGTCCTGAAGCGCTCGTCGTCGGCCAGCACCGGCTGACGGAGCACGTCCGCGCAGAACCGGGTCCATTCGCGCGCGTTCTGAAGGCCCAGATACACCGGTTGCCCGTCGCGGCCGGCGAAGGGGCCGTACGGCGCGATTGAGGCGTGGTCGGGACCGCTCCGCGGCGGCGGCGATCCCCCGTAGCTGGTGTAGTACGCGGCCGCCGCCATCCACTCACCGAGCGCGTCGAAGAGCGACACTTCGACGGTCGCACCGCGGCCGCTCCTCATCCGCGTGAGGAGCGCGGTGAGGACGCCGGAATACGCGTACATCCCGGCGGCGATGTCGGCGACCGAGATGCCGACCCGGCTCGGCGTCTCCGGCGGTCCGGTGATCGACAACAGACCCACCTCGCTCTGGACGAGCAAGTCGTAGGCTTTCTTGGCGGCGTACGGTCCCGATGTTCCGTAGCCGGAGACATTGCAGACGATGAGGCGGGGGTATCGGGCGCGCAGGTCGTCGGCCGCCGTGCCGAGCCGCGTCGCGGCGCCCGGCGCCAGATTCTGCACGAACACGTCCGCGCGTTCGCACAGACGGTCGAGGACGGTCCTGCCGTCTGGTCGCTTGAGATCGAGCGTCAGCGATTCCTTCGATCGGTTGAGCCAGACGAAGTAGCTCGACAGTCCTCGGACGGTCGTGTCGAAGCTGCGCGCGAAGTCGCCGCCGTCGGGCCGTTCGATCTTGATGACGCGCGCGCCGAGATCGGCGAGCTGACGCGTCGCAAACGGCGCCGCGACCGCCTGCTCGATCGACACGACCGTGATGCCTGACAGGGGCAGCGTCTTCATCAGTACGATCGTGGCAACCCCAGGACGTGCTCGGCGATGTACGTGAGGATCAGATTCGTCGAGATTGGCGCGACTTGATAGAGGCGCGTCTCGCGGAATTTGCGCTCGATGTCGTAGTCCTCGGCGAAGCCGAATCCCCCGTGCGTCTGCACGGCGACATTGGCCGCCTCCCACGACGCGTCAGCCGCGAGGAGCTTCGCCATGTTGGCCTCGGCGCCGCAGGCTTCGTGGCGATCGAACAGCTCCGCCGCGCGAATGCGCATGAGGTCGGCGGCCTCGAGGTTCACGTGTGCGCGGGCAATCGGAAACTGCACGCCCTGGTTCTGTCCGATCGGACGGCCGAAGACCACGCGATCGTTGGCGTACTTCGTCGCGCGATCGATGAACCAGCGGCCGTCGCCGACACATTCGGCCGCGATCAGGATGCGCTCGGCATTCAACCCGTCGATGAGATAACGAAATCCTTTTCCCTCTTCACCGACGAGCGCATCGGCAGGGACCTCGAGATCGTCGAAGAACAGCTCCGTCGTCGCGTGATTCATCATCGTCCGAATCGGCCGGATGGTGAGCCCGCGCCCGAGCGCCTGGCGAAGATCGACGAGCAGGATCGACAGGCCGTCCGTGCGTTTTTTGATCTCCGCGAGCGGCGTCGTGCGCACGACGAGCAGGAGCAGGTCGGAATGTTCAGCCCGTGAGATCCAGATCTTCTGGCCGCGGACGACATATCGGTCGCCGGTTCGCGTCGCGGTCGTCTTCATCTGCGTCGTGTCGGACCCGGTCGTCGGCTCGCTCACGCCGAACGCCTGCAGTCGCAGCGCGCCGGCCGCGATTTGAGGCAGGTACTGTCGTTTCTGGTCGTCGGAGCCGTGCCGCAGCAACGTTCCCATGGTGTACATCTGCGCGTGGCACGCGCCGGAGTTGCCGCCGCTGCGGTTGATCTCCTCGAGAATGACGGAGGCTTCCGCCACGCCGAGGCCGGCGCCGCCGAACTCCTCCGGGATGAGCGCAGCGAGGTAGCCGGCCTTCGTCAGGGCCTTGACGAACGCGTCGGGATATTCGCGGCGGGTATCCAGGTCACGCCAGTAGCTGTCGGGGAAGGTCTTGCAGAGATCGCGAACGCCCGCGCGCAGATCCGGATGTAGGTCGATCCCCGCCAAGGCACCTCCTGCAGCGCGGCGGTCGGCTTGTCCGCGCGCTTCGAGCGGTGCCGATCATATCGAAGACAGCCGTCAGCTATCGGCGCCTCGCCGGACGTGCCGACTCACGAGTGAGCACGAAGGGCGAGCTTCCCAGGCAGACGATGGGCACGCCGGTGGGGCTCCTCGCCTCCGGGACCGTGCGGTAGTAGTCGAAGCCACCGTTGAAGGCACCCTGCACCGACGAGCCGGTGCTAGTCCCCTCCATCGTCCCGCGAATGCCGACCCAATCCGTTGGACTCGGCCGATCGAGCAGCCCGTATGTCACGTAATAATCGTCGAACGAGAGATTCACCGAGAATGCGTCCGCGAAGATCCGGCCTTCCATCGGATTCGGATATCCGGACGCGATCGTGGGGCTTGACGCCCAGAACGCGATGTGTGTGCCGTCCTGAACGATCGACACGCTGAACTCGCGTTGGCGCACGTCTCCCGGCAGCTTGCTGCGGCACTCATCCGGCGCCGAGATCGTCAAGCGCCAGCTCCCGGACAGATCGACCGAGGCGGCGAGCGGAATCAGCTCGAAATTCTGCAACTGATGAGTGGAGACCACCAGGTTCAGCGTCTTCTCGTCGAACCCGTGCGCTGATACACGCAACCCAATCGAACCCGCGACGCCATACAGCGCATACAGTCCTCTGGCGTCAGTCGTGGTCTTCAATCCCGTCCCTGTTCCAGCGACGACTTCGATCGCCGCGCCTTCGAGGGCGTCACGTTCCTCGACGACGCGGCCGGACAACTTGTAGGTGCCCGGCTCCATCACCAGAACGAGCTGCGTCCGCTTCACGCCGTGGAACTCGACACTGATCACCGTCTCGCCGCGGCTGACGGCCTGCGCAGACCCGGCGTTCGCAAAGCGAAGCACGTCAGGCTTCAGCGACTGCCAGGTCGCCTCCGACGTGATGTCCTGGCTCGGTCCGTCGCTGTATTTCGCCGTCGCCCTCAATTGGGCCGTTGCGCCCGGTGCCAGCTGCGAGGGTCCTGAAATGACGATCTCAGTAAGGAGCCGCGATGGTCCGGAGGGCGAACCGCACCCCCACCAGACCGCCGCCAAAATGATCACGAGAAGGACTCTTGATGAGGTGCGCATGGCGCCTCCGCTTGCTGCATCTTCATGAAGGCGTGCCGCAGGATTCGTTACGGATCACGGAGTACTATTGCGCCTCCATGCCGGCCCTGGCCGATCTCGTCGTGCGCCGACTCATGGATGCCGGCGTACGCACGCTCTTCGGCGTGCCGGGCGGGGGCAGCAGCCTCGATTTGATCGAAGCGGCTGGTCGCGCGGGACTGCCGTTCGTCCTCACGGCCACCGAAACCGGTGCGGCCATCGCGGCGGTCGCCCACGCGGAAATTACGGGCCGTCCCGGCGCGTGCCTGACTGCCCTCGGCCCGGGCGCGTCATCAGTCGTCAACGGCATCGCGTGCGCAAGCCTCGAGCGCGCGCCGATCGTCGTCTTCACCGACAGCCAACCGGTTGCTGCGCAAGGATTCGAGCATCAGCGGCTGGGGCTCAAAGCGCTGTTTCAGCCGGTCGTAAAGTGCTCGTATCGCCTGGAGCCCGACACCGCGCTGCCGGCGCTCGATCACGCGTTGAGAACGGCTGGCGCAGGCCGGCCCGGCCCCGTGCACATCGAATGGCCGGTCGACGTCACGACAGCCGTCGACGCGCCAACCAGAGTTGACGTGTCAACCAGAGTTGACGCGGAAACTGCAGTTTCCTCGACCCTCGAAGTGTTGCTCGCGCGAGCGCGCAAGCCTCTGGTCATTGCGGGTGTCGGCGCCAGACGGCCGGAAGACGCCTCCGCAATCCGGGCCCTTTGCGAGTCGCATCGCATTCCTGCGATGGTGACCTACAAGGCCAAGGGCGTCGTGCCCGATGATCATCCGGTCTTTGCCGGCGTGTTCACGAATGCGGCAATTGAGCAGCCGCTCCTCGCAGAAAGCGATCTGGTGCTCGGCCTGGGCCTCGATCCAGTCGAGCTGTTGCCGCGTCCCTGGCCCG
>Ga0075428_100010131_pt1 | contig 10472 bp, 8 predicted proteins | sample RhiMetdeltSRZDD2_FD_75291 | JGI IMG/M metagenome (GOLD analysis project Ga0075428, IMG submission 75291) | Populus rhizosphere microbial communities from Tennessee, USA - Rhizosphere MetaG P. deltoides SRZDD2 | ecosystem: Host-associated > Plants > Roots > Rhizosphere > Soil | place: USA... | reverse complement strand
ACCTCACTGCCATTGTGGGTTTTCAGCTGATCCCGAACGATGTTGTTATGCATCTGCAGCAATTCCTGCGTTTTCTCTTTCCCGAGCGTATGTAGCATTAACCGCGTGTCCAGCGTTTTTGTGACTAGCAAAATCCTAAAAGCTGTGTCACTGAATACTCTGAGGTTCGGTACAGTCACCTCATCGACATTGTCAGGATCCTTGATCCTTCCCAAAAAAGCCTTTACTACAGATGTATCTACTTCGATGATTTCATTGGGGATCAGTCCGTGCGCTTTTTCGTGCATGCATCTGACGGACTCCTTGTCCGGTGCGTCGAAGAGACAAAAAACGCTTCCCTTGTCTTCGTCGATCCAATAGGTTATCGCCCGGCAGGAAAATTTGTCCTGGATTTTCACATCCTCGCTATGAGCTTCAGCCACAGCAACCGCCGTAACGCCAGGGACAATATGAAGATCCATATAAATAGGCATAATCTTCAGAGTCAAATAAATATAATCGATTCACAGTAAATAATAAATTTAATTCAATTGTTGGTACAATTGGTTCGGGGGGATCGTTATCTGTTATCCGTTAACCGTTATCCGTGTGCCCGCCGAAGCTGTCTCAGCGAAGGTGGGTTAATCGCGAGTGTGGGATTGGCGCACGAATTAATGTCGAACGCCGCACCGATAATTATCTGGACACACGCGGTCGTAGGGCAAGCATTCATCATTCATCATTCCCCATTCTTTATTGCCCCAACTTATCAAGATTCTTACGCAATTGCATCAACGATTTAACGGAGTACGACGGTATCACACCCGATTTATCCGGAGGAACATCAAGCAGCAAATTTGTTCCTCTTGATCTGCAAATAAGATACATTCCCAGCAGCTCTTCGTCGCTCCGGCTTTGATCACCCTCTTTGTAGAACCATTCCTTCCCGATTGGATCGCATACTTCACCAGGTAGATAATACTTTTTTCCTTCAATCTCACGCCACTTCTCGTGTTTGGTAGTGCTATTAGGAAGGAAGCGTTCGATGGTGATTACATCGGTTGGCCACGCATAATCAACATTAAAACTGGAGCCATCACCGAGTCCGTGATTCATCAGAACTATTGAATCAGGCTGCTTCCCGGAAAGAAACCGATAAAGATCATTTCGATAGTCTCGGGGAAGTACACCGGGTATATCAATCCACCATTCTAAAATGTTCCCGTAGTTGGTTGCAAGCTCTTCGAGTTGCTTCCATTGGAATTCCCTGTATGCAGCCGTTGTATAGGCCTCCGAAAATCGAGTAGCTGATGGCGTAAGCGAACCCATGAGGTGGTGGTTATCCCATGAGCAATAATAAAATCCTGGTAATACTCCTTTCGCTTCACAGGCTTTTACAAATTTTTCCACGACATCGGTACGGTTCCCGCTGTTTCCGACATGATAGTCCGTGAGCTTGGTCGGCCAAAGGCAAAATCCTGGAACATGTTTGGTAGTTAACACTGCATATTTCATTCCGGCGTCGCGTGCGACTCCTATCCATTGATCAACGTCCAGCTTTGTAGGATTGTAATACGAAGCAGGCTTGTCGCCTTTTGAGAATTCATCGCCGTCGTAGGTGTTCATGCTGAAGTGAATGAACATTCCGTAGCCAAGCTTCTCCCATTGTTGCAGTTTTTGAATAGAAAGCCTTTGATTTCCGTTTTCAGATTGTGTCGATGGTATCAGGCTTTTTCCTATGGATATATTTGGCATCAAGACGCCTCCGATAATTATTGGGGATGTTGCAATCTTTAAGAATTCCCTGCGCGATAACGAGAGGAAAGACATGGTTTCAAGTTTCAGGTTTTCAGGTTTACCCGCAGAGTTAAGGTAACAATTTTTTATGTTGTGATCCGGTGGTCACTTTACGGTAAACCAATAGGTCCCTCTTAAGCCAAAGTATTGTGCCCGGGTTTTTTCAAGTCCCTGTGTCCCTATCCCATGATTGTAAAACAACGAGCCTTCTATGATTTTTTTGTTCTTTAGCACGTGACTCATGCCAAGGGACAAGTTGATGGTGCCTGGATAAACTTTTGCCTCATTGTTTGTTACAGTTGAAACAATAGACGTAGGGTTAGTCGATGGGCTATCAAACTCATAGGTGTACTCGAAATCTTCGTTCAGATATACCAGGCATGAGTATCCGATACTTGCTATCCAATGATCGTTGAGTGAAAGGGGATGACGGTATTTAAGATTTATTGGTATTTCTAACAAACGATAATCAACCTCGGCGCTTTGAAGGTTTCCGAGTTGTTCATCAATGCCGGGGAGGGTCGACCCAGATAAAGCGATTTCATCGTCTATTGCATAGAAACGCTCACTGTATTTGATGCCGGTTTCTAATCCCAGCGCAGGTGATAGTATAAAATCGGCCAGAATCCCTCCACTTATGCTAAGCTGTCCGTTGCCTAACGAATATTGACTTAGAAAAATGTCTGCCGTTGGGCCGATCTTTATTCCTACGCCGTGGCTATAGTGTTTTTCCAGGGCGCGAATAGATTTTGCGCTAAGGGATTTTTCATGTGTGGAACTTAATGTCTGGTTTGGAATGGCCGGCTGGTCGATGTCATCGTTCATAATAAAATTTGGAGAAACAGAAAATTCAGAAATCGACGTCAAAGGCATCGATTCTTCTCCAGCCAATCGAGGTTGAAAGGCACGGCTGCTAGCAATAAGTGCCATCAGTTCCCTGTTCGATTCCTCCAGAAAGGAAATCCGCTTCCGTAATTCCAGAGTTATCTGCTCATCTTGTTGTTGAGACTTGATGATCCACACCGTGTCCGTTGTTAAGAGTTGCAACCTGCTGACCTCTTTTCTAAGAGCCGCTAACTCAGCGCTTTGATCATCAAGTGTCTTCGTCTGTTGGTCAGTGAGGCGTACTGTTTGATTTAGGAGTGTATAGCCCAAGAAATACATCAGTAGAAACAAAACAATTCCCGCGCCGATCAAAACTTCCGTTCGATAACGTGAATACCATGATGATTCAGTAGTTACCGCTTGTTGCTGATGCAATACGGAGATCGCAGTATGATCGATTACCGGATGATGATAATCCTCCAGCTTTGTTCTTAATATACTATCAAACCTGTTGTCATCCATGATGACTATGTTTTGATTCTTCTTCACGTTCTCCCATGATCATCCTTTTTAGCTTGTTTCGTGCAATGGCCAAATTAGATTTCGAGGTGCCAACTGTTATATTGAGTTGGTTCGCAATTTCTTCGTGATGATATCCTTCGATAGCGTATAAATTAAAAACCATACGATAGGATGGAGGTAGCCGTTGAATACATGAGATGATTTCTTCGGCTGATAATTTGTCAAGTGCATTTTCTGAAAGTGATTCGTTCTGCACATGCGAGATATCCAGACTGTGATAATGTCTTTCATTCCTCCTGAAATAATCTATGGCGGAGTTTATCATGACCTTGCGCAGCCATCCTTTGAATGAAAGCCCTTTGGAATACATCGAAAGTTTTGAAAAGATCTTTATGAAACCATCATTGAGGATCTCAACAGCTTCTTCTGCAGATCGTGAATAACGAAGGCAGATGCCCATAGCATAAGAATAATATTCCATGTATAGCCTGTCCTGGCTAACGCGATCCCCTTTTTGACAGGAATCAAGAAGCTTATATAACGCAGCTTCGTCGATTGGTTGAAAGGTTTAGTATTATCCAATTGTAACACGCAGGTTTTTACGGAAAGGTTGGTCGTGCTATACCAAAAGATCAAAATAAAATCAGTGGACCAACCAAGTTGGTTTTTACTACGTGTTGTTTGAAAGATCACTCCATGTACTATCAATTTAACACATTATGAAAAACATAGCTAAGTATTTCTTGCTTTTGGCGGCCTTGGCGGCATGCGAAGATGACGATGACGACGAGTTACCGGAAAATCCAGCTGATGCTGAGTACAATGTGACTATCGATCCGGCGGATTTTGAGACCAGTGGAATTACGGGGAACCTGTTCTTTCCCATCGAGGTTGGAAAGACCTACATCTATGAAGGAAGCGGCGTAGATGGAGAAGTTATCCGAGTTACTGTGGAGTTTACTGATCAAACAAAGGCCATCATGGGAGTAACTTGTGTGATTGTTCGTGAGATGGAATATGAGGATGAGCAACTCATTGAAGACACTTACGACTGGTACGCACAAGACAAGGAAGGAAATGTATGGTACTTTGGAGAGGCGAGCCAGGAGATAGAAGATGGAGTTGTTGTTGGTACGTCGGGTTCCTGGGAAGCTGGCGTGGGGGGCGCGCTTCCCGGAATCATTATGCTGGCAAATCCTCTTCCAAACCTGTGGTATCGTCAGGAGTACCTGAAGGGAGAGGCGGAAGATGTTGCGCAGGTTCTGAGCACGGCAGCGTCTGCGTCAGTTCCTTATGGTTCTTTTCAAGGTTGTCTTCAAAATGCCGAATGGAATTTATTAGAGCCTGGAGTTGTAGAACATAAATACTATGCACCAGGCCTTGGGTTGGTTAAAGCCATCGCCGTTAAAGGAGAATCAGGAGTCGAAGAACTGGTCGAGATTCAATGAGGTATAGGGTATAGGAGAATATCGAAGCCGAATGTCCAATCTCGAATTTCGAACGCCGAATGTCGAACTTTGAAGGGGTGTTTTCTTGGACATTGGGAGTTGGACATTGGACATTGGAAGTTAACATTGGACATTCCTTTCTTACCCCTGAACAAACGGGTTTCAATTGGCAAAACTATTTGATCTTCGAAAAAGGTAATGGAGTCATGTACACCGACTCTACCTTCTCAACGATCTTTCCATCTTTTTCAGATGCGTCTCGTGCAGCGATCCATACAGGGTCCGCGCGAAATGCTTCCCAAGACTTGGTCGCCTCATCCTGATTCTTATGAGCGAGCAAATAAACAAGTTTTGGTTGGGCTCCGTCTTTTTCGACAGTGTTGAAATACATGAGATTTTCCATTCCTTGTTTCTCAAACAACTTTAACGTGTGATCCTTAAAGCGGGTCGTCAGGTTTGGTAATCGTCCCGGCAAACAAGTATACGTACGAAGCTCAAACAGCCTGCCGTTACCTTTGCCTGGCTTCAGCTTCGGCATGATTTCGGATGCGTTCATTTCAACGGAAACGATAGATTCAATGATCTTGCCATCTTCCTCGGATTTGGCCTGTACTTCTTTCCATTGAGGGTCGGCCATAAAAGCTGCCCAGGACTTCTCACGGGCTTCCTTACTCGGGAACGCTAGTATATAATATAGAGCGTTTTTGTCGTTTGTCACCGGCACCCAATATCCGATGTTCTCCATTCCGTGTTTTTCAAAGATCTTGGTCGTGTGGTTTTGAAAGCGCTGGATCAGGGCATCCAATCGGCCCGGATTGCAATAGTAGATCCGTAATTCAAAATAGCGGCTGTCTACTTTCTGCGCTGATAGGGCAAGTGAGCTAGATAGAAATAGGGTTGTCAGGAAGAGTCTCATTGTTTTGTTAGTTAATCGTGATCCGTTATCCGTTATCCGTAAAGTTATTCCGCGCTCAGTGAGATGATGATCGTTTCGTGCTAGTTGTTAATAGTTAATAGTTATTCCCCGCGCAATGCGATGATTAAGGTTTGGTGCTGGGCCCCGATCACGCACAAACTCTACTATCCCTACGAAAGTGGCGTAACTATTAACCATTAACAAACGCGCACAAACCCTACTATCCCTACGATAGTGGCTTAACTAATCTAGTTCTTCTTCGCGCTTTCCTTCCTAGGGCCTTCCTGCTTCACATCGTTGATTGCTTTCAGCAGCGAATACTGATCATTGGTATCCTGTGAGATTTCCCAAATCATAACACCTGCCATTTTCTGCTTAAGTGCAAAGTCAGTCTTAGCCTTAATAGTATTGATACCATTGTAGAAGACTGAATCATAAAAATCTCCGTTAGGGTCAGCTCCTGCTTTTACGAGGTCCTTGTAATGTGTGAGCTTCCCACGCGGCTTACCATAGAAAGGCAACCCTAACACTGCCTTTTCCGCTGGAAGTCCACGTTGCTTCACCCAATAGTCATATGATTTCTCAACGAGACTATACGGTGAATGCGGCACATACTGGCCTCTATCGTCGTCGTAAGTCATAAGGTTTAGCCAATCCACAATAGCGAATATTTCCTTCTTGGTACCATCTCCCTGGTTTCCATAATGCACCACGGCCGCAGTCAACTTTTTGTTTTTCGCATGCAGGGAGTCGGCAAGTTGTTTCATTAGCAACACGTTATCCTCGGCTGAACGATTCTCAACATCAGGATATTCCCAGTCCATATCGACGCCATCAAGATTATAACGTCTCACAAGTTCCATCAGGTTGGTCACAAAATAGTTTCTTTCTTCTTGTGAGGCGGCCATTCGATGAAAACGGCTGTCATCTCCGGGCGCGTCGCCGATACTCCATCCGCCCACGGATATGAATACTTTTACATTCTTTTGGTGTGCTTTTTTCACGAGGCCCGTCAGCTTATCCCAATTCCTCAGTGCATCCAATCCACCACCGTTCTTTGCCGGAATGGCGAACGAGAAATTTATGTGGGTGAGTTTATCAAATTGAATAGTTGCCGTATCTACACTGCGACCGGGTAAGTAGCCGATCACCATGAAGTCCGGGTTTATTGATTTTTGTTTATTCTTTGACTGCTGGCATATACCAGTTACGGTAGATAACAAAAGGAAAATCGAGATAAGCGTTTTCATATTCTTTATCCTAAGGGTTCGAGACAAAAAGTTAACGAATTTTGAACTCTTCGACTGCTCGCCGATTAAAGATTACACGAATGGTTCGTTGAGAATGAAGAATGATGGATGAGGAACGAGGAGATGTGGGGCATTGACGAGGCGTGCCCAGACTTTTAAGCGCAGAAGCCGCAAAAGAATGCACGCAAAAGTCGCAGAAATTATTTACCCACTGATTCCTTGGCATTTTTTGCGCTTTTTTTGAGTGGCTCTTTTGCGCTTAAAGCTCACCAGGATAACTTACTAGCTTTATTCAAGGCGCTCACCACGGATAGTCGAGTTTGATATTATTGTTTTATGGTTAGAGTAATATGAGCAACCATACCTCCGCCTGCTGCGAGCCTTACATTCAACTTTGAGTCCTTATTGATTTGTTGTACGGATTCAACAAGTGCATTTGGATCATTGGGCGAATCGGTTTGGGTTGTTGCCTGGTACGTCCCCGCACCAAGAAACGATAGAGGAATAGATAACTCCCTTGCTGAAGAATTCGTGATCGCGCCGATGAACCAATCATCGTTCTTCTTACGGGCGATGACGATAAATTCGCCAACAGATGCATCGAGAACCCTGGTCTCATCCCATATCGTTGGTACTTTCTTAATGAAGTCAAATCCTGCCTGTCCCTCATATGCTTCCGGATAATCACAAACCATCCCTAGGTAACTTTCAAGCACCACATACATAGCGAGCATGTGACACCGAGTTCCGAGCATCAAGGGTCGAGTGTATTGCGCCGCGAATTTTTCACGGGGTACAGCGCGGAAACCACCCAAATGATAGTCGGTGCTACCTGCAAGCATACGTGTGAAGGGTATGTTGATATCGTGGTCGGGTGATAGTCCGGCACTATCCCATTTGTTGGTCTCATAATTCAATGTTCCCTCGCGGGTAAATTCATTTGGATAAGTTCGATGAAGGCCTGTCGGCTTATAGGCTCCATGAAACTGTACATGCAGTTTGTGTTTTGCAGCTTTCTCCAGCATTTCAGTTTGAATGTTAACCATCGCCTGATCGTCTCGGTCCATAAAGTCGATCATCATTCCGCTGAGGCCCCATCGTTCAAATTGTGCAAAAGCTGAGTCCAGCTTGGGATACAATGCGGCCCAATGAACCCACACACGAACATCAACGCCTTTTGAATGCGCATAGTCGCACACAGCCTTCATATCTAATCCGGCGACTGGTTTGGTAACGTCTGGATGAAGGCCTGGCTGAAAATTTTCACCGTCGTCCTGGTACCATTGGTGTTGACCATACTCTACGACGGAATGATACTCCAATCCATTTTTGGCGCAAAAGTCAATGTGATACTGTTGCGTCTCGAAATTATTTCCTGGGTTTTTTACGATATCGGAAACAATGTTACCATTCCACCAAGGGAAAGTCGTTTTGCCTGGTTTGATCCAGCTTACATCCTTGATCTTGCTGGGCTCATTCAGATTTGTGATGATGTTTGATTCGATCAGGGCACCGATGCGATCGCTGATCATAAGTACACGCCATGGGCTTTTGTGTGGCAACGTGCCGGTTACCTTGACCCCGGGCTTTGATGGCAAGGGAGAAAGCACGCTCCGGAATATGCCGCGCTCTCTCATGAGGTACATACCTGCATAGTCCAACAAAGCAGCTTCGGTGATGGCGACATATAGGTTACCTGGAAATTCAAACAATGATGGCAGGGCCATGAGTTTGTTTTTTGACATCGTTTCCAGTGGTACTCTTGTATACAATCCTTCATGAGACGTAGTAAATCCATCCAGGAACATAGTAAGGACGGTGGGATTACTTCTGATAGTAAAGGAAGTGCTTTCGTCACGTAGCTCGAAGGTTGACTCGCCTGGGATTTCGAGGAACTCGTAACGGAACGCGACGCCGTCGTTAAAGGCACGGACTACAAAATTTACACGAATATCATTTTCTGTCTGTTGAATCGGGATAACAACTTCATTGAAGCGCTCTCTTACTGATCGTACCTTTCCTACCACAAGCTGATAGTTTTCTTCAGCTTGCCGACGCTTGAGTTTGCCGGTCTTGAGATTGTCATTGAATGAGCCGTGAGAAAATGTGAGCCCGATGCGCGACTGGTCGACTATGACGGTATTCTTGTACGCGACGCTGTACATCGCCATTCCTTCAAAAATCTGGAATTGAAACTGTATGGTGTTATCGGGAGACGTAAGCACAATTGGTTTTTGTGCACTCGCGTCGAATGTAAACAGAACGAAGAAAAGAACCGATGCGATCGATAAACGCATAAAAACTTCTAGCCGAATATACGTAATAGTTAATAGTTAAGCCACTTTTCGTGCGGAGAGGAGGGATTAGTTAGGCCGCTTTCGTGCGAGAAGACGGATTGTGCGAGATGTTAATGGTTAATAGTTGCGCCACGTTTCCAACGCATAGAAGAGATCGTGCGGCGGCCAGCACCAATCCTCACCATTGCAGAGCGCGTGGAATAACTATTAACTATTAACAACAAGCACCAAATCATCATCAACGCGCTGCAACCGGAGTAACGACCCCCGGCGGAGTAACGACCCCCGGCTACGTCTCCAACAAACCGCTCATACTGACTTAAATCATTTTAGAACTCACTAAGGCCTAATTTTCACCCTCCAAAAGAAAGAATAATGAAAACACAGCGTATTATTTGTTCACTAACCTTTGCAATAATTTTTATTGCGTACACTTCGAAATCACAGGATATAAAATCAGCAGACCTTGAAGGTAGATGGGATATCGTCATTTCGAAGGACGGTAAGGATCTACCATCCTGGCTCGAAGTGCGACACTCGGGAGGTCATACGCTCGTTGGTCGTTTTGTTTACGTCGATGGAAGTGCCCGACCTATCTCGGAAGTAAAGGTCAGCGGGGGAAAATTCTCCTTTTCGATTCCGCCTCAGTGGGAAAAAGAAACCAACTACATCGACTTCGAAGGCGCTGTGTCGTCTGATGGACTAAAAGGGACAATGAAGTATGTCGACAATAAAATTTACAGCTGGACGGCTACACGTGCACCGCTTTTAAAGAGAACGAAGGATCCCGAATGGGGCAACCCCATAAATCTATTTAATGGCAAGGATCTGAAGGGATGGCATGCGATGGGTAATAATCAATGGGTGGTAGAGTCAGGCATCCTGAGGAGCCCGAAGTCAGGAGCGAACCTGGTGTCGGATGATACATTTACAGATTTCAAGCTTCATATCGAATTCCGTTATCCGAAAGGAAGCAACAGTGGTATTTACCTCCGCGGTCGTTATGAAGTGCAAATTAATGACGCCAAAGGCTCGGAGCCCGAGGACGGATTATTCGCAGGTATATATGGCTTCCTCACACCCAACGAAATGATGGCCAAAGATGCCGGCGAGTGGCAAACGTTCGACATCACTTTGGTTGGAAGGAAAGTTACAGTGGTTGCGAATGGAAAAGCAGTGATTACTGAGCAACTCATCCCTGGAATTACCGGAGGTGCACTGGATAGCAAAGAAGGCGAACCGGGACCTTTACTAATTCAGGGTGATCACGGAGCGATAGAATTCAGGAGTATTGTTATTACGCCTGCGAGGTAGGGAATAAGTTAGGCCACTTTCGTGCGGATAGGATTGATTGTGCGTGTTGTTAATGGTTAATAGTCAAGCCACTTTCGTAACTGATAGGAGGGTTTAAGTATGTTGCACTTAATTGGAACAACCA
>Ga0075428_100010129_pt1 | contig 10472 bp, 8 predicted proteins | sample RhiMetdeltSRZDD2_FD_75291 | JGI IMG/M metagenome (GOLD analysis project Ga0075428, IMG submission 75291) | Populus rhizosphere microbial communities from Tennessee, USA - Rhizosphere MetaG P. deltoides SRZDD2 | ecosystem: Host-associated > Plants > Roots > Rhizosphere > Soil | place: USA... | reverse complement strand
CGGCCCGTAGAGGGCACCGCCATCGATCGTCGCGCGCCGCACCGCCAGGACCGCCGGCCCGTTGCGGGCGAAGAGCACCGGCTTGTCCTGCCGCCGGAGGACGAGCGGCCCCTCCTGGAACGGCACGAGCCGGCCGCGCTCGTCCTGCCGCATCAGGGAGCCGGGCTCGAAGGCATGGGGCACGCGCACGACGGTGACGGCCGCGTCCGCGCCGCTGGCCTGGAGCCGCTCCACGCACGCATCGATGACCGACGGCGGGCGCAGCGGCGACGTCGGCTGCAGAATCACGACGACATCGAACGTCTCACCCGCCTCCGTCTCGCAGGCATCGAGGGCGTGGCGCGCGACGTCGATCATCGGCGTCGCATCCTGCGCCAGCTCCGCCGGACGGAGGAAGGGTACGTCCACACCCAGGGTCCGCGCCGCCTGCGCGATCTCGGCGTCGTCGGTGGAGACGATCACCCGCGTGAGCCGCCGGCTGGCCCGGGCCGCCTCGCACGTGTACGCCAGCAGCGGGCGCCCGGCGAGCGGCGCCAGGTTCTTCCGCGGGATGCCCTTCGATCCGCCGCGGGCGGGGATCACCGCCAGGCAGCGCAGGTCGGCCATGTCAGTACGTGATCTGCTTCTGCAGGCGCCAGGTGCCGGTGGCGAGGACGGAGGCGATGCGCTCGCCCGCGCGCCCGTCGCCGTAGGTGGCGTCGCTCGCATACGGCCCGTGTTGCATCTGCGCGCGGACGGCATCCGCGATCGCCTCCCGGCGATGCTCCACGTCGACCACGTTCGCCCCGCGCTGGCGCTTGCTCTGGCGTGTCCCCACGTTGACGGCCGGCGTGCCCAGGAACGCCCCCTCGCGGATCGCGCTGCTCGAGTTCCCGACGATACAGGCCGCGCGGCGCAGCACCCGCACGTAGACCTCCGGCGCGAGGTTCTTGAAGAAGTGGATCCGCGAATCGTCGGAATGCTCGCGGAACTTGCGGATGCCGCGGGACACGTCCTCGGAGCCGGCGTCGGGGTTCGGCCAGAGCGCGATGGTGGGCACGCCCAGCGCCTGCACCGCCATCAGCGACTCCGTGATCTGCCGCTCCCCTTCACCGTACTCGGTCGTCACCGGGTGCTGAGAGAGCAGGAGGAAGGGCTGCTTGAGGTCGAAAGTGCCGCCCACACCTTCATCGAACAGGTGCGCGTCGAGCCCGTCGCCGTCGCGCGCCACGATCTCGGCCACGAGGTCGATGCGCGGGCAGCCCACGAGGTGCACGTCCTCGGGCCTCTCGCCCAGCTTGATGATGCGCTCGCGGGCGTCGCTGCAGGCCGGGAAGTGCACGTGGGCAAACTTGGTGACGGCATGGCGAATGCTCTCGTCGATCGTCCCCGAAACCTCGCCCCCCATGGTGTGGGCCAGCGCGATGTTCATGTAGGCGGCGGCGAGGGTGGTGGCCATGGTCTCGAAACGGTCGCCCACGGTGAGGACGACGTCCGGCCGCAGCTGATCGAAGACGGTGGGCAGCTCCAGCAGTCCGAGGCCGGTGGACTTGGCCATCGTGGCCGGCGTCTCGCCCTCGATGAGCATGTGGATCCGCGCGGCGGGAGTGAAGCCGTCGCGCGTGATCACGTCGACCACGGCCCCGTAGCGGTCGAGCAGCGCGGACGCCCCCACCACCACCTGCAGCTCGAGATCGCGATGGGCCCGGATCGCGCGCATCGCCGACTGGATGCTGCTGTAGTTCGCCCGGCTGCCGACCACGACGAGGACCTTCCTCATCTCAGGCGTCCCATCGCACGTCCTCGGGCATGAGCAGGGTATCGGCGGCGAGGTCGCGCGCCGCGCGTTTGCCCACGACCTCGTCGAGCCGCGCCGCGGGCACCCCGGTGCCGGGCTTCTTCACGGCCAGCATCGTTCGCTCGATGACGCTCCCGGCGGCGATCGGCCGTGCCGTGACGAGGCTCTTCTCAAACACCCGCTTGAGATCGCGGAAACGCTCGGCGGAGGCCTTGTCGACCGGATGCGCCTGCATCGTCTCGAGGCTGCGGATCCCACGCACGAGCTCGGCGAGCTCGGCCGGCTCCAGCGAGTGGCGCGCATCGCTGCCGTACATCCGCCGGCTGAATGCGAAATGCCGCTCGATCACCGACGCCCCGAGCGTCACCGCGGCGAGGCTCGCGTAGGGCGTCAGGGTGTGATCGGACAGACCGACGGGCAGGCGGTAACGCTCCCGCATCTCCGCGAGCACGTTCAAGCCGACCTGCTCGTCCGGACAGGGATAGGCGCTCGTGCATTGGAGGACGGTGAGCCGATCGTGGTGCCGGCGGATCGTTTCCACCGCGCGGTCCAGCTCCGCCCACGAGCTCATCCCCGACGAGAGCAGCACCGGCTTTCCGAGGCGCGCGACCTTGTCGAGGAGCGGCAGGTTCGTGACCTCGCCGGACGGTATCTTGTAGCGCGACAGGGCGAGCGACTCGAGGAGGTCGACCGCCTCTTCCGAGAACGGCGAGGAGAGGAAAGCGACACCCTTCTCTTCACAGCGCGTCTTCAGGGCGCGCCACCCGTCGAGAGAAAACGACGTCCGCTCGAAGTAGGCGAAGCGTGGCTCGTCGCGGAAGAACGCCGGCGCGGGCGCGTCGGGCAGCGTCTCCGCCGCCGCCAGGTGCGTCTGGAACTTCACGGCGTCGACGCCACATTCGGCGGCGGCGTCGACGAGGCGCAGGGCGTTGCCAAGGCTGCCGTCGTGGACGGAGCCGACCTCGGCAATCACATAGACACGCGTTTGCGCCATGCTGGACCGCTTATCATACGCCATGGCCCTTCAGAAGCGGGTCGTGAGATACCTCTTCGATCGCTTTCCCTCCCACGACACGGAGAAGGCCCGGCGCGCCCTCGACGGAGCCGCGCCCGCCACGGACGAGGAGCGCCAGCGGTGGCGGCGGCGGCACGCCGAGCAGGCCTACGCCGAGGAGAAGGCCCTCAACTCCTTCGCCTGGGTTCCGGCGGATGCGCTGCGCGGCAAACACGTGCTCGATCTCGGGTGCGACGTCGGCGGCCGCTCGACGGCGTGGTCCGAGATCTTCGGCTTCGGCGGCCTCTACGGCGTCGAGACCACGCCCGCCGCCACGGCGGCGGCGCACGCGTTCGCGGCGGCCAAGGGCATCGTCGCCGACTTTCGGGTCGGGCGGGCGGAGGAGCTTCCCTTCGAAGATGCGACGCTCGACGCCATCGTCTCGAACGACGTGCTGGAGCACGTCCGCAGCCCTGAACGGACGCTCGAGGAATGCGCACGCGTCCTGAAGCCCGGAGGCCTGGCCGTCCTCCGCTTCCCGCCGAGGCTCCATCCGTTCGAGTCCCATCTCGGCCACGTGGCGAACCCGTTCGTGCCGTTCCACTGGTTCTTCTCGGCGGGCGCCATCCGCGAGGCCTACTGCGAGGCCGTGGTCGAGCGCGGCGTGTTCCCCACCTGCTCGTGCGAGAGCTGGGAGTGGCTTCCGACGCTCAACGGGATTTCCGTGCGAACGTTCCGCCGCCTGGTCCGGACTCAGGGCTGGGAGATCGTCCACTGGGAGCCGTTCAGCTATCCACGGCGCCGATGGCCGGCCGTGCGCGCGGTACTGCGGCGCCTCGCCGTTCTTCCCGTGGCGGAGGAGATCCTGTTGAACCGCATCAGCGTGATCCTGCGCCGGCCCGAAGACGTGCCCTCCGCGATGGAGGCCGCGCGCTAACCGGCGATGAACCGCCGCGCCGCGAGCGCCGCCTTCACCGCTCGCCGCGCCCACGGGCTCCTCTCGCGCTCCTCGAGCGCCCGGACGAGCGGCGCCGCCCCCAGCGAGGCGGCATCGAGCTTGCGCCGCAGGACGTGCAGCGCCTCGTCCCGATAACCTTTGAGGGCCAGGATCGCCGCCTGGGCGGCGAGCCGGTCGCGGCCCGACAGCGTGCGATTGACGTAGATCGCGTCCGTGGACAGGGGCTGCCCGCCGCGGTCGGGCAGATCCAGGAGCGTCATCCAGTCGAGCGACCGGTCGCGCTCCTTGAAGCCGATCTGCCCCGCCGTCGTCTCGTAGCGCAGCAGGTCGAAGCCCTTGTCGCGCAGCAGCAGATCGACGTGCGAGAAGAGCTTCTGCCCGCGGCGGAACGGGATGAAACAGACCTCGACCTTGATCACACCGACGGAAGAAAGGAGATCGCCGGCACCGGCCAGCACCTCGTATTCCGCACCCTCGACGTCGATCTTGAGATAGTCGATGAAACGCACGCCGTGCTCGGAGGCGAACGCGCCGAGGGTGCGCACGGGGACGTCCACCACCTCTTTCACCTCGAACACATCGTCACCGAAATTGCGGGGAAAGAGCCGGCCCTTCCAGCGGATCTCCCGGAGCCGCTCCACGTCGGGCTCCAGCAGCCCGCAGGCCCCCGGACCCTTCGTCACATAGAACGGGTGCGTGCCCTCGCGGTCGAAGAGTGCGTAGGGCGCGTAGCGCAGCGCGCGGTAGGCGGGAGAGCGGATCCCGAAGCTCGCGGCGTCGGTCCGGCCGGAGTCGAGCTTCGCGTACTCGGCCGGGTTCGGCTCGAAGCCCCACGCCTCGACGGACTCGGCGATGTCGGCAAGGTCGAGAACTCCGTTGCGCGATCCCACGTCCACGAAGACGACGGGTGTCGCCAGCCGCGAGACGAGGTCGCGGACCTCGGCGCGGAACAGGCTCACGCTCCCTCCAGGATCCGCGGCTCCGGCAGCGGCACGATGTATCGCCCCCGGAAGCCCTTCTCCCGCAGCTTCGGGATCAGCTCTTCGGCGATGTGCCAGGACAGCAGCATCGCGTACTCCGGCTGGTCCTCGAACAGCTTGCCCTCCTCGAGGACGGGCACGAGCGTCCCCGGCATGTATTTGCCCGTCTTGTGCGAGCCCTTCACCTCGAGCACGCAGTCGACGATCCCGTCGCCGAGACCCACGTAGTTCATGAGCGTGCTCGCCCGCGAGGGAGCGCCGATCCCGTAGATGCGCGCACCCGTGCGCTTGAGGTCGACGAGCAGCGCGTGCAGCCGCATCTTCGACAGCACGACGTCCTTCTTGAAGCGCTGCAGGCCGGCCCCGTGGAGGTCGGCCTTCTGCTCGGCGGCGAGGAGGTCGGCCACGCTGGACCGCACCGGCCGCTCGCCGCGGCGGGCGGCATACACGCGGATCGAGCCGCCGTGCGTGGGAATGCGGCGCGCGTGGAACACCTCGAGGCCGTGGCGCTCCAGGAGATGGCGCAGGGCGGTCAGCGAGTAGTAGCGCAGGTGCTCGTGGTAGATCGTGTCGTACTGGAGCGTCTCGACCAGGCTCAGCAGGTAGTGCGACTCGGAGATGAAGACGCCCTTCGGCCCGAGGAGCGCGAGCACGCTCTCCACGACGGCGTTCACGTCCTCGATGTGGGCGAAGACGTTGGTGGCGGTGACGATGTGGGCGGGGCGGCGCTCCGCCACCGCCCGCGCCACGACCTCGGGGCCGAAGAACGCCGTGTACGTCTCGATGCCGCGCGCCTTCGCGAGCTCTCCCGCCTGCGTCGGCTCGATGCCGAGGACACGCGCCTTCCCCACGAAGGCGGCGAGCAGCGTGCCGTCGTTCGAGCCCACGTCCACGACCAGGTCCTCCGGCCCGTAGCCCACGACCTCGCGACACTCCTCGGAGAGCTGCTGGAAGTTCTCGCGGAGGATCCGCGTGGTGCCGCTCGTGTACGGGTACTCCGGCGGGAACAACACCTGCGGATCGACCACGAGGCCGAGCTGCACGAGCTGGCACCGGCGGCAGCGCAGCATCTCGGCCGGATAACTCGGCTGCTCGCGCGGCCGCTCTCCCTGCGGGCGCATCGTGTTCACGGGCGGCAGGAAGCCCAGGAACAGCACCGACTCCAGGTCGCCCGCACCACACACCTGGCATGCCTCGACGACGACGCTGCCCCCCGTGCCCGCGGCCAGGCCGCGCTTGCTCTCCGTCATGCCTTCGCCCGCTCCTTCGTTTGCGCGTCCTCGTCGTACCATCGCGCCGTCGCGCGCACGCCCTCCGCCAGCGATACCTTCGGCTCGAAGCCCAGGGCACGAAGCCGGGCCGTATCCGGACAACGGCGCGGCGTGCTCCCCGCCGTCAACGCACCCGGCACGATCCGCACCTCCCGTCCGAAGTAGCCCGCGACCTCGCGCGCCACCGCCTCGATCGCCGTCTCGTCCATGGTGCCGATATTGTAGATGCCGCGGTGCACGCCACCGTCGACGACGTGCAGCAGCCCGCGCGTGAAATCGTCCACGAAGATGAAGGCGCGCGTCTCCTTCCCCGTGCCCTGTACCGGGAGGTCCACCGGTCCGGACGAAGTGCCCCGCGTGCGCTCGCGAAACCGCAGCACCAGCTCCGGAATGACGTGCTCGAAGCCCATGGCGGGTCCGTAGACGTTGTGCGGCCGGAACACGACCACGCGGTGCAGCGCGTCGCCGGCATGCAGCGCCACCAGCTCGCTGAGGATCTTGCCGCCGCCGTACGAGTACCGCGGGTTGTGGGGATCGGGAACGACCAGCGGCACCGTCTCGTCGGTCGGCACGCGCGGCGGAGTCTGGTAGACCTCCGAGCTGGACGCGACGTACAGCTCGCCCACTCCCGAGGCCTTGCAGGCGTCGACGACGTTGAAGATGCCTTTGACGCCGACCTCCAGGACCTCGCCCGGTCTCTCGTAGAAGAAGCGGGTGCCGTTGATGAAGGCGAAGTGGCAGACGGCATCCATCCCTTCCACCGCCCGGCGGACGGCGGCGGCATCGCGGATGTCCCCGTCGACGATCTCGAAGTGCGCGGCGGCGTCTCCGAGCCGGCTCGCGCTGCCGCGCGTGCCGTTGTCGAAGACACGGACCGACTCGCCGCGGGCGAGGAGAGCGCGCGCGAACGAGGCGCCCAGAAAACCCAGGCCGCCGGTGACGAGGACCCTCCGGCTCATCGCACCGCCGGCCGCGACGTTCGACTCTCCGCCCACGCGCGGATGGACGCGCACACCGTGGCCACGTCCTCGTCCTCGAGACGCAGCGACGAGGGCAGCCACAACCCGCGCCGGCCGATCTCCGTCGCGTGCGGAAAGGCGCTGCCGTCGGCACGGTACGGCGCGTGCGTATGGACGGGATGCCAGAACTTGCGCGTGCCGATGCCGCGCTCCAGGAGGAAGTCGTGGAGGCTGTCGCGATCGTCGACGAGGGCATCCACCCACTGCGGCACCTCGCCGCCGTCGAGATCGAACGGCGGGAGCAGGACGCCGGCGGCGCCGGCCAGCCCGTCGCGGTACGTTCGATACAGCCGGCGCTGATGCTCGAGGCGCTCGGGCAGCGTCTCCATCTGCGCCAGCGCCACCGCCGCCTGCAGGTTCGTGAGCTTGAAGTTGAAGCCCAGCGTCGGGTGCTCGTCGTCGCCGCCGGTGCCTCTCACCGGGCGGCCCTGGTCTTTGAGCTCACGGAGGCGCTGGTGGAGCGCGGCGTCCGCGGTGACGATCATCCCGCCCTGTCCCGCCGTCACCGTCTTGTTGGCCGAGAACGAGAAGCAGCCGGCTCGGCCCACCGCCCCCAGCGCGCGGCCGCGCCACCGCGACCCCAGGGCCTCCGCCGCGTCCTCGACCACGGCCAGGCCGTGACGCGCGGCCAGCGCCATCACGCCTTCCATGTCGCAGGCGCGCCCGCTGACGTGGACGGGCACGATCGCGCGCGTACGCGGGGTGATCGCGGCCGAGGCGGCGGCGGGATCGATGCCGAGGTCCTCGCGCCGCACGTCCACCAGCACCGGGCGCGCGCCGGTCATCGTCACCGCGTTGGCGGTGGCGACGAAAGTCACGTCCGGCACCAGGACCTCGTCGCCCGCCCCCACGCCGCAGCCGACGAGGGCGAGGAAGATGGCGGCGGTGCCGCTGGTGACGCCGACGGCGTGCGGTACCCCGCAGACCTCGGCCACCCGGCGCTCGAGCTCGGTCGTGTATCCGCCGTCGTTCGGAAACGCCTCGTCGATCACCCGCGCCACCAGCTCCTTCTCGCGCGGGCCCATCACGAGATCCCACCAGACGATCGGCCTAGCCACGGCGGAACATCCCCCAGACGTCGACGAGATGGATCCCTTCCGGGATCACCAGCGACCGATACGCCGTGTGGGGCGTGGCCACGATGACGATGGAGCTGCGAGCGACCAGATCTTCCTTGTCGATGAACGTGGGATCCTCCGCGAACTCGTCGCTGTAGAGAACCTGCGCGCCGTGGAAGCGCAGCAGCTTGCCGAGCTTGTAGGACAGCGAGTCGCGGATGTCGTCGACGTCGGCCTTGAAGGCCATCCCCAGCAGCCCGACGGTCTGGCGCGGCAGGTCGAACTTCCGCCGCAGCTCGTCCACGATGAACGCGGGCAGACCTTCGTTCACGAGCATGGCCGCCTGCCCCAGCATGAAGTTGCTCTGCCGGAACGCCGAGAGCTGGAGCGTGTCCTTGAGCAGGCACGGCCCGGCCGCGAAGCCGGCGCCGGGGAAATGGTCGGCGCGGTCGTAGTGGTGCGTCATGGCGTGGTGGATCCGGTGGAAGTCCACGCCGTTCTCGGCGGCGATCATGTAGAACTGGTTCGCGATGGCGAACTGGGTGTAGCGCCATGCGTTCGAGAAGAGCTTGGCCAGCTCCGCCTCGAGGGGATCGACGACGAGGATCTCGAGACCCAGCCGCCGGAACAGCTCCTCGGACAGGCGGACCGCCTCCGGTGTCGTCCCCGACACGATCTGCGGCAAGCGGCGCAGCTCGCGTATCGCATAACCCTGCGCGATGCGCTCGGGGCAGAAGGACAGCTTGACGTCGGCCTGGTGACTGGCGAAAAACGAGGCCAGCCGCTCCGTCGTGCGGGGAAACACCGTGCTGCGGAGCACCACGTGGTGGCCGGGCTGCAGATGAGGCAGCAGGGCCTCCGCGAGCCCGAGCATCGGCATCAGCTTGGGGTTGAGGTATTCGTCGACGGGAGTCCCGATGGTGATGACGATGGTCCGGCTGCGGGCGGCGGCGGCGAGAGGCTGGGCAAGGTGCAGGGTCTTTCCGAGCACGCGCTGCAGGATGGGCTCGGCGTCGTATTCGAGGAAGGGCATCCGGCCTTCGGCGATGACGCGGCCCTTGCTCTCGTCGAGGTCGTTGAGGGCGACCTGCAGCCCCGCGTCGGCGAGGGCGATCCCGAGCGGCAGGCCGATGTGCCCGTAGCCGCCGACGATGAGCACGTCGAAGGACGGCGGCGCGGTCCCGGTCACGCCGCCCGCCTCTGTCCGCCCAGCCGTTCCATCTCCTCGATCAAGCGGCCCACCACCACGTCCGGCGTGAAGTGCTCCCGGTACGTTCGATAGCCGGCCTGGCCGATGCGGCGGCGCAAGACGGGATCCGTCGACGCCCGCCGGATCTGGGTCACGAGCTCGTCCGGGGTCGCCCCCAGCAGCACGTTCTCGTCGTGGACCATCTCCGGGTTGGCCAGCGCGTTCGGCGATACCGCCACGCAGCAGGCCTCGAGCGACCAGGCGTGGAGGAAGCGGGTGTGGGAGCCGCGATAGCGGTTCGCGTTGTTGGCGACGAGGAATACGTCGGCGTCCTGGATCTCGCCGTCGATGTCGTCGACGAAGCCGCGCCGCTTCACGGCGGGCGCGCGCTCGAGGAGCGCCTGCACCGCCGGCACCGCCTCTCCCGCGCCGAGCACGTGGACCTCGTAACCCTCGGGGCCGAAGGCGGCATCGAGACGGGGCAGCAGCTCGCGGGCGATGTAGGCGAGGCCGTAGGTGTTGCCCGTCGCGGCCGGCCGACCCACGCTGCCGATGATGCGCAGCCTGCCGTCCGCGCGCGGCGGGCGCGGCGCCGGCGGCGCCGGGCGTGCGGGCCAGAGGTTCTGCAGGTAGAGCGAGCGGGGATGCCCGTGGCGTGCGTAGTAACCCGCCCATTCCGCGCTCAGGTTCGTGACCGTCTCACAGCCGAGCATCAGCGCGAGGTGCTGCGACTCGAGGGCGCGGACACGGCGGCGGTCGCGCACGAGCTCGGCCTCGCTCATGGCCAGGCCGAAGAGCTCGGCGTCCTCGAGGCGCGCCGCGGGCGCCGCGTGGTCGGGCATGCCGTGGTACGCCAGACGCGGCAGCCCGAGGCCATGCGTGGCGGCGACCCCCTCCGTGTTCCACACGATGAGGGCGACGTCGGGGCGGAACGCGCGCAGGCGCTCGAACAGCCGGGGCTGCAGCCGCGCGGCCGGGAAGTAGTGCAGCCGCGGGCGGAACGTCCGGACCCAAAGACGCCGCGCGCGGGCGGACAGGCTGTGTGCGTCCGGCGCGTAGTCCGACCGGAAGAACGCCGGCCATATCTCCGCCCCCATGGCACCGAGCTCGGCGAGCCCCGCCGCCTCCGCCTCCGTGAACGCGCGCCGGTCTTCGGAGAGGATGAGCTGGAGCGCCGGCGCGTGGCCGCGCCGCCGCAGCTCGCGAACGAGATGATGGAGGACCAT
>Ga0075428_100010128_pt1 | contig 10473 bp, 8 predicted proteins | sample RhiMetdeltSRZDD2_FD_75291 | JGI IMG/M metagenome (GOLD analysis project Ga0075428, IMG submission 75291) | Populus rhizosphere microbial communities from Tennessee, USA - Rhizosphere MetaG P. deltoides SRZDD2 | ecosystem: Host-associated > Plants > Roots > Rhizosphere > Soil | place: USA... | reverse complement strand
GTTGTCGAAGCTGCTCAATCGGTCGACCGGCTGGCCGGCCACCACCATTTCTGTGTTGATGAAGTCCAGGCAAAGGTAATTGCCAACAAACAGAAAGCGGTTCTCAAGCGAATTCTTTGATGAAGTCATTTCCAGCCCTCAGGTCTCGACCTAACCAGCAAAATAATCGTTGACAGGTTAACGCACCGGGAATATAACTGTCAAAGATGGGTATTTGATGGTTAGTTCAAAGGAAAGGAGACTTCACCACCATGAGTACGAAGTATGCAGTAAGCTTCCAGACAGGTCATATCGGTTTGAATGTGAGCAACCTGGATCGATCCAAAAAGTTCTACCAGGAGGTTTTTGGATTTACGGCCGTCGGAGAGTCCCGCGAGGAGGGACGGCGCTTTGTCTTCCTGGGCCAGGAAGACCAGCTGGTGCTGACCCTTTGGCAACAGGCCGAAGGCCGGTTTGAGAAGGGACATCCTGGACTTCATCACTTGTCATTTCAAGTTGCCGCAATTCAAGAAGTCCAGAAAGCGTCACAGAAGCTGAAGGAGCTGAACGTTCCGCTCATCTACAACGGAATCGTACCCCATTCAGAAGGAGCACAATCGGGTGGCCTGTATTTTGAGGATCCGGATGGCATCCGTCTGGAGATCTATGCCCCGACAGGCGCAGGTGATCATGCAGCGCCAACCCCCGGGGCGCCTTCCTGCGGTTTCTTCTGAGCCGGTCATCAACGAAAGGAGAAAGCACATGGCACCGGTGTACCATCCGGGTGAACGCTCAGTTCAAGAACGGGCAGGCGTCCGCGAGATGGCAGACCGCATCGGGAGGTCCATCGGAACCACCATTCCGCCACCTGCACGGAATTTCTTGCGTAGTCAGCCTTTGGTCGTCGTTGGCAGCGTAGATCGGGAGGGCCGAGTGTGGGCCTCTTTACTGACAGGCGCTCCCGGCCTCGTTCAAGTGGTCGACGAGAATACGGTGCGAATCAACGCCCGCCCTGCAACAGGCGATCCACTCGGCGATAACCTCGCCGCGAATGATGCGGTGGGACTGATTGCGATCGAGTTTGCGACGCGGCGGCGAATGCGGCTGAACGGCAAAGCCGAAGTCCGAGAGGATGGAGCAATCACGATTCATGCGCAGCAGGTGTATTCCAACTGCCAGAAGTATATTCAAGCACGCCGGTGGCGCGGACGGTCGCCTGAGACTGATTCCTCGCCCGCGGTACGACGGCAAAGCATCCTGGCTCAAGACCAACAGCGATGGATTCGCGAAGCGGACACTTTCTTCATCGCCAGCCATCAGCCGGAGGGTGGAACCGACGCGTCCCATCGCGGCGGACTTCCGGGATTCGTACGCGTGTTGAACGACCATCGCCTGGTCTGGCCTGACTATGCGGGCAACACCATGTTTCAAACTCTCGGAAACATTTCCGTCAACCCGCAAGCGGGTCTGTTGTTTATTGATTTTGTGAGGGGACGCACCTTACAGCTTACAGGAAGGGCCCGTATCCTCTGGGACCAGGAACGCCCTGCTGAGTTTCCCGGAGCAGAGCGCCTCGTGGAGTTCGACGTCGACGAAGTGGTAGAAATCGCCGGAGGGCACTCACTGGAATGGCGATTCTTGGATTGCTCTCCTGAAAATCCCGCTTGAGGAAGAGATCCAGAAATTCCCCCTTAACAAAGGGGGCAGCGCCGAAGGCGCGGGGGTTGTCTAGCGCGCATGGAAGGTCGATCGAGATGGGGGTGCAATTGAGGTACGAAGCACTAAGTCAAGGCTTCCGCAATTGCAAGACAACCCCCTAACCCCCTTTGCGAAGGGGGAATGTTTCGCCGCTCCGGAGAAGAAGGCAGAGCGTTAAGCATCAAGCCAGGAGCTTGGAGACGACCTGTCCCTCCACATCCGTGAGGCGAAAATCTCTGCCCATGTGGCGATAGGTCAGCCGTTTGTGTTCCAACCCCAGGCAATGAAGGATGGTCGCGTGCAAGTCGTGGACGTGGACTCGGTCTTCCACCACATTGAAGCCGAGGTCGTCCGTCTTTCCAACTACTTGGCCCGGCTTGATTCCGCCGCCGGCCATCCACATTGTGAAGGCGTTGGGATGATGATCGCGGCCCCAACTCTCACCCGCAATACCCAATGTCTGAATCAGAGGTGTGCGGCCAAACTCGCTTCCCCAGACAAGCAAAGTGCTGTCCAGGAGGCCGCGCTGCTTGAGGTCTTTGAGCAAAGCAGCTGTCGGACGGTCGGTGATGTCGCAATTCTTCTTCAATTTCTTATTTAAGTCAGAATGATCATCCCAGGTGGGATGCATGATCTGGATGAACCTCACACCTCGCTCGATCATGCGGCGTGCCAGCAGGCAGTTCGTCGCAAACGGGCGTGTCACCTCATTGTTGATGCCGTACAGCTCCAAGGTGGCGGGCGTTTCCTTGGAAAAATCCAAAAGTTCCGGCCCGGCCGATTGCATACGAAACGCCAGCTCGTACGAGGCGATGCGTGACGCAATCTCGATGTCGCCCGCTCGAACAAAGTTCTGCTGATTAAGATCGCGAATTGCATCGAGAGTCATCCGCTGGTCCTCGACATCGATTCCGGAAAGGTTCGAGAGATGAAGCACTGGATCCCCCGAATTGCGGAAGGGCACTCCTTGATAGACGGACGGCAGGAAGCCGCTGCTCCAATTTCCGCTCCCAGCGCCCGGGGATCCGGCGCCTGAAGTCAGAGCGACGAAGCCGGGAAGATTCTTTGACTCGCTTCCCAGACCGTAGGTGACCCAGGCGCCCAGCGAGGGCCGGCCCAGCAGGTTTGTCCCCGAAGTCATCATTAGTTGCCCGGGATGGTGGTTAAACTGGTCTGTCACCATCGACCGGATCATGCAGATGTCGTCGGCACAGTCCGCCGTGTAAGGCAGATAGTCGGAGAATTCCATGCCACACTGACCGTGCTTGGTGAACACGCGCGGGCTGGCCCAGACCTTGGCATCGGGCTTGATAAAAGCGAGCTTCAGATCTTTGGTCATCGAAGACGGCAGGGATTGGCCGTCATATTTGCCGAGTCCTGGTTTGGGATCGAACAGATCGAGTTGACTGGGTGCTCCCTCCATGAAGAGAAAGATCACGTTCTTTGCTTTGGGAGTGAAGTGTCCCGCCTTCGGCTTCAACGGATTAATGTCTGGCAGTGATTCTCCGGCGGCGGCTGTGCGCCCTTCGCCTTCCATCAAATGCCACAGGGCAATCGTCCCAAGGCCTCCCGCACATTGGTCGAGAAAACTGCGCCGGGTTTGTATGCGGTGAAACTTCCTGAAATCCATGGTCACCCCCGCGTGATGAATTCTTCGAGATTAAGCAACACGCGACTCACTCCAATCCAGAGCGCTGCTTCGGCGGGATCGACTCCATCGAGCGCCTTCGCCGGGAAAACCTTTTCAACCGACTCAGGCTTGCGCGCTAAGAGCTCCTTGCGCTGCCGCAGATACTGAACCATTCGTTCCTTTTCCTCGGGTCGGGGAGCGCGCCCGAGACAAAGCCTATAGGCGTGTTCGATGCGCTCTTCCTCGCCTCCCGCCTTTTCCTGGAGAAGACGCACCGCCAAGGCTTGCGACGCCTCAAAGAAAACCGGATCGTTCAACAGCGTCAACGCTTGCAGTGGAGTTGTCGAACGGTCACGCCGAGGACAGGAATTCAACGAGTCTGGCGCGTCAAACGTCACCAGTTCCGGATACGGATAGCGCCTTTGAAACAAGATGTAGAGGCCGCGGCGATATCGTTCGGCGCCTTCGCTCTCCTTCCACTTACCGACCACACCTGCCGGCTGTGGAGGCCGAATGCTCTTGCCGCCGATCACCGGGTTCAGTAGTCCGCTCGTCGCCAAGGCTACGTCGCGCACCAGTTCCGCAGGAAGGCGGAGGCGAGTCTGGCGGGCCAGCAGCTTGTTGTCCGGATCCTTCGACTCCAGATCTTTGCGGGTGTTCGAAGCCTGCCGATAGGTCGCCGATTCAACAATCCGTTTATGCATCGCTTTGACATTCCATCCGCTCGACATGAACTCGACGGCCAGCCAGTCGAGCAGCTCCGGATGCGTTGGCGGACTCGATCGCAGTCCAAAATCCTGCGGCGTATCGACGAAGCCCCTCCCAAAAAACTCCTGCCAGGCACGGTTCATCGTAACGCGGGCCGTGAGAGGATTGTCGCGAGAGACCAGCCAGCGTGCCAGCGTGAGGCGGGAGGGGGGCGAATCTGAACGAAGCCGCGGCAACACGGCCGGTGTGTCTGGCTCCACTTCAATCCCGGGCGTGAGGAAGTTTCCTCGAATCAGGATGTGAGTTTTGGGTGGACGAGGATTCTCAGCAATGGCCGGCGCCTCGGTCAGTGCCGGATACTCCTCCGCCAGCGCATTCAAGCGCGTGTTCAGCTCCTTGAACCCACCCGTCCGAATGAACTGGTCTGTGAGAATCTTTTTCTGTTTTGCCGTTCGTTTCTCAGGCGGGAGCATGAGGATCTCTTCACCCGTGTCGGTCTTGACCTGTACCAGGTTCAATTGATAATCGGAACCCAAGTCCACACCTGGATGCGCCGCAGCTGCTCTCAGCTTCTTTTCCCAGTCCACTTGCAGTTCAGCCACCTTGAACTCTTCCAGAAGGGTGGCCCGTTTCTTCTCATACTCCGGCTGACGCTGCAGGAACGGACCCCGCTCAGCCGGCAAAGGCGCTTCAAGATCGATCTCTCGGGCAGTATTGAAGAATGCAGCCATCTGGTAGAACTCTTTCTGACTGACTGGATCGTATTTGTGATCGTGGCAGCGCGCGCAACCCAGGGTCAATCCCAACCACACGCTTCCCGTGGTTGCGGTTCGATCGATCACCTGTTCGGTTCGAAACTCTTCGCGATTCACTCCGCCCTCGCGGTTGGTCAGGGTGTTGCGATGGAAGCCGGTCGCCACTCTCTGTTCCAGGGTCGCATTGGGCAAGAGATCTCCCGCGAGCTGTTCAGTCGTAAACTGATCGAAAGGCATATTGCGGTTCAGTGCCTCAATCACCCAGTGGCGCCAGCGCCAGGCGTGGGGCCGGATGCGGTCCTCTTCATAGCCGTCGCTATCCGCATAGCGCGCCAGGTCCAGCCAGGGCCGCGCCCATTTCTCGCCGTAATGAGGAGAGGATAGAGATTGGTCAACCAATCGCTCGTAAGCATCCGGACGTTTGTCCGCCAAGAATTCCGCGACTTGGTCCGGTGAGGGCGGCAACCCCGTCAGGTCCAGGCTGAGACGACGAATCAACGTTTCGCGATCAGCTTCGGCTGACGGGGTAATACCTTCCTTTTCAAGGCGAGCTAGAACAAAGCTATCAATTGGGTTTCGAACCCAGGTGGTGTTCTTGACTTTGGGCTGTTTTGGACGCTGCGGTGGCGCGAAGGCCCAGTGCTTGCTTTTCGACGACAGCATGGGCGAGGGCGGCTTCGAGGATTCGTCCTGCCAGAGAACGCCCTGGTCGATCCACGCCCGCAACAAGCCGACTTGCTCGGCGGTGAGCGGATCACCCGTCATCGGCATTCTCAGTTCTTTGTTGAGGCCCGCCACCAGGTGAATCAACCGGCTGCCTTGGCTGTTTCCGGGCTTGACCACCACGCCGCTGTTGCCTCCGCTCAGAACTGCGCTGCGCGAATCCAGCCGGAAGCCTGACAACTGTTGCTCGGCGCCATGGCAGGATTGGCACTTCTCTTTGAGGAGTGGTTCGATGTCGCGGCGAAATTCAACCTGGAGCTTGGCTGTAGGAGGCAGCTTCTCACCTTCAACGGTCTGTGCCGACGTTAACCGGGAAGCTGATGACTGGATCAACGCCACCGAGAGCAGTGCCGAAAGACAATGCTTTTTCACAATCTGCCTCCACTCGGATCCATTTGGGGCGAGGTTAGCACCTTCCGCACTAGCGAATCTACCGCCAACAACCAACATCGCAATGTGCATCGTGGCTTTGCTGGCGGTTCCGGGCTGAAGGTCTAGAATCTGCGTCATTTCGGCCAAGCGAAGTGCGAGCCGGAAATCCAGTCTGGATTCCCGCCCCGGCTTACTATCCGGCCGAGGTGACGTTCTCTCGGAATGACGAACCGAGACACGGTATGTTGAATTCCGGTGGCCCGCCAATTTTCAGAACGCACCTTCAGAAGTTCGGTGGCGCCCCGACTGGGTATTGTTCCAGGTCCAGCACCGATCCGGTAATACATTCACTTTCATCGCTGGCAAAGTAGAGAGCCGCGTATGCGATGTCCCTAGGAACGAGCAGCCGCCCAAAGGGGCGCGTGCTCGCCGCCTCTGCGAGCCAGTTGTCGCCTTTTCCTTCCTCCTGCGTCTTGACGCGATGTTCGTTCGGAGTGTCTGTCCAGCCAACGTTGAGCTGATTCACGCGAATCCGGTATCGGTTGAGGTAGCTTGCGGTGTTCTTCGTGAGCGTCATGAGAGCGCCTTTCGAAGCCGAATAGGCCATCAGTTTGGGTTCGCCGATATAGGAGTTGACCGAACCGATATTGACGATCGATCCCTTGCCCTGTTTCTTCATGTGCTGCACGGCCTGCTGCATGCAGATGAAAGCGCTGCGCACGTTGGTTGCGAACAGCCGATCCCACAACTCAACCGTCGTGTCCTCGATTGTCCCTCGTGTACTGAGCCCGACGTTGTTCACGAGCACGTCGATCCGTCTGTAGTGCCGGACTGTCGCTTCGATGAGAGCGCGACAGTCTGCTTCTACACTCACGTCGGCGCGCTCAAAGACGGCACGGCCGCCGGACTGGACGATACTGTCGGCAACGGCCTGTCCCTTCTTCTCATCGCGGCCCGAGATGACGAGCTGCCCCCCTTCTGCGGCGAACAGTCGAGCCATGCCTTCTCCCATTCCCGCCCCCGAACCGGTGACCACTGCAACGCGATCCTGCAGACGTCCCATAGCGCTTTTCTCCTTACATCATCGATATCAGTTGTTTCTCAACTCTGTGAGGCCACCATACTAAGCACGCGGGGCCAGTTGCGCAACCCCATGAGTTGCAGGTTGGTCTCCCCAGGCGGCTCGTAACCTCCAGGATTACTGACAGTCTTCGCGACTCAAGAATGTTATTGACTGTTCTATATAACTAGTACACTATATATTCCATGAGCGCCGCATCGAAACCACGAAAGCCCTTCCAGTTCAGCTTGGACATGCACAGCGGCGTCCCGGTTTACCGGCAGATCATCGACCAAGTGGTCGGCGGCATCGCTGCATTGGCATTGGCCGGAGGCGATCAGCTTCCCACCGTTCGTCAATTGGCGGTCGATCTGGCGATTAATCCGAACACGGTCATACGAGCTTATCGCGAACTCGAAATTCGAGGGGTGCTAGAGACGCAGCAGGGAACAGGAACCTTCATCAGCCACCAGACGGTGGAACGGGATGCCGTCGAACGGCAGCGCCGCTTGAATCAGTTGGTGGGAGAATTGGCTGCCCGCGCAGGCTCCGAAGGGTTCACGGTTGAGGAAGTCATCGAGCAGTTACAGGACCTTCGAAGAGATGCTGGTAAAAAGAGGAGATAGCCATGTGGCAAGATCGCAACAAGAGTCAGGTCAGTGGGGTAGCAGTGGCGCTGTTCGCCATTTCAGGTGCAGCCGGTTTGGGCTTGGCTACAGCCTTGGAAAATCGGGCGCTGCTCATCGCGGGATTGCTGGTTGGCGTCTATTTGCTCTTTTCCATCAAGGTAGCGGATCAGTGGGAAAGGGTGGCAGTGCTACGTTTGGGCCGCTACGTCGGACTGCGCGGTCCGGGCCTCTTTCACATGATTCCCATCGTCGACAAGCTCAGCCGGTATGTTGACCAGAGGGTTCGTGTCGCTAGCGTGACGGCGGAATCCACCCTCACTCGCGACACCGTGCCCGTGAATGTCGACGCCATCGTGTTTTGGCTGGTCTGGAACGCTGAGAAGTGCATTTTGGAAGTTGAGGACTTCGTTCAGGCGATTACCATGAGCGCTCAAACCGGCCTGCGGGAATCGATCGGGCGCCACGAACTGGCTCAAATGATCACGGAGCGCGAAATGCTAGGGCGCGAACTGCAGCGCATTCTGGATGAAAAGACCAACCCATGGGGCATTACGGTGCAATCGGTGGAGATCCGGGATGTGCGTATCCCTCAAGGCCTGGAGGACGCGATGTCCCGGCAGGCTCAAGCTGAACGCGAGCGTCAGGCGCGCATCATCCTGGGACAGGCAGAAACAGAGATATCAGAAAAGTTTGCCCAGGCAGCGTTGACCTATCAAAACAACCCTGTAGCGCTGCATCTGCGGGCGATGAATATGCTGTACGAGGCCATCAAAGAGCGGGGCGCCATGGTCATTGTGCCCTCGTCTGTCGTGGAAACGATGGGCCTGAGCGGTACGCTGGCGACTGCAGCGCTGGGCGGAGTGAAACCGTCATAGATTTGAATGGAGAACGGTTGCGCCATCTCTTGAATCCAATCCCGATCAGTGAGCTGCAGGTCCAGAACTCCCTGCAGGGTCTTTGTTGCGATCGGCCAAAGCGTAAAGAAGCGAGGCTATATGACACAATACTCACCAGGTCCCTATATGAAAATGAGCCCGACTGGTCTTCCGGGACTGCTTGTTGTGCTTTTCGTGGTCTTCACAACCTGCGCGTTTTTCGGAGTGCAGTTCTTGTGGGTGCTCCTCGGATTAGGTGCTCTCGGTGTCGGCTTGGCGGCTGTGCTTTCTTTCGTTCATTCACGGATGCCCGAAGGCGTGGGGCTATCGCTGGTGTCGCACACCGCGAAGAAGAGAGATTCTGGGTAAGAAGTTCTTGAAGCCGGTCCCCAATGTGGGCGGATGGGCTGATCCATTTGCCAGATTCCGCGAGGAGTCGGAGGACTATCGAAGGACTGGGTGGAGTCGCGGCCAGCACCATGCGCAGAAGCTATCCCTCAAGCCTGACAAACGGCAAAAACAAAGAGACCAAGACTTATGAGGTCACCTCTTGTTTTCGAACGATTGGCAATCGGAATTCTGACGGTGGTTGGCCTCGTGGCATCTGCATGTATCCCTGCTCGACCGGTTAAGGGTCCGAAAACAGCCCATGACTTTGCTCTGAATGACTCCGAAGGTGTGCGCATCAAGTTGTCCGACTACAAAGGCAGGGTGGTCCTGCTCAACTTCTGGGCGACTTGGTGCAAGGGCTGTGTCCTTGAAATCCCGTGGTTTATTGAATTTCAGGAAAGATACAAGGAGAACGGACTCACCATCATCGGCGTTTCGATCGACGATAGTTGGAAACCAGTGAAGGCGTTCGTTGAAGAGAAGAAGGTGAACTACCCTATCGTGCTTGACACTGAAGGACTGCGAAAAATATACGAGCTGAATTCCATGCCCATGACTTTGTTGATTGACCGTAGCGGCGAGATCGCCGTCTCTTACATTGGCGTGGTGGATAAAGACGCCTGTGAGAGTAAGCTCCGGGCACTCCTTGGGGAGAAATCGCTGAAGGCTGCCAAGTGAAACGGTGAGGCACGCCACCCGATACAAAAGTCGCTAGCTTCGGCACCCCCTTCAGCTCAGCGCGTGTTTTGGTCGGGACATGGGAGGGAGGGGAAGTATGGGGAACGGAGCCATTGACTATTCACAGTCCCAGGAGCCGGCGCTAGACAGGGTTTTTCCGGGCTAACGCGCCGCGTTTTCTTGTCGTGCCAACTCATCCCGAAACGCCTTCTCTTTCAAGGCCACGTACTGTTGATAGCCTTGCGGATCAACAAAAGGGTTTCCCGAGGTTCCCTTCTGCAGCTGCGCGTACTTCTCTTGCAGTCCGTAGTAGTTGCCATGAGCTCCCAGGAACACATCACACGGAAGCGATTTCAGAATCTGAAACGTGCTGGCAAAGTCGTTACTGATCGTTGGATATTTCGAGTTCCCAACCAGCTTATAACCCGGATTGACGTTCGGGCTCCCAATGATCACCACTTGGTGCAGTTTTCCTCCTTCACTAACCCTGAGGGTCCAAGTGGTACAGCCTTTCGTGTGGCCCGGCGTTCGATGAGCCACCAAAACGGCGTCACCCAGCTTCACTTCTTGCCTATCCCGCAAGACCTCGTCCACCGGGCAAGGCTCCCAAACACTTTCATACTGAAAATCTCCCTTTCCCCCGTTCCGAACGAGGTTCTCGTCTCCCTCCATCACCAAGACGCGTGCTCCGGTTAATCGCTTCACCAGGGCATTGCCAGCAACATGATCGGAATGAGCATGACTGGTTAGCAGGATCTTGACATCCTGAAAACGAAACTTGAGTTTCTCGACGCTGGCTCGGATGAGCGGCACCGTCTCCTCAAAGCTGCTGTTGATCAGAGTGTGTCCTGCACTCGTGGTGATCAGATAAGACGCCAGCGCGTCCGAACCAACATAGTAGACGTTTCCAATGATGCGATGCGGCGGAAAGGGCTGATTGTTCGATTGCGCTGCCAGGTCAACGCCAATCGCTCCC
>Ga0075428_100010127_pt1 | contig 10473 bp, 7 predicted proteins | sample RhiMetdeltSRZDD2_FD_75291 | JGI IMG/M metagenome (GOLD analysis project Ga0075428, IMG submission 75291) | Populus rhizosphere microbial communities from Tennessee, USA - Rhizosphere MetaG P. deltoides SRZDD2 | ecosystem: Host-associated > Plants > Roots > Rhizosphere > Soil | place: USA... | reverse complement strand
TCTCGACGGCCTCACCCCAGTTGCGGCGGTGCAACTTTGCTCCACCGGCACCGGACGACCCGATGAGCACCGCGGCGAACCGCTGATCGAACGCCATGGTCACGAGCGCCGCCTTCCCGTAGCGCGATACGCCTTCGATACCGACGCGCTTTGCGTCCACCGCGCGGTCGGTCTGGAGGTAGTCGAGCGCGCGCGAGGCGCCCCACGCCCACGCCCGCAGCGCGCCCCAGTCGTCCGGCTTCCTCGGCTGGCCGCCGTTCACGAGGCCGATGATGCCTCTCGTTAGGCCGGAACCGTTGTCGGCCTGAATGCTCGCCGGCTCGAGGAACGCAAAGCCCCAGCCGTCGACGATGAGCTGCTCGGTCGCCGGGGCGTCGCTTCCGGGCGCCGGGGGTGCCGCGCTGAAGGGCCCGCGTTCCGTCGGCGGGATGGGTCGGCCGAGCGACTGGGCGAGCCCGCCGGGCCGGAACAGGACCATGACGGGCACCGGGCGGCCGACGTCCGCGGGCACCACGAGCGTCATCGCCACGTTCACGGCGATGAGCGGGTAGTGCGTGTTGTCGACGTGGCCGATGAGGCGCTTTGCTACCACGCGGCGCCCGCCCAGGGTCCCGGTGTCCAGGGCGGTAACGGCCCAGGCGACCCTCGGGACGTTAGGCGGGACGCGCCCATACACTTCGCGCTCGAAGTCGTCGACGATCTCGGCGCGGCGCTTCCGCCACTCGCGCGCAGAGGTCACCCGTCGTCCGTTCCTGAATCGCAGGGCCTCCGGGAGGACCGGAAAGGGATTCGCTTTTTCCTCGTGGTAGTTCGCGTGATTCGAGTCCTGCTCGTTCCCACTCGGTCCCGGCCGGAGCACCTGGATCCCGAGCTGCTCCATCATCTGTTGGTGGTCCTGGGCCGCGGTCCAGCTTTTCGGCGGCGGCAGGTCGGAAGGCGATCGCCGCGCTTGCGGCTGAGCCTTCTGTCCGACGACCAAGGCCGGTGCGAGATCGAGCAGCACACCCAAACAAATGGCTACCGCCACACGGCTAAGCCCTTTGCGCACAGTGAAGTCCCGGATTGGCGGCACACGAGTCGCGACGCCCTGTCGTCGATCGTAGAATTCGTGATAACCCGGAAGATCCTGGGACGTCAAGTGATGTTATGTCGGATCATCTTCCTCGCATCACTGAATCCGGAGCTGCAGCGGGTCAGTCGCGCCGGCAGTGTGCTCGCCTGCGCCCACCGAACCGTAGATACTGTGCCCCCAACACCAGCCGCCACCTTGGGTGTCGATGGCGCAGGCATGGTAAAATCCACCGGAAATCGTCACGAACCGATGTCGATCCTCGAGTGGAATCGGCTCCGGCGACGGGCCCGTTCCGGTAGAGCGAAGGCTGGTATTGCCGACGCAGTACGACCTCGACGCCGTCGTTCCGCACGTGAAGCCGCCGCCTGCCGCGATCGACGTGAACCGAAGTCCGCCAGGAACCGGTATCGGCGTATCGCGCGATCCGGGCGTGACCGATGGACCGAGTTGTGCCGCTTCGATTCGCCCCCAGCAGTATCCCTGACCGTCGGCAATAGCGACACCACAGACGTGATAGAGTCCGGCGCTGATCTGCGAGAACAACGCGTCGGCTTTGGGCGCGGTGGGCGTCGAACCTGCCCACGTGTAGCTCGTTCCCCAGCAATACGCCCGGCCCACACTCGTGCGGCCGCAGATGAACCCGCCGCCACCACCGGTCAGGTCGGCGAACTGGATGCCACCAGGCAGCAGGGTGGGAGTGCTTCGTCGGCTGGCACCGACCTGGCCCCAGCAGTAGACGGAGCCGTCGTCGGTGAGGCCGCAAGTGAGCGATCCGCCTGACGCCAGCGATTTGAACGCGACCGTCGTCGCGACCCGGGTCGGGACTGCGCGATTCGTTGTCGTCCCGTCGCCAAGCTGTGCACTTCCGTTGCTGCCCCAGCAAAACGCCTCGCCCGCTGCGGTGAGCGCGCAGACCGACTGGCCGCCGACGGCAATCGACGTGAACGTGAGCCCGCCACTCACCGGGATTGGCACCGCCGCGTAGCCGAGCTGTCCCACGCCCAGCGCGCCGGTAGACCCGTCGCCCCAACAGAAGGCTGTTCCCTCGGGAACGCGGCCACCCCCGGCGATCGCACACCCGACATAGAAGCCGGCGGCGATCTGGCGAAAGCGGACCACGGGTGCGTCCCGCGTGATCGGTACGCGCACGGTGGTTGTGAGTTGCTCCGCCTCGGCAGTCACCGTCGTCGTCCCTTCGCTCACCGCGATGAGCATTCCGCTGGGCGCGATCGTCGCGATGGCCGAGTCGTCCGTGCGCCATGTGATCGATTGCGGCGCGATGATGTTGCCGTCAGTGTCGCGGGTAACGAGCGTCAGTCCGACTGTCTGACCAACGAGGAGGGAGGCAGGTGCCCGCTGGATGCTGATCGATCCAATCGTCGTCGCGACGACGTTCACACTGGTGCTGTCGGATAGGCCGCCGGCGGTCGCCCGAATGAAGACCTTCCCGGCGCTGATGCCAAGAACCGCTCCGCCGGTCACCGTCGCGACCGAGGGATCGGTGCTCGACCATGCGACTGCGGGCCCACACATGACAATCAGCTGCCCCTTGGGGTCGTACTTATCCAGCCCCAGCGTCGCGCTCGAACCCACACGCAGATTGAACTCCTTCGGTGTGATTTGCAGGCGCCCCACCTTCTCGGTTGTGCCCCCGCAGATATCCATATCATCCAGCGCGTCGGTCGGCATCGACACGCCGCATCCGGACGCAGCGAGGAGGGCCGTTGTCAGGACCACCGTGCTGAGAGGTATCGAACGAGTGATGGACGACATGATCTCGGCCCCCCGGCAGGTGTTAGGCGACCAGATTGGAAGCTGCGTTCTCTTCGACGTTGCACGATCGTGGATGACGGACGCACGGCCCATACGTCGACCGACGTAGGAGCCGCCGTGAGTCGGGCAGTTGCTCGGTGATCTGCGAATCTCGCCGGGTAGGAACCGCTAGCTGGGTTGTTCGCGCGGTGTCTCGGCAGCGCTGTTAGCCGTTAGGCGCGAGCGTGGGCTCCTGAGCGAGCGTGCAAGGGATACGTCAACTCGCGTATATCGAGGCGACTGCAATGCGGGCATCGTCCCTATGGCCCTCAGCCCAAGGTACGTATGCCGTCGGTTTCGACAGTCACCCAGCTGCCTCGCACGATTTCGCATGCAGTGCTGTCCCAGGGGCTCGGCCTCCGGTGTGGCGGGCCGTGGCGTCTACACGCCGTGCGGAGCGCCGTCGCCGTCGTGTTCATCTTGAGTGCAGCGGGCTGTGGTCACGAGACCGTCGCGCCGGAGAGTGATGAACTGATGATAGTTGGCGGCGCGGATCTCTTTGAGCTCGACTCCGTCCAGCTCGCGGCCGCCTTTTCGGGCAAGCCGACGCTCCCACCCGGGGCGGTCACCTGGTCTGTGAGCGGCGGCGGGTTTGCGACGATCTCGCGGACTGGTCTTCTGACGGCGATCCGCGCGACGGACTTCGACGGTCCGGCCGAGCCTCCGCGTTCTCCTATAACTATCACCGCGGCGGCGGGAACCCGCACGGCGTCGCGGACAATGTGGATCGTCGGCTGGCGAAAGCCCCTCGCGCCCGACCTTGACGGTGTCGCCTACATGTCGGACGAATGGTTCTCTCCAAACAATTATTGGGGCTCGTTCTCAGGAATTGACCAAGCCGGAGAGAGCTATGGGGGCTGGGGAAGGCTGGTCCTGACGTGCGGCACCGTAGTCGCCGGCAAGTGGACGGTCGAGATCAGTCCGGACGGTCTGGACGCTCCGACGATGGACCCAACGAGAAGGCTCTTCTCGACGGATACCGTCTTGGTCGGCTTCGACGGTGAAGTGCGGAAGTTCGAGCGTTGGCAACGGGTGGGCCTCCGGCTGCGAGCGCCCGATAGCGACGACCTGGTGGGCCGGATGCGACGCGCCCGTACCCTCACCGTGATCGCCCGATCCTATGCGGCGGATCCGGCGGTGACGTTCGCGTTCCGTTTAGGCAACGTTGAGAATGTCACGAGTGCCGCTGCGTTCCGCGCGTGTACCTAACGTCTCGAGCCGCGGCTGTCGTATGGTCGGCAGGGAGTTTATCGGGACTCGACCTGCGATCACGGGGAAAGCGCGCGACGCCTGCTCTCGAGAAAGTCTCGCTCCGCGCCGTTCTCGCTGAGCGCAATCGCGGCGCCGTAGGCGAGCGATGCCTCCGCGGTACGACCGAGTCGACGCAGCAGATCGGCACGGATGGCGTGGAACAATCGATAATCGTTCAGATCCAGGCGATCGACGAGAGCGAGCGCCACGTCGGGTCCATCCACTTCAGCCACTACTACCGCACGATTCAGTGCCACCACCGGACTCGGCGCGATCGCCATGTGCTGGTCGTACAGGAAGAGGATCTGCCGCCAGTCCGTAGCCTCGACCGTTGGCGCGTCGCTGTGCACCGCGTTGATCGCCGCCTGGATCTGGTACGGGCCAGGCTCGTTGCGTGCGAGACACTGCCTAACGATCGAGTGACCCTCGGCGATGAGCCTGTGGTCCCACAGCCGCCGATCCTGGTCAGCCAGCAGCACGAGCGCGCCGTCCACGGTCGTGCGCGCCGCCCGGCGCGACTCGAGGAGCAGCATGAGCGCGAGAAGCCCGTACACCTCGGGCTCGTCAGGCAGGAGCTCCACGAGAAGACGACCAAGCCGGATGGCTTCGGCGCAGAGGTCCTCGCGGACGAGGCGTTCTCCCGAGCTCGCGGCATACCCCTCGTTGAAGATGAGATAGACCACGGCCAACACTGCTCGCAACCGACCAGCCAGCTCGGGTACGTTAGGCACCCGGTATGGGATGCGCGCGTCCCGGATCTTTCCCTTGGCGCGCACGAGCCGCTGCGCCATGGTCGCCTCGGGCACCAGGAACGCTCGCGCGATCTCGGGCGTCGTGAGCCCGCCGAGGAGACGCAGCGTGAGCGCCACTTGCCCACTCGTGCCGAGTGCGGGGTGGCAGCAGGTGAAGATCAGGCGCAGCTGGTCGTCGCGCACCGGGCCCTCCTCATCGTTCTCCGCTTCGGCGGGCGCGTGCAGCCGCAGCGCCTCGGCGTGACGGTCGTCGCGCGTCGACTCCCGACGAAACCGGTCGATCGCGCGGTTGCGAGCCGTCGTGATGATCCACGCCGCCGGGTTCGGCGGTACTCCGCTGTTCGGCCATCGCTCCACCGCTGCGGTGAACGCGTCCTGGACCGCTTCCTCGGCGGCATCAATGTCACCGCAGACGCGAACCAGAACAGACACGGCGCGACCATACTCCTCGCGGAACACGCGCTCGATGTCGGACGATGGCGCGCTGGGCACGGGGCGTGTCAGTGTGCTCCGTCGTCCTGGAACGGACGCACCTCCACCGGAAGCGTCGTCGCCTCCGCGAGCCGGCTTCCCCATTCCAGCGCGACGTCGAGATCGGGCACTCGGATGATCGTGAAGCCGCCGATATGCTCCTTGCTCTCCACGAACGGCCCATCGGTCACGAGCGTCTCGCCATCCTTCACGCGAACGACCGTCGCCGTGCTCGGCGGATGCAGGCCCCCGGCGAACACCCAGCTGCCCGACGCCTTGAGCTGGCGGTTCAATGCCGCGAGGTCCTCCATGATGGGGCCGAGCACTTCGGGCGGCGGGATCGGCCCGTCGGGCTGGTAGACGCTCAACAGGTACAGGGCCATGGTCGTGTCCTCGTTAGGCCAGGTCGTAGGTCGCGATGATCACGCCGGTGGTAGTCGGCACGCTTTCCGACAGCTTGAATTTCGCCATCGCTCCTTCGCCGAACAGGCGCTGCCCAGCCCCGAGGATCAGCGGGTGAACGAGCAGCACGAACTGATCGATCAGGTTGCATCGCACGAGCGACCTCACGAGCTGTCCGCTGCCGAGGATGGTGAGGTCGACGTCGGACTCCTCCTTGAGTGCAGCGACGGTCTCTTCGGCGTTTCCCTTGAGCAACGTCGAGTTCTTCCAGGGCAGCGGCTCCTTCAGCGTTCTCGAGACGACGTACTTCTGCGTGTTGTCGAGCACCTCGGAATACGGGTTGTCCGTGCGGCCGGGCCAGACCTTGAAGAAGTGTTCATAGGTATTACGACCGAACAAGAGCGCGCCACGCTTGGCCATCCCGCGGCTCATGATCTTCATCTTCACTTCGTCGTGGTACGGCATCGCCCAGCCACCGTATTTGAAGCCGTTTCTCGTATCCTCTTCCTTGCCACCCGGGGCCTGCATGACGCCGTCGAGCGTCACGTTGTTGGTCACGTTGATCTTGCGCATGAGCGTCTCCCTGAGTCTGGCGCCGGCGCGATGCCGGCGACCCAGCCTTTATACGAACGGCAGATGCGCGGATCGACATCAAGGGGTCAGAGCCCTTGATCCATGACCTTCAAGGGCTCTGACCCCTTGATCGGAACCTCGGGGCGTCAGAGATCTCGCTTTCAAGGGCTCTGACCCCTTGATTCCCCGAATTCAAGGGCTCTGACCCCTTGATCCCCCTTGATCGGCTTAGCGCCAGTCGAAGGTCGCCGACACGAGGCGACCGCGCCAATACGGCTGAGGTCCATCGGGGAGAATCCACGCCACGTCGCCGGAGGTCGGGATCATCATTTCCGCGATGCGCTCGTAGTCGCGGTGATGGCCAACCCACGGCGTGAGCACCGGCGTGCCCTTCACGTCACGATAGCGCATGGTCGACGTGCTCTCGACCTCACCGCGCGGGCCGAAGGTCACGTCGAGCGAGACTGTCGTCGGTCCGTCCTTCAGTGTCACGCGAGCGCTCGTGTCATCGATCGCCGACCACGACAGACCCTCCCTCGGCAGCAACGCGGTCGGAAGCCACACGGCCTCGGCGAGGAAGCGCTGGAGCGAAGCGGCGGCCATCTCCGGGGTGCCGTGCTGGTCCACGACCGGGATGACCCCGGCCGCAGCGGCACGCATGGCGCCCTCGCCGCCCACGTAACTGTCGCGTACGCGAACCGGCACGACTGGTATCATGGCGATCCGTGCGTCCCACACGAATCCCGGTGGCGTGACGCGGACGTCCTGTTCGGCCGTGAAGGGTGCCCACGCGTTAGGCCCGGCGGCGAACGTTCCAGTGAAGCGCAGATGGGCGCTGGCGATAATCCGCTGCCCCGGCGACAGGGCGAACGCGAAGTAGCGAGCTACCGGAGGCGGCAGGCCCTCGAGGCGACTGAAATCGAGCACCGACAATTCGGGAGAGCCGAGCGGCTCGGCCTCTTTCAGCCGAGCCACCAACCGAGTGGTTGCCCGGTTCCACGTCCACGAGCCTAACGCGACAGTGCCGCCGACGGCCGCAAGCCCAGCGGCCGCGGCCGTCGCTATTCGAGCGCTATTCCTCATGGTCTCACCCAACCCTCGCGACTCACTTCTTGTCGTTCGTGGTGAGGCGCAGGCCGCGCTGTAGGAACGTTGCCGGAAGTCACCGGGCGGCCTACCAGGGGAGTGCCGAATGCGCGTCGGGAGAAACGCGTACGTCCACCAACCACGAAGTCGCACCGCGAAACGGGATGACGCCGACGGCAGTCGCGATCCCCAGCAGCCAGCGTACGGCTTGGGTCAGGCTGCTCGATGCTACGCCACCGATGCCACCTCGGCAGGCCATGACGCGTTCGAGTCGCGTAGAGATCGCGCGCAGCTGCTGCTCATGGTGCTCGGGCTCGCGATCGCGTTCGCGATTTTGCCGCTCGTCACGGGGCTGCTGGGGGCGCTCGTGCTGCACGTCGCGACCGTTCGCGTGCACCGTCGCCTCACCACGTACCTGCCGCCTCCCGCAGCTGCGGTAGTCGTCGTCGTCGCGACCGCAGTGTTGATCCTCCTGCCGGCCGTGTGGCTGTTCGCGGTGGCGATCGACGGAGCGCCCGACGCGCTGCGACAGTTGCGCGAAACTCCCGCACTCGCGCGCATCACCGCGATGCGGGTCGGTGACGTCGACCTCGGCACGAGCCTGGCGCACGTGGAGGGAGCGATCGTTTCCTGGCTGTCGACCCAGGCGTTCCGCGTGCTCGGTGGCGCCGTGCGCGGAACGCTCAACGCGACAATCGCACTCTTCGGGCTCTACTTCCTGCTCTGTGCGCCGCCTCCGAGCTGGAGCCGTCTCGCGGCCCACCTGCCGTTCTCTCGCGACGGCGCCGATCTCGTCGTGCAGCGCTTCCGCCAGGTGACGGAAGCAACGCTGCTTGGCACGGCATTGACGGCTGCGCTGCAGGGCGCGATCGTCGCGATAGGCTTCGCGCTGACCGGCCTGAGCGACCCATGGTTTTGGGGGGTGATGACCGCGGTCGTGTCGGTGCTGCCGGTATTCGGGAGCGCGCTGATCTGGGTCCCAGGTACAATCGCGCTCGCCGCACACGGACGGTTCGGTGCCGCGTTCGTGCTCGGAGCGATCGGCGCGGTCGTGGCCAGCAACATCGACAACGTCATGCGACCACTAGTCAACCGCCGCGTGTCGAATCTGCATCCCATGGTCACGCTGGTGGGGGCACTTGCCGGAGCTGGCGTGCTGGGGCTGCCGGGGATCCTGCTCGGCCCGCTCGCGATCACGTACTTCTTCGAGCTCGCGGCACTCTACCAGCGCGAGTACCGGCCTCCCGATCGATCCGTGGCACCTAACGACTCGCTCGCAGCGCGTTCGCAATGACCGCGAGGTCGATGGCTTCCTGCAGCAGTGCACCGACCGTAGGAGCCACCGCACCCACCGCCGCCGCCACCATGGCGACCGCGCTCGCGCCAAGCCCCACGGCAATGCACTGACGTGCGATGTGCATGGTGCGCCGGCTGATTCGTACCGCTTCCACAACGCGTGACAGATCGTCGATGAGAATCACGACGTCGGCTGCCTCGGCGGTGATGCCGCCGCCGTGACCCGCCAGCGCGACGCCGACGGTCGCGGTGCTCAGTGCGGGCGCGTCGTTCGTCCCATCGCCCACCATCAGCACGGACTCGCCCCTGCATACCAGCTCGCGGACGACGGCAACTTTGCCTTCGGGCAGGAGATCGCCCTGCACCTCGACGAGACCGACGGCCGCGCCGACGGTACGCGCGTTCGCGGCGTGGTCGCCGGACAGCAGCATGATGCGCCGAAGGCCCATATCGGTGAGGTCGCGAAAGACGTCGGCCACCCCTGGCCGCAGCGCGTCGGCGTACTCGACGATCCCGGCGATGTCGCCATCGATCGCGACGTACGCGCGAAGGCCGGCGTCCTTTGGCTCCAGTGCGCCGAGCCGTGCTTCATCGATCGCTGTCTCGTCGAGCACGAATGACCGGGCGCCGACGACCACCCGATGGCCGCCGACCATACCTGTAACCCCACGGCCCGGCGACTCGAGGACATCGCTCGCGGCCGGCAGCGTCAGGCCCGTAGCGTCGGCCGCGTCCACGAGGGTGCGCGCCAGCAGATGTCCGGACGAACGCTCGACTGCCCCGGCCATCTGGAGCACGCAGCTCGCCGGCCGTCCGTCCGTCGGGATCACATGCCTGACGCGCGGCTGGCCGATCGTGATCGTGCCCGTCTTGTCGAAGACGGCGACGGTCGCGGTACCGAGCCGCTCGAGCGCCGTGCCGTGGCGCATGATGATGTGTCGACGCGCGGCTCGATTGATCCCACCGATCACCGCGACCGGTGTCGCGAGAATGAGCGGGCACGGCGTCGCGACGGCGAGTACGGCGAGCACCCGAAGCCAATCCCCGCTCGTGACATAGGCAATGAGGCAGACGGCAAGCGTCAGGGGCGTGAACCAGACGGCGTACCGATCGGCGACGCGCTGGAGCGGCGCCTTGCTCGCCTGAGCCGACCGCACGAGCGCTACGATGCGCGCGTACTGGCTCTCGCGGGCTGGCGCGAGTGCGCGGATGGTGAGCGCGCCGTCCAGGTTGGCGCTCCCGCTCATGAGCCGGGTGCCACGTGACGCGACGACGGGGAGCGGCTCGCCGGTGAGCATGGACACGTCGATGTGGGCGCTGCCGTCAAGGACGACGGCATCGCACGGTACGAGCTCGCCGGGGCGGACGAGCAGCACGTCGTTAGGCGTCACGTCGTCGACCGGTACGTCCTCGATCCTCCCGTCGCGGACACGGTGTGCGATACGAGGCGCCGCAGCCTCCAGCGCTCGCACGGCGTCGGACGCCCGCCCCTCGGCATACCGCTCGAGTGCCTCGCCGCCCGTCTGCATGACCACGATGACGAGGCCGACGAACGGCTGCCCGAGGAGCGCCGAAGCCACGATGGCGAGCGTCGCGACGACGTCCGCGGCGAGGTGTCCGCGGAGCGCGCCCTGCAGCGTGCGCCAGACCACAAGGCTGCCGGCAATGACCAGGCCGGCGTACCAGATGCTCCGGTCGTATCCGGCCCCCGGTGCGGCGGCGCGCGCGACGAGCCCCGCGCCGATGACGGTCGTGGCG
>Ga0075428_100010126_pt1 | contig 10475 bp, 8 predicted proteins | sample RhiMetdeltSRZDD2_FD_75291 | JGI IMG/M metagenome (GOLD analysis project Ga0075428, IMG submission 75291) | Populus rhizosphere microbial communities from Tennessee, USA - Rhizosphere MetaG P. deltoides SRZDD2 | ecosystem: Host-associated > Plants > Roots > Rhizosphere > Soil | place: USA... | reverse complement strand
ACCGCGGATTCGGACGCCGTGGACGCGGCCGCCGACGATGCGGCCGGGCCGTTCGACAACGTCTCCCGTGAGCAAGATAAGCGCCTCGTGCGCAAGCTGCTCGACGAGCTGCCGGTGCCGCGCGACCGGGAAATCCTGATCAAGACGTACCTCGAGGATCAGGATAAGAGCGCGATTTGCGAGGCGCTCGGGGTCGACTCCGCGCACTACAATCGCGTGCTGTTCCGGGCGAAGGAAAGATTTAGAGAGCTGCTAACTACCGCCGCTTCACAACGCGGCCTGAAATTGGTCGATAGCTGAGAGAATCGGGGACCCCGGGTCACTATACGGGTATGGATCGACAGTACATTCGCGAACACGGCGTCATAGAGCGGTATCTCAGGGGTGCCCTCACCGCCGATGAGGAGCAGGCCTTCGAGGAGGCTTATCTCGGCGACCCGGACCTCTTGGATCAAGTCCAAGCGGCGGAGCGGCTGCGCGACGGCATCAAGGAGCTCGGTAGGACTGGCCGTCTCGAGCAGCTGCGAGCGCCGGCGCGGTGGCGGCAATGGTTGGCATCGCCGCAATACGCCGTCGCGGCGTCCGTGCTTCTCGCGGTATCGCTGGGGTTCTCGGCGATGCTCTATGTCGAGAATGTCGACTTGCGGGGAACCGGCCTCTCGCAGACGTTCGAGAGAACGCGGCTCGTCAGACTCGAGGCATATCGAGGCAACAACAACGTCACGCCAATCTCGGCGCCCGAGACTGACGAACGGATCGTTTTCGCCTTGGACGCAGTGGCGTACGACACATATCGTGCCACTCTCTTGCGACGCGACGGCGACCAGTTCGAACGGATCTTGACGCGTGCCGACCTCGAAGCGGACGACGAAACGATCTTGGTCGGCGTGCCCGGCCGCGTCCTGCAGCCGGGGGCGTACGAAGTACTGCTCGAGGGCAGGATGAATGACTGGCCTGCCGACCGCTTCGAAGAGTTCACGCGAATGGACCTGAGGGTCCTTCCGCGAAACTGAGTCTAACGCCCTTATTTAGGTCTTGGATCTCCAAGTGAGATGAATCGCGGCGACGCGACACTCTCTGGCATGGACCAGAGAGTGCGCCGCCGCAAATGACAATCATCCTCTCCACCAGGCTCGCCATTCCGCCGCACCCCGCGTGCGGTGAGCACCTCTCACGGCACGTTCGTCTTGGCACGATCTTGCGGTTTCATGGGAACTATGTGAATGTCAAACGGTCCAGCATCTCCAACACGAACGAAGAACTCGATGCTGATCCGGATAACCGCGTTTTCACGTCCGGCTCAAGCACGAGTCATGTCCTCTATAAAGGGGGAGCTGAGTGAGCAGCGGCTTGGTCGCAGTGCTCGTAGATGCCCGTGGCTCGGTGCTGGCACTCCTCTGCGTTCCCGCCATCGCGTTCGGGCAGGCCGCTGCGCCCGCGGCGAGCGCCCCCACGACACTCAACTTGGGCGCCACGGTGACCGACGCGCAACGTGCCGACGAGATGCGCACGTATGGATTTCGCGCCGAGGCCGGGCGCACCTACTTGATCGAGATCGAACAACAATCTTCGCTCGATCTCGTCGTTACGGTGGAGAGCCCGGACGGCGCAAGCGAATCCTTCGACTCTCCGGTGCAACGCGAGGGCTCTGAGCTCGTCCTGCTCGAGCGTGCGCAACCAGGGGCTTACCGCGTGACGTTGCGCTCTGAGGAATACACCGGTGCCGCCGCAGCGAGTCATTGGATTCGCGTGTCCGAAGTTGGTCCCGCCGCCGATGCTCGCGAGCTCGCCGCGCTGCGGCTGATGTCGGAAGGCGCGGCTCGGAATCGCGAAGGCGGTGAAACCGCATGGATCGCAGCGACAAACAACTACATGGACGCGGCGCAGGTCTGGAAAGAGTTGATGCAGCCGAGACGCCAAGCGCAAGCGAAGTACTCAGCAGCGATGATTGCTTACTTGAACACCAAGGACCGCCCGCATGCGGTCGAATTGGCTGCTGAAGCTGCGAAGCTCTACTCCGATCTCGGCGACCCAGCGCGGGCGGCCAAAGCGAACTTTTTGCAAGGACAGGCGCTGATCGAAATCCCCGGGTCCACTGCGGATAAGGAAGCGCAGTACGAGCGCGCGCTGGCACTGTATGCACAAGCCGCGCCGGTTCAGGAGCAACTCGGCCGCATTTACGATTACGCGCGAACGACCAATGCGATCGCAGTCGTCTATTTCAACAGAAACGATTGGCGGACCGCGCGGCGCTATTTCACGGAAGCGGCGACGTCCTTTCGCAGTGTCAATGAATGGTCCGGCGAGCGAATTCCGGTCGGAAACTTGGCCGCCGTCGATTTCTATGAAGGCTACGTCGAAACGGCGATCCAAGAAACGGAACGCATGCTCGCGCTTTGGCCGCCCGGTGGCGACGCAAAACGCCGCGCCGACACGCTCGCGAATCTCGGCGGCATGCAGCGCGCGTTCGGCCGCTACGACGAAGCCGCGCGGTCGTTCTCCGATTCGTTCGCGGTTGGAGAGCAGATCGAGGACTCCTTCACCATCGGCAAGGCGCTGTTCGGACTCGGCGAGACGTACTACAGCATGGGAGAGCTCGAGCTCGCCGCCGAGTACTTGCACCAGGCGCTGCTGAAGCGGCGAGAGGCGAAGGACCAGCGCGGCGAGGCCGCCGTGCTGCGCTACCTCGGTAGCCTCGAATACAGTCAAGCCAACTACGCCGCGGCTTTGGATCTGCACCAGCAAGCGTTGCAACTCTCGACTTCGCCGACCGACAAGGGGCTCGTCGAGGTCCTCCTCGCTCAGGACCTCGCCGCGCTTGGCCGCTACGCGGAGGCCGCTCGGTACGCGAGCGACGTGCGCGACAGGGCCGAAGCCGAGGGCTCGCTTCAACTCCGGGCTGATGCGCTCGAGCAGCTCGGCCGCGTGCAGCTGGCCGATGCGCGCCCGCACGAGGCCGTGGAGTCTTTCGAGCATGCGCTCGAGATCTACTCCTCGCAGGGGCTGCACGGCGAGCAGGCGCTGGCGTTGAACGGTCTCGCGCTGTCTGCTCGAGCGACCGGCAACCTGCAGCGCGCCGTCGACTACGGCGAGCGAGCACTGTCGCACATCGAGAACGTGCGCGGCGACATCGCGGACCCGCATCTCCGGGCGTTCTACCTCGCCGCTCGGCGCGATTACTACGACCTCCAGATCGATCTCACGATGCAGCTTCAGGCGCCCTCAGACCATTCGCCGCGCTACGCCGAGGCAGCATTGGCGTTGAGCGAGCGAGCGCGCGCCAGATCGCTCGTCGATCTGCTGCGCGAGGCGCACGTCGAGCTTGACGAGCCTAACCCCGCGCTCGCAGCTCGGCGCGCACGACTTTATGCCTCACTCGGAGAGTTGCGTCGACAGCGCGACCAGCGACGCCTCTATGGAGCCAAGGGAGCCGCAGACGAGCCCCTCGAAACGATCGTGGGCGAACTCGCGCAGACCGAGAACGAACTGAATCTCCTCGACGCCGAGGCGCGCGCCGCCAACCCGAAGCGCGCCAGCTTGACAGCACCGCAGCCGTTGTCGGCGGCCGAGCTTCGTGCCGCGCTTGACGATGATTCCGCGTTGATCGAATACGCGCTCGGCGAAGAGACGAGTTACGTTTGGGTCGTCACACGCGAGGAAACCCGCGCGATTGCCCTCGCCGATCGCAAGACTATCGAGGAAGCCGCGAAGCGGGTGTACGCCGGACTACGCACTTCGAACAGCGATTCCACGCTGACGCAGGACGACCTTCGGCGGCTCGCCGATCTCGTTCTAAAGCCACTCGTGCCCCTGCCGACAAAGAACCGGCTATTGATCGTCGCCGACGGCGCGCTGCAGTACGTACCGTTCGCTGCGTTGCCAGTCATCGGTGCGGATGGTGCGGAGCAGCGGCTGCTGCAGACACGAGAGGTCGTAGGTCTACCGTCGCTATCCGTACTCGTGAGCCAACGGACCGGGGCCCAGCGCACACCTCCCTCGAAGACTGTCGCGGTTTTCGCGGACCCCGTGTTCGATCGAGCAGACCCGAGAGTCGCGTTCGCCGCCGCAACCGCGCCCGTCGTCAATTCCGCGCAAACGCAGCTCGCGACGAGATCGTCGGCGCTTGCGACCGGCAGACTCGAGCGCCTGCTGTTCTCAGCTCGAGAGGCGAAGGCGATCCAGGATTTGGTCCCCGCCAGCGAACGCTACGTGGCTGTCGGCTTTCAAGCCAGTCGCGAGACTCTTCTCAGCCTGCCCCTCGAGGACTACCGACTGATCCACTTCGCGACCCACGGCGTCATCGACACGCGCTATCCCGACCTATCGGGGCTGGCGCTGTCGGGAGTCGATTCCGCCGGCGCACCAACGCGCGGGCTCCTCGGACTCCCGGACATCTACGCGCTCGATTTGAACGCCGACCTGGTTGTCTTGAGCGCGTGCGAAACCGCGCTCGGCCGCGACATCCGCGGCGAAGGCTTGCTCGGGTTGACGCAGGGCTTTCTATATGCGGGCGCGAAAGGTGTCGTCGCGAGCCTCTGGCCCGTGGCCGACCCCGCGACGGCAGATCTCATGCAACGATTCTACGATCACATGCTACGAGAAAGGCTGCGGCCGGCCGACGCCTTGCGCCGCGCCCAGCTATCGATCGCGGCGGAGTCGCGTTGGAGAGATCCCCATTACTGGAGCGCGTTCGTATTGCTCGGAGATTGGCAATGAACGCGTCTCGCTTCGCAGTTTATTCACGCTGCTAACGCAGCCTAATAAGGAGAAGGCAAATGGCAAACGATAAGTGGTGGGGCAGGAAGGACTCGCTCTGGGGTGGCGAGACATTCACGTATAACAAAGAACGCGAGGATGAGACGCTCCACATCAAGAAGGGTGATAAGTTTCGCGTCGAGAAGAAAGGAGGCAGGCGCACGCTGACCCCTTACCCCGACAATCCAGGATCGTGGAAGAACTTTCACAGCGCGGAAAACCCCATCGAGCTGCATAGACACTATGACACGATTTACAAGCGCGCGTACTCGATGTGGGTGAGGGTCGCAGCGAATGCGGCGCCGGAGCAATTCTTCCTCGTCGAGGCGGAGGAACAGAACAACGTCGTGATTAAGATCACCGCATTCGCAAATGGTGGCGGCGAGGACGGCACCGTCAGCGTCGAACGGTAGCCGCGCCTAGGACCGGCCATGGGTGACACGGGTCGTCACCGGAGGGCGTTGGGCCGGCGGATCGTGCTGCTACAAGCGCCGCGGGGGGCACGGAAGCCTGTCCCGCTGCGCGACTCGAGCGGCGGAGCGTACCCGTACGGGTTCAGTTCACGGTTTCAGGACCGACCCAAAGCGGAACGCGCTACAGCTGGCGCGTTACTGCGGCGCGGCGAACACCTGCGCCCACAGCATGCGCAGGTCGCTCGCCGGCGCCGCGACGAACGCGACGCCCATCTCGCGGAAGTTCGACGACATGAGGTTCTCGCAGTGGCCGGGGCTGTCGATCCACGCTTGGACGACAGTCTCGGCGTCCGGCTGACCGGCCGCGACGTTTTCGCCGACGGAGCGCCATTTATAACCCGTGCGCGTCACGCGAACGCCGACCTCGCTGCCGTCGGAGCCGCGATGACCCATGTAATTGTGCGCCGCCATGTCGGCGGCTTGCGCGGCCGCGGCCTTGGTCAGAGTCGCGGATAAGGTCAGCGCGTGAGTCGCGCTCATCTTCTTCCGGCCGCAGCGGCGTTGGTGGGAGCGCGCCTCGTTGACGAGCGCGAGCACGCGCTGCGCGACGGTGCTCGCATCCTTTGCGGCGACCGGCTCGAAGCGTTCCGCCAGCACGATCCAGAACTGCTTGTCGCGAGCGTACGTGCCGATGGCGGTGTACGCAGCGTTGTTGACCTTGTCGCAGAAGCCGTCCGCGAGCACTTCGCGGATCGCCGCGTCGCCGCTGATGCCGCCGATGTTGATCGAAGTCGCGCTCGTCGCCTTGAACCCCGACTTGAGTAGCGACGCGTCGAGCTCGCTGCCGCGCGCAATGAGTCCCGCCGCTGCGTCGAGCACCGCGTCCTTCGCAACGCGAGTCGCAACCGGCGCCCGGCGCTTGCAGCCGCTCGCGCGGATGTCATTGACGACACCGGCGAGGTCGGCTTGCGCACCAAACGACCATAGAAGCAGTGCCGCTGTCGCGAGGATTACGTGAGTGTTTCGCATTGCCGCCTATCCTGCATGAAGTCGAGGTTCGCGGCGAGAATGGCTTAAGCTAGATGTGTGTCGACTCACAGAAACGTGCTGCTCTCGGCCTCCGGCGCTTCGTTGCTACTGGCGACGATTGCGGGCGCGGTCGGCAGTCACGCGCTTACGTTCGCGGACGCGCAAGCGCTGCGCAGCTTCGAGACGGCCGTGCAATTTCAATTCTTTCACGGCCTCGGCGTCATCGCGATCGTGCTCGTCGGACTTGCGGGCCGCGCCGGACACGTAAGAGCCGCGGCCGCGTGGCTGATGATCGTGGGCACGGTGCTCTTCTGCGGCAGCATCTACGCGCGCGCGCTCGGCATATCGCCCGGCATCGTCGCCGCGGCACCATACGGCGGCGTGGCATTCATGGTGGGATGGCTCGCGTTCGCGGCGAGCCCATGGATTGGAGGCAAGGACGCATGAACATCGGCATGGACGCATTTCGCTTACCGAACGGCACGCCCGTCTCGCGGCTCGGGCAGGGCGCTTGGCAGATCGGCGACGACCGGAGTAGTCGTGCCGCCGAGCAAAGCGCGTTGCGCACGGGGCTCGAGCTCGGCATGAATCTCATCGACACGGCGGAAATGTACGGCAACGGCCGCTCCGAGCAACTGGTCGCTGACGTCATCGCGGGCAAACGCGAGCAAGTCTATCTCGTCAGCAAAGTACTGCCCGAGAACGCGACGCGCGACGGCGCGGTCGAAGCTTGCGAGCAAAGCTTGAAGCGCCTGAAGACCGACTATCTCGACTTGTACCTGCTGCACTGGCGCGGCTCCGTGCCGTTCGAGGAAACGCTCGAAGCGTTCACGGCGCTGCACAAGCGCGGCTCGATTCGCCACTACGGCGTCAGCAACTTCGACGTTGCCGACCTCGAAGAAGCGCAAACACTGCCGGGCGGCAGCGACATCGCGACGAATCAAGTGCTCTTCAATCTCGAGCAGCGCGGCGTCGAGTGGGGGCTGCTGCCTTGGTGCCGCAAGCAGGCGATTCCGCTGATGGCGTACTCGCCGCTCGGCAGCGACTCTCGCCGGCTGCGCACGCATCCCGTGCTGAAGGCAATGGCTGCGCGCCTCGGCGCGTCGTCGTCGCGCATCGCGCTCGCGTGGCTGCTGCGGCAACCCGACGTCGTCGTGATCCCGAAGGCTTCGAGCGAAGCCCACGTGCGCGACAATCACGCCGCGCTTACGTTCGACATCTCGGCCGACGACCTCGAGAAGCTCGATCGCTCGTTTCCGCCGCCGAAGCGCCCCACGCCGCTCGCGATGATCTGACGTCGCGGCGCTTGTGCCGCGCGGCGCTAGAGGGGTGTGGCCGGAGCGCCGCCGGCCGGGGCGCCGCCGGCTGGAACTCGGTCGGCCGGAAGCTCGAACGTACCGTCGTCGGTAAAGCGGCGCGTGCCGAACACTCCGCCTTCGAGCTTGCCGCGCACCGTGTACTTAACTGCGCGCTGGTCTTGCGCGTTGTTGTTCACGAAGCCGAGCACCTGGCGCGCCATGCTCAAAGCCGAAATCGTCACGGGGATCTCGAGCACGGCCTCGCCGTAGCGCGGCACCGTGCCCATCGCAGCGCTGACGCCGCTCGCGAGCTTGCGACCGTTCAGATCGAGGTTGAGCGCCGCCCCCGAGTATTCGATGTCCGAGTCGTTCGGGTTCTGGATGCGCACGCGCACGGCGAGCCGCAGCTCGAGCCCTTCGCCCTGCAACGGCTCGATGCCTGCAACGTCGATGTTCAGGGGATCGCGGTTCGGCAACGCCGAGCACGCGCCGAGGGCCAACGAGCAGAGCAGCAATAGCGAGGCGGTTGTGCGCACAGCAGTCCCCCTGCGACGAGTCGCCAAAGAGACTAGCCGTAGGCGGAGACCGGCGCTATGGACCTTTCGGGCACGGCAGCGCCAACCCCAGCGACCGCGGGGCGCGCGCTACTTCTTGGCCTTGGCGCCGTGGCGCGCGAGCGCGCCGCGACAAATGCGCTCGCATAGCTCGGGAAAGCTGATGCCGACGGCCGCGGCGGCGCGCGGCAACAAGCTCGCTTCCGTAAGCCCGGGCAGCGTGTTGACCTCGAGGCACCAGAAGCCGCCGTCCTTGTCCATGCGGAAGTCGACGCGGCTGTAGACGTCGAGCTTCAGCGCGCGGTGCACGCGCAGCGCAAGATCTTGGATCTGCGCGGTCTGTTGTGGTGTGAGATCCGCCGGGAAAATCTCGTCGGCGCCGCCGGGCTGATACTTCGCCGCGTAGTCGAAGATCGGGCCGGTGTGGGAAATGATCTCGCCGACGGCGAGCGGCTTGCCCTCGAGCACGCCGACCGTGAGCTCGCGGCCATCGATGTAGCGCTCGAGCATGACTTGCGTGTCGTAGCGGCCCGCGAGCTCGAGCGCGGCGTCGAGCTGCGCCGGCGTGCGCACGAGCGTGAGCCCGACCGTCGAGCCCTGGCCGTTCGGCTTCACGATCAGCGGAAAGCCGAGCCGTTGCGCCGCACTAGAGCTCGAGACGGGCGCCATCACCCAAGCCGGCGTCGGCACGCCGGCGGCCAAGAAGAGCCGCTTCGCGACGTCTTTGTCCCAGCCGAGCGCGCTGCCGAGCTTGCCGCTGCCGGTGTACGGAATTCCGGCCAAGTCGAGCAGCGATTGCACGGTGCCGTCCTCGCCGCTGCCGCCGTGCATCGCAATAAACACGAGGTCGACGTCGGCGAGATCGGGGGCCGAGACGACGGTCGGCAAGCTCGAGACGGCCTGCTGATCGGGCGGGCGTGAATCGATCTTACCGGCGAACAAGCGTTGCTCGTCGGCGGCCGCGAGTCGCCCACGCCCCGAGTCGTACGCGATCACTTGATGACCGCGGCTCCGCAACGCGCCGACGACTTGTGAAGCGCTGGAGATCGAGACGTCGCGCTCCATGCTATCGCCCCCGAACAACACCGCGATCTTCAAGACGCCGGTCCTCCGCCTGAAAGCTCGCGATTGTACTCGAACGTTTTGGCCGCTTTCGCGAACGGGCGCTCGTTTCTGCCGGGTTATACTCCCGGCTCGAGAACCGAATCAGCGGAGGGGGACATGCGCTCTATCCGGCGCCTGACGCTCGTTTCTCTGGCGGCTGCAGCAATCGTCAGCGGTTGCGAGGGCGGCTCCTCGGACTCGCCCCAACCGATTACGTTCAGTCCACCCGCGGCTCCGACCGGAACGGGCTTCGTGGCGATGTACGCCCCGCCCGTCGACAACGTCCCCTACCCCAACGATCTCTATAACCCGACCGGCACGAAGCTCAACGTGCCGGTCAAGATCACGAGCCCGCTTAGCTCAGCGTTGAACACGCTCGACGGCTTCTCGACGACTTCCGTCATCAGCGCGCCGTTCAACGCGCCGCTCGATTCCGCGTCGCTGATCCCGTGGAACCCGCTGACGATGGGACCCATGGCCACCGCTGCGTCGATTGTCGTGCTGAACGCCACGGCCGGGACGCCGCTGCTGCCGGGCACCGACTACACGGTGCGCATCTCGACGGCCGCCGGCAGCGGCAACAGCGTCCTCGAGATCGTGCCGTTGAAGCCGCTCGCCCCGCGCACGCGCTACGCCTTCATCGTCACGAACCGCGTGCGCAGCACCGCGAACGTCGCGGCCGGCGCGGATCTCGTGTTCGGCGCCGTGCGCGACGCGCATCTCGCCGGGCTCACGAGCGTTCCGGGCCAGCCGGCGTTGACGCCGCTGTTCCCCGTGATCACGCCGCTGATCAACACGGCCGTCGCGCTCGGCATTCCCGGCAACAGCGTCGTCGTCGCCTGGAGCATGCTGACGCAGTCGACCACCGACGTGCTCGACGTCATCGACGCGACGACGGCGGCTCGCCCCTCGTTCCTCGCGTCGGCCGGAATCACGACGGCGCAGCTCGGGCCCGGCTTTCCGGGTATCGCGAGCATCTACACGGGCTACCTCGACATCGCGTACTACGGCGACCCGGCGAATCCGCTGACGAGCTTCTGGGTCAGCTCGTCGCTCGCGCCGCCAAACGTGCAGAACCCGACGCCGATTCCGCGCGTGCCGAACAAACGCATTCCGCTGCTCGCGACGCTGCCGAACAATCAACCGCAGCCGGCGGCCGGCTGGCCCGTCGTGATCTTCGTGCACGGCGTCACGCTGAATCGCACCGTCATGCTCGCGCTGGCCGACTCGTTCGCATCGGCCGGGTTCGCCGTCGTCGCGATCGATTTGCCGCTGCACGGCGTCACGGACACGACGAGCCCGTTCTACCAAGGACCGAATAG
>Ga0075428_100010120_pt1 | contig 10478 bp, 9 predicted proteins | sample RhiMetdeltSRZDD2_FD_75291 | JGI IMG/M metagenome (GOLD analysis project Ga0075428, IMG submission 75291) | Populus rhizosphere microbial communities from Tennessee, USA - Rhizosphere MetaG P. deltoides SRZDD2 | ecosystem: Host-associated > Plants > Roots > Rhizosphere > Soil | place: USA... | reverse complement strand
GAGCTCGTGCCGCAGGTTGTCGAGCACGGGCCGGCTGGTTTCGATCGCCGCCCTGACCAGCGCCGCCACGTCGAGCGGTTCCTTCTTCACCTCGATGACCCCGCGCGTAATGCGCGACACTTCGAGCAGATCATCGACCAGCCGGTTGAGGTGATGGACCTGGCGTTCCATCACGGCGCACGCCTGGCGCGTCAGCTCGTCATCAAACGCGCCGGACAGTTTCAGGATCTCGAGGCTGTTCAGGATCGGCGCCAGCGGATTGCGCAGCTCGTGACCGAGCGTGGCGAGGAATTCATCCTTGCGCCGATCCGCGGATCGCAGCGCCTGCTCGTTCTTCAACCGCTCGGTGAGGTGGCCGCGGATCTGATACTGGCGCGAGCGCGCGCGAATCGCCGTCTGCGCCGCGCTCAGCAGCGTCGTGACGCGCGTCGGCCGTTCGAGCAGCGTGACGTTGCCCAGCGTGCGCCACGCTTCGGCGGATTCCGGAGAATCGGCGCCCGGACGCGTGAGGATCAGGATCGGCAGGTCCGACCACGGCGGCTGGCGCGCCAGCCAGGCTGACAGCGGCGCCATCAGCACGCCCGACAGGTGCTCTTCAGCGATCAGCGTCGCCGCCGCGCCCTGGTTCAACTCGTGCACGAGCGCGTACAAATCCTTGCAGAGCTCGGTGGCGATGCCGGCGCCCTCCAACAGCTCGCGCGTGATCTCGCCGTCACGCGCCGTCGGCGCCATGCACAAGATGCGCGAGTCGCGTGCGCTCGCGTTCATTTCATGCGCCGATCGCCCGTGAACAGCGGCTCCGAAGTTCCCTCGTACACCGGCACGCCAGTGAGCACGCCGCGGAACTGGCGCAGCGCTTCGCCGACCTGGATGCGGCCGTCAGCCATGGCAAACTCGCGAATCGTGCGCTCGTGCACGCCGCCGCGTTTCTTGACCACGGAAATCGCCTGCCGGACTTCGCCTTTCGATTCGAAGTAGCGGAGCAGCAGCACCGCATCGGCGAGATAACTGGCGTCGATCGGCGCCTGCATCGGGCCGATGATGCCCTGGTGCGTGGCGATCAGCAGCGTCGCGACGCTCTGCTGTGAGAGGTACATCAGCAGTTCGTGCAGTTGAATGGCCAGGAACCGCTCTTCCGGCATCGCGTTCAGGTAACCATTCAGGCTGTCGATGACGACGACCTTGCTGTGGTCGCTCTCGACCGCTTCCCGAATCGAGTACATCAACTCGCCTGGAGAGAGCTCGGCCGGATCGATCTGGCGGACGGTGATCGCGCCGCTGTCGACATGCCGGCGGAGCGGTACGTTCAGGCCCTCGCAGCGTGAGAACAGCGTGTTCGGACTCTCGTCGAACGTGAAGATGATCGACTTCTCACCGCGCTCCGCGGCGGCGCAGCAAAACTGCGCGGCGATCGTCGACTTGCCCGTGCCCGCGCCGCCGACGATCAACGTGCTGGTGCCTTCCTCGATGCCGCCGCCCAGCAGGTCGTCGAGCTCCTTGATCTCGGACGCGAGTTTGCGCGACGTGCTCACCTGGCGGGATTCGGCGGCGATCAAGCGCGGAAAGACGACCAACCCGCCTCTCTTGATCAGGTAATCGTGAAAGCCGCCGCGGAATTCGCTGCCGCGATACTTGATCACCCGCAGTCGCCGCCGCTCCGCGCCGTATTCGGGACTGAGATGCTGCAGCAGGATGACGCCGTGCGCGATGCTCTGCACGTGCAGATCGTGATCGGTCGCCGTCATGTCATCGAGCAGCATCACCGTGCTGCCCTGGCCGGAAAAGAATTGCTTGAGCGCGAGGATCTGGCGCCGGTAACGAAGCGGATTGCCCGCGACCAGGCGGAGTTCGGACAGCGAATCGAAGACCACGCGCGACGGCTTGAGGCGATGGAAGTCCTCGAGAATCAGCTTGGTGGTCGCCGCGAGCTCGACCTCCGACGGGTGATACATCGTGTACTGCTCGTCGGACTCGAGCGCGCCTTTATCGGGCAGCAACTCACGGACATGGACGCCGCTGATGTCCCACCCGTGCGAAGCGGCGACGCTGTTCAATTCCTCAATGGTTTCTGAGAGCGTGACGTAGAGGCACGACTCTCCCTTCCTGGCGCCCTCGATGAGGAATTGCATGGCGAGGGTGGTCTTGCCGGAGCCGGGGACGCCTTCGATGAGATACAGGCGCCCGCGCGCGAGACCGCCGTTCAAGATATCGTCGAGACCGGCAATTCCGGTGGCCGCTATCTGAACTGGATTTCTGTTCGGATGAACCGCTCCCTGGCGTGGCATGACTCTCCCTAAAATCGCACCTCAACAACCCACCTCTACAACAGCGCCCACAAACCTACGGCGCGCCCCAAGTGATTTCCCCCACCCAGAGCACGCCGAGGTGACTTCCGCGCTGCACCATGCAACAGGTACGCCAGAGCTGATCTGTAATCGGATGTCACCCGCGGCACGAACCTCTGCCGTGTACAAAAAAAGCGGCGCCGGTCCCACACCGGCGCCGTAAGAGAGACAGACAGGCGCGCGATTACTTCTTGGCCGTCGTTTTCGAGTCGAGCATCACCGAGGTGGCGACGCGGCTCTTGCCTTCCGACTTGTAATGCACCTGGACCATCGAGCCGGCCGCGATGTTGTCGGCCTTCGTCGATCCGAGCGAGAACGTCATCTCGCCCCTGGTCGTTTTCAGCACGAGCTTGGTGGCGTCGATCGACTTGACGGTACCCTTGGCCGTCTTCTCGGTCGCCGCATGCGTGGCCGTCTTCGCCTGGGCCGCAAGCGTCGCCGCCGGTCCGGTGAACAACAGGCTCGCTGCCAGTGCCGCCGCGAGATATGTGCGCATGATTCAGACTCCTTTGAAAGGGATTACATCGCCTGCACCGCAAACCAACGTGAGCCGCACATTAATTCCCGTTAACGTGGCGGTTCGACCGACACGGCCGTGGCGATGTGACGGCCGCGATCGTCGTGATAGCGGATCGAGACGATGACCCCGGCGCGAATGGTGCCGTCGACATGCGTCGTCTCGGACAGCGCGATGGTGATGTCGCCGCGATGCTTGGGCCGCGACACGACGATCTCGGTCGGCGTGGCCGTCTTCACGACGCCGCGCGTGGCGTAGGTCTGCTCGCCGGGGGCACGCGGCGCGCTCAACGCCGCAACGGCGAGGAGCAACGCGGCCAGCCTGGAGTTCATGCCCGCTACTTTCTGAAAATCTGGGAATAGCCGCCGGCGACGAGCGCCGTGACGTCGGCCATGATGCGCGGCAGGCGAAGTCCGCCCGGATAGGCGAGGTAGTGGGGCTCCCATTCCGGGTGGAACTTCGCCTTGAACGCGCGCAGCCCCTGGAAGTTGTAAATCGCTTCGCCGTATTCGTAGACGAAGGCGCCGACCCGGTTCCACCACGACGCCACCGGCGACGCTTCGAATCCCGATAACGGCGCCATCCCGAGCACGAACTGGCGGTAGCCGTGGTGCTGTGCCCACTGCATCAGGTGCACGACCAGCGATTCCATGATTCCAGAGGGCGCGTCATGGCGGTGGCGCATCAAGTCCAGCGACAGCTCGCCGCGGCCGGCGCCCGGCCACATATTGGCGAACGCGATGATCGCGCCATCCTTCTCGACGATCGCGACGGGGAACCGCGCGACGTAGGCTTCGTCGAAAAACCCGAGCGAGAATCCTTTTTCCGAAGTCGATCGCCCCGCGAGCCAGTCGTCGGACACTTCGCGCAGCTCGCGGAGTCGCGCGACGACGTCCTCAGGCATCAGGACACGAAATGTCGCGCCCGCCTTTTCAACACGCTTGTACGCCTGCCGATGGCGATAGCCGGCATGATTCTCCAGCGTGAAATTCTGAAGATCGACACGCGCGGTCTCGCCGATCTTGACGAAGCGCAACCCGAAATCCGCATACAGGTGCAGCCGGGTCGCGCCGATCTCGTAAAACACCGGCGTGCCGCCCGCATCGTCACAGCGATTGAGGAAGAGCCGGATCAGATTGGTGTGTGTGGTCGGCGGACCTACCGGATCGCCGAGCACGACCCACGAGCGTCCTTGCACCGCGTACATCAGGAACGCCGTTCGCGCCTCGTTGAAGATCAGCGACTTGTCGCGCAGGAACACGAGCATCGGTGACGTGGCATGCTGCGCGGCGATGATGCGCGCCGCATCGTCGAGATCGGCGTCGCTCGGGACCGCAGACGCCTCGGCGTCGTCGCTGATGAACCGCCGCGTGGCGACGAGTATCAGCACGACTATCAACGGAGCCAGGAAATAGGCGGCGCGAAAGACGACCGGTGCCGGCAGCATCAGTGGACCTGCGCGTGGATCCAGTCGATCGCGTCCAACAACCGGCGATCGCACTCGCCGGTGTTGTTGCTGAATCGATGGTCCGATGCGTTGACGATCCACAAGCGCTTCGGCTCATGGGCGGCTGCCATCAGGCGCTCGATTTCGCGCAGCGGCACGAACTCGTCGCGATCCGAATGCACCGCGGCAATCGGCACCGGCGCTGCTTTGGCGATGAGGTCGCCGACGCTGAACGTCGGCTCGTTGGGAATGCCGTGGGTCACGAAGATCACGCTGTCGGTCCATCGCCACGCCAGCTCGTTGATGTCCGGAAGGCCGAGGCCGACCACACCCGCGATTTGGGGTTGCAGGCCGGGGTTGGTTGCCGCGAGCACGGACAGCCCCGCGCCCTCCGAGACACCGACGAGAATGGGCCGCTCAGTGGCGCCGGCGGCCGCGAAGTTGACCAGCGAGCGGAAATCGCCGCGCACATCGTCGGCGGTCAGCGTGCTGCGCTCGGTCGTGAAGCTTTCCAGGTAGGCCTTGACGTTGAAGCCGACCACGAAGAACCCGTGCGCGGCCAGCGTTTCGGCGAGGTGCGGGCCGAGGTGAATCCAGCCGCCGTCGCCGCTCGACACCACGACCGGCGGCGCGCCGCGGTGACCGTAGAGGTGCACCACTTGTGTTCGGCCACGGATAACAACAGGGACAGTGATGGACGACATGGTTGCTGCCGAGGCGGCGCCGGCCGTCAGTCCAATGAGCGTAAGTAGGAGAAGGAATCTGGTCACGGGCCGCTCGGCAGAATCATCGTGACCGCCGCGGCTGACGATTCGATGAGCGGACGATTAACTTTTGTTAATCAGATGGGAACGCAACCGAGACCGTAGTGCCGTGATTGGGCGCGCTGATGACGTTGATTTCAGCTCGATGCGCATCGGCAATCCATTTCGCCAACGCCAGCCCGATACCCGCGCCCTCGCTGCGGCGCGACTGCGCGGCATCGGCGCGGTAGAACGGCTCAAACACGCGGGGCAGTGCTTCAGGATCAATTCCGACACCGGTGTCCTCGATCGCGAGGACGGTGGCTTTCGCGATTGCCGCCACGCTGATCGTCACTCGACCGCCGGCCGGCGTGAACTTGATGGCGTTGTCGATCAGGATCAGCAGCAATCGCTCGAGCCAGCCGGCGTCGCCATTGACATGCAACCCTGCGGAAATATTCTTCGCGAGCGTGATGCCTTTCGCGTCGGCGAGCGCTTCGACCTGCTCGGCGACACGCGAGGCCACCGACGACAGATCAACGCGCGATGTGGCGACCGACAATTCGCCGGCCTCCGCGCGCGCCAGCATCAGGATCTGGTTGATCAAGCGCGCCAGCCGGTCGTATTCGTCGATCTGGCTTGCCAGCCGCTCGCGCGCGCCCTCGGCGGTCACCGGCGTCGTCAGTGCCATCTCCGCTTCACCGCGCAGGATGGCGAGCGGCGTGCGCAGCTCGTGCGCGACGGCGGCGCTGAACTGCCGCATGTCGTTGACTGATCGCTCGAGCCGGGCCAGCGCCTGGTTGAAGGCGTCGGCAAGCTGATCGAGCTCATCGCGCGTGCCGCGCACCGGCAGCCGCGCCTGCAGGTTCCGGATGTCGATCGCGGTCGCCTCGCCGGTCAACCGCCGCAGCGGCGCCAATGCCAGGCCCGAAAACGCAAATCCCATCAGCGCGGCGATGATCACGCCGAACAGCGTCCGCACGGCGAGCACGCGGTCGAACTCGACCAGCGATGCGTCGAGGCGATCGAGCAGCGTGCCGACCTGCACGAGGTACACGCCGTCTGCCGTCGTGATCACCGTGCTCGTCAACCGCAGGCGGCCGCGATCGGTCTGCACATCATGAATGCCGGGCGAGCCGCGAAACTCGATCACTTCATTTGGCGTGTACTTGAGGCCGAGCGATTCGAGGCCTGATGATTGCCGCAGCAGCTGTCCGCTGTTCGCGTCGTAGACCTGGTAATACCGGGTCGCGTCGACGATGAACGTGGCTTCTTCCGCGTCGCTAGCGTCGTAGGCGAGATCAACACTGCGGTGGTTGAAACGCAAGTAGCCATGTAGCGCGCGCGCCTTGTCTTCGAGATCCGCTGTCACAGAACTATCGAGCTGCCGCTTGAGGGCCGCGTGATACGCCCAGCCAACCGCCGTCAGGATCACCGACAACACCACGGCGTAGAGCAGCGTCAGCGAGGTGCGCAGCGGCAGCGGCTTCAAGGTGCTCTCTAGGCCGGTTGATCAGTAAGCATGTAGCCGACGCCGCGTACGGTGTGAATCAGCGGCGCGGGCGCGCCCTTGTCGATCTTGTTGCGCAGCGAATTGATGTGGACCTCGACGACGTTGCTGATGCTGTCGAAGTGGATGTCCCAGACGTGCTCGATGATGTGCGAGCGCGTCACCGGCCGGTCGCAGTGATGCGCGAGGAATTCGAGCAGCGCGTATTCCTTCGGCTTCAATTCGATGGTCTTGCCGCCTCGCGTCACCTTGCGGCGGACGGTATCGATTTCGAGATCGCCGACGCGCAATCGCGTTTCGCGCGGCTTGCCGCGACGCAGCAGCGCGCGGATGCGCGCCGACAGTTCGGCCACGACGAACGGCTTGGCCATGTAGTCATCGGCGCCGGCGTTGAGTCCGGCGACGCGCTCTTCAGGCGAGGCCTGTGCGCTGAGGATGATCACCGGCAGCTCGGGCTTTTTGGCCCGGATGTCGCGCAGCACCTGGAAGCCCGATCGCCCCGGCAGCATCAGGTCGAGCACGACGCAGTCGTAGTCGATGATGCCCGCCTGCGCGCCGGCATCGTCGCCGTCGGGAAGGACGTCGACGGCGTAGCCGTCCTGCTCGAGGGCGGACTGGATGAACGATGCGACTTTCTTTTCGTCTTCGACGACCAGGATGCGCATGATGCGACGCTTCCATTAATGCACTGAATCACGTGTATCATCAAATGTTCGGAGACACTGAGTTGCCCAACATCCTGCAGCGCCTTCCGGTCGGAGAGAAAGTCGGCATCGCGTTTTCAGGCGGCCTCGACACCAGCGCCGCGCTTCACTGGATGCGCGAGAAGGGCGCGATTCCGTACGCCTACACCGCGAACCTCGGTCAGCCCGACGAGTCGGACTACGACGAGATTCCCCGGAAGGCGATGGCCTATGGCGCCGAGAAGGCGCGCCTGATCGAGTGCCGCGAAGCGCTCGTCGCTGAAGGCCTGGCCGCGCTGCAGTGCGGCGCGTTTCACATTTCGACAGCGGGGCAGACGTATTTCAATACGACGCCGCTTGGGCGCGCGGTCACCGGCACGATGCTCGTCGCCGCGATGCGCGACGACGACGTCAACATCTGGGGCGACGGCTCGACGTACAAGGGCAACGACATCGAGCGCTTTTATCGTTACGGCCTGCTCGCGAATCCGAATCTCCGCATCTACAAGCCGTGGCTCGATCAGCAGTTCATCGACGAGCTCGGCGGCCGCAAGGAAATGTCGGAATACATGCTCGCGCATGGCTTCCAGTACAAGATGAGCGTCGAGAAGGCCTACTCGACCGACTCCAACATCCTCGGCGCGACGCACGAAGCGAAGGACCTCGAATTCCTCAACAAGGGCATCACGATCGTCCAGCCGATCATGGGCACTGCCTTCTGGCGCGACGAGGTCAGCGTGAAGAGCGAGACGGTCAGCATTCGTTTCGAAGAAGGCCATCCGATTGCGTTGAACGGAAAGACCTTCGCGACCGCGCTCGAGATGTTCATGGAAGCGAACAAGATCGGCGGACGTCACGGCCTCGGCATGAGCGATCAGATCGAGAATCGCATCATCGAGGCGAAGAGCCGCGGCATTTACGAAGCGCCCGGTCTCGCGTTGCTGTTCATCGCCTACGAGCGTCTCATCACCGGCATCCACAACGAAGACACGATCGAGCAATACCGCAACAACGGCCGTCGTCTCGGTCGACTGCTGTATCAGGGCCGCTGGTTCGATTCGCAGTCGCTGATGCTGCGTGAGCAGGCGCAGCGCTGGGTGGCGCGCCCGATCGCCGGTGAGGTCACGCTCGAATTGCGGCGCGGCAACGATTACTCGATTCTCAACACCGAGAGCCCCAACCTGACATACAAGCCGGAGCGCCTGACGATGGAGAAGGGCGAGGAAGTGTTCTTCACGCCGCAGGATCGCATCGGGCAATTGACGATGAGGAATCTCGACATCATCGACACGCGCGACAAGCTGAAGATCTACACGCAGAGCGGATTGCTGAAACCCTCACCCGCGAGCGGTCTGCCTGAGCTTCCTGCGGCCGAGCACGAAAAGAAAAAATCGGGGTAGTATTCGCGCGTGCGACTGGCTCTATTTGTCGTAGCAGCGATGCTGGCGACTGACCAGCTACCTCAACGCGATCGCACCGCACCGTCTCCAGGCAGTGGAACCGTGCGTGGCACGGTCACTTCCTCCACGAACGGCGCCCCTCTTCATCGCGTTCAAATCACCCTGAGCGGCGGCACGCAGCCGATTCCTCCAGCGGTCACCGACACACGCGGTGAATTCGAGATCCCCAACGTGCCCGCGGGCGTTTACACGGTCACGGCGCGGCGATCCGGATATCTCGCGATGCAATACGGCCAGCGCGGCAGCGAACGCGGCCGTCCGGTATCCGTCGCGGCCGGTGAAGTCGTGCGTCGAATTGATTTCTCGCTCGTGCGAGGCGCCGTCATCGCGGGCACGATCAGCGACGACGTCGGGATGGAATACCCGGGTGTTCGCGTGGACGCGCTCGAATTCAGGTACATGCGTGGCCGCCGGATTCCGGTGACCGCGGCGACGACGACCACCAACGATCTTGGTCAGTACCGGCTCTCCAATCTTTCGCCCGGGTCCTATCTCATTCGCGCGTCGGCGATGGATACCTGGATGAACAACGAAGGCACCGCCAGCTTCACGTTTGTGCCGACGTACTACCCCGGAGTGAACGCGTTGAGCGACAGCGAGACGATTACTGTCGCTGCGTCGCAGGAAATGGCGAGCCTGAACTTTGCGCTCAGGCCCGGCCGGACGGCGCGCATCATCGGCAGCTATGAGTCGACGAATGCGCCGGTCGGTGGCCAGGCGATCAGCCTGTCGCTGACCGGGAGGACGATCGGTAACGCGGTCGCGTTCAACGCCGGTGCCGGCTCGACGCGAACCGATCAAAATGGCGCGTTCGAATTTCGCAATCTTGCCCCCGGTGAGTACACGGTGTCGACCGGCGGCGAGAAGGATCGCGGCACCGTGACCGTGATTCTGTCCGAAGGTGATGAGCGCACGGTGGTCATCGGCCCGCGGCAGCAGACGCTCGTGCCTGGAAGTGTTCGCGTTGAATCGGATCAGCCGCCGCGGTTTGCCTTGACGAGACTTCGCGTCGTCTCGATCGCGGCCGACCCTGATTACATTCCGCCGTTCACGTTCGCTCCAACCACAAGCAACGTCGCCGCGGATGGGACGTTTCGATATGCGGATCTCGTCGGCGCGTATCTGTTCCGGCTCGAAGGGTTGCCCGACGACTGGGTGCTGTCCGGAGTCGCGATGAACGGAAACGATCTCACTGACGTTCCGTTGGATCTTGGTCCCGGCCGCCCAGCCAGAGGGCCCTTGCAGCTCACCATCACGAACAGGGCAGCGACTCTCACGGGAAAGGTGGCTGATGCTGACGATCGTCCGGCGCCGGACGCGACGATTCTTGTGTTTGCCGCCGACCCGTCGCGCTGGACGGCGGCGTCGCGCTTCATCAAGGTCGCGCGCCCGCGATCTGACGGGCAGTTCACGGTCAGCGGCCTGATCCCGGGACGCTATCTCGCGGTGGCGCGTTCGTCGATCGTCGAAGGGCAATGGGAAGATCCTGTCTTCCTGAAGTCGCTCGTCGATTCAGCCGCACCATTCGAAGCGCGCCTCGAAGAGCCGGCGACGCTCGACCTCAGAATGACGAGGCCACGATGAGAATCGCAGCCCTGATGGTTGTCGCATCGGTGAGCGTTGCCGCTCAGCCACAGACAATCCGCCTGAAGGCGGATGCCCCACAGTCTGATCGGCCGGCCGAGATCCACGGGCGCGTCATCGCGGCCGACGACGGACGGCCGCTTGTTCGCGCGCGCATCGCGTTGCTCTCCGCGGCGGCACCCGGCCGAC
>Ga0075428_100010119_pt1 | contig 10478 bp, 10 predicted proteins | sample RhiMetdeltSRZDD2_FD_75291 | JGI IMG/M metagenome (GOLD analysis project Ga0075428, IMG submission 75291) | Populus rhizosphere microbial communities from Tennessee, USA - Rhizosphere MetaG P. deltoides SRZDD2 | ecosystem: Host-associated > Plants > Roots > Rhizosphere > Soil | place: USA... | reverse complement strand
CGTATTCGCCGAGCGCCGACGTCCGACCTGGCTGGGCGTCAGACACGACGACGCGATGGCCGGCGACCACGGCGATCGCCGCCCAGCCCGTCGAGACCGCGCCCGTCCAGGCCACCGACCGACCGGGCCGCCAGTCCGGGCTGGGGACGCTGCTCGTGGTCGCGCTCCTTTCGGCGATGCTCGCGTCCGGCGGCACGTTCCTCGGGCTCTCGAGCGCCGGCCTGCTCAACGGACGCGGCGGCGGCGCGAACAACCCGGTTGACAGTGCCCGCGCCAGCGGCCAGCCGGTGACCATCGACGAGTCGTCGGCGGTCATCGATGCGGCGGCGAAGGTCGGCCCGGCGGTCGTCCGGATCCTCGTCGGCGGCGTGAACCCGGACGTGACCGGCGAGATCCCGACGGAGGGCATCGGCTCGGGGCTCATCTATGACGCGGACGGCTGGATCCTGACGAACCGCCACGTCGTCCGCGATTCCAGCGGCCAGCTGGCCGACAGCCTCACGGTCGAGCTGAAGGACGGCCGTCGGTTCGATGGCCGGATCTACGGCGTCGACACCCTCACCGACCTCGCGATCGTGAAGATCGACGTCGATACGGACCTCCCGACCGCGGCGATCGGCTTCTCGTCTGAGCTCAAGGTCGGGCAGCTCGCGATTGCCATCGGCAGCCCGCTCGGGACCTACTCGAACACGGTGACGAGCGGCATCATCTCGGCGACCGGGCGAACGGTCGACGTTGACGGCACGACCCGGCTGACGAACCTCATCCAGACCGATGCCGCGATCAACCCCGGCAACAGCGGCGGCCCGCTCATCGATGCGGCCGGCAACGTCATCGGCATCAACACGGCCGTGGCGCGCGACTCGAACGGCATCGGCTTCGCGATCCCGATCGACCTCGCCCGCCCGATCATGCAGCAGGCCCTCGCCGGCGAGGAGCTGAGCCGGCCGTACATCGGCATCCGGTACGAGGCGATCAACGTCCAGGTCAAGGAGCGCGAGCACCTGTCCGTGGACAAGGGCGCGCTCATCGGGCCCTCGCAGAACGCGGCGGGCGAGACGCTGCCGGGCATCATCCCGGACGGCCCGGCCGAGAAGGCCGGCCTCAAGGAAGGCGACATCGTGGTCGCGATCAACGACCGGACGATCGACACGGAGCACCCGCTGGACGCCACGCTGGCGGGCTTTGCGCCTGGCCAGACCGTCGACCTGCACATCCTGCGCGACGGTGCATCGCTGGTCATCAAGGTCACGCTGGGGACGCGGCCGCCGACGCTGACCCCCTAGTCGGCGCTCAGCGTCGGGTCCGCCGGGCCGCCTCCGATCATCCGCCGCCACAGCCTCGCCAGGCGGCGGACGCCGGGCTCGACCGCGTGATCGGCGATCGCGCCGTAGCCGAACACGAGCGCCCCGCGGCCGTCCGGGGCGCCGCCGCTTCCGGGTGACACGCCGCCGATGCCGATCCCGACCCCCGCCGCGGCGGCCACGAGGGCATCTGAATCGATGCCGGGCGGCAGCCAGGTCAGGATGTGAAGCCCGGCGGCGGCGCCCTCGGGCTTGAGCTCCGGCAGGTGGCGGGCCAGCGTCGCGATCAGGTGGTCGCGGCGGTGGCGGTAGATCGGCCGCATCCGCCGCAGGTGGCGATCCAGGTCGCCGCGGGCGATGAAGTCGGCGAACGCCAGCTGGTCGATGACCGGTGAGCCATGGTCGAGGATCTTCTTGAGCGCCGTGATCCTGTCGGCCATCGATTGCGGAGCGGCGAACCAGCCGAGCCGCAGCCCCGGAGCGAGCAGCTTGCTCGCCGAACCGGTGTAGATCACGCGCTCCGGTCGCAGGCCCTGCAACGCGCCGATCGGCTGGCGGTCGTAGCGGTACTCCGCGTCGTAGTCGTCCTCGATGATCATCGCGCCCCGACGGTCGGCCCAGGCGAGGAGGGCGGCGCGTCGATCCGGGGACAGCACGCGACCGGTCGGGTACTGGTGCGCGGGCGTGACGAGCACGGCGCCGACCCGGGCGCGGTTCAGCCGGTCGACGCGCAGGCCGTCGCCATCGACCGGGATGTCGACGACGTCCAAACCCGCGGTCGAGATGATCGTTCGCGCGTCGCCGAGCGTCGGGTCCTCGACGCCGAACCGGCGGACGCCCAACCCGCGCATCACCGACGCGACCAGGTACAACCCCTGGCCGAAGCCCGAGGTGATGACCATGCCATCCGGGTGGATGGCCGTGCCACGGGCGCGGTTCAGGTGGGCCGCGAGCTCGCTCCTGAGCTCCGGCAGGCCACGCCCGTCGAGGTAGGTCAGCTGGGCGGCCGGCGCGCTGCCGAGTGACCGGCGAACGGCCCGAACCCAGGCCTCCCGCGGGAATGCCTCGAGATCCGGGCGTCCGGGCTGGAAGTCGAATTCGAACGTTTGCGCCGCCGCCGCCGACCGCGGCGCCGCGACGCGGATCGGGCGGCGGGCGACCCGAGTCTTGCCGCCTGGGCGGCTCGAGACATAGCCCTCCGCAGCGAGCTGCTCGTAGGCCTCGACCACGAGGCCACGAGAGACCCGCAACTCGCGCGCCAGGACGCGCGTCGAGGGCAGCGCGGAGCCGGCCCTGAGCCGGCCTTCGCGGACCGCGTCGCGCAGCGAACGCTCGAGCTGGCGGTGCATCGACTCTGAGGCGTCTCGATCGATCGTGATGAGCAAATCGGGTGCGGAACTGGTCCTCGCTCTTGGCATCGAAGCGGACCTTATCAGAGGACCAGGTCTCAGGCATGATTCGGCCTGTCAACCGAAGACGGAAGACACAGATCGGAGCCTCATCTCATGGAACTCATCGTCGTCGTCAGCGCCATCTTCAGCGGGCTTGCGGGCTTTGGCGTCCTCGCCGCTCGGTACGGGTTCGACTCTCGCGAGACCATCGACCAGGACCCCGGCCGGACCTTCACCCCGCGTTTCGTCTAGTGGCAGCCAGCCTCGAGCCCGCCGCCTGGCGGGCCTTCGAAGCCGCCGCTCCCGACCTCGCCGCCGAAGGGCGGACGCTCCTCCAACGAGAGGGTCGGGACGGCGGCTTTCTCGTGACCGTCCGCGGAGATGCGGCGCCCCGGATCCATCCGGTCAGCGTCGGGATCGTGAACGGCGGCCTCTATGTCTTCGTCCTGCCGTCGGCGAAGCGCACGGACCTCGAGCAGGACGGCCGCTTCGCCTTCCACGCTCACCTCGATCCCAACGTGCCCGGTGAGTTCTCCATCCGCGGTCGCGCCAGCCTCGTCGAGGACCGGGCGACCCGTGACACGGTCGCCGCTGCCTGGCCCTTCGAACCCGACGACACGTACGCGCTGTTCGAGCTTGGGATCCTGACCGCGGTCGTCGGTCGTCGCGCCTCCGCCGACGATTGGCCGCCGGCCTACGAGACCTGGTCCGCCGCACGAGCCTAGGTCCGCGACCGGCGAATCTCCACGCTCGCGTGATCGAGCGGCGCGACGAGCTTCACCTCCGGCTTCCGAACCCGGACGACGACGCCGGCGACGGCCGGGAACCGCGCCATGACCTCGCCCGCAATCCTCCCGGCGAGCGTCTCGATCAGATCGACCGACGGGCCGCCCACGACCTTCGCCACGACCTTCGCAACCAGGCCGTAGTCGGCCGTCAGGTCGAGGTCGTCGGATCGCCCGGCCGGCGCGAGATCCAGCTCCAGCTCGACGTCGACCTCGAATCGCTGCGCGGTCGTCTTCTCATGGGCATGGACGCCGTGCTTCGCGTCGAAACGCAGGTTCGTGATGATCACCCGATCGGTCATCGCCGGTCGCCCTCGCCGGGCCAGGTCCCACGGACGATCGCGTCGGCCATCCGTGCGACGCGGACGTTCGGGCGCACGTCATGCACGCGGACGATGTCGGCGCCGGCCGCAACGGCGAGGGCGGTGGTCGCGAGCGTGGCTTCGAGCCGCTGGCCGGCCGGCAGGTCGAGAACCTTTCCGAGCGTGCTCTTCCGTGACGTCCCGAGGAGGATCGGGCGGCCCAGCAGCCGCAGCGCGCCCAGGTCGCGCAGCAGCGCGAGGTTGTGCTCGGGCGCCTTGCCGAAGCCGAAGCCCGGGTCGACGACGATGTCGGTCCACCGGACGCCCACGCGGACCGCGCGCTCGATGGCCCGCTGGAGGTCGGCCAGGATCTCCGGGATGAGGTTCGTGTAGCGGGCCTCGCCGCGATTGTGCATGAGCACGACGGGGACACCGCGCTCCCCGGCGAGCTCGGCCAGACGCCCGTCCTCCGCGACGCCCCAGGTGTCGTTGACGACGTCCGCGCCGGCGTCGAGTGCTGCCGCCGCGACCGCCGGCTTCGTCGTGTCGATCGAGATCGGCGTATCTGGCAGCGCTCGCCGCAGCTCGGTGATGACCGGCACGACGCGTCGCGCTTCCTCGTCCGCGGGAACGTCCTCGTGGCCGGGACGGGTGGACTCACCGCCAACGTCGAGGATGTCCGCGCCCTCGGCGACCATGTCCCGGCCCAGCGCGACCGCCGCCGCGACCGCGTCCCCGCCGGCCGCGAGGAGGCCGTCGCCGGAGAACGAATCCGGGGTGACGTTGAGGATGCCCATGACGTACGTCCGCGAGCCCCAGTCGAATGTGCGAGCGCCGAGGCGCGTCGAGCCGAGCGGGCCGGGCAGTCCCGTCGTCGCGCCCGAGGGCACGGCGAACGATGGCGTCGCGGCACCTCCGCCGGCGCGCTCGTCTGCGCGCACGACGCCGACGTTCGGTTTGCGTTCCTGGGTCATCGAAGCTGGGGCTCCTCCGGGTCCTCGAGCAGCGGGTCGTGGACGAGTCTTGCACGGACGTGGCCAACGAGATAGAGGGAGCCGGCGACGACCACCGGACCTGGCGCCGTGTCGAGCGCGCGGGCCAGCGCTGCGTCAGGGTCCTCGACAGCGGTGACGTCGGTGGCCAGCCCGCGGCGAGCAGCCGCCGCCTGCCAGCGTGCGGCCAGCGCATGGGCCGGCAGCGCTCGTTCGAGGTCGAGCGCCGTGCAGATCACCCGCGCGCCGGCAAGGGCCGTTGATCCGAGCACCGCGTCGGCGATCCCGTCAACGTCCTTGTCCGCCATCGTCGCGACGACGAGCGTCAGCGGTGCCGTTGGATCGGCCTCGCCGTCGCGGCCGCGCAGAAACGCTCGCAGATCGTCAAGCGCTTCGCCGAGCGCGGCCGCGCCGGCGGGGTTGTGGGCACCGTCGAGCAGGACGTCACGACCGTCGACCGTAACGAGCTCCAGGCGACCCGGCCACGTCGCCGCCTCGTAGCCGGCTCGGCGCGCGTCATCTGGAACGGTCGCGATGCCGGCCTCGGCCAGCGCGTCCAGCGTGGCCTCGGCCACGGCGACGTTTGCCGCCTGATGCCTGCCACGCAGGCCAACCCGCGTCCGACCGAGCCGTGGCAGCTGGACGACGATCCCGTCGCGGTCGACGCCGACCAGCGGCCCCGCGCGCACCTCGGTCAGCGGCACGCCCAGCCGCCGTGCCCGGCGCCGGATCACCGGCAGCGCCTCGTTCGTTGCCCCGGTCACGGCGAGGTCGCCGCGCACGATGATCGCGGCCTTCTCGCGCGCGATGAGCGGGATCGTTGCGCCGAGACGATCCATGTGGTCGAGATCGACGTTCGTGACCACCGCGACTCCGCCGTCCCAGGCATGGGTTGCATCGAGCCGCCCGCCGAGCCCGACTTCGACGACCGCGAGATCCACCGCGGAGTCGGCGAACCAGCGGTAGATCATCGCGGTCAGGAGCTCGAACTCCGTGGGCTCGCCGAGCCGCCGGGAGACGCGATCCGCGAGCGGCAGGACCGCCTCGACGAGCGCCGCGAACGTGCGCCCGTCGATCGGCCGGCCGCCGATCTGGAGACGCTCCCGATACGAGACCAGGTGCGGCTTCGGGGTCTCGCCGGCCCGGTAGCCGGCAGCGCGCAGCGCGCTGCCGACGAGGGCGAGCACGCTGCCCTTGCCGTTCGTGCCCGCGACCAGGGCCCCGCGGAAGGCCTGCTCCGGATGCCCAAGCTCCCGCAGCAGCGCTCTCGTGCGCCCAAGACCCAGCCGGATCCCGAAGCGGCCGCGGTCCGTCAGCGCCTCAACGGCGGCCGCGTACGTCAGCACGGCATCAGTCCCTGATTCCTGCCCAGCCGCCGGCTCAGCCGCGGCCGCCCTAGCCGTGCTGACTTGTCAGGTCTTCCTCGTAGAAGACGCACTGATTGAAGCGCGGCGAGAGGCAGACGTCGTTGACATAGCCCTGCTCGAGGTGGACGCCGCCGCGAAGCTGGCAGCGCGAGATCGTCGACTCCTGGCGAACGAGCGCCTTGAGCAGGTGCGGCGCCTGGATTGGGATGGCGCCTCGCGTACCGGTCATGAAGAAGTGCGGGCAGACGTTCCGCCGCAGGTTCGGAAAGCCGAAGCCTGGCGGTACCCGCGAGGGCGCCTGCCGAGGACCGAGGCCGGGTGGCGGTCCTGGATACGGCGCGATCGGGCCGGGCGGATTGACGGGGAGCGGCGACGCTACGGAGCGTGCGATCGGGGCCAGGCCGAACGGTGGGCGTCCATCCGGTCGGGCCGGTCGCCCCGTCTTGGGATCGCGCGCCTGCAACCTCTCCCCTTCTCTACGGCGAAACGGCTCACCCCGCTCCGCTCCGATCCAAAGCGTACATCGCACGACCACGAATCCGCGAAGGCTGGTGCATCCATGCGACGATATGCCCCGATGACCTCGCGCCGCTCGGATCGGTCGTCTCACGTCCGCCCCCGCCCACCGTCCGGACGGCGTCCCGAACCGAAGAAGATCCCGCTCAAGACCCCGCAGCGCTATCGCTCGACCGCTCTCCGGCACGAACGGGCGCAGCGCGGGCTGCCGTTTCCGGCGCGCGTCCTTCTCGGTGTCGCCGTCGCCGCGCTCGGGATCGTCGTCTTCGCGGCCGCCACCGGCGGCATCGGTGCCCTCGTCGGCGTGCTCGGCCACTCGTTCAGCGGCTTCTTCAACACCATCCTCGCGACGCCGTCGCCATCGCCGACGGCGGTGCTCGTCGCGGACTCGCCGCTGATCAAACCGCCGACCGAGCCGTACACGAACAGCCCGACGATCGACCTCGAGATGACGCTCCCGAACGACATCGTCGGTGATCCGAGCGCCGAGGTCCGCGTCTACCTCGCGCTCGAGGGCCTGTCGCCAGCGCCCATCGACCAGAAGCCGGTCGGGGCAACGCCGACGATGATCTTTCCCGTCACGCTGACCCCCGGTCGCAACGACTTCACCGCGACGATCATCGATGGCGACACCGAGTCCGAGGCGTCGCCGATCGTCACGTTCATCCTCGACACGGAGCCGCCACCGATCCACATCACATCACCCGCCGAGGGTGCGACGGTGAACGCCGACACCGTCGCCATCCAGGGCACGACGCAGGGCCGCTCGTCGATCGGTGCGCACAACGAGGCGAACGGCTTCTCCATCGTCGGCTCGGCCGAGTCCGACGGCACGTTCGCGATCAGCCTGCCGCTCGAGCCTGGTCCGAATGCCGTCCGGATCACGGTCACGGATCCGGCCGGAAATGTCGCGGAAGCGGTGCTCAACTCCGTCCGCGGCTCCGGCACCCTGGCCGCAGCGCTGTCGGCGTCGGCGTACCGGATCTCGGCCGCGCGCCTGCCGGCAACCATCCAGCTTGCGGTCCTCGTGACGAACCCGGACGGCCAGCCCCTTGCCGGCGCATCCGTCACGTTCAGCCTGACGGTACCCGGCATCCCGCCGATCACGTTCGACGCGACGACGGGCGGCGACGGCCGCGCGGCCTTCTCGACGACTCTGCCGAAGGACGTCACGCCCGGAGCCGGTCAGGCAACTGTCCTCGTCACGACCACGGAATTCGGGGCGACGTCCGACCAGGTCAACATCACGATCGTTCCCTGACCGCCGCCGCGCGGCGGCCATGACGACGCGCCGAGTCGCAGCTACCATCGAGGCCGTGACGCTGTGGCGCTGTCCGCATTGCGCCACCCCGCAGCCGGAGACCTCGCGCTGCTGGGTCTGCAAGCGTTCCTCGACGAGCTGCGGCACGTGCCGCAACTTCCGGCACTCCGTCGCGCTTCAATTCGGCTACTGCGGGCTGGATCGTCGGCGGCTGCCGCTCCTTGGAGATGAGATCCGGCCGTGCTGGGAAGCTGCCGAGGTCGCGGCGGACGCAGAGGCGGAACCAGGCACGCGCACGCCGGCGCTCGCTCGCACGTTCGATTTCGTGCCGCTGGACGAGGCGCTGCCGGCCGCTGTCGGCAGCCCCCGGCCGGACAGCCGGACCCTCTGGGGCGACGCTACGGACAGGTAATCGAGGCCGGTGGGTCCTCGAACGTCAGATTGATCGGCGTGCCGAAGGGCCGGTTCACGCCCGGCAGCGGGTCCTGGGCGACGACCTTCCCGGTCGTCGGCCCGCTCGTGGTCCCAAGGGTGAACCCGTCGCCGGTGATCGCAGCCGTCGCCTCGGCCAGCGTCATGCACAGGTAGTTGCCCACGTTGCGAGGGCCCGGCGTCGGGGGTGGGGTCGGCTCTGGGGTCGGCGGCGGTGTCGGCTGCGGGGTCGGCGTCGGAGTTGGTGTCGGCGAGGGGCTCGCGGACGGCTCCGGACCCTTCGAGATGACGTAGTCGATCCCGATGCCCGTCGTGGCCGTGAGTCCGGCGCGAGGGTCCTGGTCGATTACCGACCCGATCGGAATCAGCGGATGGAACTCCTCGGTCCGGTTGCCCGCGACGAATCCGGCCTGGACGATCAGCGTCAGGGCCTCGGATTCGGTCTTCAGGTGGAGGTCTGGCACGATCGCGGTCTGGGCGCCCTGGGCGAGCGTCAGCTTGATCGTCGAGCCGAGGTCGGCGTTCTCTCCGGCGGCCGGATCCTGGCTGAGCACGGTGTCGACCGGCTTGTCGGATTGCTCGAAGGCCGTGCGCTCGACCTGCAGGCCGACAGCTTCGGCCGCGCGCTCCGCGTCATCGAACGTCATGTCGACGAGGTTCGGGACCTCGACCTGGTCCGGTCCGGGTGTCTCGGATGGGCCACCACCGGCTAGGAACTGGAACGCGAGATAGCCGGCGACGGCGAGGATCGCCAGCGCGAGGATCGCCGAGATCCAGAGCCAGCGATTGCCGCGGCTGTCGTCGTCGTCATCACGGACGACGCGATAGCGCGATGACGTGCTGACCCCGGAATCGGCGTACGCGTCGTCGGCATAGGGGACGCGCGGGACGTTCGGACGCGCGATCGCCTCGGCCACCGTGGCCGGGCCGGACGGCCCGGGAACCCCGCCCGGAGCGCCGGCGGCCCGCAGTGCCGAGCTCGCGCCTGCCGCGCCGATCGCTGCGCCTTCCTCGGCGCCGAGCGCCGCGCCGGCAACCGCGCTGATCCCGGTGGCCCCTGCGGCGACGCCTCCGGCAGCCGCTGCGGCGCGGTCCTCGGCGATGAACCGCTCGAGGGCTTCGACCATCGCCATGGCGTTCGCGAAGCGATCCTCGGGCTTCTGGGCGAGCGCCTTGCGGTCGATCGCCTCGAGCACCGGAGGGATGCCGGATCTGACCGAGGACGGACTCGGTACCGGGCCGGTCAGGCGCGCGGTCGCGATCGCGGCGGCGGTGTCGCCCTCCCATGGCCGCCGCCCTGTGAGCAGCTCGTAGAGGACGATCCCGAGGCTGTAGATATCGGACGGTGGGCCGGCCGGTTCGCCACGCGCCTGCTCGGGGCTGAAGTAGTGGACGGAGCCGATCGTCGTGCCGGGCAGCGTGAACTGCGCCTCCGCGAGCGCGCGGGCGATGCCGAAGTCGGTGACCTTCGCACGGCCCTCGCGCGTGACGAGGACGTTCCCCGGCTTGATATCGCGATGGATCAGGCCGTTGTCATGGGCGGCGGCAATCGCGCGTCCGATCTCGGCCGCGAGCCGGGCCGCCTGGCGCGGTGGCAGCGGCCCGCTGCGGCGGACGATCGAGGCGAGATCCTCGCCGTCGACGAGCTCCATGACGATGTACGGCCCCGCCTCGTCGGTGCCGTAGTCGTAGACCGCGACGACGCTCGGGTGGTTGAGCGACGCAGCCGACTGCGCTTCCTGGCGGAAGCGGGCGAAGAAGTCAGGGTCGCGCCCGTACTCTGGCCGGAGGAGCTTGACCGCGACATCGCGTTCGAGCTGGCTGTCCCGGGCCCGGTAGACCGTGGCCATGCCGCCCTGGCCGAGCAGCTCGATGAGCCGGTACCGACCGCCAAGGACGGTCCCGATGTCCGTCAAGCAGGTTCTCCGAAGGGTGTTTTCGCCTGTCCGCAGGCGGGGGCGCAAGGCGCCGCCCGACCGCCGGGCATCGTACCGTACGACGCCTCGCCTCCCGGGAGCGTGACGCTGGCGGAGGCCTAGGGAGCGAGCTCCTGGAGGTGCTTTCGAAGCTCGCCCTCGAGCTCAGGCCGCGCCAGGGCCAGGTCGATCGTCGCCTTCAGCCAGCCCAT
>Ga0075428_100010118_pt1 | contig 10478 bp, 14 predicted proteins | sample RhiMetdeltSRZDD2_FD_75291 | JGI IMG/M metagenome (GOLD analysis project Ga0075428, IMG submission 75291) | Populus rhizosphere microbial communities from Tennessee, USA - Rhizosphere MetaG P. deltoides SRZDD2 | ecosystem: Host-associated > Plants > Roots > Rhizosphere > Soil | place: USA... | reverse complement strand
CCGTGGATACGCCGGCAATGGTTTTATCCTCACCTCTGGTGACAATAACGTCGCCTATAACAATGTGTTGTGGGGGAATAACGGCACAGCTATTTCTGTCAACTATAGTTGCAACAACTGTGCCGTCTACAATAATACCGTCGTGAGCAATGGGACCACGGGGAATGGCTATGGCATTGAGGTGGATAATAGCTCCGGGGTGATCGTCCGGAACAACATCTCGTACAAGAATGGCAATGGGTCCGTCGGACAGCAACTGGTCGATTGGGCGGGCAATCTCACGCAGGACCATAACCTCCTGGCGACGAATCCCAACTTTAGCAACGAGGGGGGGCATGACTATACGCTCCAGCCCGGGAGCCCGGCCATTGATCAGGGCGTCGCGGTCGCCATGGTCACCACGGACCAGGCGGGCACGGCTCGTCCCCAACCGGCGGGCGGCGCCTACGATATTGGCGCCTATGAGCGGGCGCAAGGCACGCCGCCCCCCGTCACCCTCACGGCGTATTATACCGACAAGAATGGGCTGGGGGGGCCGTGTAACAACAGTAACAGTGGGGCCATTAACCAGCCCGTGTGTACGATTCAAGCGGGCATCGGCAAGCTGACGGCAGGGAGCACCCTCTATATTCGCGCCGGCACGTACAATGAAACCATCAATCCAGCGGCCTATACCTTACCCACAGGCACCGCGGCGAACCCCATCGTCATTGCCGGGTATCAAAATGAGGCCGTCACCATTACCAATGGGATCGTTCTCCAAGACAATGTGAACAGCTCTGTCGTCGCCTATCTCATCTTTGACCATTTGACGGTCCGCAATAATGGGGACCCGGCCTTTCGGGTCGGGGGCAATTCCCACCACATTAAGATTCAGAATAGTGATCTCCAAACCTTTGCGACCTCCCAAACCCAGCAGAATGCACCCAACATCGTGCAGATTACGCAGACAGCGTGGTACAACGAAGTCATCAACTGTGACGTCCATGATGCACCAGTCGCTTTTGACCTTGGTGTCACCCTTGGCCACTATGGGTTCTATGTGGGTGGCCAGTACAACATCTATGATGGCAACCGCATCTACAATAATACGGGGTATGGCATAAATCTCTTCCAGTCAGGGAGCTCACAAGTCAGCAACAATATCGTTCGGAACAATACCCTCTATGGCAACTGCTACGATGATGGCAATCGAGGCAATGGTGCGAACGCTATCATTATTGGCTCTGGGTCTAATAACCTGCTCTACAATAATGTGATTTATAATAACACGTGTACCGGGACTGGTGCCGCCGTATCCGTAGGCTACACGAATGGTGGCACCGGCAATGCTATTTACAATAACACCATTTACAAGAACAATGGCCCCGGCATCCAGATTGATGCGACCGCTCCAGGGACCATCGTGAAAAACAATATCGTCTATGACAACGGCGGTCCACCCATTCAAGATGACGCCAGTAACACCGTCAAATCCAATAATCTCACGACGGACCCCAAATTTCGGGATGCCGCCGCGGGGGACTTTCAACTCCAGCCCCAGTCCCCGGCCATTAATAACGGGGCCCCGTTGGCCGAGGTGCCCACCGATAAGGCGGGGGTCACCCGTCCCCAACCGGCGAACGGCAACTATGATATTGGCGCCTATGAGTTTGTGCAGGGCGGACCGACGCCCCCCTCCGGCAATCCCATCTATGTCCGGAAAACGGCGGGCAGTCCGAGCAATGATTGTAGCGCCGCGGAAGACCCCGCGCATGCGAAACAAACCATCGCGGATGCCTGCCAGTGTATGACCATTCCCGGTAAGGTGATGCTGATTGAGGGCAACGGCAATGTGTACGACGAAGAACTCGACACCGTGACCTGTCCCCTGACCGGGGGCAATGGGCCCTCCTATGATACGGCGACCCGGCTGGAAGGCTACGGGACGACCCTCCCGATCCTGCAATCCCCCGTCGCGACCAGCGGCATTACCCTCTATCTGCGCAGCACGCAGGATCACTACCTGCATTTTAAAAAGCTCGTTGTCGATGCGGCCTTCCGGGCCGGGAACGCGCTCATCGTGAATAGTACGGCGCACCATGTCCGCTTTGAGCAACTCTCGTTCACCGGCAGCCCGTTTGAAAATGCGCTCCTGATTGGGGCGTCCAACATTGAGATGATTGACGTGTTTTCGAGCGGCGCCGGCACCAATGGCCTGGGACTAGCGCAGGGCTTTACGAACTTTCTGTGCCACCGATGCCACCTTTTTAGTAATGGCGCCAAGGGCTTAGAGGTGCGCGACGCCGGGACGCGGACCAACATTACCGTGCGGGAAAGCGAAAGTCGCAACAATACCGGGGACGGCGTGGACCTGGGGGCGAGTACGGGGACGCTCCTGCAAAATCTCCTCGTACACTCCAACGGCGGCATGGGCATTCGGATCCGTGGGGGGTCGCAGAGTACGCGCGTCTACAACAGCACGGTCTATAGTAATACCGGGAACGGCATTCAGTGTGATGCGCCGGCGACCAGTACCGAGATTACCAATAATATTGCGTACAATAATGCCGGGGGTGGGGCCAATAACATTGTCAATAATTGTACCGCGAACGTCTCCACGAATCTCACGACGAACCCCCTGTTTGTGAATCCCCCGACGGATTTAAAGCTCCAGGACGGCTCGGATGGCATCAACCGGGGGACGAATCTGCCCAGCGTGACCGTGGACTATGACGGCAACCCGCGCCCGCTCGGGCCGTACGATATCGGCGCCTATGAGCGCGATCAGGGCACCCCGTCGCTGCCGCCCGGGCCCGGCATTCTGCGGGTCTCCACGACCAACCGGCGCTATATGGAAAATCCCGCAGGCGAGCTCGTCTATCTCACGGGCGCCTATAGTTGGAACTTTGCCTCCACGATGCCGGACGCCGAGGTGACGGCGTATCTCAATTATGTGGCCGCGCATAATCAGAATTACATCCGGGCGCCCAGTCAGGACTATAGTGGCACCGCCCAAAGCACCAGCTACTTTACCGTTCTGGCCGCCCGCGTCCAGCAGGCGGCGTCCCTGGGGATTTATGTCGGGGTGAACGTTTTTCCCTTGACCTCGGCGCCCTTTAATAGCCAGAGTTTTAACGACGCGTATGCGCGCGCCCTCGTCCGCGCGGTGGGGAGTCAGCCCAATGTCCTCTACGAAATCGGCAATGAACTCAATACCGTCGCCTTGGATGGGGGGAACCTCGGCTCGTTTGTCGCCAGTATGGTCACCGCCATTAACAATGAACAAGCGCTGCAAGGCTTTACGCCCCGCCGTATGGTCGGTATCAGTGACTTCTTGGGCGAAGGGGTCATTGCGGTGTCGTCCCCGGTCGTGACGTTTCTCCTCAACAGCGCCGCGGACTTTATTGGACCGGGCTTTAGTGCTGTGGGGACCGATGCCTGTGATCCCCTGCCGGATTATGCCGGGCAAAAGGTCATTATTGTCGATTCTGACCATATTACTCCGTACCACTGCGACCATACCTGGGTCTGGAAAAGCCTCATGCTGGGGGCGAATCCGTCCGTCCTCGATGGCAATGCGTTTTACCCTGATAAGGTGGTGCCGGATAATCCGGACGATACCGTCGGGGCCGCCCTGACCTTTGATGCCAAAGAGCGCATGGGGGATACCCGGACGTACGCGCTCAAACTGCGTCTCGGCCAGGCCGTCCCGCATCCGGAGCTCGCCTCCACGGGCTATGCGCTCGCCTGGCCGAACAATGAATACCTCGTCTATCAGCCAACGACCGGCGCCTTTACCGTGCAACTCCCCGCGGGGCCCTATACCGTCGAGTGGTTTGATCCCACGGCGCGCACGACCACGACCACGACCACGACGGTCGCCAGCGCGGGCGCGATCAGCTTTACGAGTCCGCTCGATCCCTCGCATGATGCCGTGCTGTTCCTCAAGACCGGGACGGCGCCGCCGCCGGAGCCGGACGTAACGGCCTTCCAGCAGGATGGGACGCAGGCTGAGAGCTTTTTTTAAGCGGGGTCCCCGATGGCGACACAACCTCCCGTCCCTCCTGCGCGCAACGGCGAGAGCATCAATTTGGCGATTGGGGGTAAGAGCATTGGCATCCAAGCCGGCAACCTGATCCCGATTCTCCTCTTGCTCGGGGGCATCGTGGGCGGCTACCTCATTTTCATTGCCCTCGATCGCCGCATTACGAGCCTCATCGAGGGCCAGGAGCGGGTGTTGACCGCCACCGCCACCTACCGGGTGGCCCTCCAGGACGCGCTGGCACATCAGCAAGCGACGATTGTGGAGCACGCGACGCAGGCCGAGGCCCTCCTCCTCGCCATGGACCAGGCCCACAAGCTAGCAGCGACGCAGGCCATTGTCGCGGTGCAAGGCATGCTACGGATTCATGAATTCAACCAGTTCCAGGAGCCGAATCAGCGCGTGCCGCTCGATCTGCCCCTGGAGCTCTTCGGCAAGCCCAAGCCCTAGGAGGCGCCGTGGCAGACGATATCCAGGTACAGAGCCAGGGCAGCGGCGGCAATGGCTTTAGCGTCGACTTGAAACAGCGTAGCCTAGGGATTACTGGGCCCATCGTCATTCCTGTGATCTGCCTCCTCCTGCTGGGGGTCATGGGGTGGATACGGACTAAAGACCTGAACGAGAATTTGAAGGCCTTGGGGGCACGCCAAGAGCAAATCCGCACGGAACTCCGGGAGCAAAATGCGCTGACGACCGCCCAGACGGAAGCTTTACGGGGCGAGTTGCGGGAACAAAACGCTCTCGTGCATGCGCAAAGCGAGGAGTTCAGGAATGAGTTTCGTCTTCAAAACCGCACCATGGCGGACCAGGCCGTGACCGCGCAGCAGGCCCTGGCGGTGCAGATGCAAGGCTTGGCCGAGCGCTTAGAGATACTGTCGTATAATCTGGACAAACCCCCGGGCGAGCGCCTGCCGCTCAGTCTCTCGCCGTCGCAGGTGCCCCATGCCCCGCCCGAGCGCGGACGCTAGGAGGAGACGGCTACCTATGGGATTGCTGTTACTTATCGTGTGCCTCGTGCTGCTCTTTGGCGGGCTCCCCACCTGGGGGTATCACCAATACGGCTATGCGCCGAGCGGCGTGGTGCTCCTGGTCATCATCATCCTTGCCGTCCTGCTCCTCACGGGGAGGCTCTAACGGCCTTCCCACGGCCTACCTCGTTTTTGCCCCCTGGTGTATCCGCCACGCCATGGTCTCTCGTCCCCCTTCTCCAGACACGGACCAGTTAGCGCTTGTGGTCGTGCGTGCGCTGGAGTTCGTGTGCGGCCTGCATGAGCGGTTGGCGCAAGGCGGCGCGAATTTCCTGAAAGGCCTCTGCGGGATGGGCGCTCTGGAGGGCTTCAAGCCAGGCCTCTTCCACGAGCGGGTCTCGACTCCAGGCATCATAGAGGACGGCAAGGAGCACGGCGCGGGTGGCCTCGGGAAGACGGTGAAACTCCTCCTCGGAGACATCGAGCAACGACAACAATAAACTGGAAGCCATACCTGCCCTCCTCTACAGGATGTTCAGGGTCGTGGCCCTGGTTGCGAGCAGCGTCTGTAAGCGCGTGAGTAGCTCCGGAAACCGGGATGGATCATCGAGGACGGCGGCGGCGAGCCAGCTCGTGTCCCGGTCATATTTGAGGGCCCAGAGGAGCGCTTCGCCCAAAGCGCGCTGTGTGTCGGGGGCAAGGGCGGCTTGCTCATCCTCGCGCAGGAGGAGTAAGTGGCCGGCCGCTTCGGCGGCCTCGGTGAGGGCATAGGAGGCTTTGCCTAGCGCTGCGGCAGGTGGCACGAGGCGCGGAGCCAGTGTGAGCAGCGGCGCGGCAAGGGCATACGCGAGTACGGTGCGCCGACTAGGGCGCAAACATTCCTCTTCCATACGATCCTCTTCCATACGATTCCTTTGTCTTGACGTGGCAGGAGTGCCGTGGCAAAATATCGCTATGGAACTTTGCTAGTATAGCGCTTTTTTGGAGGACGCTCATGCAAAAAAAGGTGTCGCTGTATCTCGATGACGATCTCTGGCACGGCTTGCGCCTGGGTTGTGTGCAGCGGCGCACATCTATGAGTGCCGAGTTCCGGCAGCTCGTCACGGAGTTGCTCGCCCGGTGGCGTGAGGAGGCGCCAACGCTGCCCCCCTTCGGGACGGCCGAACTGCCGACCCCCAGACCTGACATGAGAAAGGACCGACGCCATGCCTGAACTCATCCCGTTCCATTTTGGCAACCATGAAGTCCGCGTCGAGGTGGATAGCCACAACGATCTATGGTGGGTTGCGAAAGATGTCTGTGACATCTTAGGGCTCGACCAGATCAATCGTGTCATGGCGCGTCTGAAGCCGGCAGAAAAGGGGGATACTCGAATTATGACCCCTGGCGGCATACAGACCATGCGGACCGTGAATGAGTCCGGGCTCTATCGCCTTATTTTTCGTAGCGACAAACCGGAAGCTGAACGTTTTCAATCGTGGGTCTTTGAGGAGGTATTGCCCCAAATCCGCAAGACTGGCACGTATGCAGCCCCGGCGGTCCCCCAGGTCAAAAACCCTGCCCATCAGCTGCTCATTGATACCGTGGTCCGCCTCGATGCCGTCGAGCAACAGGCGCTCGCCGCCGAACAGCGGGCCGAGCAGGCGAACGCGAATGCCCTCCGCGCTTTAGAGACCCAGCTGTTTTTTACCGTGGCAGAGTATGTCTATGTTCACCATCTAGGACATCAAATTCCCGAAGACGCGTATCGAGCCTGTAGCGATCATTTACGCACGTACTGTCTTGACCACGCCATCCCGTTTCGCAGAACGGCCGTGGGCGGGAAACGCTGGGACGACGAGTATAGCTTTCACACCAATGTCTACACCGAAGCTTTGCCCGGCTGGCTGAAGCGCCGCTTTGCCCAAACCCATTTCCAGGTCCTGCGCCTGACGCCCGAAAGGCCAGAGCAGAGTTAGGCGCCTCTGTAGCCTCCTCAGAAAGAATCGAAGCCATGCGCATACGCACCCATCTCCATATCCCGGCTGAAAGGAGTGCAACGATGGGGCTCTTTTGCCAACTCCTGTCTCGCGCGGAGTTGCTGGAACTCGGCGCAACGCCCCTCGCACACCTGCGTGCTGCGGCGACCTCCCCAGAAAGGAACGGTGTGATGACCAATATCGACCGAAACCTGCTAAATGCCCTTACGACCCAACTCTGTGATAGCCTCGACGCCCTGACGGATGCGCTGCACGAGGTGGGTGCCGAACTGCGGGCGATCCAGGAAACCCCGCCGATGCCTTGGACGGCGAAAGAGCACGTGCTCGTGCCCCCGCCACCGCTGCCGGGTCCCTCGTTGTGAGTCGCTGGCGCCTTGCTGCCGCCGCCTTTGTCCTCTATGCCATCGGGCAAGGCGTCGCCGTGCAATCCCATGCCTTGTGGTATCTCCTCCTGGGGCAGGACGGCGGCTGGAGCCGCGCCACGCTGGCCGTGGGGACGACGCTCTTTCACCTCGCCGCGGCCGGCATGGGCGTCCTGGTCGGCCTCTGGGTTGATGCGCACCAGGGCCGGGCGCCGCTGGTCTCGGGCGCGTTCTGGCTGGGGCTCGGCTGCCTCGGTCTAGCCCTCGCGCCCTGGCTAGGGGTCGTCTATGCGGGCTTTGCCTGTCTAGGGCTGGGCTTTGCCTGTGTGGGGCCGGTGCTCGTCGGCAAGCTGCTCGCGGCCCACGTCCCGGCCACCGACCGCACCGCCGCCATGATCCTGGCCACGAGCGGCACGCAAGTAGGGCTCCTCCTCGCCCCGGCGAGTACGTGGCTGGCGCTGCACGGAGGTCGGACCATGTTCGGGCTGGTGCTGGCAGTATGCGCGCTGGTGGTACTGCCTCTGAGGTCGCTCCTGCGGACGCAGGCGCATGCCCCTGCGTCCGTCCCGCTCGACGGGCCAGGAGCGGCACCCATGACCCTCACGCAGGCAAAGCGCCAGGGGGCATACTGGCGCCTTGCTGCGAGTGTGTTCCTCGTCGTCCTGGCACAAGCCGGGTATGCGGCGCATAGTGTGCTCATTTACGGGTCGCTCACCGACCTCGCCACCGGGGCACAGCTCCTCGCCCTCTCGGCGGCGTGTGGCGTAGGGACGCGTCTGTGGCTGTGCCTGAAGCCCCCGGCCTGGTCGCCGCCGACGCTCGCCGCCGTGATCTACGTTCTGGAGGCGGTGGGGCTGGCGCTCCTCGCCTGGGGCGTCGCGCTGCCCGGGGCGATGCTCTTTGGTGCGTGTGCGACACTGACGCTGATGCTCGAACCGCTGCTCGCCGCCTACCTCTGCGGCGCGCACGCCTACGGGACGCTGTACGGCCCGATCTATGCGGGGAGCCGCGTCGCGGCGGCGCTGGGCGCCCTGGTGTACGGGGTGGGATATACTGGCACGGGGAGCTATACGCCCGTGCTGTGGGTGATGGCGGGGGGACTCGTGCTGGCGAGTGGACTGATCCGGGCGCTGACGCCGCTCACCGCACCGCGGGCGTCGTCCCGGTGGCCGCCTCCTCGGCCCGGCGCCGCAGCTCGGTCTCCCAGACACTGATAGCCTCGCGGTAGCGCAGGCGGCAGTCCCCGCAGACCACGTAGGCCCACCAGCCGCTCTGGCTCAGGGTCGCACAGTGGGCATGGGCCAGGTCGTGGGCGTGCTGCGCCGGGTGCCTGGCGGGGCAGAAGGATGGCACCTTTCTTCTCCTAAAGAGGGCTGGAGAGACAGGGGCAGGTCGCCTGTACCAGGGCTTCCTGGAACACGGTCGCATACCCGGCAATCTGCTCCGCGCAGTCCAGGCCGTTGACGACGCGCCGGGCCTGGACATAGTCGCACTGGCCGTCATCAATATAGTCGCTCACGCTCACCCCGGTAAAGTCTCCATCCAGCATACCCTCGTACAGAATCTCGGCGGCGCAGGTCGGCTCCAGGGCACAGTCCGGGCGCTCCACTAAGGGCAGGCCGAGCTTCGCCTGCTGGTAGGCGTAGTTCTGTTTCCAGGTCAATTGAACATAGCCTCTTCCAAAATATACCTCTCCGGTCTCTGGGTCAGGCACGCCATAGGGGTATCCCGCGCCACAGCCGTACTCGGCAATAGGTTGCATGGTGCGGGCCGTTTCGTGGTACGCGGTGGCAAGCATATACGCGGTCTGCCGCAGATCAAGCGGGGGTCTGCGGGGCTCCGCGTAGTCGAGCAGATATTCCAGGCCATCAACCTGGGACTGGGTGAGGGTGCCTCCGAAGAGCGGGGCACGAATCACGTCGTAAAAGCGCTGCCGATTCATGGCGGTGCTCCTTCCTGACAGGTGCACGGATGTTCGCGGTGAATGTGCGTATCACAGTGCGGGGCATGCATGCCGTTGTCCAACGTCCCCTGCGGTCTGAGCGGCGTAATCACGATCCGCGGCATACCGAGGGTCTTGTCGCTGGGCAGGAGCGGCAGCACGCTATCTAACACCTGCTCCTCGTCATTGGCCTCGCAGGCGATTGTGTAGGTGAGAATGACGCGGTAGTGCATGCGGCCTCCTTACTGTGGGGGTTCGCTCGTCAGACGGGGAAGTATCCGCTCGCCAAAGGGGAGCCGGTCAAACGTGACCCCGCCCTTGGCGAGGATGGCGAGCAAATCCGTCATCCACAGGTCTGTCTGGGCGCCGAAGTCTTTGATCTGATAGAGCATATGGCCGGTGCCGAGGGCCAGCTGGTGGGCCCGTTCCTCGCCGAGCTCTGCCGTCTGCAGGCGGAAGCGAAAGCCTAGCGGCAGCGTCGCATCTTCCACGACCGCATTGAAGGTGGTGAAGAGTTGGTAGCCAAAGCCCATTTCCTGCGCATTGACGAGGCAGACGGCGCCGGCCAGGTCGTACTCGCGCATGATGAGCAAGATCATGCTGAGGGCTTCTTGCGTGCGGGGATCTTCCAGGCGTCTCTCGTTCAACATGCCAGTTCTCCTAGGCAACATGCCATGGAAAGGGTGCATCAGCGTGGCCCGACTGGGGGAGCACCAGTACGGCGCCACTCACAAAGAGCCAGACCATCTGCTGGGGCGGCTCACGCTCGCGCTTACAGAGGGTCCCGTCGTGCGCACAGTGAAACACCTCATAGGCGTAGAGATGGTCCCCCTGGGCCGGGATGGCCGAGTCAGTAAAGACCGCCACCATCTCCTGCTGACACGAGAGACACCGGGGCGTCATCGCTGGGCTCCTCGCTCGGGCTTGCGATACGCCAGGGCTTGTGCGGCGAGTGCCCAGGCCGCCTCGAAGTCCCGGTCGATATCGTTACTCTCGGTCATGGCGTCGGCAAACGCCCACGCCGTACTGTCTTCCAGGTCACCGTAGGCGTCCCCGTCGTCCAGGGCCGGGTTGATGTCCGCCAGCATGCGGGCGAGGTCGTACTCGCCGGGGAAATGGTTGTCCTCCAGGTCGGTATCCCAGCCCGGAAACGCGTCATGAAAGGCCTTGCACACCGCCCACCCTACACAATATCCGTGGGGC
>Ga0075428_100010116_pt1 | contig 10478 bp, 5 predicted proteins | sample RhiMetdeltSRZDD2_FD_75291 | JGI IMG/M metagenome (GOLD analysis project Ga0075428, IMG submission 75291) | Populus rhizosphere microbial communities from Tennessee, USA - Rhizosphere MetaG P. deltoides SRZDD2 | ecosystem: Host-associated > Plants > Roots > Rhizosphere > Soil | place: USA... | reverse complement strand
GTCCGCCAACGTGATCATTCTGGGCACGCGCCTGGGCGCGATGACCGACGAGAACGGGTCCTTCACGATCACCGGCGTCCCGGTGGGGGCGGCGAAGATCCAGGTTCAGTCGGTGGCCCACGGCAAGCTGATTCAGGACGTGCAGGTCAACGCCGGTCAGACCGCCAACCTCACGTTCACTTTCGGTGACGCGAAGGTCGTCAAGGAGCTGGAGGAGATCGAGGTGCGCGCCGAGAAGCGCATCGACGTCAAGTCGTCGACCAGCAAGCAGAGCATCACACAGGAGAAGCTGCGCGAGATCCCGGTCGACAACCTGCGCGAGGCGGTTGCGGTCAAGGCCGGGGTGGTCAACAAAGGCGGCGAGATCTTCGTGCGCGGCGGTCGCAGCGGCGAGACCAAGTTCCAGTTCGACGGCGTCGAGGTGTCCGATCCGCTGTTCGGTCGCGGCGCCAATATCGCCAACCTCTCCATCGCCGGGGCAGAAGTGATCTCGGGCGGAATGGATGCCGAGTACGGCAACGCGCTGTCGGGCGTGATCGCGGTCACAACGCGTGAGGGGGGCGAGAAGTTCGGCGGTGAGATGCGCTGGGATACCGATCGCTATGGCGATCCCACCAAGACCTTCAACAACTACGACCGCTTCCAGGTCGGCTTCGGCGGACCGACGCCGATCCGCAACCTGACCTACTTCGCGACTTACGAGGGCACATTCAGCGACACGTACACGCCCATGACCATCACCAAGCCCAGCCGCACGCTGTTCGACTTCATCCAGCTCGGCAATCGCCAGGCGAACCAGATCAACACCAATCTCAAGTTCGCTTATCGGCTCAGCCCGCGTCACAAGGTGACGCTCGAGACCATCAACAACCACACCATCGGAACCGCCTACAACCACCAGTGGAGCCGGCAGGGCTTCGTGAAGATGGCCCTCGATACGGTTCGCACCGTGGGCAAACCCGACAGTTACCGTCAGCACTTCGGGCAGTGGTCCTACACGCAGGTCGACAGCACCTACATTCCGAGCAACATGCCCGACCACGTCCCAACCTCGGATGACCGCTTCAGCGGCCTCACCGGGGTGTGGACCAACCAGCTTTCGGACAAGTCGGTGTGGACGACGCGCGTTTCGTCACTCCAGTTCAGGTCCATGTCGTCGATCGGGCAGAAAGAGCCCTGGGAGTACTGGATCGAGAGTCCCCAGTACTGGGATGGGAACACCACCATCGGCACCGAGAACAACCCGTTCTTCGCCACGCACGGGGACTTCCCGACCTATTTCAAGCGCAACACCGGTACCTACGTGCTCAAGACCGACTTCTCGACCCGGCGCTGGAAGCAGCACTCGTTCAAGACGGGACTCGAGGGGCGCTACAACCGAGTCCAGAACCTGTCGCTCACGCTGCCCAACAGTCAGAGCAACGGGCTCCCCGGAGGGTCACGCTCGGACTTCATCAACTACAACCCTGAAGGGGCGGCCTACGTTCAGGATCGCTGGGAGTACGAGGGGTTGGTGCTGAACGCCGGCTTGCGCTACGACATGTTCACTCCCGGAGACCAGGTTCCCACGGCGGACCTGGCCAGCGGCAAGCGGTACAAGCAGCAACTCAGCCCGCGCCTCGGCATCGCCTACCCGATTTCCGACAAGGACGTGCTGAGCTTCCACTACGGGTGGACCTACCAGACTCCGGGACGCAACTTCGTGTTCGAGAACCGCGGGCTCAACGCCGCCGTGGGTACTCGCGGCAACCCCGATCTCGAGCCCGAGACCAACATCGCCTACCAGGCGGCGGTGCAGCACCTGTTCTCGCGCGACGTTTCCGGACAGTTTGCGGTGTTCTTCAAGGACATCTACGGGCTGATCACGACCCGCGCCGACCGCGACGAGTTCGGCAACCAGATCACCGTGTTCCGCAACGAGGACTACGCCAGCGCGCGCGGCTTCGAGGCCAGCATCACCAAGTCTTTCAGCCACAAGTTCTCGGCCGAGGTGAACTACACCTACCAGATCGCCACGGGCGTGGCCTCGGACCCCAATCAGGCCCAGCAGTTCTTCAACGGGGGGCGGCTCTACCTGCCGATCTCCGAGCAGCCGCTCGACTGGGATCAGCGCAACACGCTCACCTTCCAGGGCGTCATTCGCGATCCGGGCCGCTGGGGCTTCCGGTTCCTGTGGCAGTACGGCTCGGGCTTCCCCTACACGCCGACCTTCCGTAACGATCGGCGCCAGGATCCGGCCCTCAACAACTCCAGGCAACAGCCTTCGAACGCCGTCCTCACCATCGACGGCGACAAGTACTACCGGGTGTGGGGGCAGAACGTGCAGTTGTTCTTCGACGCCCGCAATGTTCTCAACTCCAAGAACATCAACAACCTTTCGTACGTCAACGGCTTCAACCCGTTCGTGAACCAAGCGGGCGACGAGTACATGATCTACTTCACGGAGACGGGTCGGGCGGGCGGTGCGTATCTGCAGGACGTCAATGGCGACAACGTCCTCGACTGGGTTCCGGTTCATGATCCGCGCGTGTACCAGGAAGGCCGGAACGTGCGACTCGGTGTGAGCATCACCTTCTAGCGTGTTCGACAACCCGGCACCAAGGAGCCACCAGGCATGATGTGGTTACGAACGCGACGTGTGCTGTTTGCCGCCCTCGCGTCGATGCTCGCCATGGCTACAGTGGCTCACGCCCGACTCGACCCCGTCGAGATGGAGGCGCTGAAGCAGATCGAGGCCCTGGCCGGCGCCCGGGCCGGAGTCGGTGGGCGGACCGCCACCCCGAGTGCGATTCCCGACATCTACGGGCCGGGTGCGGTGCTCAACGTCGGCAACGTGGTCATGAAGGTGTCCAACTTCGGGGTGATCGGGAATCCGTTCCCTGCCATCTCGAGCGACCCCTCGTGCCAGTGGCCCGGCACTTCGGGCGTCGAGTACATGAACTTCATTCTGCTGACGGTCGGAGGGTCCAACCCGACCGCCACCGATCCTTCCTCGGTGCGCCGTGCCAGCTACATCAACGAGTGGTGGCCGCCCACGCCGGATCCCGAGGACCGCATGTACCGCGCCTACGACGGCATCGTCAACGGCGCGCGCCTGATCAACGACGACGCGGATTTCAACCCGTTCACCGGGGATCCGAACATCGACGAGGACTTCCTCGATGGGCGCGACAACGACGGTGACAGCCGGGTCGACGAGGACTTCGCCGCGCTCGGCCAGTTGATGTTCTCGTGCGTGATGCGTGACGACACGCCGGCCGCGCAGGCGGTCGTGGCCAATGAAAAGCATGTGCCGCTGGTGGTCGAGGTGCGCCAGATGGCCTGGGCGTACTCGATCCCCGGCTTCCAGAACTTCAATGCGATCGAATGGACCGTCTACAACCGCTCCGGGCACACACTGGACAGCATGTACTTCGGATTCCGCGTCGACATCGATTCGGGGCCGTCCGCGAGCACGACGTACTTCAACGACGACATGGACCTTCCTCGGTTCCCGAGCGGTATCTTCCCAACAGAAGTCACGATCGAGGACCCGCGCTACCAGCTGACCGAGCAGTCGGGCGTCTTCTTCCCTCTGTGCCCGGAACGGAAAATTCAGGTCAACGGGTTTTCGGTGGTGGACAACGACGGGGACGAGGGACGCACACCGGGCGTCGCCTCCTTCCTGCTGTTCGGTCACACCCTGGACCCGCTGGGCATTCGCGGGCCGAGCAAGGTGGGCTTTAAGTCGTTCCGCTCCTTCCTGGCCGGCACTCCGTACGCCAGCAACGGAAACCCCGGAACAGACCAGCAGCGAATCGAGTTCCTCAGCAGCAGCCAGAACATCGATCGCGAGACCGGACTCATTGCCGCCGAGCCCGGCGACCAACAGGGTGACTACACGGCCTGGTCATCGGTGGGCCCGTTCCTGGCCGTCCCCGACGGCGGCAGCATCACCGCCACGGTCGGGATGGCGGTGGCGCTGGGGTCCCATAACATCCTGCTGCAGTATGCGAACGACTACGATCGTTATCGGTTCGCGATCGACAATCCAGGGCAGGATCCGCTGATGACGCTGGAAGAGCTGTTCGACAAGTACCCGGCGCTCGAGAACGCGTACAGCGCGCAGATCGCGTACGAGGGTGTGTACGAGCTGCCACGTCCCGGGTTCCAGGATCTGGTCCCCGACTGCCACGGCTGCGAGACCGGGATCAAGCTGCCCAAGGGAGAGACGCCGCGACTGATCGCCGAGTCCTGCCCCGATCGCGAGGGAGTCCAGAAGCTGGTCAGCGACAACGCTTACACCTGGTTCGATTTCGACTGCAACTTCTGCACCGGGGCCTATAACGAGGCCACCAGTTCGGGTTACTTCCTGCGCAGCTGGAACGCGGAGTCGCCGCCGCCGGGTCCCAACGTGAACGTGGCCTCCACCTACAACTACACCGACAATCCCAAGCGCGTCGCGCCGGCCGGAGACCGCATCATCAATCTGGCGTGGGACAACATCGCGGAGACCACGGCCGATCCCAAGTCGGCCATGTTCGACTTCCGTTCGTACCGGATCTGGAAGGTCGCGGGGTGGCGGCGCCCGGTGGGTTCGGCGGGGCCCAACGACGAAGATTGGGCGCTGCTCGCCGAACTGCGGCTGTTCGACTACATGGACGGTAATTTCACGCGCGATCCGGTGAACGACACGCTGATCTGCCCCAAGGTGTTCGTGCCCAACTACGAGTTCCCAGCCAACCATCCTCACTGCGATCCGGCCGCGGATGCTCTTTACCCGAGTCGCGTGATGCTCGGCTACGGTGGCTGCCGCGACACAGCCACGGTGAACCTGTGCCTGAGGCGCGGGGACTTCTGGGATCGGCAGAGCGGGCTGGTGGTGCGACCGGACACCACCATTGGGTGCGTGCGGGTCGATCCCCTCAATCCCAACTCGGCGTGCGTGCGAGACAGCGGTCGCGCGCTCGGGCAGGCCGTCACGGTGTACAAGACGCGCTACCCGGTGGGGCTCTATCGGTTTGTCGACCGGGAGGTGAAGAACGGTTTCATGTACTTCTACGCCGTGACGGCCGGCGACTCGTCGGTGGGGGGCGAGCTGTTTGGCCGGCGCTCGGCGGTGGAAGCCGATGCCGTGGTGCCGCAGGCGGCGACCGCCACCGGCCAGGGCGTTTGGGTGGTGCCCAATCCTTACCGCGGTTACAGCAACATCGCGGACCGCTCATCGGCCTGGGACGTTACGCCCAACGCCACTGATCCGACCGGAACCCATGTCGACTTCATGGGGCTTCCGCCGGGGTCATGGACGATCAAGATCTTCACCGTCTCGGGCGACCTGGTTCAGGAGCTGCACAATGATGACCCGGTGAACGAGTCGGTGCGCGCGCCGGTTTCCGACGATCAGGGCAACGTGCACCAAGGCTTCAACCGGCAGCAGGACACGGCCAACGACGGCCAGGCAAGATGGAATCTGATTTCGCGCAACGGCCAGGACGTGGTCAGCGGCATCTACTTGTTCGTGGTGGATTCCAGCCAGGGGCAACAGCGCGGCAAGTTCGTCATCGTTCGCTGATGGCGAAGGGATAAGGAGGAAACGTGAAAAGAATCATCGCGGCCCTTGGCTGTCTGGGGTTGATGACCCCCGGGTTGGCGGGGGCGGCCGAGATCTTCGAGAAAGTCGGAACGTTCGACGGCCAGTTCCTCAAGATCACGGTCGGCGCCCGGGCGGCCGGCATGGGCAATGCCTTCGTGGCGGTCGCAGACGATGCCTCTTCCCTCTACTGGAACGCGGCGGGGATCGCGCGCATCGACACCGACAAGTCACAACTGTCCCTCAACCACGCCAACTGGATCGCCGATCTGTCGTTCGACCAGGTGGGCTACATCTTCCACGTGAAGCGGATTCCGGGAGCGTTTGGAATCCATGCCCGGGCCCTCTCGATGGATCCCATGGTGGAGACCACGGCCTACCAGCCCGATCCGGTCACCGGCACCGGTCGCACGTTCGACGCCGGAATGATGACGGTGGGGCTCACGTATGCCCGCTCGTTCACCGACAAGTTCAGCGCCGGTGTGACCGGGAACTTCATCAACGAGGGACTGGCGGAGTTCAGCCAGCAAACGTATGCCTTCGACGTCGGAACGCTGTATGACGTGGGTGCATTCGGGATGAAGATCGGCATGACCATCTCGAACATCGGCTCGCAGATTCAATTCATCGATCGCGAGGCTCGGATCCCGGGAATCTTCCGGGTCGGTTCGTCGCTCGCGCTGGTTGAGCGGGCCGATCATCGCCTGCTGGGATCGTTCGAGTTCTCCCATCCGCCCGACAACGCCGAGCGGCTCAACGTCGGCGCCGAGTACGCGTTCAAGAACTTCGTGTTCGTGCGTAGCGGCTACAACATCAACTACGACGCCGAGGGCCTGGCCGCCGGCGCCGGATTCCACTTCCCGGTCTCGGTGGCGGGCGAGGCGGATCTCGACTACGCTTTCACGGACATGAAGGATCTCGGGGGCGTTCATCGATTCTCGCTCACGTTCGAGTTCTAGAAGACGGGTGAATCGGTTCGCCGGCTCCCCGGACCCGGTGACCGAATCGTGGGAATGACCGGACCACTGAATGGTTTTGCCAGGCCGGCGAACGGCCTGTGGCGCGCGCCTCTTCGCGGAGGCGCGCGCTGGCTTTTGGTGCTGCTCGCCTTCGGCGTCGCCAGTGCGACGGGCCGCGACGAGGACGACCCGCGCGGCCCGGGGCCCTTGCCGTGGCGTGTGGGGGGCAGGCTGGGATTCACCGCGGATGCGGCGTCGTTTCCCGATTCGGTCGGTGAGGCACTGGAGATCTACCTGCGGCTGCCGCCCGCGACCCTGCGCGGCCTCGAACGCGAAGGGGGCTCGGAGGCGCGCCTCAAGGTCACGGTGCGGCTGCGAAACGAGTTCGGCGCGCGGTACCACGATGCGGCCCAGGAGTTCGGTGTGGCCGCGGGAGACACGGCGGGATTCGGCAAAGTCGTCCTGATCAGCTTTCCGGTGAAGAGCGGCCGTTACAAGATGTGGGTGCGACTCGAGGACCTGCGGTCCCGCAAGCGCGGGCTGGCCTATGTCGGCCGCAAGGTGGCCGAGGCGTCCTCGGTCGAAGGCTTTGTCGTGGTCCCGGGCGTCCAGGGGAGCGGTCGGATGTCGGACATTGGATTCGTCTGGGGGGAAGCCACGCCCCGGGCGCGGGCCTTCAGGCGCGCCGGCACCGAGGCCGGCCTCCTGCCCAATCCGGAACGCCTGTACGGTCTGCTGGCCACCGACCTGAGAACCCAGGTCTTCGCCCAGGGTGCGGCGGACGCCCCATGGCGGTGGAAGGCGAGGATTCTCGACTCGCGCGGCCAGGTCTTCGCCGAACAGGAAAGCACTACCGCCGCGTCGCGGTCGCTGGCTCAATCGTTCACCTTCGACGTTGCGACCGCTCCGGCCGGAGGCTATGAGTGCGAGGTTCAGGCCTGGCAGGAGGGGGATTCCCTCCCCATGGAGCGTCGCGGCAGGTTCAGCGTCGCCTGGCAGATCGGCGCCTGGATGCGCAATCCGCGCGACGTCGAGGATGACGTGCACTTCGTTCTCGACAATGAGAACGAGGCGGAGGCCTTCGCACGCATGAGTCCCGGCGAGCAGGAGCGTTATCTCGAGGACTACTGGCAAGCACTCGACCCCTCACCGGCGACCGCCGAGAACGAGGTGAGGACCGAGTACTTCAAGCGCGTGGCGCACGCCAACCGAACCTGGACGAGGACCGTAGTCGGTAAGGGCATGTTCACCGACATGGGGCGGGTGTACATCCGGCACGGCGAGCCCGACGAGATCCTGCGCCAGGTGATGCCGGCCGGAGATCAAACCCTCACCCACCTGCTCCAGGAGCTCGCCATCACCGAGGACCGTTCCACCGGGAGCGCCGCCACCAAAGGGCTGGGTGGGGACTTCCGCCCCTTCGAAGTTTGGATCTACGACGGCAGCCGGGCGCGCCCCCTCACCGCACGCCCCGATCCCAACGCCAAGCAGCGCTCCGCCTCACGGCTGATGTACCTGTTCGTCGACGAGAATGGCTACGGCGATTTTCGGATGCGCTACAGCAACGAGTAGCAACTTGACCTGCAGCCCCTACCTGGGGCATATTCCGACCCCACTTGATCGCATAACTCCATTACCTGCAGCGGCTTCCGGCGCCGTCTCAAGGAGAAGATCCGATGGCTCTCAGGATCGGGATCAACGGCTTCGGGCGCATCGGCCGTCTGGTGCTGCGCGCGGCCCATCAGCGCAAAGCACCGCTGGTGTTCGTGGCGGTCAATGACCTCACCAACGCCGGCACCCTCGCTCATCTGCTGCGCTACGACACCGTCCACCGGGCGTTCCCGGAGGCCGGCCCGGGACCCGATGGGACGTTGAAGGTCGGAAGCGAGACCATCCAGGTGCTCAGTGAAAAGGATCCGGCGCGCCTGCCCTGGAAGGCGCTGGGTGTCGACGTGGTGCTGGAGTCCACCGGACGCTACACCGACCGCGCCGGCGGTGCCCTCCACCAGAGCGCCGGGGCGCGTGCCGTTCTGATCTCCGCGCCCGCCAAGGACGTCGATCTCACCTTCGTGATCGGGGTCAATCACGACTTGTTCGACAAGTCCAAGCACACCGTGGTGAGCATCGGCTCGTGTACCACCAACGGCCTGGCCCCGGTGGCCAAGGTGCTGAACGACACGTTCGGGATCGAACACGGGATGATGACGACCATTCATGCCTACACCAACGACCAGAACATCCTGGACCTGCCGCACAAGGACCTGCGCCGTGCCCGGGCCGCCGCGCAGAACATGCTTCCGACCTCGACCGGGGCGGCCAAGGCCATCGGGCTGGTGCTCCCTGAGCTCAAAGGCAAGCTCGACGGCGTGGCGGTTCGGGTGCCGGTGGTGAACGGATCCCTGATCGACCTGGTGTGCCGGGTGAAGAAGTCCACCGACGTCGCGGGGGTCAACGCCACGATGAAGGCGGCAGCGGACGGCCCGCTGCGCGGGATCCTGGAGTACGCCACCGATCCGATCGTCTCCTCGGACGTGATCGGAAACCCGGCCAGCAGCGTGTTTGACTCGCTCTCGACCAACGTCATGGACGGGACCCTGGTCAAGGTGCTGTCGTGGTACGACAACGAGTGGGGGTTCTCGAACCGGGTGGTGGATGCGCTGTTGATGATGGCCTAGGGATCCGACCGTGCCGACCGTCGACTTCCGCAAGCGAACGCTGCGCGATCTCTCTCCGGCGGGTCGCCGGATCCTGGTGCGGGTGGACTTCAATGTCCCTCTCAAGGACGGGGAGGTGGGTGACGACTCGCGCATCGTGGCCACGCTTCCGACTCTGCGCTACCTGCTCGAACAGCGCGCGCGACTCGTTCTGATGTCGCATCTCGGACGGCCCAAAGGCGGGCCCGATCCGAAGTACAGCCTGCGCCCGGTGGCGGTCCGCCTGGAACGGCTGCTCCGCATGCCGGTGGCGTTCGCCGAGGATTGCGTTGGCGAGAGCGCCGAAGCAATGACGCGCGCGCTCACCGATGGCCAGGTGCTGCTGCTCGAGAACCTGCGCTTCCATCCCGGGGAAGAGGCGAACGACACGGCATTCGCCTCGCGCCTGGCGCGGCTCGGGGACGCGTACGTCAACGACGCGTTCGGCACCGCCCATCGCGCGCATGCCTCCACCGAAGGGGTCACGCGGCACCTGCGCCCCGCGGTCGCCGGGTTTCTCATGGAGAAGGAGCTCGAATACCTGGGGCGCGCGCTCGACGCCCCGGCGCGCCCTTTCGTGGCCATTCTGGGCGGCGCCAAGATCTCGGGCAAGATCGACGTCATCCACGCCCTGTTGCCCAAGGTCGACCGGCTGCTGATCGGGGGCGCCATGATGTTCACCTTCCTGCGCGCCCAGGGCCGCGCCACCGGTCGGTCGCTGGTCGAGGAGGATCGCGTTGCGGTCGCGAGCGAAGTGCTGGCGGAGGCCGGTCGCCGCGGGGTCGAGTTGGTGCTGCCTGTCGATTGTGTGGCATCGACCGCGTCCGACGGCACCGCCCCCAGTCGCGTCGCGTCGCTCGATGGGCTCGGCCCCGAGGACATGGGCCTCGACATCGGGCCCGCCTCCGTCCGGCGCTTCGCCGATGCGCTCAAGGACGCCCGCACCGTGCTGTGGAACGGTCCGATGGGCGTGTTCGAAGTCCCGGCCTTCGCTTCGGGAACCCTGGGCGTGGCGCGCGCGCTGGCCGACGCCACCGGCCGCGGGGCCATAACGGTAGTTGGAGGCGGCGACTCGGTGGCCGCGGTCCAGCAAGCGGATCTCGCCGACCGGCTGACCCACCTCTCGACCGGGGGAGGGGCGTCGCTCGAGTTCCTGGAAGGCAAGGAACTGCCCGGCGTGGCCGCGCTCGACGATCGGAACGGCGCATGAAACCGTGGCCGCGCCGGCCCCGGCTGGTGGCCGGTAACTGGAAGATG
>Ga0075428_100010115_pt1 | contig 10480 bp, 10 predicted proteins | sample RhiMetdeltSRZDD2_FD_75291 | JGI IMG/M metagenome (GOLD analysis project Ga0075428, IMG submission 75291) | Populus rhizosphere microbial communities from Tennessee, USA - Rhizosphere MetaG P. deltoides SRZDD2 | ecosystem: Host-associated > Plants > Roots > Rhizosphere > Soil | place: USA... | reverse complement strand
CGCCGGGAGATCCCGTACGACACGCTGGTGATCGGGGTCGGCAGCCACAGCAACGATTTCGGCACGCCCGGCGCGCGCGAGCACGCGCTGAGCCTCGACCGGGCGGAGCAGGCGGAGCTGTTCCATCGCCGGCTGATCGACGCCTGCATCCGCGCCAATTCGCAGGGCGAGCCGCTCAGACCCGAGCAGCTGAACGTCGCCATCATCGGCGCCGGCGCGACCGGCGTGGAGCTGGCGGCCGAGCTGCACAAGAGCACGCGCGAGCTGGTGGCCTATGGCATGGAGCGCATCGACCCGGAAAAAGACGTGCGTCTGACTATCATCGAGGCGGCGCCACGCATCCTGCCCGCAGTGCCGGAGCGCCTGTCGAAGGCCGCCGCGGACCTGCTGCGGGGCCTCAACGTGCAGGTGCTGACCGGGGAGCGCGTGACGCAGGTCGCTGCGGACGGCGTGACGACCGCCGCGGGGAAGAAGATACCAGCCGAGCTGACGGTGTGGGCTGCCGGCATCAAGGCGCCCGATTTCCTGAAGGACATCGACGGTCTCGAGACGAACCGCATCAACCAGCTCGTCGTGCTGGAGACTCTCCAAACTACGCGCGACGCCGATATATTCGCGATCGGCGACTGCGCGAGCTGTCCGTGGCCCGGCCACGAGCGCGCGGTTCCGCCCACCGCGCAGGCGGCGCACCAGCAGTCATCGCACCTCGCGCGCATGCTGCCGCGGCGGATCGCCGGCAGGCCGCTCGCGCCGTGGCGCTATCGCGACTTCGGCTCCCTGGTTTCGCTCGGCGAGTATTCGACCGTCGGCTCGCTGATGGGGGCCCTGCTCGGGGGAAGCCTCTTCGTGGAGGGGCTGTTCGCGCGGTTCATGTACCTGCTGCTCTACCGCATGCATCTCTACGCGCTGCACGGCGCGGCGCGGGTCGTGCTCGACACGCTGGCGCGGCTCATCACGCGGCGGACGGAGCCCCGCGTAAAACTGCACTGAGTGCAGTTTTACTTTCGTCAGGCGTCAGGGGTCATGGGTCAGGGGTGCCAAAACCCGCTAGGGGTCATACGAGACGCCTGACGCTTGACGCCTGACCGCTGACGGGTCTTCAGCCCGGCGCGTGATCCGCGCGCCACGCATAGGTGATGTACCAGTTCTTGCCTTCGCCTTCGAGGCAGACCGCGGTGCCGTTGCCGGGCTTGAACTCGAAGACCTTCCGCTTCTCGTCACCGCACACGAGTTGCGAGGCCGAGCGCAGCAGGTAGTCGACGTGGCCGCACATCATGATGTCGCCGCCGCCCTTCGCGATTTCCGACATGAAAGGTGCGACGGGATCGCCGGTGTTGATGGGGTACGCGGTCTTCGCGGTCCTGTCCTTCGCTCCGAGCTTCGCGGCGATGCGCTCGGCGGTGTCGATGGTCCACTGCTTGTCGCTGTGCAGGATGCGCACCGGCGCGACGCCGAGCGCTTTCAACCGCGTTCCGAGCCGGTCGGCCTGCTCGCGGCCCAGCGGGCTGATATGGCGCTGCGGGTCCTGCTCGGCCGACAGCGCGTCGACGTGGTGCACCAGGTAGACTTTCATGACGTTCCTCCGTTCCGTTTCAGAATCGAACCCAAGCATACCGCTACTGGCCGGGCGACTTCCGGCGCACACGTTTCGACCTTGACGGGACGCGTTTCGTTCTCGTGGTCCCGCCGGGCGCGGACGCAAGCCGGCTGCGCGTTCCGCCTTCGGACATGCAGTGGCCACCGCCCTGGTAGATGTCCGCGGGCGAGGTCCCCGGGGGCCCGTTGTCGGGCTTCGGATAGACGCGGTGGTCTATGGTCTGGTCTTTGACGCGGCATTGACGCGTGTCAAGCGCCTCATTACCGTATTAAATCGAATTTCACCGTCAGCCGTCTAGTGGATACGGTAGACATATGAGGCTTGAATGCGGCAAGTGCGTGATCCGCGATTGGGCGAGAAGGGACAAGGAATCGCTCTTACGGGTCGCGAACAATCCTAATATCTCGCGCAACCTCACACACAGATTCCCACACCCGTATACGGAGGCCGATGCCGAATGGTGGTTCTCCTTTCTTGAGTGCATGGCCGAACCCACGCATTGGGCGATCGAGGTTGACGGTTGTGCCGTGGGCGGCATCGGAGTCACGTTGGGAGAAGGTATTTACATCAAGTCCGCCGAGTTGGGTTACTGGTTAGGTGAGCCTTACTGGGACCGCGGCATCATGACTGAAGCGGCAAGGTTCGTCGTTCCGTATGCCATGTCCCGCTTCGGCCTCATTCGCCTCGAGTCGCCGGTGTTCGAGTGGAACGCGGCTTCAATGCGAGTGCTGGAGAAGTGCGGGTTCATTCGCGAGGGCGTGCTTCGGTCCAGCGCTTTCAAGGATGGTCGGCTCATTGATCGCGTACTGTATGCCCTGGTCGTCTGACCACCAGTGAAGACAGGTGACGCATATGCTCACCGTCCTCGTAGGGTATTGTTTCAGGTAACAGTTGATTGAGGAGGAGTGTCATGCCTTTTATCCGGACCGTGTCTGAAATCGAAGCGACCGGCAAGCTCCGCGAACTTTACGACGGCAACGTGGCAAGTCGTGGATTCGTGCCGAACTCCATGAAGGCGCTAAGCCTGCGGCCCGAGGCGATCGACGCGTGGCAGAAGCTCCTCTACGCGGTTCGCTCGCCGATGGAGGCCCGTCGCTACGAGCTCGTGACCATCGCCGCGGCTGCCGCTCTGCGCTGCAGCTACTGAATGCTCGCGCACGGGGCGGTGCTTCGTTCAAACGTCTTCAGCTCCGATGAGGTCGAGGCGATCGCGCGGGACTACCGTACGGCGGGCCTCACGCCGGCCGAGGTCGCGATGATGTCGTTTGCGCAGAAAGTGACGCTCAACGCGTACCAGGTGACCTCCGGGGACGTCGAAGGCCTCAGGCATCACGGTTTCTCCGACCAGGAGATCCTCGACATCGTCCTCGCTGCCGCGGCGCGAGCCTTCTACAGCAAGGCTCTCGACGCCGTAGGAGCAGAGCCGGATCCGGCCTATGGTGAGTTGCCTGCAGGGCTGCGGGAGGCGCTGGCGATCGGGCGCCCGTTCCTCAAACCCTGATGTGGCATATTGGACGGCAACCGCACTTCATGGATTACAAGCTATTTGCCGTAAGAGTCTTTGTCACCGACTGGGACCGCGCGATCCGCTTCTACACCGAGACCCTCGGTATGCGCACAACCTATCGAAACGACGAGATCGGCTGGGCCCAGATGGCCACAGGCGAAGGACAACTCGCCCTGGAGCGCGTCGAACCCTCGGATGAGGAAGGAAAAGCGCTGGTCGGCCGCTTCGTCGGAGTGTCCCTGCAGGTTCCGGACATATTCGCGACGTACGACCTACTGGTGGAACGCGGTGTGGAATTCGTTGCCCCGCCCGAGAAACAGCCGTGGGGTGGTGTGCTCGCCCACCTGCGCGACCCGGACGGAATGTCCTGACCTTGCTGGGCGGTGCTGGGAACTAACCGTCTGCGTTACTATCCGACATTCAGGACGGCGCGAGCATCCCATGGCCACTATCGACGTTACAAAAGAGACATTCGAAGCAACGGTCGGCAAGAGCGACATGGTGATCCTCGATTTCTGGGCGCCGTGGTGCGGTCCCTGTCGTTCGTTCGGGCCCGTTTTCGACGCGGCCTCGGACAAGCACCCGGACATCGTGTTCGGCAAGATCAACGCCGACGATCAACAGGAGCTTGCCGGTGCGTTCAACGTCCGCTCCATTCCGTACGTAATGTTGATGCGCGAGAAGGTGGTCGTGTTCGCGGAGGCGGGTGCCCTGCCCGCCGAGGGCCTGGAAAGCCTCATCGAGCAGGCCCGTGCGCTCGACATGGACGCAATCCGCAAGGAAATCGCGGAGCAGCAGCCTCAGGAGTAACCGCGGCGCAGCGACCGCCCAAGGCGCGTAAAATCTCCCCGTCTGCCTCCCGCAGGCCGTCCCAGGACGGAACCGTGGTCCGTCCCCTATTCGTTCCACCGACTTGATGAAACGCCTGGTATTGGCATTAGCGGCACTCGCGGTACTGGGCGGCGCCGGCCTGTACTGGAAATACCACGCGTCGGCGCCGCTTGGACAGACAGCTGCCGCGCCGGCGGCGAAGGCGCCGGGCGGGGTACCCGTCAAGGTGGGAACCGTGAAAACGGGCGCCATCAGCGAAGAGGTGAGCGCGGTGGGAACCCTCCTCGCCAACGAGTCGGTGATGATCCGGCCGGAGCGCGAAGGGCGCATTGCGGCGATCCACTTCACCGAAGGGCAGGTCGTGCGCGCGGGAGAAAAGCTCATCGTGCTCGATACGGCCGAGATCGAGGCGCAGCTGGCGGCCGTCAACTCCGAGCTGACGTTGAACCGCAGCCGCCTGAAGCGCGCGCAGGACCTGCACGAGAAGAAGTTCATCAGCTCCCAGGCGCTCGACGATGCCCGCGAGGCGGTCAACCAGTCGGCCGCGCGACACGCCGAGGTCAAGGCGCGGCTCGACAAGTCGGCGGTGATCGCCCCGTTCGAAGGCGTGGCGGGATTGCGGCAGGTGAGCCCGGGCGCCTACGTCAAGGCCGGCCAGGATGTCGCCCGCCTCGAAGGCATAGGCACGCTCAAGCTCGATTTCCGCGTGCCCGAGGTCTACCTCGGCCGCATCCGGACGCGGCAGGAAGTGCAGGTGCGGGTGGATGCCTTTGGCAACGAGCGTTTTCAGGGCGAGATCTTTGCCATCGAGCCGTCGGTGGACGAGCAGACGCGTACCGTTCTCCTGCGCGCGCGCGTGCCCAATCCCGGGGTGCGTCTGAAGCCCGGGATGTTCTCGCGCGTCGCGCTGGTGCTGGAGACGCGTGAGAACGCTCTCATCGTTCCCGAGCAGGCGCTCGTGCCGCAGGGAGCCGACCGTTTCGTGTACCGCTACGCCGATGGCAAGGCCGCACTGACGAAAATCGAGCTGGGGCTGCGCCGGCCAGGCGAGGTCGAGATCCGCAGCGGTCTCTCCGCCGGAGACACGATAGTCATCGACGGACAGTTGCGACTCAAGGATGGGGCTCCGGTAACAGTGCTGGCCGACAAGGCGCCGGCGAAGGGACAGGAAGCTCCCGCGACGACGGCCGGTAAATGATCTTCCCTCATCCCTCAGATGTTTCTCCCTGAGCTTTCCATCAAGCGCCCCGTCCTCTCGACGGTGATGAGTCTCCTCATCGTCCTCGTGGGCGCGATCTCGTTCCTGCGTCTGACGGTGCGCGAGTATCCGAAGATCGACACGCCGGTCGTGTCGGTGCGCACGGTGTACAAGGGCGCGAGCCCGCAGGTGATGGAGTCCCAGGTCACGCAGCCGCTGGAGGACAGCATCTCCGGCATCGAGGGCGTGAGGAGCATCAAGTCGGTGAGCCGCGAGGAGGTCTCGCAGATCACCGTCGAGTTCGTCCTGGAGCGCGCCACCGATGCCGCGGCGAACGACGTCCGCGACCGGGTCTCGCGGGTGCGCGGCCAGCTCCCTGACGAGGTGGACGAGCCGATCATCGCCAAGGTGGAAGCCGACGCGCAGGCGATCCTCTGGCTGCGGCTCAACTCGGACCGCCACTCCGCCCTCGAAATCTCCGATTACGCGGATCGCTACGTCGTCGACCGGCTGAAGACGCTCTCCGGCGTGTCGAGCGTCATCATCGGCGGCGAGCGCCGTTACGCCATGCGCCTGTGGCTGGACCGCGAGCGGCTCGCGGGGTACGGCCTGACGCCGCAGGACGTGGAGGATGCGCTCCGCCGGCAGAACATCGAGGTGCCCTCCGGGCGCATCGAGAGCACCCAGCGCGAATTCACGGTGCTCTCGGAGACCGATCTCCGCACGCCCGAGGAATTCAACCGGCTCATCATCCGCGAAGTGAACAGCTACCCGGTGCGGCTGCGCGACGTCGGGCGCGCCGAGCTGGGTCCGCAGGACGAGCGCAGCCGGCTGCGGGTCAATGGCCGGCCGGCAGTTGGCATGGGCATCGTCAAGCAATCGACGGCCAATACGCTCTCGGTGGCGCGGGCGGTGAAGGCGGAGCTGCCGAAGGTACGCGCTGCGCTGCCGCCGGGGATGGACCTCGATATCGCGTTCGACACCTCGGTGTTCATCGAGAAGTCCATCGAAGCCGTGTACGAGGTGGCGGCGGAAGCCCTGCTGCTTGTCGTGCTGGTGATCTATTTCTTCCTGCGCTCGCTGCGCGCCACGTTGATCCCGTTCGTCACCATCCCGGTGTCCCTGATAGGTGCCTTCTTCCTCATCTGGATCATGGGCTTCACCATCAACGTGCTGACGCTGCTCGGCATCGTGCTGGCGATCGGGCTGGTGGTGGACGACGCCATAGTGGTGCTCGAGAACATCCATCGCCATATCGAGAAGGGCGAGCCGCCCCTGCAGGCCGCGATCGCCGGCAGCCGGGAGATCGCTTTTGCCGTGGTCGCCATGACGGTCACCCTGGCGGCGGTGTTCGCGCCGCTCGCGTTTTCCACGGGCAACACCGGACGGCTCTTCATGGAGTTCGCGCTGACCGTCGCCGCGGCCGTCGTGGTCTCGGGCTTCGTGGCGCTGACCTTGACGCCCATGATGTGCTCGAAGCTGCTGCGCCACCAGGCCTCCCACGGAGCGGTCTACAACGCGCTGGAGCGCTTTTTTTTCCATCTGTTTTCAGGCTACCGCCGGCTGCTCACGGCCTGCCTTCGGCGCCGGCTCGTCGTGGTGGGTGTGTTTGCGGCCGTGTCGGTGCTCGGTGCCGGCCTGTTCATGAGCTTGAAGGCCGAGCTCTCACCGTTGGAAGACCGTGGATTCTTCCTTGGCGTCATGGTTGCCCCCGAGGGGGCAACCATGGAGTACACGGACGGCTACGCGCGGATCTGGGAAGACATGTACAAGGACATCCCCGAGATCGTGAACTATTTCGTCGTCGTCGCCCCGGGACTCGACCGGCCCAACCCGGTGAATTTCGGTGTGTCGTTCGTCCGGTTGAAGGACTGGAGCGAGCGCGAGCGCAAGACGCTGGACATCACGGCGTCGCTGGCGCCGAAGATGGCCGCCACGATGCCCGGTGTCATGGCGGCGCCGATCAATCCGCCTTCGCTCGGACAGAACTTCCGCAATCCCCCGGTGCAGTTCGTGGTGCAGGGCACTTCCTACGACGACCTCGACCGCGCCGTGAACGAGATAGTGACTAGGGCGCGCGGTTTCCCCGGGCTCTCCAACGTGGATTCGGACCTGAAGCTCAACAAGCCCCAGCTGTCCGTGAACATCAATCGCGAGAAGGCGGCGGCCGTGGGCGTGCAGGTGGAAGCGATAGGACGCACGCTGGAGACGCTGCTGGGCGGCCGCCAGGTCACGCGCTTCAAGCGGGAGGGCAAGCAGTACGACGTCATCGTCAAGCTGGAGGACAAGGATCGCCGGCAGCCCACCGATCTCACGTCGATCTACGTGCGCGGCGCGAGCGGACAGCTCATGCAGCTCGACAATCTGGTCACCGTCACCGAGACCGTCGCACCCAAGGAGCTGAACCACTTCAACCGGCTGCGCGCGGCGATCATCACCGCCAACGTCAACCCGGGCTACACGCTGTCGGAGGCGCTCGGTTTCATGGAGCGGTCGGCGAAGGAGGTATTGACCGGGCAGTACCAGACGGCCCTCGATGGACAATCGCGGGAATTCCGCGAGTCGGGACAGCAGCTCTACTTCGTGTTTTTCCTGGCGCTCGCCTTCATCTACCTCGTCCTCTCCGCCCAGTTCGAGAGCTTCCGCGGCCCCCTGGTGATCATGCTCACCGTGCCGCTCGCCATCACCGGGGCGCTCGTCGTGATGAAGCTCGCCGGCGTGACGCTCAACGTGTACAGCCAGATCGGCCTCGTGATGCTGATCGGGCTCATCACCAAGAACGGCATCCTGATCGTCGAGTTCACCAACCAGCTGCGCGACCGCGGCATGGAGATGCTCGAGGCGCTGACCGAGGCGTCCAGCCTGCGGCTGCGCCCCATCCTGATGACGAGCGCGGCGACCGTGCTCGGCTCCGTGCCGCTCGCCGTTGCCGCCGGCGCCGGATCGGAATCGCGCTCGGCCATCGGCTGGGTGATCGTGGGCGGCATGTCCCTCGGCACGCTCTTCACGCTGTTCGTGATACCGGTCGCCTACACCTACATCGCCGGCGAGCGCCACCTTGCGGCTCCGGACGAAGGGGGAGGGGGCACGGTGTCGCGCTCGCCGGCAACGAAAGCGTGATACGTGATACGTATCGAGAATGGTGGGAGCGAACGCCGATGCACCTGTCACCTGTCACGCGGTTGCAGTTGATTTGAACCACTTCGCCCCCACTTGTCTCCGGATGTCCCACCCGCTTCCTCCCTGGCTTGCCGTTCGTCCGGTGCTCGATGAAGGCAGCAATGAGCCGAATTCCGCGAAATCCCCCGGGTACGGCCCCGATTACGGTCTCCTGGACGCCTACTCGCGCGCGGTGACGGGTGTCGCCGAGGTGGTCGGCCCCACAGTGGTGCGGCTCGACGTCAAGCGCCGATTGCGCAGGAGTGACGTGCGCGGCAGCGAGAGCGTGCGCGAGGTCGGCGGCAGCGGGTCGGGCTTCATATTCACGCCCGACGGACTGATCGCGACCAACAGTCACGTGGTGTCCGGGGCCGTCGAGACCCGCGTGACGCTGAACGACGGGCAAGTCTTCCAGGCCGACCTGATCGGAGACGATCCCGACACCGATATCGCGGTGATGCGCGTCGCGGGGCACAGGCTCCCGGTGGCGGCGCTAGGTGAATCGCGCGACCTGCGGGTGGGACAGCTCGCCATCGCAATCGGCAATCCCTACGGTTTCCAGTGCACGGTCACCGCCGGGGTGGTTTCGGCGCTGGGCCGTTCGTTGAGGTCGCAGAACGGCCGGTTGATGGACGACGTCATCCAGACCGACGCGGCGTTGAATCCCGGCAACTCCGGCGGGCCCCTGGTCTCGTCCGCGGGGCGTGTCATCGGCGTCAACACGGCGGTCATCCTGCCGGCGCAGGGCATCTGCTTCGCCACAGCGATCGACACGGCGAAGGTGACCATCGCGCAACTCCTGCGGCACGGCCGCGTGCGGCGCGCGCGGCTCGGCATAGCGGGGCAGAACATCGTGCTGCCGCGGCGCATGGTGCGGCATCACGCGCTGGCGCGCGACGGCGCGGTGCAGGCGGCCTCCATAGAGCGCGGCGGGCCCGCGAGCCGGGCCGGGATCGAGCAGGGCGATATCATCATCGGCTTCGCGGGGCAGTCGGTCGCGGGGTTCGACGACTTGCATCGCCTGTTGACCGAAGAGCGGCTCGGTGAGCGCGTGCCGATAGTGGTGCTGCGGCGCGGGCAACGGCTGACAATCGACATACAGCCCGACGAGACCGCCTCGTAGCTGAAGTACGGCGAGGGGACACTCGAGCCGGAGGCGCGATCGACGTTCCGGCGCGACCTTAAGGGAGGGACGCTATGCAGGAAATGGCAGGTCCGCTGGTCCAGTACGGCCTGTGGCTCGTATTCGGCAACGTGCTATTGACGCAGCTCGGCGCGCCGCTGCCCGCGATACCGACCCTGGTCGTCGCCGGCGCGCTCGCGCAACAGGGCTACTGGCCCGCGGCGCTGGTCATCGGACTCGCCGTCGTTGCCTGCCTGGCCGGCGACCTGCCGTGGTACTACGCGGGACGGCGCTACGGATACCGCGTGTTGAACACGTTGTGCCGTATCTCGATGGAACCCGATTCCTGCGTGCGGCAGACCGAGGACGTGTTCATGCGCTGGGGCCCGCCGTCGCTCATGTTCGCGAAATTCATTCCCGGCTTCGCCACGGTCGCCCCGCCCATCGCCGGCGCGCTGAGGCTTGCCCTGGCGCCGTTCCTGGCCTATAGCGCGGTCGGCGCCGCGCTGTGGGCGGGCGTCGCCGTTGTCGTGGGCGTTGTCTTCCACGCCCAGGTGGACCAGGTGCTGAGGTGGGGCGCTGAAATGGGCAGCTACGTAGTGCTCGTCATCGGCGCGATCGTGGTGTTCTACATGGGCGCCAAGTGGGTGGAGCGGTACCTGTTCCTGCGCTTCATGCGAATGATGCGCATCAGTGAGCGGGAATTGCACGAACTGATGCAGGAGAATCCGGGACCGGTCATACTCGACGTGCGGTCCGCCGCCGCACGCAAGCTCGATCCGCGCCGCATACCCGGCTCGCTGGCAATCGATGTCGAGGCCCTCGTGGCCCGCGCGGGAATCGAACCCGACCGTGACGTCGTCATCTATTGCACGTGACCGAACGAGGCCAGCGCGGCGCGTGTCGCCCGCCTGCTGATGGACAAGGGCTACAGAAAGGTCCGGCCGCTCGTGGGTGGACTCGATGCCTGGATCGAGGCCGGCAGGCCTGTCGAAACGGGAGAGCAATCCTGAGAGGCCCGGGGTTCGCCCGGAGGCGCGCGTCTCTAGCGCGCGACGATAATCC
>Ga0075428_100010111_pt1 | contig 10481 bp, 9 predicted proteins | sample RhiMetdeltSRZDD2_FD_75291 | JGI IMG/M metagenome (GOLD analysis project Ga0075428, IMG submission 75291) | Populus rhizosphere microbial communities from Tennessee, USA - Rhizosphere MetaG P. deltoides SRZDD2 | ecosystem: Host-associated > Plants > Roots > Rhizosphere > Soil | place: USA... | reverse complement strand
CACCAGCGGACCCCTGCCGATGTTGATCAACACCCCGCCTCTGCCGAGCGCGCGCAACTGCTCCGCGCCGATCATGCCTTCCGTGTGCTCGTTCAGCGGCGCCGATACCACCGCGACTTCGCACTCCGTCAAGAGCCGATCCAGCTCCCTCGTGTCACCCGCCCATGCCAGGCCGCACTCCGGGACGCGGCCAGAGCCCGTCACCGCCGATCCACTACAACCGAAGGCGCGGAACAGGTTCCACGCATGCCGGCCGATGTGCCCGAAGCCCATGAACCCAATGTGTGCATCGCCGAGCGTGCCCGCCTGCGGTATCGACGCGTCGTACACCGATGTTGCCCAGACGCCACGACGCAGCTGCCGGTCCTGACTCAGGAAGTTGCGCCGCAGCATCACCGCCGCGGCGATCACATACTCCGCGATTGACTCCTCATGGTGAAACGTGTTGGCCACCAGCACGTCCGGCGCCAACGCCTCGAACGCCACCTTGTCGGTGCCTGCCCCGGCGACATGAATCAGCCGCAGCTTCTCCGCGACGGCGGCCATTTCCGCGGTGAACCGGCTCCCGACATACACATTGGCGTCCCGCAGCGCGTCCAAGGGCGCGTCACCCACATGCCAGTACACCTTGGCGCCCGGTGGCATCGCAGCCTCGAGTCGCTCGCGGTGCGGGACCAAATTCGCGTCCGCGACAACAATCTTCATCGCTGCAGCGCAGGTCGTTTACTGTCGAACGTCCAACCAGGGATCAGGTACTGCATCGCCACAGCGTCGTCGCGGCTGCCCAGCCCTTCGCGTACATACAGCTCGTGTGCGGCGTTGACTGCGTCCATGTCGAGCTCGACACCCAGGCCCGGCTTGTCGGGCACGCTCAGATAACCGTCGACGATCAGATACGGCTCGACGGTGATCCGCTGTCCGTCCTGCCAGATCCAGTGAGTGTCGATCGCGGTGATCTCTCCCGGTGCCGCGGCGGCGACGTGAGTGAACATCGCCAGCGATACGTCGAAGTGATTGTTGGAGTGCGAACCCCACGTCAGACCCCACGCGTCGCACAGCTGCGCGACGCGCACCGAACCGGCCATCGTCCAGAAGTGCGGATCCGCCAACGGGATATCGACCGCGCCAATGCGAATCGCATGTCCCAGTTCACGCCAATCCGTGGCGATCATGTTCGTCGCCGTCGGTAGGCCGGTCGCCCGTTTGAATTCGGCCATCACCTCGCGACCCGAGAAGCCGCCCTCAGGCCCGACGGGGTCTTCGGCGTAGGCGAGCACATCGGTCAGCTCGCGACACGTCTTCACTGCGTCCTCGAGTAGCCAACCGCCATTGGGGTCCAACGTGATTCGAGCATCCGGGAACCGGTCGGCCAGCGCGATCACCGCCTTGGCCTCGTCAGCTGCCGGCAGTACCCCGCCCTTGAGCTTGAAGTCGCGGAAGCCGTACCGCGCCCGCGCGCCCACGGCGAGCCGGACGATGGCGTCGGGTGACAGCGCTTCCTCATGCCGCAGGCGAAGCCAATCGTCGGCCTCTTCGTCCGCCCCCGACCGGTACGCGAGATCCGTCTTGGTGCGGTCGCCGACGAAGAACAGATAGCCGAGCGCCTGCACGCGGTCACGCTGCTGGCCCTCACCGAGCAGCGCCGCCACCGGCACTGAAAGGTGCTGCCCGAGAAGGTCCAGCAGCGCCGACTCGACCGCGGTCACCGCGTGCACGGCGACGCGTAGGTCGAACGTCTGCGCGCCGCGTCCCCCCGCATCCCGATCGCCGAAGGCGCGGCGCATGTCGTTGAGCACGGCGTGGTGATCGCCGATGCCGCGGCCGGTGACGATCGCGCGGGCATCGTCGAGGGTGCGCCGGATCGGCTCCCCTCCCGGAACCTCGCCGACGCCGGTGTTCCCGTCTGTGTCGGTGAGGATCACCAGGTTCCGGGTGAAGAACGGCCCGTGCGCGCCGCTGAGGTTCAGCAGCATGCTGTCGTGGCCGGCGATCGGAATCACGGCCATGTCGCGCACGACGGGTGTGCTCATGTCAATCTCCTCACGACGCGAACCATTTGTCGCCGTTGGCCAGCGGCCGCACCACGCGGGACACCTTGTCGCCCATGGTGCACAGTGCCTCGACGATCTCGCGCTCACGCTGCGGTGTCAGCCGCCCCACCGGTACCGAGCAGCTGATGGCATCCAGCGAGGGCCGGCAGTAGCGCAGTGCCACCGCGAAGCACCGCAGCCCCATGGTGTTCTCCTGGTTGTCGGCGGCGTACCCCCGCACCCGCACTTCATCGAGCGCATTGTCCAGCACGGGCCGGTCGACGATCGTGTTGGCGGTCAGTGGCTTCAGCGCGGCAGGGACGTGAGTGTCGCGGTCGGTGCCGAACCGCTCGGCCAGCAGCGCCTTGCCCAGAGCGGTGGTGTAGGCGGGCAGCCGCCTGCCAACGCGATTCGATGCGCGGGTGTACTGCTTGCATTCGCGTGTCGCCAGGTACACGATGTCCGTGCCGTCCAGCCGGCCGAGGTGAAACGTCTCGTCGAGATCCTGGCGCAGATCGTCGAGGAACGGCGTGATCAACCGCAGATACGGGTCGCTGTCCAGATAACTGGTCCCGACGAGCAGTGCACGAATACCGATGCCGTACAACGTGCCTGACGGGTCACACCGCACCCAGCCCTGCGCGACGAGCGTGCGGAGCAGGGCGTGCGCGCTGCTGCGCGGCATGTCCAGCGCGTCGCTGATCTCGCGCAGGCGCGCCGGGTTGTCGGGGCGGGCCGCCAGATACTCGAGCAACTCGACGGTCCGCACGGCGGACTTCACCTTGCGGATCGCGATCTCGGGCTCTTGTGTCACAGTTCTCCTCAGATCGGCAGCAGTTCGCGGCCGATCAACACGACGGCACCCACGGTGGAGGCGCCGATTGCCAACCAGCGCAGTCGTTTCGGATCGAGAAAGCGGTTGATGCGGCGTGACAGTGCGTATCCGATCACCGCCGCCGGTACCAGTGCTGCGAAGCCCCACACGGTTCGGCCGTCGATGGCGCCGGTCAGTGTGAGCGCGGCGATCGACATCATCGATCCGACAAGGAAAAAGCCGCTCATCGTGCCACGCAACCGAGCGCCACTGTTGCGTTGCCACACGAGCGCCATCGGTGGCCCGCCGATCGACGTCGCGGTGCCGAGCACGCCCGAGGTCGCCCCGGCCAGCACCACGTTGCGCCGTCGCGGGGTCGGAATCCATCCGACGCTGGTGAGGACCACGCCGACGAGCACCACCCCCGCGAGCATGACCGTCAGCGCCCGCTCGGGCAACGTCGCCAAAAGCAGTGCGCCCGCGATGGTTCCGGGCACCCTGCCCACCAGCGCCCAGCCGGTGCCGTGCAGGTCGATGTCCTCGCGTTCGCGTACCGCGACGATCAGCGTGACGAGCGTCGCCACCATGATCAGCGTGCCCGGGATGAGCCGAGGGTCTACGAGCGCTATGACCGGCGCGGCCAACATGCCGATCCCGAATCCGATCGACGCCTGCAGACACGACGCCAGCATGACCGCGCCGGCGACCGTGCAAAATCCGAGGACACTCATGCCGGCACCAGCGCGCTCCCCTCCTGAAGCAAGGGATGGTGGCACTCGGCGGTATGTCCCGCGATTTCTGGGTCGACGGCACTCGGTGGTGTGGTGGTCGCGCACACCTCGGTGGCTTTCCAGCAACGCGTCCGGAACCGGCAACCCGACGGCGGGTTGAGCGGCGACGGCACCTCGCCCTTCAGCAGGATCCGCTCCTTGCGCTGGGCGCCGTCGAGCGTCGGCGCCGCAGACATCAGTGCTGCGGTATACGGATGGTTGGGCCGCTCGAAAACCGCTTCGGTGGGGCCATTTTCGATGATCCGGCCGAGGTACATCACCGCGACGCGGTCGGCGACATGCCGGACGACCGACAGGTCGTGCGAGATGAAGACGTAGGAGATGCCAAGCTGACCCTGAAGGTCGTTTAGCAGGTTGAGCACCTGCGCCTGCACGGATAGATCGAGCGCGGACACCGGCTCGTCGCAGATGATCACGTCGGGGTCGAGCGCCAATGCCCGGGCGATGCCGATGCGCTGGCGCTGGCCGCCGGAGAACTCCTGCGGGTACTTGTCCGCCGCTTTCGCGCCGAGGCCGACGAGATCCAGCAGCCCCCGCACCCGCATGTCGCGGTCGCGCCGGCTCTTGTACAGACTCTTGTGGCTGCGCCACGGCTCGGCGATGATGTCGCCCGCCGACATGCGCGCGTTCAGCGAGGCGTACGGATCCTGGAACACCATCTGCACGCGGCGGCGGAACGCCAGCAGCTCCTTGCCGCGCAGGCTGAACGGGTCGATGCCGTCGAACCGCACCGTGCCGGAGTCAGGGCGCTCCAGCATCAGCAATGTTCTTGCCAGCGTCGACTTTCCGCAGCCGGACTCGCCGACCAGGCCGAGCGTCTCGCCGCGGCCCAAGTCGAGGCTGATGCCGTCAAGCGCGCACAGCTTCTTCTTTCCGGGGACCTGGAACGACTTGCGCAGATCACGAACCTCGAGCAGCTTCTCAGACATTTACTACTTCCTCGGGAAAGTGGCAGGCGGCCTTGCGGTTGGGTCCGACCGAATCCAGAGCGGGCCGCGTGGTCGCGCAGACGTCACGCGCCAGCGGACACCGCGCCTGGTACACGCAGCCGTCCGGGATCGCATGCAGGTCTGGCGGCGTGCCGCCGATGGACTTGAGCTCGTCGCCGCGACGCGCGTTGACCGGGACGGAGTTCAGCAGGCCCTTGGTGTATGGATGCTGCGGATTAGCGAAAACCTCTGCCACCGGGCCGGTTTCGATGCTGTTGCCCGCGTACATCACCGCGACGCGGTCGGCCTCCTCGGCGACCAGCGCCAGGTCGTGGGTGATAAGCACGACGGCCATCCGGTATTCGGTCCGCAGGTCGCGCAGCAGCGCCATGATCTGGGCCTGCACGGTGACGTCGAGCGCGGTGGTGGGCTCATCGGCGATCAGCACGCTGGGATTGAGCGCGACGGCCATCGCGATGAGCAGTCGCTGCCGCATGCCGCCGGAGAACTGGTGCGGATAGGAGTTCATCCGTGTCTCTGGCTGCGGGATGCCGACGCGGGCCATCAGTTCAACGGCCTTGGACTTGGCCTCCTTGGCGCTCAGGTTGTAGTGGATCCGGAACGGTTCGGCCAGTTGGGTTCCCACGGTGTAGAGCGGGTTGAGTGCAGTGAGCGCGTCTTGGAACACGATCGCGAGTTCGGTGCCCGCCATCTCGCGGCGCTTCGCCCGGCCGACGCTGAACAGATCGACGTCCGCGAGGTGCGCTGAACCGGCGACGACGTCGGCGACCGGCTCCAGCAGCCCGACAAGCGCGGTGGCCGTCATCGACTTGCCGCAGCCGGATTCGCCTAGCAGCGCCAGTGTTTCGCCGCGACGAGCCGAAAAGCTGACGTCGTTGACGGCGCGCATGGTGCCGGTGATGGTGCGGATATCGACGGTCAGGCCGTCGACCTCCAGCACCGGGTCGGCGTCCAGATCCTTGGCGGAGCGGCGTTCTGCGACAGCTGTCATGAGAGGGCCTTCGTGGTCTTGGTGAAGCGGGACAGGCGTTTCTGCGGAACGGTCAGGCGCCACCGCTGACCGGGGTCGGTGGCGATGCGGGCCCAGGCGGCGAGGATGGTTGCCGACACCGTGGTGATCACGATGGCCAGGCCTGGGAAGAACGACAGCCACCACGCGGTGTGCAGATACGTGCGGCCCTGCGACACCATCAGGCCCCAGCTGATGTCGGGCGGCTGAATGCCGATGCCCAGGAAGCTCAGCGAGGACTCGGCGAGCATGACGTAGCAGAAGTCGAGCGTCGCGACGGTCAGCAGCGTCGGCAGCACGACGGGCAGGACGTGGCGCCAGATGATGGATTGGGCGCTGGCGCCGAACGTGCGTGCGGCGTCGACGAACAACCGGCTCTGCAGTTCGGCGGACTCGGCGCGCGCGGTGCGCAGGTAGACCGGGATGCGGGTGATCGCCAGCACCAGAACGATGTTCGCGGCGCTGGGGGAGAACACGTAGAGCACGACGACGGCGAGCAGCAGCGACGGGAAGCTCATGATCACGTCGGCGACACGCATGGCCACGGTCTCGCGCCAGCCGCGGTAGTAGCCGGCCCACATGCCGATCGCCGAGCCCACGATCGCGGAAATCACGACGGCGGGAATCGCCACCGACAAGGTGGTGCGGCAGGCAACGATGAGGCGGGCGAGCATGCTGCGGCCCAGCGGGTCGGTGCCGAGGATGTTCGCCAAGCCGTGCGCGAGCGTGAACGGCGCCTGGTTGGAGTTGTCGAGGTCGATGTGGGTGGCGAGGCCGCCGACGAGCATCGGGCCGACGATCGCAGTCAGGAACACGAGCCCCAGTACGACGGCGGCCGCGGCGGCAACGCGGTCGTTAACCAGTAACTGGAACCACCTTGAGCGCTTGCGGCTTTCGGGCTCGCCGACGATCGCGGTGGTCGGCTTGACCGGGACGAGATCGAGTTGGGTGCTCATGTGTCTCCTAGACCTGTGCCGGTTCCCGCACCCGCGCGTCGAGCAACGCGTAACAGGCGTCGATGATGATGTTGAGGGCGAAGATGCTCACAGCGGTCAGCAGTACGGCAGCCTGCAGGACGGCGAAGTCGCGCTGCAGAATCGCGTCGATCATCAGCTTGCCGATGCCGGGCCAGCCGAAGATCGCCTCGACCACGACCGCACCGTTGATCAGCCCGACGGCCAGGTCGCCGGCAACGGTCAGTGCCGGGGCGGCGGCGTTGCGGAGCGCATGGTGGGTGACGACACGAAAGTCGCTGGCGCCCTTGCTGCGGGCCAGCCGCACGTACGGCGCGGACAGCGCGGAAACCATTGCGCCGCGGACGACTTGGGTCAGCACGCCGAGCGGACGAATCATCAGCGTGGCGATGGGCAGGATCCATGACAGGCCGCTGTCGACGCCGGATGTGGGCAACCAGCCGAGCAGGACCGCGAACAGCCAGACGCCGGTGATGGCGAACCAGAAGTCGGGGATGCTCGCGGCGGTCATCGACAGCAGGCTGGACAACCGGTCGGCCAGCGAGTTCGGGCGATACGCCGCCCAGCAGCCGATGATCACCGCAAGCACGATCGCCAGAAGCATTGTGGTGACGGCCAATTGAAGGGTGGCCGGGAAAGCGCGCAGTGCCATCGCGGACGCGGACTCGCCGGTGCGCATCGACGTGCCGAAGTCGAGATGGAGGACACCCTTCAGGTAGTCGGCCATCTGTGTGAGCAGCGTTTGGTCGAAACCGTTCTTGGCGGCGAACGCCTCGCGCTGCTCCGGGGTCGCGGACTCGGGCAGATACAGGTTGGTCGGGTCGCCGGTGAGACGGGCCAGCAGGAAGACACCCAGCAGCACGATGATCAACGGCAATGCGCTGGTGTACATCCGGCGGCGAACGAACGAGAACATCGGTTACGGCCTCCCGCTTGTCACTGCTTGTCGGTGCGGTCGGCAGATGCGAACGTCATGTCGGCAAGTCGCATCTCGTCGCCGGTCGCGGAGTTGGGCTGATAGTCGACGCGCGCCGACTTGGCGAGCACACCGTTCATGTGCGCGATGTAGGCGAACTGGGCAACCTCGTTGGGTTCGTCGGCGAACAACTTGGCGTACGCGTCTTGGCGCTGTTGACCCGTGAGCTCCCCGGCGGCATCGATCGTGCGATCGAAAGCAGCTGAGCCATAGCCGTTTTGCGCGCCGTCGGTGCGCATGTACTGCTCGACGCTGAAGGCGGCATCACCGGCCTGGTTGCCGTGCATGATCAGCGCGATGAACGGCCCGCTGTTATCCGGGAAGGGCCGCAGCTGGTATTGCAACTGGCCCGCGGTGTCCATCATCTCGATTTTGACGTTGAGTCCGATCTCGGTCAGCTCGTTCTGGATGACCTCTACGGTTTCCGTGATCTTTGGGAATTGCGCGGTGCGTCCGATCAGCCGGATCTGCTTGTCGACGGGCACACCGGCGGCCCGCGCCTCGTCGACGAGTTGCTTGGCCTTCTCCGGATCATGCGGCCACAGCTGCAGATTCGAGTTGTGGCCGACGACGCCTTCGGGGATGAGTTGCGCGGCCGGTTCACCCATTCCCCGGAAGAGCGCCTTGACGATGCCGGTGCGGTTGACCGCGTAGTTGATGGCCTGCCTGACGCGGATGTCGTTCAGCGGGGCTTCGGCGCCCGTGATGCGCAGCGCAGTTGTTTCGTTGTTGGGGAACGCCACGCCGAGCTCGCCGGCGCCGTCCTCCGGCCCGAGCAACGTACCGATGTCGGCTTCGTCGTTGACGACCATCGCGGCGCGCACGCTGCCTTCGCTGCGCCACTGGTATTCGGCGCGGGCGAACGCCGGTTTCTTGCCCCAATAGGTGTCGTTGCGCTTCAGGCGCAGTTTCTGCCCGTATTCCCAGTCGTCGATGGCATATGGGCCGGTGCCGATGGGCTCGCGCACCTTCGCGGTGGTGCTGGTGGTGCGCGGCACGATCTCGACGAACGAAATCCTCAGCGGCAGAATCGGATCCGGTTTCTCGGTGCGGACCGTCACTGTGGTGTCATTCGGGGCGGCCACCTTGAGCTTCTCATCGCCGAACACATACCCGTCGACGTTGCACTGCAAGTCGGAGTTGACGGCCCGGTCGATGGAGAACGCGGCGTCCTGCGCGGTGAACGGCGCGCCGTTGGAGAACGTGACGCCATTGCGGATGTCGAACGTCCACTCGGTGGGTGCGGTCTGCCGCCAGCCCGTCGACAACAGCGGCTGAAGGTCGCCGGACTTGGGATCGCGCTCGACGAGGGGTTCGGTGATGTTGGAGCGGACGACGACGCCGGTCGACGTCAGCGAGCTCTCGCACGGCTCCAGCGTCGGGGGTTCCTCTTGCAGCACGATGCGCAGGGTGTTGACGTCGTAGCCGCCGTGGCGGGAGTTGGCGACGGTGCAGCCGGTAGCGGCCACGGTGATTCCCGCAAGGGCGGCGGCGAGCACTTGGCGTCGCCGCGTGGTGCGTACTGCGGGGCTCATGGATCCTCCCGGGCTGCGGTTTGTGGCGTCCACGTATGTAGATCAAGCGTGTGATCGCAGACACACGGTAAGGACGCCGTCGAAACAGCGTCAACCCGGGCTTAGTGGCCGAATCGGGGTCTGACCCGCACTACCGCCGACACTTGGTGCGGCCGAAAAACCATGTGTGAACTGCATTTTCGACGCGGCGGGGAGGGCGCCGATACCGAGCAGCGGCTGTCGATCGGGCAGCCATGCGGGTTCGGCATAAGTCCATGCTATTTCGGGGTTGGACGGGTATTCGCAGGTCGCCGTACGGTGGGACCACCATGAGCACCAATGCCCACACCCCGCAGAACCGTCCCGTGTTGCACGTCGGACCGCTGAAACCGTCGTTGGCGAAGACGCTCCAGGACGACTACGCGGCGTACGTACTGCCCGATGAGCCGGCCGAATTCTTGGCCGAGCACGGCGACGAGATCAGGGCGGTGGTGACGTCGGGCCGCACGGGTGTCGACGCGGAGTTGATGGCGGCCCTGCCGAACTTGGGCGCGGTGGTGAACTTCGGGGTGGGTTACGACACAACAGACGTAGACGCGGCCGCGGCTCGAGGGGTTCTGGTGAGCAATACACCGGACGTGCTGACGGATTGTGTGGCGGACACGGCGGTCGGGTTGGTGATCGACGTGATGCGGCAGTTCCCGGCGGCGGACCGGTACGTGCGGGCGGGCCGGTGGCCGGTCGAGGGGAACTATCCGTTGACGCATCAGGTGAGCAACACGCGGGTGGGAATCATCGGCTTGGGGCGGATCGGCAGCGCAATCGCGAAGCGGCTCAGCGCTTTTGGATGTGTGATCTCGTACCACAACCGACACGCGGTCGAGGGTTCGCCGTACACGTATGCGGGCTCACCGGTGGAGTTGGCGCGTGGTGTGGACGTGCTGATCGTGGCTGCGGCGGGAGGCGCGGGCACCCAGGGTTTGGTGAGCCGTGAGGTTATCGAGGCGCTGGGCGCGGATGGGTATCTGGTGAACATCGCGCGGGGCAGCGTGGTGGACGAGCACGCATTGGTGGAGGCCTTGGTCGGCGGGCGACTGGCGGGCGCGGGGCTCGATGTGTTCGAGGACGAGCCGAACGTGCCGGAAGCGCTAATGCAGATGGACAACGTCGTGGTGCTGCCACACGTGGCGAGTGGCACGGTGGAAACTCGCGCGGCGATGGAGGAACTCACGCTGCGAAATCTCGACAGCTTCCTTGAGTCAGGTCAGCTCGTTACGCCGGTGCCAATGCCAGTGGCGCGCTGAGCACCATTAGGCACCTCAAAAACTTGATATCGCATGTGATATCAAGTTTTGGCTAGGCCTAATCCTCCAGAATGCCGACGGGCCGCGTCAGTACCTGTTGCAGCTGTTGGCGACTTGGA
>Ga0075428_100010110_pt1 | contig 10481 bp, 10 predicted proteins | sample RhiMetdeltSRZDD2_FD_75291 | JGI IMG/M metagenome (GOLD analysis project Ga0075428, IMG submission 75291) | Populus rhizosphere microbial communities from Tennessee, USA - Rhizosphere MetaG P. deltoides SRZDD2 | ecosystem: Host-associated > Plants > Roots > Rhizosphere > Soil | place: USA... | reverse complement strand
CGCGCACGCGACGGAGACCCACCGAAGCCCCGGGCCCCCTACCTGCGTTCCCGCGCCAGAGTTCCCAACCGCCCCGCAGGATGACGCCTCAAGTACTCCTCGTGCGAGAATTCATGCTCCCTTTCCAGCGCGGCGGCGAGCGCGGCGAGGACCAGCGTCTCGGCGGCGACGCTCGCGCGCGGCGCGAGGCCCAGCGGGCCGCCCTCGCGCGCGACGCCGGCGTCGAGGACGGCGTCGCTCGCGCGCGCGAGCCAGGACTCGCGCCCGCCGGTGACCGCGATGACGTGCGCGCCGAGCCCGCGCACGCACTCGACCGCCGCGCGCAGCTCGACCGTCTCGCCGCTGTTGCTGATCGCGACCACGACGTCGCCGGGCGCGACCTGCCCGGCGCTCCCGTGCACCGCCTCGGTCGCGTGCAGGAAGGTCGCGGGCGTCCCGGTCGAGGCGAAGAGCGATGCGGCGTAGCGGGCGACGTGCTCGGGCTTGCCCACCCCCGTGACGTGCACGCGCCCGCCGCGCGCGCGCGACTCGCGCAGCAGCGCGAGGCAGGCGTCGAAGGGCTCGGTTCCGAGGCGCGCGCGCAGCAGCGCGAGCTCCTCGAGGGCGACATCGAGCGTGGCGAGCGCCTCGGCGCCCGGGCCCTCGGGCGCCGCCTCGACGTCGAGAAGCGGCGCGAAGGCCGGCGCGGGACCGGGGTAGAGCTCGAGCACGCGCGCGCGCGCGGCCGCCGCGTCCTCGGGGAAGGCGCCGAGGCGCTCGACGCAGGCCGCGCCGCAGGCGTTCGCGAGCCGCGCGGCGTCCTCCCAGGCGAGGCCGTGGCGCAGCGCCGCGAGCAGCCCGCCGAGGAAGGCGTCGCCCGCGCCGGTCGAGTCGACGGCCTTCACCGCGAAGGCGGGCACGCGGCCCTCGAAGGAGGCTGCCGCGATCGCGCAGCCGGCCTCGCCGTCGGTCACGACGACCGCGGCGTTCCCGAAGCGCCGGCGCAGCGCGCGGGCGAGCGCGAGCGCGTCCGCGGCGGCCCCGCCGGCGAGCTCGCGCGCCGCCGCCTTGGCCGGCTTCAGCAGGTCGGCCCCGCGCAGCACCGCGTCGAGGTCGGCCTCGCTGCCGAGCGCGCGCAGCGCGTCGGAGGGCGGGACGTCGAGGTCGACGACGGTCGGGATCCCCGCCGCGCGCGCGATCGCGAGCGCCTCGCGCGCGGCGTCGAGCGGGAGCTGCGAGACCTCGGTCGTGAGCCGCGCCGCGCGGCGAATCGTCGCCGCGTGGTCGCGGCGCACGTGCGCGGCGGTCGTCTCCGCCGTCGCGCCCGGCGCCATGTAGATCGCGCGCGCGCCGGCGTCGTCGACGAAGATCTCCGCCAGCGAGGTCGCGGAGCCCGCGACGACGAGGTCGCGCTCGATGCCGAGCCGGTCCATCGCCGCGCGCAGGAAGCGCCCGCCCGCGTCGTCGGCCTGGCGGCCGAAGACGCCGGTGCGCAGTCCCAGGCAGGCGGCCCAGCCGAGGTGGTTCAGCACGACGCCGCCGACGAAGGTCCGCACCGGGCCGCTGCCCGCGACGTCGCCGAGCAGGCCCTTCTCGTCGGCGCCGAGGATGCGCGGCGTGCGGTGGACGCGGTCGACCATCATGCTGCCGATGCCCGCGACGTCGAGCGGCGCGCGCGCGCTCATCGTCCGCCGAGCGGCCGCGAGTCCGGCGGCGCGCTCACCCACGGCTCGCCGATGCGCTCGCGCGCGAGCTCGCGCACGACCTCGAAGCGCGCGTCGAAGGCGCGCTCCTCCTCGGGCCCGAGCGCGGGCGTGCCCGGCGCGACGTGGGCGCTACCGATCACGCCGAGGCGGAGCAGCGCGCGCTTGAAGGCCGCGATCGCGCGCTTGCGCCCGTCGAACTCCGTCGCCGCGGCGAAGGCGCGCAGCACGCCGTGCACCTGCTCCATCCGCTCGCCGTCGCCCACGCGGCACACCTGCCAGGCGCGCGCCCACTCGCGCGGCAGCGCGTTGGCCGGCCCGGCGACGACGCCGATCGGCAGCCCCCCGCGCAGCCGCCAGCGCTGCCAGTGCTCGGAGAGCGCGCCGAGCCAGCCGCTGCGGGGGCGGAAGATCTCGAAGATCAGGTGCGCGTTGCCGACGTAGATCCCGAACTCGCCGCGGTCGCGGAACCCCGCCGCGGCCTTGGTGTAGTTCCCGAGCACGCGCCGCCGCGCCGAGACCTTGATGCCGCGCACGAAGTCGAGCCGCGACATCGCCTTCACCTGGCGCGTGCGGATGTGCGGGACCTTCGGGTCGACGGCGATGTCCGCGTTGTCATAGAGGTACACCGGAATGCGACGATCGCAGACGTCGAGCAGGTCGGCGACGTCGCGGCACACGAAGCGCACGGGGTCCTCGATGCCCTGGATCGAGAGCGGCGCGAGCACGGCGGCGTCGGCGCCGGCGAAGATCGCGAACTCGAGGTTGTCGAGGGTCTCGCGCGCGGTCGGCGCCGTGACGCCGGCCCAGGCCTCGACGGGCCGCCCCGCGACCGGGCCGCGGCGCGCGTTCTCCTTGGCGACCTCCTCGGCGCAGACCTGGATCACGCGCTGGCGCGCGGAGTTGTCGACGCGGTCCCACTCGCCGGTGGTCCCGGCCGCGAAGACGACGTCGGCGCCCCAGCCGGCCTGGATCACCCAGCGCACGAGCGCGCGCTGGTCCGCCTCGACGACGTCGCCGCGCTCGTCGAGCACCGTCACCACGGGCACCGAGAGCCCGGGGCAGGGGCGCGTCTCCTCGACCGATCGCAAGCCGACCCCCTCCGAGACCCGGAGGGATGGTGCCTCAGATCGTCTCGAAGAAGTAGGTCATGCGGATCCCGAGCGCCGTGGCGAGCTTGTGGAGCGTCGACATCGAGGCCGCGCTCTTGCCGAGCTCGATCTGCGAGATCAGGCTGACCGAGAGCCCCGTGCGGTTGGCGAGCTGCTTGAGCGTGAGGTCGAGGCCCTTGCGCCGCTCGCGCAGGCGATGGCCGACCACCTGGTTGAGCCGCGTCTCGATGTCGACGAGCAGGCCCTTGTCGCGGATCGCCTGCTGCACGACGGCGCGCAGCTCCTCGGCGGCGATCGGCTTCTGGAGATAGTCGAAGGCCTGGTGCTTAAGCGTGCGCACCGCGACCTCGACCGTCGGCAGCGCCGTCATCGCGATCACGCAGAGGTCGGAGTCGACGGTGCGGATCTGCTGGAGCAGGTCGACGCCGCGGTCCGCCGGCGGCGAGACGTCGAGCAGCACGAGCTGGTAGCGCCCGCGCCGCACCTCCTCGACCGCGCGGGCCGGGTCCGAGAGCACGTGGACCTGGAAGCCGTCCTCGGTCAGCAGGTCCTTGAGCTCGAGAGTCGTCGCCTCGTCCGCATCGACGACGAGGACGTCGAGTCGCTGCTTGGTCGCCATGGTCACCCCCCGTGGTCGGGGCGCGGAGCGGCGAGGCGCCGCCGCGCGTCCCTCTCATGGGATCGCTTCGGTATTCCTGGCGGCTTGCATTAGCCCTGCACGGGATCGGCCCGGCCGCGGCTCAGGGAGCGGACGAGAGCCACTCCACGCCGAAGGCCGCAGCGGGGGCATTTGCCCTCGCTACGCGGTCGATCTCGAGCCGCAGCGGCGGCTCGCCGGGCGCCTGGATCTCGACCCAGCGCGGCATGCGCACGCCCTCGAAGCTCGCGGACGGCCCGAGCGGGTAGCGGACGCCGCCGACGCCATCGATCTCGGCCCAGTCGAAGCTCCCGACCTCGACCTGGATCGAGGGCACGCCGGGCGAGGCCGCCGCCGCAGCGGCCGGCCCGCCGCGGATCGCCGCGGGCGGCGCCGGCGCGGCGAGCGGCGCCCGGGACCCGATCGCGTAGCAGTCGCGGTCGCCGGCGAGCGCGAGATGCGCCTCGCCCGCCGCGACTCCGAAGCTCGCGAGCGCCGCGCGCAGCGATGCGGCGGAGTCGGCCTGCATCAGGAAGAGCGGCGGCAAGAGCGGCCGCGGCGCGTCGAGCAGCACCCCGTCGCGGCTCGCCGCGTACTGGCTGCCCTGGAGGAGATGGCGCTCGAGCCCCTCGGGCGTTCGCAGCTCGAGACGCGCCAGGCCGGTGGGGTGGCTCGCGAGCGTGCCCTTCCCGAGCTCGGCGCCCGAGGCGTCGCGCAGCGTCACCTCGAGCAGCAGCGGCTTCGCGCGGCCGCCGTGGCGGTTCGCCTCGGCGACGGCGCCCGCGAGCTTCTCCGCGCTCGGGATCGCGGCGCCGGCCGCGCCGGCCAGGAGCCCGGCGAGCGCCAGGCCGAGCGCGAGGGCCCGTGCGCCGCGGCGCGCGCTCACCGCGCGCCACCCCCCGCCCGCGCGGAGCCGGCGCCGGCGAGGCACGTGCGGCCGGCGTAGACCGCTGCGGCGCCGAGCTCCTCCTCGATGCGCAGCAGGCGGTTGTACTTGCAGACCCGGTCCGAGCGGCTGAGCGAGCCCGTCTTGATCTGCCCGCATCCCGTCCCCACCGCGAGGTCCGCGATCGTCGTGTCCTCGGTCTCGCCCGAGCGGTGCGAGACGACCGCCGCGTAGCCGGCCTCGCGCGCCACGCGGATCGCCTCCAGCGTCTCGGTCAACGTCCCGATCTGGTTGACCTTCACGAGGATCGCGTTGCCGGCGCGCCGCGCGATGCCCTCGCGCAGGATCGCCGGGTTCGTGACGAAGAGGTCGTCGCCGACCAGCTGGAGGCGCCCGCCGAGCCGCGCGGTCAGCGCGATCCAGCCCTCCCAGTCGTCCTCGGCGAGGCCGTCCTCGATCGAGACGATCGGGTAGCGCCCCGCCCACTCCTCCCAGAACGCGATCATCTCCTCGGAGCCCTTGGTCGCGCCCTCGCCCTCGAGCACGTAGCGCTCGCCGCGGCGCAGCTCGCTCGTCGCGGGGTCGAGCGCGATCGCAATCTGCTCGCCGGGCCGGTAGCCGGCCTTCTCGATCGCGGTCAGCACCAGCTCGATCGCCTCGCGGTTGCTCGCGAGGTCGGGCGCGAAGCCGCCCTCGTCGCCGACCGCCGTCGCGTGGCCCTTCTCGTGCAGCACGTCGCGCAGGCGGTGGAAGACCTCGGCGCCCCAGCGCAGCGCCTCGGAGAAGCTCGGCGCCCCGACCGGGAAGAGCATGAACTCCTGGAGGTCGACGTTGTTGTCGGCGTGGGCGCCGCCGTTGATGACGTTCATCATCGGCGCCGGGAGGAGCTTCGCGCCCTCGCCGCCGACGAAGCGGTAGAGCGGGACGCCGGTCGCGCGCGCCGCGGCGTGCGCCGCCGCGAGCGAGACGCCGAGCACTGCGTTCGCACCGAGGCGCGCCTTCGTCTCGGTGCCGTCGAGTGCCATGAGCGCGCGGTCGAGCTCGGCCTGCTCGGCGAGGGAGCCGAGCGGGCGGCCCCGCACCGCCTTCGCGATCTCGCCGTTCACGTGCGCGACGGCACGCCGCACGCCCTTGCCGCCGTAGCGCACCGCCTCGCCGTCGCGCAGCTCGAGCGCCTCGCGCGAGCCGGTGGAGGCGCCCGAGGGCACCGCCGCGCTGGCGCGCACGCCGCCGTCGGTCTCGACCTCGACCTCCACGGTCGGGTTGCCGCGCGAATCGAGGATCTCGCGCCCGTGCACCCGGGCGATCTTCGCCTGCGCCATCGACTCCTCCTGGCCCGCTTCGAGGCGCGTGAGGCTAGCGCGCCCGAGCGCTAGGCGCGGAGGCGTGGCACGACGAGCGGAGCGCCGTCCGGGCCGGGGACGACCTGCGCCTCGATCCCGAAGGCGCGGCGCAGCAGCTCGGGCCGCAGCACCTCGGCCGGGGTGCCGACCGCGAGCAGCTCGCCGCCGGCCGCGATCGCGATCCGGTCGCAGCTGCGCGCCGCCAGCGAGAGGTCGTGCGAGACGACGAGCGCGCCGCGGCCCTCGCGCGCGAGCTCGCGCACGAGCTCGAGGACGTGCAGGCGGTGGTAGAGGTCGAGGTGCGCGGTGGGCTCGTCGAGCAGCAGCACCGCGGGCTCCTGCGCGAGCGCGCGCGCGAAGAGCACGAGCTGCCGCTCGCCGCCCGAGAGCTCGAGGATCGAGCGGTCGGCGAGCGCCTCGATGCCGACGCGCTCGAGCGCCGCGCCGGCGATCGCGCGGTCCCGCGCGCCCTCGAAGCCGAGCCGCGGCAGGTGCGGCGAGCGCCCCATCAGGACCACCTCGCCGGCGCGGAAGGGGAAGGTGAAGGTCGCCTCCTGCGGCACGACGGCGAGGCGCCTCGCCACCCCGCGGCGCCCGTGTCGGGCGAGCGGGCGCCCCTCGAGCAGCACGCGGCCCGCCGCCGGCTCGATCCCGCCGTAGGCGGCGCGCAGGAGCGTCGTCTTCCCGGCGCCGTTCGGGCCGGCGAGGCCGAGCACCTCGCCGGCGCGCAGCTCGAGCGACACGTCCCGGAGCACGTCGCGCGCGCCGAGCCGCAGGCGCAGCGCCTCGAACGCGAGCAGGGGTACCCCGCCCGGGGCGCTCACGGCGCGAGCGGCCCGCGGCCCTGGCGGCGCAGCAGCCAGAGGAAGACCGGGCCGCCCGCGAGCGCGGTGAGCGCGCCGACCGGGAGCTCGGGTCCGCCGAGCAGGCTGCGCGCGAGCGCGTCGCAGAGCACCAGGAAGGCGGCGCCGCCGAGCGCGGCGGCGGGCACGAGCAGCCGGTGGTCGGGGCCCACGACGAGGCGCAGCAGGTGCGGGATGATCAGCCCGACGAAGCCGATCAGGCCCGCCGCGGCGACCGCCGCCCCGACCATCAGCGAGGTGGCGAGGAGCAGGATGCGCTGGTCGCGCTCGACCTCGACGCCGAGCTGCTGCGCCGACTCGACGCCGAGCGCGAGCAGGTTCAGGCTGCGCGCGAGGAAGAGCGCGCAGAGCAGGCCCGCCGCGGCGAAGAGCGCGACCCAGCCGACGAGCTCGGGCCGCGGGGAGGAGAGGCTCCCGATCAGCCACAGGAAGATGCTCGTGCCCTCGGCCATGCCGGCGAGCGAGGCGAGGAAGACGATCGCCGCCGAGGCGAAGGCGTTGAAGACGACGCCGGTCAGCAGGAGCTGCGTCGGCGAGAAGCGCGCGCGCGCGCCGGCGACGGCGTAGAGCAGCGCCGTGGCGCCGGCGGCGCCGGCGAAGGCCGCCGCCGGCACCGCGGCGTAGCCGAGCCCGAACGAGGCGCCGAGCGCGAGCACCGCGATCCCGCCGAGCGCGGCGCCGCCGGAGACGCCGAGCACGAAGGGGTCGGCGAGCGGGTTGCGCAGCAGCGCCTGGAAGAGCACGCCCGAGCCCGAGAGCGCGGCGCCGACGAGCGCGCCGAGGGCGACGCGCGGGAGCCGCACGCGCCAGACGATGTCGGCCGCCGGGCCCGCGGTCTCGCCGCCGAGGAGCACCGCGAGCACGCGAGCGGGGCCGACGCCGCTCGGCCCCGAGGCGAGCGCGGCGAGCAGCGAGACCGCGAGCAGCGCCGTGAGCGCGGCGACCACGCCGGCGAAGCGCCGCGCGTCGAGCGCCCTCACGGCGCGCTCCCCGGGGCGGCGAGCGCGAGCGGGCCGTGGATCGCCTCGGCGAGGCGCACCAGCACGCGGTCGACCCACGGTCCGGGCAGCGTGAGCTCGCGCGCCGGCAGCGCCACCACGCGCCCCGTCGCCACCGCCGGCAGCGAGGGCCAGCGCGACCAGTAGCCCGCCGCGTCCTGCGGGTCCTCGCTCGCGTCGAGGAGCAGCTCGGGCGCCGCCGCGATCAGCCACTCGAGCCCCGCGCGCGGATACGGGCCGCCGAGCGCGGCCGCGGCGTTCACGGCGCCGGCGTCGCGCAGCATCTCGTCGAGGTAGCTGCCGGCGCCGACGACGAAGAGCGGATCGCGCTGGATCGCGAAGACGACGCGCGGATGCGGCAGTGCTGCGGTCGCGGCGCGCACCGCGGCGAAGGTCGCGCGGATCTCCGCGACGCGCGCCGCGGCCGCCTCGGTGCGGCCGACCCGCGCGCCGAGCTCCTCGAGCGAGCGCAGCAGCTCCTCGAGCGAGATGTTCGGCAGCGCGAGCACCGGGACGCCGAGCGCGCGCAGCCGCTCGCGCAGGTCGCGCTGCTCCGCGCTCGGCACGAGCACGACGAGGTCGGGCGCGAGCGCGACGATCGCCTCGAGGCTCGGGTCGAAGAGCCCGCCGACGCGCGCGAGGCCCGCGAGCCCCGGCTCCTCCCGGGCCGAGCGCTCGTCGATGCCGACGAGCCGATCGCGGGCGCCGATCGCGACCAGGATCTGGGTCAGCGACGGGTTCAGCGAGACGACGCGCCGCGCCGGGGCCGTCTCGCCCGAGGCCGCGGCGCGGGCCGGGAGCGCGGGGGCGGAGAGCGCCGCGAGGGCGAACGCGGCGAGCGGGACCGCGGCGCGGGGGAGCATGCGCACGAGGGTGTAGCATGGAAGGGGCAGGCGGATTCCCGCCTGCCCCCGGCGATCGCGCTACTCCATGCGCGCGGTCGTCTTGCCGTCGAAGGCGACGTGCGGCCGCAGCTTCTCGAGGCTGGCGTCGCCGATCCCCTTCACGTCGCGGAGCTCGTCGAGGGACTTGAAGCCCCCGCGCTGCTTGCGCAGGTCGACGATGGCGCGCGCGCGCGCCTCGCCGACGCCGGGCAGCAGTTGCAGCTCCTGGACGCTCGCGGTGTTGACGTTGACGACGCCCTGGAGCTGGTGGCCGTCCTCGGCCCCGGCGGCGGCGAGCGCCACCGCGAGGGCGAGGAGCCACGCGGGCGCGAAGGCCCGCGCGGCGCGCGTTGCGAGATGCATGCTTCCGTCTCTCCCGGGACCTCGGGGGTGAGACGCTGCGCTCAGCGGTCTCGCGAGACTGCGAATCGCGCGGCCGCGAGCAGGTCCTGCTTGGCGCGCCCGTCGCCGAAGGGCGCGATCGCCTCGACGGCGCGGGTCATGTGGCGCTCGGCGCGGCGGACCGTGTCCGCGACGCCGTGGTAGCGCTCGACGAGCTCGAGCGCAGGGGAGAAGTCGAGCGCGGCCTCGCCGCCCTCGAGCTCGGCGCTGCGCACCGCCTTGAGCAGCGCACCGACGGCCTCGCGCTCGTTCGAGGTCGCGCGCTTCAAGCCGAGGAGCAGCGGCAGGGTGACCTTGCCCTCGCGCAGGTCGGCGTAGCGCTGCTTGCCGAGCTCGCCCTCGCCGGCCTCGTAGTCGAGCGCATCGTCGCGCAGCTGGAAGGCGAGCCCGATCTCGCGGCCGAACTCGGCGACGCGCCGCCGCTCCGCGCGCGTCACGGCGGCGAGGATCGCGCCGAGCTCGCTCGCCGCGCAGAGCAGCGCGGCGCTCTTGCGCTCGATCACCTCGAAGTAGTGCGCCTCGGTGACCGTCGCATCGAACGAGCGCTCGAGCTGCAGCAGCTCGCCCTCGGCCATCAGGCGGATCGCGTCGGCGAAGACCGAGAGCACGTCGATGTCGCCGTCCTCGACGATCATCGCGGAGGCGCGCGCGTAGAGGAAGTCGCCGCCGAGCACGGCGCGGCGGTTGCCCCAGATCGCGTTCGCCGAGGGGCGCCCGCGGCGCAGCTCGGAGAGGTCGACGACGTCGTCGTGGAGGAGCGTCGCGGTGTGCAGCAGCTCGATCGCCGCGGCGACCTGCACGCAACGCGGCCCGGTGTAGCCGCAGAGCTCGGCGCAGAGTGCGAGCAGCGCGGGCCGGATGCGCTTGCCGCCGGCGCCGAGCACGTGTGCGCCGACCTGGCCGGCGAGCGGGCTCGCCGAGGTGAGCTGCTCGCGCATCGCGCGCTCGACCTGCGCGAGCACCGGGGCGATGCGGTCGATGGCGGCGAGGAAGGCGCCGGCGGTCTGGGGGGAGCCTGCCATGCGCGGCGAAGCTAGCCGCCCGGAAGCGGGCTGTCAAAGCGAAGCGAGGAGAAAATCGCAGCGAAAACGAGTAGTTAACGAGCGGTCACGGCGTGTGTCCGCGCGGGCTCGCCGCGCGGCGCAACCAGCGCACCGCGGCGGCGACGTCGGCGACGGGGACGATCTCGGCGCCGCCCTCGCCCGCGGCGAGAGCCGCTCCCTCCGGCACGAGCACGCGCCGGAAGCCGAGCCGCGCGGCCTCGCGCACGCGCAGGTCGGTGCGCGCGATGCGGCGCACCTCGCCGCCGAGCCCGATCTCGCCGCAGGCGGCGGCGTCGGCGGGCAGCGGCAGGTCGAGGCGGCTCGAGACCAGCGCGAGGGCGATGCCGAGGTCGGCGCCGGGCTCGCCGATGCGCACGCCGCCGGTCGCGTTCACGTAGACGTCGCGCGAGAGCAGCTCGACGTCGGTGCGCCGGTCGAGTACCGCGAGCAGGAGTGCTATGCGCGAGTCGTCGACGCCGAGGCAGGTGCGTCGCGCGGTGCCGTAGCCGGCCGGCGCGACGAGGGCCTGCACCTCGACGAGCAGCGGCCGCGTGCCCTCGACCAGCGGTACGATGCACGAGCCCGGGGAGCCCACGCGCCGCTCGGCGAGGAAGAGCTCGCTAGGGTTCTC
>Ga0075428_100010109_pt1 | contig 10481 bp, 9 predicted proteins | sample RhiMetdeltSRZDD2_FD_75291 | JGI IMG/M metagenome (GOLD analysis project Ga0075428, IMG submission 75291) | Populus rhizosphere microbial communities from Tennessee, USA - Rhizosphere MetaG P. deltoides SRZDD2 | ecosystem: Host-associated > Plants > Roots > Rhizosphere > Soil | place: USA... | reverse complement strand
GGCGGGGCGCTCAGCCGATCATCACCGTCGATACCACCCGCCGGTCTCGCAAGGACACGCGCCTCGGACTCCTCGGCAGCCATCAGGTCGCGAACGCCCTGGTCGCGCATGCGGTGCTCAACACTTTACCCAAGCCGTTTGGCCCGGCGAGGAAGACCCTCCCTGCCAGTTTCGCGAGCGCGTACGTCCCGGGTCGCTTCGAAATCCGCGGCAAGTGGATCTTCGACGTCGCGCACAATCCCGATGGGATGGCTGTCGTCGCCGAGACGATTCGTTCGGCCCGACCGCCGATTCGCCGGCCGCTCCATGCGCTGGTCGGAATCCGCAACGACAAGGATTGGCGCGCGATGCTTGACGCCCTACGTCCAGTTGTGGACCAACTCGTCCTGACGGTCCCACCGTCCATCCCCGTGATGCAACGCTGGTCGGTTGGAGATGCCGCGGGCGGGTCCGACGGACCGTCCAACAGTCCAACCGTCCAACCGGATTTCACCCGCGCACTGCACGACATTCAGGAAGGGGCAGAGACCGTACTCGTCACCGGATCATTTCACACAGTGGGCGATGCGATGGCTCGCTTGCCGGGCTTCGCGCCCGTCGGTTAAGTTGTTGCGATGCAAGGAAAAGCCCTACCCGGCTTTCGCGATTTCTACCCCGAAGACTTGAAGCTCCGAAACCATATCTTCGCGACCTGGCGCAGCGTTGCCAGCCGCTACGGTTTTGAGGAATACGACGGCCCCCCCCTCGAATCGCTCGAGATGTACACGAAGAAAAGCGGGGACGAGATCGTCCAGCAGCTCTATACGTTTCGGGACAAGGGTGACCGCGATGTCGCCCTAAGACCCGAGATGACGCCCACGCTGGCCCGCATGGTTGCAGCACGGGTGCAGGCACTCAAGAAGCCGATCCGGTGGTTTTCGATCCCCCAGCTGTTTCGCTACGAGCGACAGCAGCGGGGCAGGCTGCGGGAGCACTTTCAGCTCAACATGGACATCATCGGTGAAGCGTCCCCCCTGGCGGACGCCGAGCTGATGGCGGCGGCGTTGGACATAATGCGGGCCTTGGGCCTTGGGCCTCGGGATGTACAGCTCCGGGTTTCAGACCGTCGCGTGCTGCGGTCGCTGCTCACGGCACGCGGCGTGACGGAAGCGCAACTGGCGACGGCGTTTGCGGTGATCGATCGAAGTGAGCGGGTCCCGAAGAACGTCCTGGAGGAAATGCTCGGCGAAGCGGGATACGGGAAGCGGGAGGCGTCCGCGGTATTCGACATCGCCGCGCTCCGAGGGGAGGACGTCCTGAAGACCGCCGGTGAGGTTGCCGAGCCTCTGAACCAAGCGGTTCAGGCCCTCGAGAGCATGGGACTGGGAGAGTTCGTGTCGATCGATCTGACGATCGTTCGAGGCCTGGCGTACTACACCGGGATCGTGTTCGAGCTGTTCGACGCACAGAAAGAGCTGCGCGCAATTGCGGGGGGCGGGCGCTACGACGGCTTGCTGGAGCTGCCCGCGCTGGGGTTCGGCATGGGTGACGTTGTACTCGGCGAGCTCCTCAAGGAGCGCGGCGTAGCCCCCAAGGCGTCGATCGAGCTCGGCGCCTTTTTAGTCGCGGTCGGTGGCGAGGACATGCCCACGATGCTGCGGCTCGCCCATGCGATGCGGGAACGTGGCATCGCGGTCGAGTACGGGCTGCGCCACGCGGGCGTCCGCAAGCAGCTCGAGCTGGCATCCGCTCGGGGCGCAGCCCGAGCGGTGATCATCGGACCTGAAGAGCGCAAGGCCGGACTGGCCGTCGTGAAGGATCTCCGGGCGGGAACGGAAACCAAGGTACCGCTCGACAAGCTTCTCAACGGATATTTCGATTAATGGCACAAGCGAAACAGATCACGCCACGCGCCAAAGACTTTAGCGAGTGGTACGGGGATGTCATTGCCCAGGCCCAGCTGGCGGACTACTCGCCGGTGCGCGGCTGCATGGTCATTCGCCCCCATGGCTATCGGATCTGGGAGCTAATGCAGGGCGCCTTGGACGCCATGTTCCGCGCGACGGGGCACCGCAACGCGTACTTCCCGCTCTTTATTCCGATGAGCTACCTAGCCAAGGAAGCCGAGCACGTCGAGGGCTTTGCCAAAGAGGTCGCGGTCGTCACTCATACCCGGCTGCGGGCGACGGGCAAGCAGGGGGCCGAGGCGATCGCGGTCGATCCCACGTCCGCGCTGGAAGAACCACTCGTCGTCCGGCCCACGTCGGAGACGATCATCTACGCGATGTTCGCCAAGTGGATCCAGAGCTACCGCGACCTGCCGCTGCTCCTCAACCAGTGGGCCAACGTGGTCCGCTGGGAGCTGCGGACACGGCTCTTTCTGCGCACCACCGAGTTCCTGTGGCAGGAAGGGCACACCGCGCACGTCGATGAGGCGGACGCCGAGCGCGAGGCCCGCACGATTCTCGGTATCTATCGCCGATTTGCGGAGGAATGGATGGCAATGCCGGTCCTCACCGGCGTAAAGACCGACAGTGAGAGGTTTGCCGGGGCGCTCCGGACGTACGCCATCGAAGCGTTGATGCAGGACAACAAGGCGCTCCAAGCGGGCACTTCGCACAACCTGGGGCAGAACTTCGCCAAAGCGTTCAACGTGCAGTATCAGACCGCGGCCGGCGGCCTCGAGTACGTATGGAATACCTCGTGGGGTGTGTCGACGCGGTTGATCGGCGGGCTGATCATGACGCATTCGGACGACAACGGTCTGGTTGCGCCACCCAAGCTCGCGCCGGTTCAAGTCGCGATCGTGCCGATCTGGAAGACTGACGACGAACGTAGTCAGTTATCAGTCGTCGGTAATCAGATAAAGACCGATCTCGAGAAACATGACGTTCGCGTCGAGTTCGACCTGCGCGAGAACTTGAAACCCGGCGCCAAGTATTTCGAGTGGGAAGCACTGGGCGTGCCTGTGAGACTCGAAATCGGTCCGCGCGACCTTGCGAGTGGCCAAGCGGTACTGGCGCGGCGGACCGGTGGGAAAGCACCGACGCCGATGCAGGGCATTGTGGCAGCGGTACAGGGAGCGTTGGATGAAATCCAGGCTGCCCTGTTTGCGGCTGCCCGCGAGCGGCGCGAGAAAAACTCGATTCGCGGCGCTACCAAGGCCCAGTTCCTCGAGTTCATCAATGGGAACGGCGGGTTCGCCTACGGTGGGTTCTGCGGCGATCCCGGCTGTGAGGCGGAGATCAAGCAGCAGACCAACGCCACGATTCGTGTCTTGCCGGATCCCGAGTTCCGCAGCAAAGAGACGCCGGCGACCTGTATGTGGTGCGGCGCTCCCAGTATCGCGGAGGCAGTGTGGGCGCAGGCGTACTAGGCTTCGATCCGGGATTGCTTCAGGCGATCGCTGATCGCATCGGCACCCCGACGTACGTCTACAGCACCAACCTGATTCGGGCACAGTACAACGCGCTCGATGACGCCCTGCACGGCATCCGAAACCGCATTTGCTACTCGGTCAAGGCGAACGGCAACCTCGGCGTGCTGCGGGTGCTGAAGCAGCTCGGTGCCGGCGCCGACATCGTCTCGGTGGGCGAGCTGCGCCGTGTGCTCATGGTCGGCTTCGATCCCGACGGCATCGTCTTTTCGGGCGTGGGGAAGACGGCGGGCGAAATCGAAGAGGCGATTCGCGCCGGCGTCGGCTTCATCAACGTGGAGTCCCCCAGCGAGCTGGACACGATCATCGCGGTCGCAAACGACAGCAAGCTCACGGCGAACGTGGGCATCCGGGTCAATCCCGATGTCGCGATCGAGACGCATCTGTACATGAAGACCGGGGAGAAGACGGCAAAGTTCGGCATCCCCTTCGATGAGGTCGTGACGATCGCGCGCCGTATCGCCGGCGAGCCGCGGCTCGTGCTGCGGGGGCTCGCGATGCACATCGGATCGCAGATTACAGACGTCACGCCCTACCACCGCGGTACGGTCAAGCTGCTGGAGCTGGTCACGGCGATTCGCGCCTCGGGGATCAACACGCTGCAGGCGCTCGACGTGGGCGGCGGGCTCGGAGTCCGGTATCACAACGAAAAGGCCCCCAGCCCCAAGGCATTTGCCGAGGCCGTCGTGCCGGCAGTGGGCGCTGCAGGCCTCGGCCTCCTGTGTGAACCGGGGCGATACCTGGTCGCCAATGCCGGCGTGCTGCTGACGCGCGTGCTCTATCGCAAGCACGCGGGCGGCAAGGACTACGTGATCGTGGATGCCGGCATGTCCGATTTCGTGCGGCCCAGTCACTACAACGCGCACCACGAAATCATTCCGCTGCGCGATGGAAAGCGCCCCGAAGAAACCGTGAACGTCGTGGGACCGATCTGCGAGACGGGCGACTTTCTCGCCCTCGACCGCAAGCTGGTCTCCGTGGGCCCGGGGGAGGTGCTCGCGGTCCTGGGCACCGGGGCCTATGGGTTCGTGATGGCGTCTACCTACAACCAGCGCCCGCGGCCACCGGAGGTCGTCGTCGACGGCGATCGCTATTATGTCGCGCGCCAGCGTGAAACACTCGAGGACCTTGTGCGCGGCGAGACCGCTGAGCCGACCACCTGGTACAAGGCGTGAACCGCATTCTGATCCTCGACTATGGCTCGCAGTTCACGCAGCTGATTGCGCGCCGCATCCGCGAGGCCAGCGTCTACTGCGAAATCCACCCCGCGTCCAAGGGCTCGGATCTCGCGTTCATCCGCGAGTTCGACGCCAAAGGCATCATTCTCTCTGGCGGGCCCAGTTCCGTCTTCGACCCGGACGCTCCGACCGCCGATCCGGCCCTGCTCGACCTCGGCCTACCGGTACTCGGCATCTGCTACGGCATGCAGCTCGTCGCCAGGCTGGCGGGAGGCAAGGTGGTGCCGTCGAATGAGCGCGAGTACGGGCGTGCCGAGATCGCGATCCGCGAGAGCAAGGGCCTGTTCGGGGGGTTCGAGCCCCGCGCGACGGCGATCGTCTGGGCGAGCCATGGTGACCGCATCGACGAGCCTCCACCGCACTTCCGTGTGACGGCAACCAGCGCCAACGCGCCCGTCGCCGCAATGCAGCACGACAGCAAGCCGATTTATGCGGTGCTGTTTCACCCGGAAGTGGCGCACACGCCGCGAGGCGGCGAGATCCTGCACAACTTCCTGTTCGATATCTGCGGCTGTACGCCCGACTGGACGCCCGGCCACTTCATCGACCACGAGGTGGGGCGCATTCGCGAGCTGGTCGGGCCGACGGGGCGCGCGATCTGCGGCCTCTCCGGCGGGGTCGACTCCGCCGTTGCTGCAGCCCTCGTGCACCGTGCCATCGGGAACCGGCTGACCTGCGTCTTTGTCGATCATGGCTTGCTGCGCAGAGGGGAGCGCGAGCAAGTCGAGCAGACGTTCCGCGCGCATCTCGGCATGGACCTTCGTGTTGTCGATGCGACACACCGCTTCCTGCGCGAGCTCAAGGATGTGGAGGATCCCGAAGAGAAGCGCCGGCGCATCGGCCATACCTTCATTGATGTTTTTGAGGATGCCGCCGGGCACGTCGATGGGAATGTCGGGTTTCTGGTGCAGGGCACCCTGTACCCGGACGTGATCGAATCGACCTCCCCCAAAGGCGGCCCCTCCGCCACGATCAAGACGCATCACAATGTCGGGGGCCTGCGGCCGAACCTGCCTTGGAAGCTGATCGAGCCTCTCCGCGAGCTGTTCAAGGACGAGGTCAGACAAGTCGGACGCGAGCTTGGCCTGCCTGAGGAGATCGTGGGGCGCCATCCATTTCCCGGTCCGGGCCTGGCCATTCGGGTGCTCGGCGCGGTGAATGATGAGCGCCTGGACCTGCTGCGGAGAGTCGACGCGATCTACCTGGAAGAGATCCGCGCTGCGGGGCTCTATGATCAAATCTGGCAGGCGTTTGCCGTGTTACTCCCCATCAAGTCGGTCGGCGTAATGGGCGACGGCCGCACCTATGACAATGTGGTCGCCCTGCGGGCGGTAACGAGCCGCGACGGCATGACGGCCGACTGGTTTCAATTCCCGCACGAAGTCTTGGGACGGATCTCCAATCGCATAATCAACGAAGTCCGGGGCGTGAACCGGGTCGCATATGATGTGAGCACCAAACCCCCGGCCACGATCGAGTGGGAATAATCCCTATGGGAAAGGAATAGCCCCCTAGCGAGTGCGGCGCTCTGGGGTAGAATCACAGCATCTTTCCAGACGCCCACCCTAGGGGACACGAGTATGCCGCGCCGAGGATTCACACTAATCGAGCTGTTGATGGTGATCGTGATTATTGGTCTGCTCGCGAGTATTGCCATCCCGAAGCTCGCGAACACCAGGGAAAGAGCGATCGTGACTGCGATGAAATCCGATCTACGCAACCTCGTCACGGCCGAGGAAGCGTACTTTACGGACTCGATGAGGTACACGACGAATTTGGGGACCCGCTATCGGACCACTACTGGTGTGCTCGGCCCGACGATCACGTTGACGGGCGATGGATGGACCGCGAAAGTGAGTCACGCGGCGACGAGCAAGGTCTGCGCGGTGTTCACCGGATCCACGCCGCTGGCGCCGGCGGCAAAGGAAGGCGCGCCGCGTTGCACTCCCTAGATATTCTTCTCTTCGAGTAGCGCAAGAAACTCTGCAGGTGTGCCGAGCTCGGCCAGTCGCGCAGTGACGTCAGGTTCCTTGGCGAACTGCGCGATTTTACCGAGCACCGGCAGGTATTGATTCGAGACCTCGAGGGGCGGCGCGACGATCAGGAAGAAGTACAGCACCGGTTTGTCATCGATCGCCTTGAACTCGATCCCCTTGCTGCTCCGTCCAAACGCGCATCGCAACCGGCTGACGACCAGCGAACGACAATGCGGGATGGCGATCTGCTGGCCGATGCCGGTCGATCCGAGTGTCTCACGGCGCTTCAGCATCTTGAAGAGCATCGCCTGAGCCTTGTCGTCGAGCTTGAGGAGGCCGACGAGCTCCTTGAGCACTGTGTCTTTCGACGTGCTCTCGAGGTGGAGCGTGATTGCATCTTCGGAGAAGAACTCGCGCAGGCGCATCGGCGCGCAAAAGGTAAATGTTGGTTGCTCGCGGCGCAACGCGTTATTAGGTTGCACCGTATGCACTTCCCGTATCGCACCGCGCACGAGGTTCCGCTGTTCCTCGCTCCCATGGCGGGCGTCTCGGAATCTCCATTCCGGCAGATTTGCCGCCGTTTTGGGGCTGACGTCGTGGTGTCGGAGTTCATCTCGTCGGTAGGAATCTCGCTCGGGATCGACCGTGTCCTGGCAGACATGCGGTTCGAGCCCATCGAGCGGCCGATTGGCATCCAGATCTACGGGGCCGACGCAGCGGTCATGGCGAAGGCCGCCGCCATGGTGACAGAGCTGTTCCAACCCGATTTCGTCGACATCAACTTCGGGTGTCCGGTGAAGAAAGTCGTCCGCAACAACGGCGGGTCGGGCTGTCTCAAAGACATGACGCTGGTGCGCGGGATCATCCGGGCCGTCCGGCAGGCGACGCAGCTGCCGGTCACCGTGAAAATCCGGAGTGGCTGGGACGAACCGCAGCGTGATCCCGTGACGATTGCGCTCCAATGTCAGGATGCGGGCGCGCAGGTGCTCACCCTGCACCCGCGCACGCGGACGCAGATGTACCAGGGCGCCGCCGACTGGGACGAGATCGCACGCGTCGTGGACGCACTCGACATTCCGGTCGTTGGCAATGGCGATATCAAGACGCCCGAAGACGTGCTTGCAATGCGCGAGTCTACACGCTGCGCGGGAATCATGATCGCGCGCGGTTCCTTCGGGAATCCGTGGCTGTTTGCGCAGGCGCGTGACCTGCTAGCCGGCCGCGCCAAGCGTCCCGATCCCAGGCCCACGGAGCGCTTTGCCGTCGCGCTCGAGCACGCGCGCCTGGCGTTGCGGCTGCAGGGCGAGACGCGCAAGACGGCGCTCGAATTTCGTAAGCACCTCGGCTGGTACACAAAGGGACTGCGCGACGCCACCGAATTGCGCCAGCGGTTGTTCACCATCGAATCGATGGCGGCTGCGGAAGCGATATTCGCCGACTACCTTGCGGAGAACGCCGCACCGATCGCTGCATGAACTTCGAGCAGCTTCCTTTCGCCACGATCGATCACCTCCGGCCCATCACGCAGGGGCATCAGGAGGTCATTTTTTGCCCGGGGAAGACGGTGGGGCAGGTGGTCGCGATCGCGGAGCGGCTGGAGGCAGCCGGCGGAAGCTTTCTGGCCACGCGCGCCGATCCCGCGCAGGCGGACGCACTCGCCGCACAGTTTCCCCGCGCCGAGGTCAATGCGTTGGGACGGACGGTCTTCTTGCCGCCCGACCCGGAGCCTGCGCCGACGGGCCGCGGCACCATCCTCGTGTGCACCGCCGGTACGAGTGATCTCGCCGTGGCGGAAGAGGCCGCCGTCAGCGCGCGGGCCCTCAAGAACAGCGTGGAGCGGATGACGGATGTCGGAGTCGCGGGCATTCACCGGCTGCTGCTGCAAACCGACGTGCTGCGCGCCGCGAGCGTGATCATCGTCGTGGCAGGCATGGAAGGCGCGCTGCCGAGTGTCGTCGGCGGGCTGGTCAAGGTCCCCGTCATCGCAGTGCCCACGAGCATCGGCTATGGCGCCTCGTTCGGTGGGTTGGCCGCGCTGCTCGCGATGCTTAACTCCTGCGCTTCGGGCGTGACCGTCGTCAACATCGACAACGGATTCGGCGCCGCCGCCGCAGCCAGCCGCATCAATCACGCGTGAAACTGCTGCGCGGCGCGTGGGTGGCGCCCGCACTCGCCGTTCTCGGTGGGACCCTCCTGGTCGAAGCCGTGTGGCGCGGCACGGCGTGGACGCTGCTCGGCGTCGCCAGCGGCCTCGTACTCGGCCTCGCGCTCCGCTGGGGGAAGGCCGGCGGACGCTCCGACACCGATTCGTTTGACCTTCCAGATGCGCTCGAGCAGTTACGACGCGCCCATGATGCGCGCGCAGGATGGGTGATCGGACTCTCGCAGGGACCCGTCGAGGTCGTCGGCGACGCGACACTGGAGGAGCCGGGGCGGGGCGCGACTGCACGGCGGCGGGGTGCGGCGTTTGTGCAGCTCGCGTCGGTCGACGGCCGCGTGCATGTAGCTCACGAAGTCGAGGGGACCTACGTCGCCCTGGGCGACTTTCCGTACGGCACCGCGCTGTTGCTCACCGATCCTGAGGCCGATCAGCCTCGCGTGACCACCGCCGTCAATGATCTCCGCCGCCTCATTGAAACGATGCGCCAGGCGGAGCAGCAGACGATGCAGCGGCAAGGTCAGCTGCTGGAGCGCCAGCTCGCGCTGGGCGTGGCCGGCGCGCAAACCGTGGCCGGCATTGCCCGCGCGGGCGTCGAGCTGGCGCAGCAGCTCACGGAGCGCGGCGCAGCGGTCGTTATCCGGAGCGTCCGCGAACGAGAGGCCATTCACGTCATTGCCGTCTCGACCGCTGCGGACCAGCGGCTGACGGGGCGCAGACTGGACCCGAACGGGCCCGTTGCCCGCGCGATTCATGAAAGCACCCCGATCGTCACATCGGGGGGGGCGGAGGATGTCTTCGGTCCCGGCATGCCGGAGCGTCGGCGCCATGAACGGGGCGGCGCCGCGTATCCCCTGATGGACGGGCACCACGCGATCGGGGCGCTGGTCATTGTCGGGCGGGAGGCTGTCACAGGAGATCGCATCGCAGCACTCGTTGCCGAGCTGGGCCCGCGACTGGCGGCCGCCATAGCCGTGCAGGATGCGGAACAGCGCGCGCTGCTCGATCCGCTCACGGGCTTGCGGAACCGCGGCGAGTTTCAACGCGCGTTGGAGTCCTATCGCGAGTCAGATGAGCCGCCGCCGGCGTCGCTCATTCATATCGACCTCGATTATTTCAAACGGCTCAACGATACGCTTGGGCATCCAGCCGGAGATGCCGCGCTCAAGCATATCGCGCGGGTGCTCGAAGCGGCGGTGCGCGACGGCGACCTCGTCGCACGCATCGGCGGTGAAGAGTTCGCCGTGTGGCTGCCGCACGCACCGCTCGGCGCGGCGTTGGAAGTGGCGGAGCGCATTCGCGATCTGATCGCCAATACGACCTGGCATTGGAGCGCCACCGCGTATCCCTTGACCGCCTCGTGCGGTGTGGCATCGTACCCCGACCCGATCGCCGATTTGCTCAATTTGACGTCCGCCGCCGATGCGGCGCTGTTCCGCGCGAAGGAGTTAGGCCGGAATCGAGTTGAAAAAGCTCGCCGGCCCAACTAGAGTTGAACCCAGGGGGCGACAGGCTTCGACGGGTTTGGCGAGGGTACTGTTGCGTGCCCAGGTTCTCAGTCACCTGGTAAATCAACTGGGAAGACACACAAGCCAACTCTGAACTGGCTCTGGCTGCGTAAGCTTCGGCTTCACGCACCTGCGTGAGTGGCAGCCCGCCTGAGGCGGCGCTCACGTATCGCAAAGTCGGGCTGG
>Ga0075428_100010108_pt1 | contig 10481 bp, 12 predicted proteins | sample RhiMetdeltSRZDD2_FD_75291 | JGI IMG/M metagenome (GOLD analysis project Ga0075428, IMG submission 75291) | Populus rhizosphere microbial communities from Tennessee, USA - Rhizosphere MetaG P. deltoides SRZDD2 | ecosystem: Host-associated > Plants > Roots > Rhizosphere > Soil | place: USA... | reverse complement strand
ATCAAGTACAGGCTGCAATTAGCGCGCTCCACGCCGAAGCACCAACTGCCGCCGCAACGGACTGGAATCAAATCGATATGCTTTATGACTCATTAGCCCAGATGACTCCATCGATGGTGGTGGATGTCAATCGCGCAGTGGCAATTGGGATGGCGCGCGGGCCGCAAGAGGGACTAAAGATGTTACTTCAACTTGAAGATCATGCAGATAACTTTTACCCCTATCACGCGGCCCGCGCTGATCTTTTGCGGCGAACGAACCAGCACGAAGCTGCGTCGGATGCATACGAGCGAGCGCTTGCCTTATGCAACAATCGTGCCGAGCGCGCCTATCTCCAGCGACGGCTGGATGAAATACTCAGGCATAAACTATGAGCCAGACCAGTTATACAGTTGAACCAATTGGATTTGTCCGTTCTGAACTGACCCAGCTTGAGGACGCGCCGATGCAAGGAGACGAAGGCGCGCCCGAAGCCTGGCTGGAAATCACACCCAAAGCCGCGAAGGGATTGATGGGCATTAAACCTGGCGACGAACTGATTCTGCTGACGTGGCTCCACCTCGCCGACCGCGACGTGCTGCAAGTGCATCCACGCGGTGACCTCAACAGACCACTGACAGGTGTGTTCGTAACGCGTTCACCCGATCGTCCCAACCCGGTGGGACTGCATCGCGTTTCGGTACTGGAAGTCACCGAGCGGCAATTGCGAGTTGCACCGCTGGAAGCCATCGATGGGACACCCATTATCGATATCAAACCGGTGCTCTCCTCCGATCCGTTGGATCGGTAAGTACCTTCACACCCGAAAGGGACAACGAACGCTCTCGGCTTCCGAGGGCGCTTTTATTTGGATTTCAAATATCGAGCTGCCTGCCGCTCTAATGAGATGAACAACTTTTATTGAAACTTGTGTACCCTCAAATCATCCTCTTAGATGTTCTTGCAAATGCAACTCACCAGAGCGTATAATTTTGAATACAGCCAACTGTACCGAACAGCTTAATGTCACATAAAGTCGGGCGACATTTTCGTCTGATAGAAAGGCGTTTCAGATCAGCAAGGTTACTGTTTTTACAAACCGGACACTCGATAGAGTAATGCAAGCCCCAGAAAGACCTTATGAAGACACGCGCGGCTCCTTCCAGCACGGCGGAGGGGCTGCAATCGACCGCCGCCAGCGGCGGTTAAATTCAACTTTATAAGAGGAGACGGATGTGAAAATCTATTACAAGAGTGAAGAAAGTGGTTCAGGCCCAGCCTGGGTTTGTGGGCATTGGAACGGCTCGCCACTCGAGATAGGCATGGGACTCCGGTTAGAGGTTGGTTCTGGCGAGCTACGGCACTCCCATCCATATCGAGAATACTTCGTCGTCCTGGAAGGAACGGCAGAACTTGAAGTGGAAGAAACGAAGCTGCCTCTTCGCGCTGGAATGGTGGTGATGATTGAGCCAGGTGAGCGTCATATGGTGATTTCTGTGGGAGAGGCAGGCGCACAGTGGGTCGTTATCAAAGAGCGGTCTGAGCCCAACACGAAATACGTGTCCTGAAAGAAGAGCGCCAGAGGAGAACTCATGAAAAGCAAAAAAGTTAGCTTTCCCTCTATGGATGCGTACATTGCATCGTTCCCCGAGGACAAACAAAAAATATTGAAAGAATTACGGGCGACCATCAAGGCAGCCGCGCCGGAGGCAGGAGAAACGATCAGTTATGGCATACCAACCTTCACTCTGAACGGCACATATTTGATTTACTTTGCCGGGTGGAAAAATCACATCTCCATCTACCCAATTCCCACTGGCACCGAGGCATTCAATAAGCAAGTATCACAATATGTAGAAGGAAAAGGCACCCTGAAATTCCCTATGGATAAACCATTACCACTAAAATTGATAACCAAAATTGTTAGATTGAGAGTCAATGAGAATCGAAAAAGAACCGATAAGAAAAGATATTAGGTCGAAAGCTTTTCACACCAAGTTATGCTTGCAATTAAGAAATGCCCCGTTCCAGCCAATACGATGCTGCGTACATACGCAATGCCTGGAGGCTATGTAGACTGTTATACAACCGAAGTCCCTGGTCAAGTCCCTTTTCCTGAATTTATCTTTGCCTTCTATACGACTTTACTCTTTAAGCTGGAAAGATTGATCTTAAAGCTGACAGTGTCAAAACCTTCAACAGATATTCAAGCCAGGCAATTGGCTGATAGTCATGTTCAAAAGTTCGCTGCCTGGCATGTAGAGAACCGAAGCGAAAACGAAATCCTGCTGTGCGATCTTATCGGGCGCACGCGGTCCTGGTTGATGGCAACTCCAGTGTACACGAATGGCGCTCCTCAAACGCGGTTGTATTTTGGGTCTGCAGTGGTTCCGGTTCGGAATTCAAAAACGGGCACGCCAGCGCTTGGATTCGCCTTCCAGGCGTTATTAGGATTCCACAGAATCTACTCTGTATTGCTTCTTTATTCTGCAAAGGCAAGTATTCACCGTCAGCTCACGAGAACACTTTGAGCATTGTCTGTTTGCATTCAGCTCCATGCGAGACTCATACGTTACAATAAAACCTGCCTGCCACGCCTTCCAATTCACACATTGGATGGCATCCAGTGTAGAGAGAGGCGCAAATGCCCATCACGAAACACAACCCGATAGAAATGTTTCCACAATATCGCAACTACAGCCATGCCGTCGAAGTGAGCGGAAATTCCCGGCTGTTGTTCATCAGTGGCTTAAATGGATACCTTTCGGATGGAATGACCATGCCCGACTCGTTCGAGGAGCAGGCAGAAGTCATTTGGAGACACATTGGTGTTATCCTGAAATCTGCAGGTATGACCTATGAAAATATTGTTTCCTTGAGAACCTATTTAACGAGCCCAGAATATGATGAACCGAATGTGAGGCTGCGGATGAAATATCTGGGGGATAATCAGCCCGCCGCAACTGTGATTTGCTGCCAGCTTCTGGAGTCGAAATGGAAGCTGGAAATTGAAGCCGTTGCCGCAGAATAACGGCTCACTGTAACGGACCGGTGCCAGCCCCATGAAACACGACATAACCCACCCGAGAGCCACGACCATCGACCTTGAGTTTGTGCGGACGACGGGTCATGTGCACCTCTCGGAATCCATCCTTCGCCGCAAGATGGAATAGCATGAAATAGCTGTCGCGGCAATGGATGATGCCCTCGTTGGCTACTTGTGCTTGGATTATCTGTGGTCCACTGTGCCGTTCATCGCCACATGGGTTTCGAGGAATGGGGTATTTGGAATGCACACACGGATGGCATCGGGGAAGTGTTCGTCCGCAAAAGACTTTGATAACACAGGAGCTGTCTGATGTCTGAGAATTTTCTTGTAAAGATATTTGAACACAACAACTGGGCGAACCTCTGCATCCTTGAGGCTTGCGCGGCCCTGAGTGATGAACAACTCGATACAGAACCTCAGTCCATTACCAAAGGGACGATTCGCCGTACGTTGGTGCATCTGGTTAGTTCGCAGCACAGTTACCTGAGATCGCTAACTCTCCCGCTGGAACAGAGACAGGAGTCGGTCACCATAGAATACGCTGACCTGCGAGAGTCTGTTCGCAAAAGTGGAGAAGCGTTGCTGGCATTTGCCAGAGGCGAGCAACAACCCTTCCAGTCGCCACTCCAAACTCGCGATGGATATATGGTGGACGCCTGGGTGCTGATGGTTCAGATCATCAACCATGCGACTGAGCATCGCGAGCAGATCAACAGTATGCTAAGCGCCCTAGGCATCACCCCTCCCGACATGGATGGTTGGAGCTATGGTGAGGCCGCCAAAGCACTCGTCCCGATATCAAAGTGAGCGAAACCGTAGTTTCAAAATATCGTATGTGAATAAATAGAGTCTTATTCATACAGCGTTCATATTTTCTTCACGGTTTGTTGTTAGCATCTGTACGACAGCATGGCTCTGGTCTTTTCGCTGTGCTTTGGTGAGTACCAGCACTAAAAGAGTAAGCTCTAAACCCGCTATTGCCGTTTGGACCTTCGGGAGTGTGCTGGTTCTTTTCCGAATTTCAGGATAGATCGTGGTAGCCAGGCTGAATTTGAGAACCGCACAGGATTTTGGAGTGCCTGTTTTATAATCAATCTATGGCGATGTCAATTTTAGCCACAAAACTTTATATCCCTCCACCTCGGCCCAAAGTTGTCCAACGCACTCACCTGATTCAACGGCTGAACGAGGCTCTACGCTACACGCCTGGCGTCACCCTTATCTCTGCGCCGGCCGGCTTTGGCAAGACCACGCTAATCAGCGAATGGGTCGCCAACGGCCAGCGACCAGCCGCCTGGTTATCGCTGGACGATGGCGATAACGACCCTGCGCGCTTTCTGGCTTACCTCATCGCGGCATTGCAAATCATTGCGCCGAATCTTGGAGCTAGTCTATTAGCGGTGCTCCAGGCTCCTCAACCACCACCCACTGAATCGATTCTGACTGACCTGCTCAATGAAATCATCACCATCCCAAACGATTTCGTTCTCGTCCTGGATGATTATCATGTAATCGACGCCAAATCTGTTGACCAGGCCCTCTCCTTTCTTCTGGAACACCAACCACCTCAGCTGCACCTGGTCATCGCCACTCGTGAAGATCCTACGCTCCCCCTGGCACGTTTACGAGCGAGTGGTCAACTGACGGAACTGCGCGCGGCTGACTTGCGCTTTAAGCTGCCTGAAGCCGCCGAATTTCTCAACCTGATCATGGGGCTAAAACTTTCCACAGAAGATATCGCTGCCCTGGAAACCCGTACCGAAGGCTGGATTGCCGGCCTGCAGTTAGCCGCGCTCTCCATGCAGGGGCAGAAAGACACAGCCGGCTTCATCCAATCATTCACCGGCAGCCATCATTTCGTGATGGATTATCTGGTGGAAGAAGTCTTGAAGCGCCAATCGGAAAGCATTCAAACGTTCCTGCTGAACACTTCCATCCTCAACCGCTTGTGCGGTCCCTTGTGCGATGCGGTTTTACTCGACGCCACTGCATCCGGGCAACCAACTTTGGAATATCTCGAACGTGCCAACCTGTTCATCATCTCGCTGGATGATGAGCGGCGTTGGTATCGTTATCATCATCTCTTTGCTGAGCTGTTGCGACAGCGACTCCACCAGAGCTTTAATTCCTCTACGGGGGATGCTAAAAGCCGATTGAATGAATTGCACATGCGCGCCAGCCAATGGTATGAAGATAATAGCCTGGCGCTGGAGGCGTTTCACCATGCCGCGGCTGCGAATGATATCGAGCGCGCCGAGCGGCTGATCGACGGAAGGGGCATTCCTCTTCATTTGAGTGGCGGCGTGACACCGATACTGAACTGGCTGGAGTCGCTGCCAGCGACCGTGATGAATGCCCGGCCCTGGTTGTGGTGGAGGCATGCCGCATTGTTGCTGATCAATGGCCAAACGCTCGGCGTGAGAGAGAAGCTGGACGCTGCGGAAGCTGGATTCGCTGCTGCGCAAGGCGGCGAGGCGAATGGCAAGACTCGATACTGGATCGGACGAATCGCCGGAGCCAGAGCCGTATTGGCTCTTACACGGTACGATGTAGAAACCATGCTTACTCAGTCGCGCCGCGCTTTGGAATATCTGCCACCCGATAATCCGGCTGTCCGCACCACACCTTTCTGGACACTGGGATTTGCCCATTTTATTCAGGGAGAACGTGCTGCGGCCCGCCAGGCGTATACAGAAGCGATATCCAACAGCCAGGCCTCCGGGGATATCTTTACCACCATATTGGCAACGATCGGCCTGGGCAACGTCCAGGAAGTAGACAACCAGCTGTATCAGGCGAACGAGACGTATCGGCGCGTCCTGCAATGGGTCGGCGATCGACCGCAACAGATTATCCACGAAGCGCATCTGGGCCTGGCTCGTATACTCTATGAATGGAATGACCTGGATACTGCCGAGCAGCACGCACGACAAAGCCTCCACCTGGCGCGACAATATGAAAGTGTGATTGACCGATACATTGTCTGCGAGGTGTTTCTTGCCCGCCTGAAACTGGCTCAGGGAGAGGTGACCGAGGCGGCTGATATATTGGCGAAGACCGATCAATCTGTGCGCCAGCATAACTTTGTGCATCGCATCCCTGAAGTGGCTGCCGCGCAAGCCCTGACGTTACTTCGCCAGGGACGGCCAGAGGCCGTGGCAGTCGCCGCTCAACTGGCTGTGACCCACAACCTTCCTCTCAGCCAGGCTCGAGCGCATCTGGCTCAGGGAAATTCATCCGAGGCGCTCGCGGTCCTAGAGTCATACCGCCAGCAGGTAGAGGCCAAAGATTGGGAAGACGAACGGCTCAAGGCAATGGTTCTCCAGGCAATCGCTCTCCATCTCGAGGGTGAAAAAGATAAGGCGCTCCAGGTATTGGAAGACGCTCTGACCCTGGCCGAACCGGGCGGTCATATCCGTATCTTCGTGGATGAAGGGCCTCCAATGGCGCAGCTATTGTCCGAAGCTGCCGCTCGTGGGCGGATGCCAGACTATGTGAATAAATTGCTGGCCGCGTTCGAAGCGGAGGCGCTGAAGAGCGACAACAAGTCTTCTCTCCTCTCTACGCAGTCCCTCATCGAGCCATTAAGCCAACGCGAGCTGGAAGTCCTGCGTCTCATCGCACATGGACTCTCCAACGACGAGATCAGTAAACGGCTTTTCCTCGCCCTGGATACGGTCAAGGGGCACAATCGCAGAATTTATGACAAGCTACAGGTTCAACGGCGCACCGAAGCTGTCGCCCGCGCCCGCGAGCTAGGTTTGTTATAAGAGCAAGTTTCAGTAATTCCTTAGATCCTCCCCTGTCTCATTTCAAAACAACACCTATAACCAACACCAAAGTGTCTATACGGGACACCCTGGTGGAGATATATTCCTTGTACATGGAGCAAGTAGTTCAGAGGAGTTACCGGATGGATATTTACGAAGCGTTGTACACGACCCGCGCCATGCGGCGGATGAAGCCTGACCCGATCCCCTTCGATGTGCAGGCCCGCATCCTCGATGCGGCCATTCGCGCACCCCATATCGGAGAAGGATGGCGTTTCATCCTGGTCGATGACCCGAACATCAAGTCCCAGCTCGCGCCTCTTTACCGGCAAGGATTTGAGCGAATGATTGGCGGCGCACCAGAAGAGTTATTCGCCGAGGTGATAAAGGCCGATACCCAGATGGGCCGGACAGTTCGATCGGGGCTTTACCTGGTCAATCATTTTGCTGAAGTCCCGTTATTCCTGATCGGATTCGGACGCACCAAAGATGGAGCCGGCATCTACCCGGCGCTCCAGAACGCGATGCTGGCAGCCCGCGCCGAAGGAGTCGGCTCTACCCTGACCGGATTCCTGCAGTCTTACTTTGCGAACGAGGTAATGGACATCCTCGGCGTACCGAAGGAGGATGGCTGGTACATGCACGGGGTTGTTCCGATGGGCTATCCGCTCGGCAAGTGGGGCATTGGGGCGCGTAAGCCAGTCCACGAGGTCGCGGCACGCAACAGCTGGCAGGGTGATCTTGGTTTCACAGTGACGGAGCCACTATGGCCGAAGTGATTGATTCAAGTCCACCCACGGTTTACCAGATCAGGGTTAAGAGCCATTTGCGTTCTGATTGGACGGACTGGTTCGAAGGACTGACCATCACGCTCGAAGATACTGGCAATACGCTTTTAACCGGTCCAGTGGACGATCAGGCTGCCTTATATGGGGTGCTGAAAAAAGTGCGGGATTTAGGAATGCCGTTGCTCTCGGTCAATCGCGTTGAACCCGACCAGGCAGATGTCAAACAGTAAATTGAAACGCATCAAAATCATTAAAAAGGAATATGAATATGACATTACTGCCCATACACATCATCGCTGGAGTGATTGGACTTGTCTCGGGCGCGGTTGCGCTTTCTGCTCGTAAGGGAGCGAAGTTGCATCGTATGGGTGGGATGATCTTTGTCTACGCAATGATGATCGTGGGGATCACTGGCACGGTGATGGGGGCACTGCTGTCCGAGATGGCTGCAGTGATTCCTGGTGTGCTGACGTTCTATCTGGTGCTTACTGCATGGCTTACAATCCGGCGCCCCGTTCGGAATTTTCATTGGCTGGATCTTTGCGCCATGCTGCTGGGGTTGACAGTGGGCATTGCGAGTTTCAGCTATGCTTTTGTAGCTGACGGGCAGCCGACGGCGCTCTACATCTTCTTCGGAGCAGTAGCCCTGCTGGCAACGCTGGGGGATATACGGGTGCTGACACGAGGAATTCCAGGGACACAACGTATTGCAAGGCATTTATGGCGGATGTGTTTTGCACTATTTCTTGCATCCATCTCACTCTTTATTGGCCAGGCACAGGTATTTCCGGAGCCGCTGCGCAATTCTGGCTTGCTGCCGGTCCCTGTGCTTTTGGTGTTGCTCCTCATGTTTTATTGGCTGGCGCGCGTATTATTCACGAAATGGTATCGACGCGTCCAACAACAGTTTCCAGCCGACCTTTCTGCTTCACGATCTACAGCTCAATCCGAGCATTAAACGCTGTGCCGCTGTCCAGATAGTTTTTACAAACTTATACGATGGATTATCGTATATTTTAGTAACCGAGAAAAATATAATGAAAGCAATTGTATATAAAAGATATAGACCGCCCGATGTTCTTAGGCTGGAAGATGGGCGATATCTCACGCATCATTGACAAGCAGTACGCGCTACGTCCGGCTCCTGAGGCACTCCGATATCTTGGAGAAGGACGCGCCCAAGGGAAAATCGTTATCACAACAGAGAAATAAGTTTAGCAAATTGGAGAAAACCCTATGAAAGCAGTTGTCTACCACCAATACGGGTCACCAGATGTTTTGCAGGTCGCAGAGATCGAAAAACCGACCCCCAACGGAAATCAAATCCTTCTCAAAGTTCATGCCGTGTCTGTCAATGCGGCGGATTATCGCCCATTGAGTGGCAAACCGTTCCTAATTCGTTTGATGATGGGAGGGATTTTTAAACCAAAAGACCCGCGCATTGGGATTGATGTCGCCGGGCGGGTGGAGGCGGTCGGGGCAAACGTCAAGCGATTTCGGCCAGGGGATGAAGTTTTCGGGTGCGCCAATGGGGCATTTGCCGAATACGTTCTGGCCAAGGAAGAGAATCTCGCAATGAAGCCCGCGAATATTTCCTTCGAGGAAGCGGCGGCAGTGCCAGTCGCGGCGCTCACGGCCCTGCAAGGGTTCCGCTATGTGGGCGGAGTCCGCCCCGAGCAAAAGGTGCTGATCCAGGGGGCCTCGGGTGGGGTGGGCATCTTCGCTGTTCAGATGGCCAAAATGTACGGCGCAGAAGTGACTGCTGTGTGCAGTACGCGAAATCTGAAGATGGTGCGTTCTTTTGGGGCTGACCACGTGATTGATTACACGCGGGAAGATTTCACCCAAAACGGCAAGAAATACGATCTCATCTTTGCCGTCAACGGCTATCACCCGCTTTCGGCTTACCAGCGCTCCTTGACTCCCCAGGGCAATTATGTCTGCGCGGGCGGCACTTTCCCGCAGATTTTCCAGGCCATGCTTTTAGGAAGGTTCATGTCAAAGAAGGGCGGGAAAACCCTGAGCAGCATGGGAATTTCGAACGTCAACCAGGACGATATGGATCAACTGGCCAAACTTCTACAAGAGGGCAAAATCTTCCCTGTCATTGACCGGTGTTATCCATTGCGGGAAATTGTGCCCGCTTTCCGGCATGTGATGGAAACCCACGCCCAGGGAAAAGTCGTCGTCAATTTCGAAAACAATCATAGAGCTCAATAATCTTGGGGCAATACTCATGAAAGCAATACGATACACAAAATATGGGCCACCGGATGTGCTTCAACTCGAAGAGGTGGAAAAACCTGCGCCCAAGGATCATCAAGTGCTGGTGAAAGTTCAGGCCGCCTCTGTAAATGCACTGGACTGGCGGCCTTTCACGATGCCATCGCTCTTGATTCGCTTAATGAGTGGCGGGGCTTCCAAGCCAAAGGATCCATCAGTTGGCGTTGACGTCGCGGGGACAGTGGAAGCGGTCGGCAAAGATGTCACTGAGTTTCAGCCCGGCGATGCGGTGTTTGGTGTGGCTCCAGGCTCGTTTGCCGAGTACGTGGTGAATGGCGCCAGCAAATTCGCCCATAAACCAGCCAATATGTCGTTTGAGCAAGCGGCAGCCGTCCCCGTGGCGGCATTTACGGCTTTGCAGGGTCTGCGTGATAGCGGAAAGATTCAGTCCGGGCAAAAGGTTCTCATTGATGGGGCGTCTGGCGGCGTGGGAATCTATGCCGTTCAGATTGCCAAAGCGTTTGGGGCGGAAGTGACTGCCGTATGCAGCACGCGGAACCTGGAGATGGTCCGCTCTATCGGGGCAGACCACCTCATTGATTACACGCGAGAAGACTTCACCAAAAAGGAGCAGCGCTACGATTTGATTCTGGCCGTTAACGGATACCATCC
>Ga0075428_100010106_pt1 | contig 10483 bp, 9 predicted proteins | sample RhiMetdeltSRZDD2_FD_75291 | JGI IMG/M metagenome (GOLD analysis project Ga0075428, IMG submission 75291) | Populus rhizosphere microbial communities from Tennessee, USA - Rhizosphere MetaG P. deltoides SRZDD2 | ecosystem: Host-associated > Plants > Roots > Rhizosphere > Soil | place: USA... | reverse complement strand
CTTCTGCGACGCGACCGGGCGCCCCTCGCCTCCCGACCCCGACTTCGCGGAGGTGAACCCTCTCGGGAAGAACTACGTCACGGAGCACCCGTGCCATCCGGTGGTCATGATCAGCTGGTCGGACATGGCGGCGTACTGCGCGTGGCTGTCGGATCGGACCGGACGGGACTTCCACCTGCCGACCGAGGCCCAGTGGGAGCGCGCGGCGCGCGGCGGCCGGGAGGGCGTCGAGTACCCCTGGGGGCCGGAGCGCGAGCGCGATCGCGCGCGCATCTTCCTGACCTGGTCGGAGGGGACGGTGGAGGTGGGCTCGTATCCGCCGACCGGCTACGGCCTCTACGACATCGCGGGAAACGTCGCCGAGGCGACCGCCGACTGGTACGACGAGCGGTACTACGCGAAGTCCCCGCGCAAGGACCCGACCGGCCCCTCGGGCTTCGCGAACTACGCGACCCTGATCTCGCCGTGGAAGCGGAGCCGGCTCAAGGGGCGGTGCCACGTGGTCCGCGGCGGCTCCTACCGGGCCCCCTGGGACGGCGTGATGCAGGGCGTGGACGGCCGCCCCGAGCTGTCGTGTCAGACGTTCGGACGGGACTGGCTCTACCAGCAGCCGTACACGCACTTCGACCTCGGGTTCCGTCTCGCCGAAGGCGGCGTCTGGCGGTAGGCGCGCGGTCAGGAGCGGGACAAGCTCGGGCTCGAGAAGTACGACACGGCGGCCGCCCGGTCGCGCGCGATCTGATCGGCGAGCTGCGCGGGACCTTCGAACGTCATCTCGTCCCGGAGCCGCGCGAGGAAGCGGACCTCGATCCGCTCGCCGTAGAGGTCCTCGTCCGCGTCGATGAGGTGCGACTCGACGCACAGGGAGGTGCCGCCGAACGTCGGCCGCACGCCGACGTTCGTCACCGACGGATAGCGGAAGGCGAACGCGAGGGTCTCGGTGACGTAGACCCCGCGCCTCGGAATCATCTCGTTCTCGACGGCGAGATTGGCGGTCGGAAAGTCCATCAGTCGCCCGCGCCCCGCGCCGCGGATCACCTCGCCCGACACCGCGAACGGGCGGCCGAGGAATCGGTACGACCGCGCCACGTCCCCGTCCTCGACCGCCGTGCGCACCGCGGAGGACGAGACGGTCTCGCCGTCCACCTCGACCGGAGGGACGCAGACGACGGAGAAGCCCTGCGCGGCGCCCACCGACTCCAGCAGGCGAATGTCGCCGCCGCGCGCGTGCCCGAACCGGAAGTTCCTCCCGACGTGGACCGAGGCGAAGCGCACCCGCGTCCCGAGGTACCGGCCGAAGAACTCCTCGCCGTCGAGCGCCGCCATCTCCCGGTCGAACGGCAGGATCAGGACGCCGTCCAGGCCGGTCGCCTGGAGCGTCTCGATCTTCTGCCGCCGCGTCTGGAGGAGCTTCGGCCGGCGCGAGGGGGCCACCACCGCCAGCGGGTGCGGCTCGAAGGTCACGAGGAGCGAGGGGGACGATCGCGCCGCGGCCGCCTGCGCCACGCTCGCGAGGATCTTCTGATGACCGAGGTGGACGCCGTCGAAGTTGCCGATCGTGGCGACGACCGGCTCGCGTCCGGTGGGGAAGGCATCCAGGGAGTTCCAGACGTTCATGAGAGGCCCAGCCAAGCGGGACGCCACGCGACGAGCCCCTGGACGAGCAGATTCGCGTAGAGCCCGGCCATCAGGTCGTCGGCCATGATACCCGAGCCACCGGGGAGGGCTTCGAGACGGTTCGCGGGCCAGGGCTTGATGACGTCGAGCGCGCGGAACAGGAGGAACGCGGCGATCAGGACGCGCGGCGCGATCGGCACGAACATCAGGGTCACCAGCTGTCCCGCGATCTCGTCGACGACGACCGGCCCGGGATCGGAGGCGCCCAGATGCGCCGCCGCACGGTCCGCCGCCCACGTGCCGACGAGCGCGAAGAGCGCGGCCCCCGCGGCGACGCCGAACCCTCCCGCCGCGCGATCGAGCGCCCAAGCGATCGCGAGCGCGGGGAGGGACCCGAACGTCCCCGGGGCGATCGGGGCGTAGCCGATGCCGAGGCCGGTCGCGAGCGCGACCGCGACCTTGTCGCTACGCGGCACCGACGATGCGTCCGACGAGGTCGTACCCCGCGGTTTCGGTGAACGTCACGCGCGCGAACGTCCCGGGGGCGGCGTGGCCGTCGTTGATGAGGATCTGGCCGTCGACATCGGGCGCCTGGGTCGCCATGCGGCCGACGAGCAGGTGCTCGGTCTCGGGGTGCGCTCCCTCGACCAGGACCTCGGCGGTCGAGCCGACGCGGCGCAGGTTCTTCTCGAACGCGATCGCCTGCTGCGCCTCCATCACACGCGCGCGGCGTCGCGCCTTGGTCGCCTTCGGGACGTCGTCGGCCAGGGCGTGGGCGGAGGTGGAATCCTCGTGTGAGTAGGTGAAGACGCCGACGTGGTCGAGGCGGGCGGCCTCGAGGAACGCGAGCAAGGCCTCGAACTCGGCCTCGGTCTCGCCGGGGAATCCGACGATGAACGTGCTGCGGAGGGCGGCCCCCGGGATGGCGGCGCGGAACCGGTCGAGGAGCGCGAGGTGGCTCTCCGCGGAGCCCCCCCGGCGCATCCGGCGGAGGACGCCGGGATCGGCGTGCTGCAGGGGGATGTCCACGTACGGCACGACGGTCCGGCAGCGCCCCATCGTCTCGACGAGCCGGTCCGTGATGGTGTTCGGGTAGAGGTAGTGCACGCGCACCCAGCGGAGATCCGGCACGCCGTCGAGCGCCTCGAGAAGCTCGGGCAGGCCGCCCTCGTCCCGACGATCCCGCCCGTAATGGCTCGAGTCCTGGGCGATGAGGTTGATCTCGCGAACGCCGCGGCGCGCGAGCGACTCCGCCTCGGCGACGACGTCCGCCCGCGGGCGCGATCGGAACGCGCCCCGGAACGCCGGGATCGCGCAGAACGAGCAGGTGTGATCGCAGCCTTCGGCGATCTTCACGTACGCGGTCCACGGCGGGGTGGCCAGCTTGCGGGGCGTGGCGGCGTCGTAGAGGTAGCGGGCTCCCCGGTCGTCGAACAGGGGCAGATCGCTCTTGGGCTTCGGCGCCAATCCGACCGCAGCGACGATCGTGTCCAATTCGTCCAGCCCCACGAATGCGTCCACGTCGGAGGCGAGCTCGCGCGCGAGCTCCTCGCGGTAGCGCTGGACCATGCAGCCCGCCACCACCACGCGCTTGACGCCCCCCGACTCCTTCATCGACGCCGCGTCGAGGATGGCGCGGACCGACTCCTCGCGCGCCGCCTCGATGAAGCTGCAGGTGTTGACGATCACGACGTCGGCCTCGGCCGGGTCGGTCACGAACGCGCACCCGGCGCGATCGAGATGCCCCAGCATCACCTCGGTGTCGACGAGGTTCTTCGAGCAGCCGAGGCTGACGACGCCGACGCGCGTGCGGCTCATGGGTAGAGCCGGTTGATCTGCCGCGGATAGGGGATCGCCTCGCGGAGGTGCGGCAGCCCGGTGATCCAGGTGATGCACCTCTCGATCCCCATTCCGAACCCGGAGTGCGGGACCGTCCCGTACTTGCGGATGTCGAGGTACCAGCGGAACGCAGCCTCGGGGAGCTCGTGCTCGGCGATCCGCTTGGCGAGCAGATCGTGGTCGTGGATCCGCTGGCTGCCGCCGATGATCTCGCCGTACCCCTCGGGGGCGAGCATGTCCACGCACAGAGCCTTCGTCGGGTCGTCCGCGTCGGGTTGCATGTAGAACGCCTTGATCTCCGCCGGCCAGTGCGTGACCATCACCGGCCGGTCGAAGCGCTGCGTCAGGAGCGTCTCGTCGAAGCCGCCGAAGTCGTTCCCGTAGGCGAACGCGGGAGCCCCCGCCTCGCGCATCTTGGCCTGGGCCTCCGGCTCCGCGAGCGCTCGCGCGGCGTCGTCGTAGGTGATCCGCGGGAACGGGGGGACCACGCGCTCGAGCAGCGACGTGTCCCGCTCGAGAACCTTCAGGCTCTCCCGGCAGCGGTCGAGCGCGCGGCCGACGACGTACGAGACGAACTCCTCGGCCAGCTCGAGCAGCCCCGGGAGCTCGAGGAACGCGACCTCCGGCTCGATCATCCAGAACTCGGTGAGGTGACGCCGCGTCTTGGATTTCTCCGCGCGGAACGTCGGCCCGAAGCAGTACACCCGGCCGAACGCCATGCAGGCCGGCTCGAGGTAGAGCTGGCCGGATTGCGTCAGGTAGGCCTTCTCGTCGAAGTACGGGGTCTCGAACAGCGTGGACGTCCCCTCGCAGGCGTTCGGCGTCAGGATCGGGGAATCGATCAGGACGAAGTCGCGCTGGTAGAAGAAGTCCCGGCAGGACTGGACGACCTCGTTGCGGATCGTCAGGACCGCGTGGGGCGTCTTCGAGCGGAGGTACAGGTGCCTGTGGTCGAACAGGAACTCGACCCCGTGCTCCTTCGGCTGGATCGGATACTCGGCGGCCAGGTGCAGGATCCGCAGGTCGGTCAGCCCCAGCTCGTAGCCGCCGGGCGCCCGGTCGTCCTTCCGCACCACGCCGCGGATCGCCACCGACGATTCCGCGGTGACGCGATCGAGCGCCTCGAAGACCTCGGGGGAGACGTCCTTGATGCCCGCCACGCACTGGAGGTATCCGGTTCCGTCCCGCAGGACCACGAACCGGATCTTGCCCGACGAGCGCTTCTGATAGATCCAGCCGCGCAGCTGGACGTTCGCTCCGACGTGATCCGCAAGCTCGCCGATGTAGACCCAGTCGCGCGTCACGCCGCCTCTACTTCTCCGCCTCTTGCTGCCGGTGACGGGCGTAATCGGCGACGATCTTCTCCTGCACCTGCGCGGGGACCTCGTCGTAGTGGTCGAACTCCATGTGATAGGTCCCGCGGTCGGAGGTGATCGACTTCAGCGTGGAGGCGTACGTGAGCATCTCGGAGAGCGGCACGAGCGCCTTGATGACCTGGTAGCGACCCTGCGTCTCCATCCCCTGGGGCTTGCCGCGGCGCGAGGAGAGGTCGCCCATGATGTCGCCCATGTTCTCCTCGGGCGCGGTGATCTCCACGTTGTTGATCGGCTCCAGGATCGTCGGGCGGGCCTGCTCCATCGCGGCCTTGAAGGCGAGCGAGCCCGCGATCTTGAACGCCATCTCCGACGAATCGACGTCGTGGTACGACCCGTCGGTGAGGATCACGCGGAAATCGACGACCGGATTCCCGGAGAGCCAGCCGCGCTCCGCCGACTCGCGGATCCCCTTCTCCACCGCGGGGCGGAAGTTCTGCGGGATCGAGCCGCCGAAGATCTTGTCCACGAACTCGAATCCGCCGCCCCGGGGGAGCGGCTCGAGCTCGATCCAGCAGTCGCCGAACTGGCCCCGGCCCCCGGTCTGCTTCTTGTGCCGGCCCTGGACGGCGGGCACCTTCCGCTTGATCGTCTCGAGGTAGGGGACCTTCGGCTGCTTCAGGACCGCTTCCACCCCGAACTTCTTCTTCATCTTGGCGATCGCGACCTCGACGTGGACCTGGCCGTTCCCGCTGACGAGGAGCTCGTGCGTCCGGCTGTCGCGGGCGACGCGGAGCACCGGGTCCTCCTCCATCAGGCGCGCGAGCGCGGTCGAGATCTTGTCCTCGTCCCCCTTGGACTTCGGCTCGATCGCGAACGAGATCGCCGGCTCGGGGAACGCGATCGGCGGGTACTGGATCGGAGCCGCGGGATCCGCGAGCGTATCCGAGGTCCGCGTCTCCTTCAGCTTGGCGACCACCCCGAGATCTCCCGCCCGGAGCGCCGCGATCGGCACGAGCTGCTTGCCCTGGAGCAGGTTGACGGTCCCGAGCCGCTCGGAGACGTTGCGGTTGACGTTCAGGACGGGGGTGTCTCCCTTGAGCGTGCCGGAGATCACCCGGAACAGGGACATGCGCCCCGCGTAGGGATCCGCGATCGTCTTGAAGACGAACGCGGAGACCGGCGCCTCCGCGGACGGAGGGCGCGAGTCCTCGGCCCCGGTCGACGGGACGACGCCGACGCGCGGCGGGCGCTCCGACGGAGCGGGCATCAGCTCCACCGCCGCGTCGAGGATGCTGCGAATGCCGATCGCGCGCGTCGCCGACGCCACGACGACGGGGAACACCTTGCGCTCGAGGAACGCCCTGTGGAGCCCGGCCACCATCCGGTCGTGCGGAAGCTCGCCGCTCTCGAAGTACACCTCCATCAGGGAGTCGTCGCTCTCCGCGACCATCTCCACGAGCTTCCCGTGATACTCCTTCGCCATCTCCTGCAGGTCGGCCGGAACGTCGCCCGAGGTCACCTGCCCGCTGCCGTCCTTCGCGTAGCGGTGGGCCTTCATCGTGATGAGGTCGATCACGCCTTCGAACCCCGACTCCGAGCCCATCGGAACCTGGATCGGCACCGCGCGACGGTCGAAGCGCTCGGAGATCGCGCTCATCGTCCGCTCGAACGAGGCGTTGTCCCGATCGAGCTTGTTGATGACGAAGATCCGGGGGACCTGGTACTCCTGGCAATACTTGAAGACCCGCTCGGTGATGACCTGCACGCCCGCGACCGCCTCGACCAGGAGCAGCGCCGCGTCCGCGATCGAGAGGCCGGCCTTCGCGTCGGCGACGAAGGCCGCGTATCCCGGCGTGTCGATCAGGTTGATCTTCGTGTTCCGCCACTCGAGGTGAGCGAGCGACGTCTGCAGGGAGATCTTCCGCTCGATCTCCTCGTCGTCGAAGTCGGTCGTCGTCGTCCCGTCGTCCACGCGACCCAGGCGGTTGACCGCCCCCGCGACGAACAGCAGCGCCGAAGCGAGGGAGGTCTTGCCGCAATCGCCGTGGCCGATCAGGGCGACGTTGCGGATGTCCGGTCCGTCGTAGATCTTCATCGGAGACCCCTTCGACGAAAGCCGCCAGGATAGCACGCCGGCACGAAATCCCGGCGAATAAAGCGCCGTTCCCGGCGCTTTCTTGACCCCCCTCGGCGGCGGCCCTACGTTCTCGCACGGCCCGACTTCGTCCGCGGGGAGACACCGTCGTGATCGCCAACTGTCCGAGCTGCGGCACGCACTTCAAACTCGATCGGCCTCCAACCGCTGCGCGCGCGCGGTGTGGGCGATGCGACTCGGACGTCGATCTCTCCCACCAGCGGACGTACCGGATCGTGGACGCGAGCCGCGCGCAGCCGGTCGCGCGCGCCGCGGCGGCGGCCGTGGCCGCGACGGTCCCCGATTTCTGGAAGGATCCCGATCCGCTTCCGGCGATCCCGGAGATGGCGCGCCGCGGAGCGTTCGAGGCGTCGGTGCCGCCGGTCGCCGAGAGCGATATCCTCCCTGAAACGGTCGGTGAGGGCGATATGGACGCGCTGGCGGAGGCCGTTCCGGAATCGCAGGCGACGATCGCGACCCTCGCGATGTGGGTCGCCGCGGGCGCGATCGCGGGGACCGGAATCAGCTGGATGTCGGGAGGCGAGACGTTGACGGGGGTCGCGGCGGGCGCGGCGACCGGCGTGGTGGCGGCTTGGGGGTGGGCGCGATGGACGTCGCCGAAGTAGGGACCGATACCGCGTCCTGTCCGAGGTGCGGGGAGGCGTGGACGCGATCCTCGCTCGTGACCGCTCCCTCGTTCGGCGGCCGCTCGCTCCATCGCTGCCGCCGCTGCGGCACGCGTGTCGCCACCGGAACGGCCGCGCCGCAGATCGTCTTCACCTGCGAGTCCTGCGGGCTTCCGTTCCTCGCCCAAGCGCTGCTCCCCCACGGGGAGCACCAGTGCGCCGCCTGCGCCTCCGGACGGGTCCCGCCCGAGCTTCCCGACCGGCACATCGCCGCCGCCGCCGAGAACGAGGTCCGGAGCGCGCTCGCGTCGCGGTGGCGATTCGTCGCGTCGCCGGCCGCGCAGCCTTACCTCGACCGCATCGCGGCGCAGGTCGCCGAGAGGATCGAAGGCGCTCCGCCGCGGCCGCGTGTGGTGCTCGTCGATTCGACCGAGCACCGGACGCTCGCGCTGCCGTCCGGCACCCTGGTCGTCAGCAGCGGACTGCTCCGCTTCCTCGAGGACGAAGCGGAGCTCGCGTTCGTGCTCGGCCACGAGATCGCGCACGCCGCGTCCGGCGAAGCGGCGGTCCGGCTCGTGAGGCTCGGCTTCCGCGCCACGGCGCGGGAGCGCGAAGCCTCCGACGGGCTGTGCTGGAGCGACGCCGCGGTCGATCTCGCCCGGCTGGGGTACGGCCGCCGGCGGGAGCGGGACGCCGACGCGCGCGCCCTGGAGGGGATGCTCGCGCTCGAATACGATCCGCACTCCGCCTGCCGCTACCTCCGGAGGCTGGAGGAGGCGATCGCGCGCCGCGACCCGAGCGTGTCGGAGACGGGCGTCGCGCACCCGACGCCGGGCGACCGGATCCGCCGCCTCGAGCGTGCGCTGTACGGCCGCGTCGGCGACGTCGCGGTGCCGCGCGTGAACCGCGAGGTCTTCCGGCGCGCGCTCGGCGGCGCCGCGCTGGCGGCGGGCTTGATCCGGATCGACCTCGATGCCCCGTCGGCCCCGTCCTGGGGGGCGGCGCTGCAGGCGGCGCCGAAACCCAAGCTCATCGGCGCCCCCGTCGCGCTCGCGATCGCGGTCGCCGCGGCGGCGGTGGTCGCCGTCGTCACCTGGCTGATGCGCTGAAGGTTCCTCCCCCCGTTGGTATCCTCTGGGGATGCCGCGGAACGGGCTCTCCTCGTCGGACCTCGGGAGCATCCTGGAGGACCTGAGCCGCCGTTACGACCGCCGGTTCCTCGACAGCGACCCCGCGGGGCTCGTCCGGCGCTTCGACGACCCGGAGGACCGCGAGACCGTCGCGCTGCTCGCGGCCGGTCTCGCCTACGGGCGCGTCGCGTCGATCCGCGCGAGCCTCGAGAGGCTGCTCGCGATCCTGGGCCGGCGTCCGGCGCGGTTCGTCGCGGCCTTCGACGCCTCGCGCGATGGCGGAGCCTTCGACGGCTTCGCGCATCGCTTCACGCGTGGCCGGGACGTCGCGCGGCTGCTCCACCTCGTGCGACGGGCGCGGGACACGGCAGGATCGCTGGAGTCGTTCTTCCTCCAGGGGGACGACGGCCGCGCGGCCACGATCGAAGAGGCCCTCGACGCGTTCGGGCGACGTCTCTTCGAGCTGGAGGATCCTCCCGCCCCCGCTCGCGACGGCGCACGCTGGCTGATCCCGCGCCCCTCCGCCGGCTCGGCGTGCAAGCGCTCGTGCCTCTTCCTCCGATGGATGGTCCGTCCCGACGACGGCGTGGACTGCGGCGTGTGGACGCGGGTCTCCCGGGCGCGCCTGGTCCTCCCGCTCGATACGCACCTGGTGCGCGTCGTCCGGGCGCTGGGTTGGACGCGGCGGGTGAGCCCGGGCTGGCCGATGGCGCTCGACGCCACCGCGAGGCTCCGGGCGCTCGACCCGGCCGATCCGGTCCGCTTCGACTTCGCCCTCTCACGGCTCGGGATCCTCGGCCTGCTCCCCGCGCCGAGCGGACGGCTGAGCGCGCGCGCGGTCCGCGCGGCGATGGCCGGCCGGTGAGCGGCCCGCGTCTGGGCGCGCACATGTCGATCGCCGGGGGGATGCCCCAGGCGATCGCGCGGGCGCTCTCCGTCGAGGCGACCGCGCTGCAGGTCTTCGTGAAGTCGGCGAACCAGTGGGCGGCGCGCCCGTTCGCAGACGGGGAGGCCGAGGCGTTCCGTCGCGCCACGCGCGACGCCGACCTGCTCCGCCACACCCTCGCGCACGCGTCGTACCTGATCAACCTGGCTTCGCCGGCCGAGGCGCTCTGGGAGAAGTCGGTGGCGTCGCTCCGCCTCGAGCTTTCGCGCTGCCGCGACCTCGACATCCCGTGGCTGGTCGTGCATCCCGGATCGCACGTCGGGTCGGGCCTGGAGCGGGGGATCGAGCGCGTCGCCAGGGCCCTCGACCGTGTCCTGGCATCGGTCCCCGACGGCCCCGGCATCCTTCTCGAGATCACCGCGGGGCAGGGAGCCCACCTCGGATCGCGCTTCGAGGAGCTCGCGGAGATCCTGCGGCGCACGGAGCGCTCGGATCGCGTGGGCGTGTGCTTCGACACCTGTCACGCGCTGGCGGCGGGATACGACTTCAGGGACGCGGCCTCGTACGAGCGGACGATGGGGGAGCTCGATCGCACGATCGGGCTCGACCGGCTCCGCGGATTCCACCTCAACGATTCCAAGGGGAAGCTCGGGAGCCGGATCGACCGGCACGAGCAGATCGGGCAGGGCCAGGTGGGGCTGGAGGGGTTCCGGCTCCTCCTGTCCGATCCCCGGTTCGCGGACGCGGCGATGGTCCTCGAGACCGAGAAGGGGGACGATCTCGCCGAGGACCGGGTCAACCTCGGGGTGCTGCGGTCGCTCGTCCGCCGATGAAGGCGGCCGCGTTCGACTACGAGCTTCCCCCCGAGCGCATCGCCCAGGAGCCGGCCGCCCGGCGGGACGCATCGCGGCTCCTCGTCCTCGACCGTGACACCG
>Ga0075428_100010105_pt1 | contig 10484 bp, 7 predicted proteins | sample RhiMetdeltSRZDD2_FD_75291 | JGI IMG/M metagenome (GOLD analysis project Ga0075428, IMG submission 75291) | Populus rhizosphere microbial communities from Tennessee, USA - Rhizosphere MetaG P. deltoides SRZDD2 | ecosystem: Host-associated > Plants > Roots > Rhizosphere > Soil | place: USA... | reverse complement strand
ATCTGCTCTGCGACGCCGTGCCGAGAGGGTGATGACGCGTAGACCGCAAAACAGTGAGATGACAATGCGGGTTCATTTCAACCGGCCCTCGTTGACCGGCTCCGAGCTGGCATTCATCGAACGCGCCGTCGAGGCGATGCACCTGTCGGGCAACGGCTCGTTCACGAAACAGTGCGAGGAGCATCTGGCGACGCTGCTCGGCGCGCCCCGCGTGCTGCTGACCACGTCGTGCACCCACGCGCTCGAGATGGCGGCGCTCCTCCTCGACATCGGCGCCGGTGACGAGGTGATCGTGCCGTCGTTCACGTTCGTGTCGACGGCGTCCGCGTTTGCGCTGCGCGGCGCCCGCCTGGTGTTCGCCGATGTCAGGGAAGACACCCTGAATCTCGACGAACGCCAGCTCGAGGGGCTCATCACCGAGCGGACCAAGGCGATCGTCCCGGTGCACTACGCCGGCGTCGCCTGCGAGATGGACGAGATCGCACGCATCGCGGCGGCGCACGGCGTGGCGGTGGTTGAAGACAACGCGCACGGGCTGACCGGCCGTTACCACGGGCGCAGCCTGGGCACGTTCGGGGCGCTGGCCACACAGAGCTTCCATGAGACCAAAAATGTCACCTGCGGCGAAGGAGGTGCGCTAATTGTCAACGACCTCCGCTACGCGGAGCGGGCCGAAATCATTCGGGAGAAGGGGACCGATCGCAGCCGCTTCATGCGCGGCGAAGTGCAGAAGTACACCTGGGTCGACCACGGGTCGAGCTACGTCCTGTCCGAGATCCTCGCCGCCTTCCTCTATGCTCAGCTGCGCGAAATCGAGCGGATTCAGGCCAGACGCCGCGAGATCTGGCATCAGTACCTAGCTGGACTGGACGACTGGGCACGGAGGAGCGGCGCCCGGCTGCCGGTGGTCCCGGCGGGCGTCGAGCAGTCGTATCACATGTTCTATGTCATGATGCCGTCTTCCGCAGCTCGCGCCGCACTCATGTCGGAGCTGGAAGCCGCCGGCGTGTCGGCGGTGACCCATTACGTGCCGTTACACCTGTCCGAGATGGGCCGGCGCCTGGCCGGCGGCGCGGCTGCATGCCCGGTGACGGAGCGCGCCTCCGAGCGCCTGTTGCGGCTGCCGTTTCACAACCGGCTGACGGCCGACGACATCGAGCGGGTGATCGACGCGGTGGTCCAATCGGAAGTGGCCGTGTGATGACCGCCGGCCGCAGGGACGCAGCCCGGATGGCTGGAGGATGTGCATGAGTGAGGTGTCGCCGGGTTCGGAGCGGTTATCCGTCGTGGGCCTGGGCAAGCTCGGGGCTCCGATGGCGGCCGTGTTTGCGGCACGAGGGTTCGACGTGATCGGGCTGGATCTGAATGCCGCCTACGTCGACGCCGTAAACGCAGAAAGGGCGCCCGTCGACGAGACGCAGCTGCAGGCGTACATGCACGCGAGCCGCGGTCGCCTGCGTGCCACACTCAGCTTCGACGAGGCGATATCGGGCAGCGACATCAGCTTCGTCATCGTCCCGACGCCGAGTGGACCCGATCACTTCTTCACGAACGACCATGTCGTCGAAGCGGTACGGTGTATCGGCGATGCCCTGCGGCGCAAGACCGGTGATCATCTCGTCGTCGTCACCAGCACCGTGATGCCTGGTTCCACCGGCGGCGTGATCCGTGAGGCGCTGGAGCAGAGCTCCGGACGGGTGGTCGGGCGCGACGTCGGGCTCTGCTACAGTCCCGAGTTCATCGCGCTCGGCACCGTCATCCGCGACCTGTTGAATCCCGACATGGTGCTGATCGGCGAATGCGACCCGGTGTACGGCGAACGTCTCGAGCGCGTGTACCGGAAGTCGACCGAGTCGCAGCCGAGCGTGCAGCGCATGAACTTCGTCAACGCGGAGATCTGCAAGATCGCGGTGAACACGTTCGTCACCACCAAGATTTCGTACGCCAACATGCTGGCCGACTTGTGCGATCACCTCGAGGGCGCCGACGTCGATGCCATCACCAGAGCGCTCGGCAGCGACAGCCGGATTGGCGCCAAATACCTGAAGGGCGGCGTCGCTTACGGCGGACCCTGCTTCCCGCGGGACAACAAGGCGTTTGCCGCGCTGGCCCGATCGCTGGACGTGCCGTGCCACATCGCCGAGGCCACCGATCGCATCAACGATCACCAGGTGCAGCGTCTGTTCGGGGCGCTGAAGGCCGTCACACCCGAGGGGGGCCGCATCGCGGTGCTCGGCCTCTCGTACAAGTTGAACACCTCGGTCATCGAGCACAGCCAGGGTATGGCGCTGAGCCGTCTGCTCATCGACGAAGGGTACCGCGTGATCGTCGCCGACCCTCTCGGCGCCACGATGGCCCAGGCCTCTCTCGGACCGCTGGCGGAGGCGAGCCACGATTTCAGCCAGGCGCTCGCCGCGGCGGACGCGGCGGTTGTCACCACGCCGTACCCCGAAATCCGCAGCATCGGCCCGGAAGTCTTTGCGCGGCCGTCGTCGCCGTTGCCGGTGGTGGATCCGTGGGGACTCCTGAAGGACTCGCCGGTGGTTGACGCGGCGCGGGTGATCTTCCTCGGCCGCGGCCAGTCGGCGCGGGCGACGAACGCGGCCGCTCTCGCGCACACACTCAGTCCGCTCTGATGATCTCGATCGTCCTCTACGGGCGGAACGATAGTTACGGCTACAACCTGCACAAGCGGGCGGCGCTGGCGCTCAACTGCATGGCCGAGGTCCTTTCGGATCCGGCCGACGAGATCCTGTTCGTCGACTACAACTCGCCGGACGATCACCCGACGTTCCCGGAGGCCATCGCCGACACGCTGACCGACAAGGTGGTGGAGCGGCTCCGGATCCTCCGCGTCCGGTCGTCGATCCATGACCGCGTCGCCATGCGGACGCACCTCGTCGCCATCGAGCCGATCGCGCGCAACGTCGCCGTCCGGCGGTCGAATCCAGCGAATCGATGGATCCTGTCCACCAATACCGACATGATTTTCGTGCCGCGACGACGTGCGTCGTTGAGCGAGATCGCAGGCGGCCTGGCCGACGGGTTCTATCATCTGCCCCGCTTCGAGATCCCCGAGTCGCTCTGGGAGGGCTTCGATCGCCGCGATCCGCGCGGCGTCATCGAGCGGGTGAGTGAGCTCGGCCGGACGATGTTCCTCAACGAGATCGTCTTCGGCGGCGAGGTCATCAAGTACGACGGCCCCGGCGACTTTCAGCTGATGCTCCGTCGGGACCTCTTCCGGATCCACGGATTCAACGAGGAGATGCTGCTCGGGTGGCACGTCGATTCGAACATCGCGAAGCGTCTGCACCTGCTGCACGGAACCGTGGGAGACGTGGTGGACGAGTTGTTCGGGTACCACTGCGACCACACACGCCAGGTGACTGCGGCGCACAGCCACCGGGCCGCGAGCAACGATTCGCGGGTGTTCGTCGACCACGTGACGCACGCCACCGTTCCGGCACAGGCCGCGTCGTGGGGATGTGCGGCCGACGAGATCGAGGAGATCCGCCTGGGCCGGTCGTCGCACCACGTCTACATGCACGGCCTGCGTGGCGTGCTCACCGGCGAATGGGCCACCCCGGCCCTGGCGCGCTACACGCCCGAAAGCTTCGATCAGGTGACCTACGACGCCAGGCACGTGCTGCCGTTCATCGCCGATCTCTTCTCGTCGGCGCCACGGCACTGGACGATCGCCTGGGTCGGCGGCCGTGTCGATACCTTTCAGTTGTTCTGCCGGGTGTGGGATCGACTTGGCTTCGAAGGCCGCATCCTGATACCAGAATGGTCCTCACCACTGCTCCTGCCCGGCGCTCCGGCGCGCGTGAGCGTCGTGGAGCTGGCGCATCTCGGCGCCGCAGCGGACGTGGTGCTCGTGGACTTCGGTGAGCCCTCACAGGCGTCGGAGCTCGTCGACCGGCGTGTGGACAAGGCTGTCGATGCGCTCATGCGCCGCTCGTTCGCGGATCTCGTGGCGGTGGAGCGCGCCAGGCTTGCGGCGCGCGTGCCGCCACGGCGGTTCATCTGCCTCAATGCGATCCACAACGCACGCGAAACGATGGTGCTCGAGGAGATCGCCGCTGCGTCGACGCCGTTTGCCACCCGGATGCGGCACGGATTCGTCAAACCGCAGGCGGACAGCTACGCGGAGACGACGAAGACCCCAGGCACCGACCCGCCCGCTGCCCCACCGCCTCTCCTCGATGCAATGCGCCTCGGCGACTCGGGCAGGCGGGTGAAGCGCGGCATCCTTGCGCCGTTCGGCCGGCGCGGCGTCGTTCTGCACGGTCCGCACCGGCTGGTGCCGGCCGGGACGTACCGGTTCGACATCGCCGTCCGCGCGCACAGCCCCTGGTCGCTGGCCGCGGCGATCCGGCCGATCGTCATCGACGTGGCCGCCGGCGGTGATCGGCTGGCGCAGCAGCGATGCTATTTCCTGCTCCGCGATACCCTGCGGATCGTGTTCACCGTCCCCGATCGGGTGGCCTTCGAACAGCCGATCTATCTGCGGGTGTTCCGCGGGCGCTTCGTCGACTTCGTGATCACTGGCATAGAGCTGGTACGGCTGAGCGCGGCCGAGGCGCCAGACGAGGAGCCGACGAACGAGCTGCGGCGGCTGCTCGACCTTCATCCTGAACCCCGCAAGGCGATGTAGCGATCATGGAACGCGACGCTTCGCTGACCGGCATCGACGAGGTCCTGTCGTATTGGAACCGGCGTCCGTGCAACATCCGGCACTCGACCAAGGACGTCGGCAGCCGCGAGTACTTCGATGAAGTCGAGGCGCGGAAGTATTTCGTCGAGCCGCACATTCCGACCTTCGCGCAGTTCCCGCGCTGGGCGGACAAGCAGGTGCTCGAGATCGGGTGCGGCCTCGGCACCGACGCGGTGAACTTTTCGCGACACGGCGCTGCCTACACCGGCGTCGAGCTGTCCGACGTGAGCCTGGCGCTCGCGCGCCGGCGATTCGAGGTGTTCGGTCTGGCCGGCACCTTCGTGTGCCACAACGCCGAAGCGCTCGACCGCGTGCTGCCGAACGCCGCGTTCGATTTGATCTACTCGTTCGGCGTCATCCATCACACGCCGAATCCGAGAGCCGTGATCGAAGCCGCGAGGAAACTGATCCGTCCGGACGGAGAGCTGCGGATCATGCTCTACGCGCGCCAATCGTGGAAGGCGATCATGATCGAAGAGGGACTCGATCAGCCGGAGGCGCAGTCGGGCTGCCCGATCGCGCTGACCTACACGCCTGATGAGGTGCGGAGCCTGCTCGATGGACTCTTCGAGGTGATCGAGCTCCGCCAGGACCACATCTTCCCGTATGTCGTCGAGAAGTACGTGAAGTACGAGTACGAGCTGCAGCCGTGGTTCAAGAGCATGCCTCCCGAACTGTTCCAGGCGCTCGAACGCCGCCTGGGCTGGCATCTGCTCGTCGGCGCCCGGCCGATCTGACGAAAATGTCCGGTGCGGCATGCTCCTGCCGCTCGCTCGGCCCATTGACGCCACGACGCGCGCTGGGGCGTCAAGGGGTGTTGTATAGTCACGACATCGAGATTCTCAGGTAATGATTGATGTTCAGGCGAGGACCGAGGCGCCTGCCGTTCGTTCCGCGCTCATCAGCACTTCCTCGTTGATTCTGCCTGCCGTCAGCGTCAGTTATCTCCTGCTCGTGCTGTGCATGTGGATGCCGTTCGGCCCGTCGAACGGTATGCCTTACGAGACAGGATTCGTATACCAGAGCTCAACTAGCACGTGGTGGGACGCGTTCTTCTTCGGCGATCCGCTGCGCCAGTTCACGAACGTCTTTTATCAGCTCTCGTATTTGCTGGGGTCGGCGCTGACGTTTCCCGGCGACTATCTGATGTACCAGCTGGTCTATGCGGCCCTGTGGTGGGCGCGAGGGCTGCTGGCATTCTTGCTCGTGCGGCGGCTGCTGGGAGGGTACGACACGTTTGCCTACCTCGTCGGCGCTGTCGTGATCGTTCACGCCTCTGACGGCGCGTTGAACTGGGTCGGCCAGCTGAACCAGTACGGCTTCATCTTCTGGATGTTGCTGTCGTTCCTCTGTCTGCTGTCGGCGTTCGATGCGTCACGGGCGGGAAAACGCGTCCTGCAGACGACGCTGGCTTGCCTCTTCGCCTACCTCTCGCTCTGGAGTTACGAGAGTCAGATCCTGCTGATCGCGATCTTCCCGTTGACCCTGTTCGCGTTCCGGCCCGGGCTGACGCGTTCGCGGTTTGCGATGTGCGCCGCATACTGGACCGTTCCGGCGGCGTACGCCGTGCTCAACTTCGTTCGCTACACGACGCAGAGCACGACCTATCAACAGTCGGTGATGCGCGGCGATCTCTCGCTGTGGTCGTTGGGGGCCGACCTGCTGTTCAACGCGCGAGCCAGCGTCCAGTTCTGGACGTGGCCCCGCCCGATGCCGGCCGAGGTTGCCGGAGCCGTGCCGGCTGCAATGGTAGGCGCCGCCGTCCTCGTGGTCGTCGCGGGGTACCTCGTCGTTCGGCATCAGGTCCGGTCCGAGGTGGACGGACGCATCGGGATGCCGCCCGTTGGCAGGCTCGTGGTGGTGTTCGGCGTCGGGCTGCTGCTACTCGCCCTCAGCTTTCCGGTCTACCTCCTGCTGAACACCTCCAGAATGCTGTGGCGGACGCAGTTCCTGTCCGGCTTCGGGGCCGCCCTCGTCGTGTGCTCGGCGGCCGCGCTGGTGAGCGCGCGGCCGCGCCGCGCCCGTCTCGGCGAGATCGTGCCACTTCTCGTGGTGGCGTGCGCAACCGGCTTCGGCGTGTGGGAGGCGTACGAGGCGGGGTGGGCTCACCACCGCGACTGGGAGCGGCATCGAGTCGCGCTCGAGCAGGTCCTGCGTGTTGCCCCGTCGGTGCGGCCTGACACGCTCATCGTCCTCATCGATGTTCCGGAGCCGATCGACCCATTTGGTGACAACATGTGGTTCGACATGGGCGTGCGGCTCGCCTACCCTGGAACCTCGGTCGCTGGCGCGTACTATCGAGAAAACGCCAGGCGCTCGCCGGGCGACGGGCTCGAGCTGATTGAAGACCGCTGGATATGGACCGGCGTCGGGTATCCGCCGATGATGCGGTCGATCCCGTTCGCGAACACGATCATCATCCGTTACGATGCGCGAGGGAACGGCACGTTGCTCGACGAGGTCCCGCCGTTTCTGACCACGTCCCCTGCCGTCAAAGCCTTGTATGCGCCGCGCACCTTGCTGGCCGGAGAGAGCCCGGACCGTTCGGCGGCGCGACGCTTCATGCGAGCGAGTGGCGGTTGATGATGACAGTTGACATGCCGCTGCCCCGGCAACGCCTGTTGATCTTCATCGTGGCGTACAACGCGGAGCGGACGCTGGCGCCGACGTTGAACCGGATTCCCGCATCCCTGCTCAGCGAGTACGACGTCGAAGTGCTGGTCATCGATGACGCGTCGAAGGACCGCACGTTCGAAACAGGGCTGGACGTCCGCCGGTCCACGGCATTCCCGTTCGCGCTGACCGTGCTGTTCAACCCGGTGAACCAGGGATACGGGGGCAACCAGAAGATCGGCTTTCACTACGCAATCGAACGCGGGTTCGACTTCGTTGCGCTGCTGCACGGTGACGGCCAGTACGCTCCGGAATGTCTGCCCGATCTGGTGAAGCCGCTCGCCGAAGGCACGGCAGACGCCGTCTTCGGCTCCCGCATGCTGACGCGCCATGCCGCATTGAAAGGCGGCATGCCGCTCTACAAGTTCGTCGGCAACAAGATTCTCACCTACTGCCAGAACCGGCTGCTCCGCGCCTCGTTGAGCGAGTTCCATTCCGGCTACCGGCTGTATTCGGTGAAGGCGTTGACGCAGATTCCGTTTCACTTGAACAGCAACGTCTTTCACTTCGACACCGAAATCATCATCCAGTTGTTGATCGCCCGGCAGCGCATTCGCGAGCTCCCGATCCCGACGTACTACGGCGACGAGATTTGTCACGTCGATGGCGTGAGGTACGGCTGGGACGTCCTGGTGGCCAGCGGGAAGGCCCGCATCCAGGAGATGAGCCTCTTTTACGACCGCAAGTTCGATTGCGCCCCGAGGAGCCGCGAGAACGCGCAGTACCTGCCGAAGCTCTCGTACGACAGCACCCACAAGCTGGCCCTCGACATGATCCCTCACGGGTCCCGCGTGCTCGACCTCGGGTGCGCGGGCGGTTACATGGGCGCGGAGCTGCGGGCGCGCGGCTGTTACGTCGTCGGCGTCGACATGTTTCCGTTGGGCGAGGGGATCGAGCTCGACGAGTTCCACCGACACGACCTGAACGATCCGGCCCTCCCCGTCGACCTGGCGCGGTTCGATTTCGTGCTGCTGCTGGACGTGATCGAGCACCTGCAATCGCCGGAGGCGTTCGTCGACCGTTTGAAGGAAGCGGCGGCGTTCGCTCCGCACGTTCGGCTCATCGTCTCGACCGGCAACGTGGGCTTCATCGTGACCCGCCTGATGCTCCTTGTCGGACAGCTGAACTACGGCAAGCGGGGTATTCTCGACCTGACGCATACCCGGTTGTTCACCTTTCGGGCGTTCCGTCGGCTGTTCGATCAGGCTGGCTTCGAGATCCTCGACGTCCACGGGGTTGCGGCGCCGTTCCCGCTCGCGCTCAGCAGCGGCTGGGTGGCGCGCAGCCTCATGGCGATCAACGCCGCGTTGATCAAGGTCCGGCGCACCCTGTTTTCGTATCAATCGCTGCTGATCGTCCGCGCCCGGCCGTCGCTCGCCTATCTGCTCGAGCAGGCGCAGACATCCTCGAAACCGCGGGCCGAGGCGCACTCGACCCGGCAGTTCCTCGCCGGCAGCCTGCACGTGTGAGTTCGCGCCCCGCGCGGGTGCACGATGCCGGCCCCGGCGCCCCTCAGCGCCAGCGGAACAGCTTGAGTGCCGTGGCGAAGCAGACGACCAGCCACATCGCCATCGTGCCGCTCTCGCGCACGACCTGACCGATCCCCGCGCCCTGCAGCATCGTGGCGCGCAGCGCGTCGATGAGCGCCGTCAGCGGCAGCGCCTTGATGATCGGCTGCACGGCGTCCGGAAACCGCTGCGCGGAGAAGAACACGCCCGACAGCACCCACATCGGCAGCATGACGAGGTTCATCAGCCCGGAGACCGCCTCGATCGTCCTGGCGCGGGATGCGATGAGCAGGCCGAGCGCGCTGAAGGAGAGCGATCCGAGCACGGCCAGCCCGCCGAGCATGAGCAGCGTCCCGCGAAACGGCACCCCGAACGCGAGCAGGCCGAACGTCACCGGCACACCGACCTCGACGCCGAGCAGCAGCATGCGGAAGATCAGGAAGGACAGCAGGTAGTAGGGCCGCGGCATCGGCGTGGCGACGATGCGCTTCATGAGCTTGCGGCGGCGGGCATCGACGATCGAAAACCCCAGACCCCAGATCGAATTGCCCATGATCCCCATGCCGATGAGGCCCGGGATCAGGAAGTCGATGTAGCGCGAGCCGGCTTCACGCATCGGCTGGTCGGCCGCCGGAACCGGATCCTGCCGGCCGGCGGCGCGCTGGACCGCGGCGTCGGCGAGCATGCGCGCGGTGCGACCCTCGGGGTTGGTGTCGTCGTAGTGATAGGTCACCGAGCCGCCGGCCGTTCGTTCGGCGAGCAGCGCCACCTGTCCGATGCGCAGCGCGCGCTCGCCCTCGTCGCGCGAGAGCGCCTGCACGTCGAGCAGCGGCTCGCGCCGCAGCGACGCGGCGAGCTCGGTGGGGACCGCGGCGATCTTCAGGACTTCGGGCGGCCGGTTCCGGAAGGCGATGCCGAGACCGGCCGCGAGCAGGATCGGGAAGGCGAGCGACCAGAAGAGCGCCTCGGGCTCGCGGAGAAACTCACGGATGCGGACGAGCGTCAGCTGCGTGAGCGGATGGTCGGCCACGGCAACGAATCGTCGCCGGGAATCTGAAAGCATTGGTGATTGGTGATTGGTGATTTTGGATTGGTTTGTGAGTGGCGATTTGAGATTGGTGAAGTATCGGGCGATTGTACACATTGGTGATTGAGACCACTCGTCGCCCTTCACGCGAGCGTCTCGGCCGCCGGTCACCCTCGACCCGCTCGCATTGGCCCCGTAGTCCGGAATCCGCATTGGCGGTATCGCCGATGCCTCAAATCGCCCGATACTTTACCAATCTCAAATCGCCATTCATCAACGAATCCAACATCCCAGATCGCCAATCATGGATCCGGTTGGATCAGAAGAACCTCCGCGAGATATTGAACCCCAGGTACCAGTCGTCGTTGTTCGTCCCGCCGCGCGCCAGCTGGCCCATCGTCGTGCCGAACCCGTTGGAGAAGTTGACCTGGAACACGTGTCCGCCGGCGCGTTTTTCGATGCCGAACGTCCCGTGGTTCACGCCCGGCGTGTAACCGGTCCGCGGGATGAACTCACCGACGATGTAGAGCGTGGGGCGGACGCGGAGTCGGCCGCCGAT